>WBZX01002981.1_pt1 | contig 11109 bp, 7 predicted proteins | sample 5204211 | NCBI WGS metagenome assembly WBZX01 (sample SAMN12344362, study PRJNA552823) | activated sludge metagenome | biome: Activated sludge suspended growth; feature: Nitrification reactor; material: Wastewater; isolation source: activated sludge from nitrification reactor of wastewater treatment...
TGCGGCAGTCGCAGGTGGTGGTGCACAACTTCCGGGCCGATTTCGTCGAGCAGCATGGACTGAGCTGCGACGCGCTGCGCGCGGTTCAGCCGGAGATCATCTACGCTGCCGTGACCGCTTTCGGAGATGACGGAGAGTATCGCTTGCGTCCGGCGGTGGACAGCGTGGTGCAGGGCGCCGCGGGCGCCTTCTATGCCAGCGGAGAGGCTGGAGACGACCCGATCCGCGTCGGACTGCCTATCGTCGATGTCAGCTGCGGCATGTGCGCCGCGTTCGGCATCCTGGCGGCCATCATGCACTGGCGCCAGACCGGCCGAGGCCAACGCGTGGAGACGGTGCTGGTCGACGCGATGTTCAACCTGATGGCCACGCGTGTGGCCGACTATGCGCTCGAGGGTCGCGAGCCGGCACGGGCGATCAACCTGCCGCTGGCGGCGCCGAGCCGCCACTTCCGCGCCGGCGACGGACGCTGGTTCAACGTGTCGGTCGTCAATGACGCAGCGTTCGCGCGCTTCTGCGCGGTGATCGGGCGGCGTGAGTGGACCGACGATCCACGCTATGCCACCAATGCCGCCCGCGTGGCGCACCGCCCGGAGATGGCGGCCGCCCTCGCCGACGTGTTTGCCGCGCGGCCGGCGGCCGAGTGGGTCGATGCCTTCGCGGCGGCCGACCTGCCCTGCGGACCGATCAACACGGTGGCCGAGGCGATGGCCGATCCCCTGCTTGCCGCGCGTTTCACCGCCCATCCGGCGCTGCCCGGCCTGCCGATGATCCCGCATCCCGCGCACCTGGCCGAAGGCATGCTGGGGCCGGCGCGCACGGCGCCGCCGCCGCGGCTGGGCCAGCACAGCGCGGCGCTGCTCACGGAGTTCGGCTTCGGTGCGGACGAGATCGAGCGCCTGGTGCGCGAGCGCGTGGTGCGACTGGCCGAGGACGGGCAGGCCTCGGCCGGCCGGCGGGGAGAACCATCGTGAGTCCTGCACGGCCGCACGAGCAAGCCCGCAATGCCGCACTGCAGATGGCATCACGGAGGCATATCGATGAAACCTGACCTCGCCGAAGTCATCTGGCGCCCGGACCCTGAGCGCATCGAGGGAGCGCGCATCACCCACTTCATGGCCTGGCTGAAGCACCACAAGGGCATCGCGGCGGCGGACTACCACGAGCTCTGGCGTTGGTCGGTCGGTGACCTCGAAGGCTTCTGGTCAGCGGTGGTCGAGTACTTCGACCTGCCGCTGGACGGCGAGCGCAGCCCGGTGCTGGCCGACCGCAGCCTGCCGGGCGCGCGCTGGTTCCCGAACACGCGCACCAACTACGTCCGCCAAGTCTTCCGCAACGCCAGCGCGGACCGCCCGGCGATCGTCTTCCGCAACGAGGCCGACGAACGCGACGAGGTGTCGTGGGCGCGCCTGGAGGCCGAGGTGGGCGCGCTGGCCGCGTGGCTGCGCCGCCAGGGGGTGCGGCCCGGCGACCGGGTGGTTGCCTGGCTGCCGAACATCCCGCAGACCGTCACCGCCTTTCTTGCGGCGGCCAGTGTGGGGGCGGTCTGGTCCCTGTGCTCGCCGGAGATGGGCGTGGCGGCGGTGGCGGACCGCTTCCGTCAGATCGAACCCAAGGTCCTCATCGCGGTGGACGGCTACCGCTGGAGCGGCAAGGCCCACGACCGGCGCGAGGTGCTGGCCGAGATGGTCGGGCAGTTGCCCACGCTCGAGCGCGTGGTCCTGTTGCCGCATCTGGATCCGACCGCCGACCCGCGTGCGCTGCCGGGCGGCCTGTCCTGGAGCGAGGCTCTGAGCGAGCCTGCACCATTGCAGATCGACCCGCTGCCCTTCGACCACCCGTTGTGGGTCGTGTACTCCTCCGGCACCACGGGTCTGCCCAAGCCCATCGTGCATGGCCACGGCGGCATCCTCGTCGAGCACGTCAAGACGATGGCGCTGCACAACGATGTGTCTGCCGGCGACCGCTTCCACTGGTACAGCACCACCGGCTGGGTGATGTGGAACCTGAACGTCGCCGCGCTGCTGGTGGGCGCGACGATGTGCATCTACGACGGCAACCCGGCCTGGCCCGACTACTCGACGCTGTGGCGCTTCTGCGGCCGGATGAACCTCGACTTCTTCGGTGCCGGCGCCGCCTTCTTCGCGATGTGCGAGAAACATGGCGTCGAGCCGCGCAGCGTCGCGGCACTCGGGCGGTTGCGCACGATCGGTTCGACCGGCTCGCCCCTGTCGCCCGAAAGCTACCGCTGGATTTACGACGACGTGCGCCGCGACGTGTGGCTCACCCCGATGTCCGGCGGAACCGACTTCGCGGGCGCGTTCGTCGGTGGCGTGCCGACGCTGCCCGTGGTGGTGGGCGAGATGCAGGTGCGCTGCCTCGGCGCCGACGTGCAGGCCTGGGACGACGCCGGGCGGCCGCTGGCCGACGAGGTGGGCGAGCTGGTCTGCACACAGCCCATCCCGTCGATGCCGCTGTACCTGTGGAACGACCCCGGTGGCAAGCGCCTGCACGACAGCTACTTCGACGTCTACCCGGGCGTCTGGCGCCACGGCGACTGGCTGCGCATCACGCCGCGCGGCGGCGCCGTCATCTACGGCCGCAGCGACGCGACGATCAACCGCCACGGCGTGCGCATGGGCACGAGCGAGATCTACGCCGTGGTCGAGGCGCTGCCCGAGGTGATGGACAGCCTGGTGGTCGACCTCGAGTTCCTCGGCCGCGAGAGCTGGATGCCGCTGTTCGTGGCGCTGCGGCCGGGTTGCACGCTCGACATGGCATTGATCGGCCGCATCACCGCGGCCATCCGCAACGCGCTGTCGGCGCGCCACGTGCCCAACGACGTGATCGTTGCGCCCGAGATTCCGCGCACGCTCACCGGCAAGAAGCTCGAGGTGCCCGTGAAGAAGCTGCTGCTCGGCCAGCCGGCCGACAAGGTGGCCAACCGCGACGCGATGGCCAACCCGGCCAGCCTCGACTGGTTCGTCGACTTCGCGCGCCGGCGCGCGGCACCCGATCTTGCCTAGCGCGGGCAGGGTCGCCGGCCTTCTCATTCCCTTCCCCAACCCACCGGAGATTCAGCATGTCGGACAAAGAGGTCTACCTGGACGTCAAGGATTACGTCGGCACCATCACCATCAACCGGCCGAAGCAGCTCAACGCCTTCACCGGCGACAACATCGTCGAGATGCAGCGCCTGCTCGACGTGGCCGCCAACGATCCGAAGATCGGCGTCATCGTGCTCACCGGCACCGGCGACCGCGCGTTCTGCGTCGGCGGCGACGTCAACTGGGAGAAGGGCAGCGGCGGCAAGAGTGGCCTGGAGGACCTGAACTTCACCTTCAACCGCCAGATCGTGGAGTGCCCGAAGCCGGTGATCGCGCGCGTGAGCGGCTATGCCATCGGCGGCGGCCACCACATCGCGTACTTCTGCGACTTCACCGTCGCCGCGGACCACTCGATCTTCGGCCAGAACGGGCCGCGCGTCGGCTCGCCGGCCGGCGGCTACATCGTCTCGCACTCGGCCAACGTGCTCGGCCACAAGCGCGCCCGCGAACTGTGGATGCTGTGCCGCCGCTATAGCGCGCAGCAGGCGCTGGACTGGGGCCTGGCGAACTCGGTCGTGCCCAAGGAGAAACTCGACGAGGAAGTGCGCAAGTACGCCGACGAACTACTCTCGCTGAGCCCGACCTGCCTGCGCATCGTCAAGCGCTCCTTCTACCACCACATGCAGCCCATCATGGGCCGCGACATGAAGGAGTTGATCGAGGAGGTGGCGCCCAAGTACTTCGAGACCGGCGAGCAACTGGAGGGCGCCAACGCCTTTCTCGAGAAGCGCAAGCCGGACTTCTCGCGCTTCCGCTGATCCGCCGACGAGGCCGGCGCAAGCCGGCCTTCGGCGTGCTACTGCTGGCCCGGGTTCGCGTACGGCGCGGCTTAGTTACTTTCCGGCGCAAAACGGGCCTTCGTGACGAGCGGGCCTTGCTCGTTGTCGCGAATTTGCGGCTCATACAGTGGTGTCGATTCGCACCGGCAGTGGCACGCCCCGAAGCATGCGCAGTTCGCCTTGACGCCTCCGAGAACGTCGCCTACCTTAAGCGACAACATGAGTAAGGTTGCCTTGCTGGCAGAGCTGGCGCACGTCGCACATCTGATGATTCCGGGCTCGCTGTCCGAGGTCACGCGGCAGTGCGGTGACCCTTCGTGCGCTTGCGCCAGGGACCCTTCGCGGCGCCACGGGCCGCACCTGTACCTGAGGTTCAGCGCCAGCGGCAAGGCGCACTCGGTCTATGTGCCGCCGGAGGATCGGGACGCGGTCCTGCAGGGCCACGAAGCTTGGCTGCGGTTCAACGAGCTCGCATCGCAGATGGGCGCGGACAACCGCCAACGACTGCTGCACGAGCTCGACGGCCACAAGGGAATGGCCAAGGCTCAGCGAGCCAAGTCCTGCGCGAAGGCCTGAGGTGATCGAGCTGAGTCGTCGCCAACTCAACTTCGGCGACGGGCTCATTGCCGAGGAAGTGGGCGATCTGTGGGAAGACTGGATGCGGTACGTCGACACCATGCTGGACGATCCGCAGCTACTCGATGCCGCCTACCAGGCGCTGGCGCGCCGATGGACGCATAGCCGCACGTGCGGACGGCGCGGCACGCCGGTCGATGTCGTGGTTCGCCTGCTCGTCTTGAAGCACATGCGAAACTGGAGCTACGCGGCGCTCGAGCGCGAGGTGCGCTCGAACCTGGTGTACCGCCAGTTCACGAGGATCGGCGCGGCCAAGGTGCCCGATGCGAAGACCCTGGGCAAGCTGGGGATCGCGCTGGGCCCGGCGGTCATCGAGCAGATCCATCAGCGGATCGTGGCGATCGCCAAGGAACAAGAGGTCGTGCGCGGCCGCCGGATGCGCGTGGACGCGACCGTGGTCGAGACCGACATCCACTACCCGACGGATGCCTCGCTGTTGGGCGACGGCGTTCGAGTCCTGACCCGAGCCATGAAGCGCATCGCCAAGTTGACTGGTGATGTGGGCGCCAAGCTACGAGACCGCACGCGCAGCACCGGGCGCTGTCTGAATCACATCGGCCGCGCCGCTCGCAGCCGCGGCGAGCAAAGCAGGCAGCGGCTGGTCCAGTGCTATCACCGGATGATGGCAATCACCCGGCGGGTCGTCGGTCAGGCCTGCCGCTTCGTTCGCGAAGTAGTCGCAGGGATCAAGCGGTGCAGACGTCGGCGCGACTGGGCTGTCATCCTGCGCAGCCGGCTATATCTCGAGATGATGATCCCTCGGGTGTGCCAGGTGCTGCAGCAGACTCGACAGCGGATCGATGACGGCAACACGCATGCGCCGGGGAAGATCGTCAGCCTGTTCGAACCAGACACCGAGGTCATCCGAAAGGGCAAAGCCGGCAAGCCCACCGAGTTCGGCAAGATGGTCAAGATCCAGGAAGCCGAGAACCAGATCGTCACGCACTACGAGGTCTACGATCGACGCCCAGCCGACTCGGACCTCCTGGTTCCGTCGGTGGACGTGCACCGGAAGCAATTCGGTCAAGCCCCGCGCCTCGTGGCCGCCGATGCGGGCTTCTTCTCCATGCGCAATGAGACCGAGGCTCACGGTCGCGGAGTCAAGCAGGTGGCCGTTCCGAACCTCAGCACCAAGAGTGCCGAGCGCAAGGCGCTGCAGCACAAGCGCTGGTTCCGCAATGCGATGAAGTGGCGCACCGGCTGCGAGGGGCGCATCAGTCTGCTGAAGCGCCGCCACGGGCTGGATCGGTGCCGCTATAAGGGCACTGAAGGAATGAAGCGATGGGTCGGCCTCGGCGTCATCGCCGACAACCTCATCAACATCGCTCGAGCGCTGGATGCCGCTCCGGCGTTTTGCGCCGGAAAGTAGTTAGGCCGCCAGCGCCGGCTGCACGCAAGTCGTGGCCGGAACGCGGCTTGCCACTGAGGGGCCGGGGTTGCGCAGTGCATCGAACACGAGCGCGTACACCACCGCGTCGGAGATCCATCGCGCCGTGATCGGTCGGACCGCAGCGGACAGATGCTTTGCAGCAGGATGTTCCTTGCAACGGGCGGGCTGCTGGCCAAGGGCTGTGAAAACGCCGGCTCGTCGAATTGGGAAGTGATCGAGCCCTGCTACGGAGCCTTGCCGAAGAGGCGCTGTGACGAGCGCGGCCATGTGTTGCGAGGCCGGGTCCGGCTGCACGGTGCCCAGCAGAGTAGCGGTTCGAAAGCGCCGCGCCGCGCCGCGCCGCGCCGAACCGCCGCGCAGCGGCTTTAAGGAGGGGTGCGGGCGTAGTTGGTCGCCAGGCGTGCCGCCGCCGCATCGCCTGCCGGACCCGTGTAGTGCGCGTACTGGGGGTACACGCACAGCGGGCGCGACAGCTCCGTGCTGCCATCGGCGGCGAACTTCGAAGCCGCCAGCGCGCTCGGCGCGGTGCCGTCGCTCACCCAGCGGTCGAGCGCTGCAAGCATGTCAGCCTTGTCGGCACCGGGGCCGCCGGCGCGTTGGTATACACCCTGCGCGACGATGACGAGTCGACGCTCCGGCACGCCGCCCGGCCCCGTCGTGAGGCTGCCCGCACAGCGCTGCGGCGCGCTCCCCGACGCGCGGCGGTAGCCCGCCGGCCTATGCCATGGTGGACAGGGTCCTGCGGAAGCGCGCCAGCGCGAGCGCGAAGAGCACCGCTCCGATGAGCGCCAGACCGAGAAGCTGCGGCCAGACGACCTCCAGGCCGGCGCCGCGGTACAGGATGGCCTGCGACAGCGCGACGAAGTGCGTGGTCGGGGCCACCTGCATGACGTGCTGCACCAGCTCGGGCATGCTCTCCCTGGGCGTCACGCCGCCGGACAGGATCTGCAGCGGCAGCAGCGTCATCATCATCAGCAGGCCGAACTGCGGCATGGTGCGGGAGACCGTGCCGAGGAATATGCCCATCGAGGTGGTGGCGAACAGGTGCAGCAGGGCTCCCAGCAGAAACAGCGCGCGCGAGCCCTCGATGGGCACGGCCAGCGCTTCCTGCACGACGACGCGCAGGGCGAACGCCGAGCACAGCAGCACGACCAGCGCCATGGCCCAGACCTTGGCGCTCATGATCTCGAAGGGCGTGACGGGCATCACCAGCAGGTGTTCGACGGTGCCGTGCTCGCGCTCCCGGATCAGCGCCGCGCCGGTGAGGATGATGGACAGCATCGTGATGCGGTCGACCAGTTCCATCACCGCACCGAACCAGCTCTGGTTCAGTTGCGGGTTGAAGCGCGCCCGCAGCTGCAGCGCGACGGCCGCTGCGCCGTCGGCCCGCTGGCGCTGCACGAACTCGTTCACCTCGGCGCTGACGATGGCCTGCACGTAGGCGCTGCCGGTGAAGGCCTGGCTCATGCGCGTGGCGTCGACGTTGAGCTGCAATGCCGGCGCGCGCCCGGCCAGCACGTCGCGCTGAAACCCGGCGGGAATGTGCAGCGCGAAGGTGTCGAGCCCCGCGTCCATGCGCGCATCCATCTGGGCCGTCGTGATCTGGATGGGCGGCAAGAAGTACGGCGGGTAGAAGGCGTCGGCAAGGCGCATCGACAGCGGCGAGCGGTCCTCGTCGACGATGGCGATCGGCGCCTTGTGCAGCGTTTCCGGAATCGCCGTGGCGGCGGTGTAGATCGACAGCGTGAAGGCCCAGACGATCAGCCCCAGCATGATCGGGTCCCTCACCAGGCCGCGCAACTCCTTGACGCCGAGATGAAAGATGTTCCGCAGCGCGCGCACGATCAACGCTCCTGCTTGCGCAACAGCGCCGCCGCCAGCAACAGCAGCACCGGCACCGAGATCAGCAGCGGGACGAAGGAGCCCCGCAGGTCTTCGAAGGTCAGCGCCTTGGAGAACGTGCCGCGGGCAATGGTGATGAAGTGCGTGGTCGGGAACAGCTCGCCGATCACGCGCCCGCCGCCCTCCAGCGAGGTGACCGGGTTGATGAGGCCCGAGAACGTCACGGCCGGCAGCATGGTCAGCAGGGCGGTGCCGAACAGCGCGGCGATCTGGCTCTTCACGAAGGCCGACACCAGCAGGCCGAAGCCGGTGGCGGCGGTGACGTAGACCAGCGCCGCGGCAGCCAGCGTGACGAAGCTGCCGGTCAGCGGCACCCTGAACCCGTGGATGGCCAGCAGCGTCAGCAGCAGGAAGCTCGCCATCGCGAGCACGACGTAGGGCAGTTGCTTGCCGAGCAGGAACTCCAGCCGGGTGACCGGCGTGACGTAGAGGTTGACGATGGAGCCGAGCTCCTTCTCGCGCACCACCGCCAGCGCCGCGAGCATGGCCGGGATCAGGATCAGCAGCAGCGGGATCACCGCCGGCACCATTGCAGGCAGGCTGCTCACGTCGGGGTTGTAGCGAAAGCGCGTCTCGATGCTGGCCAGGCCGGTGCCTGCCGCATCACCCGTCTGCTCGCGCGCCTTGGCCGCCAGCCAGTGCTGGTGCATGCCCTGCACGTAGCCGCGCACCGTCTCGGCGCGCTGCGGCATGGCGCCGTCGATCCAGGCGCCGATCTCCACCGACCGGCCGTGCGCGAGGTCGCGGGCGAAGCCGTGCGGAATCTCGATGGCCAGGCTGATCTCGCCGGCCCGCATGCGCCGGTCGATGTCCGCATGGCCGCACAGCGGAGGGCGTTCGTCGAAGTAGCGCGACCCCGCCAGGTTCAGCGTGTAGTCGCGGCTCAGCGTCGTCTGGTCGTGGTCGAGCACGGCAAAGCCGAGGTCCTCCACGTCCAGGCTGATGCCGTAGCCCAGCACCACCATCAGCAAAGCACTGCCGAGCGACGCCATGGCCAGCCGGATCGGGTCGCGCAGCAACTCCAGCGCCTCGCGCCGGGAATAACTGAACAGCCGGCGCAGGCTGAAACGGCTGCGATTGACCGCGGTCGCCTCGGCCGTCTCGGCCGCCTGGCCGGCCGGCACCGGCTGCACGGCCAGCGTGGCGCCCGCCTGTGCCGGGCCGCTTCCCGCCGCCGCCTCGAGATGGCGGATGAAGGCCTCCTCGAGGCTTTGCACGCCGGCAGCCTGCACGATGGCGGCGGGGCTGTCGCTGACCAGCACCTTGCCCGCATGCATCAGCGCGACGCGGTCGCAGCGCTCGGCCTCGTTCATGAAATGGGTGGAGATGAAGATCGTGACCTCGTCGCGCCGCGCCAGTTCGACCAGCGTGCCCCAGAACGCGTCGCGCGCGACGGGGTCGACGCCCGAGGTCGGCTCGTCGAGGATCAGCATCTCCGGGCCATGGATCATCGCCACCGCCAGCGACAGGCGCTGACGCTCGCCGAGCGGCAGCGCGTCGGGCAGCGTGTCCATGACTCTCAGCAGGTCGAAGCGTTCGGCCATCTCCTGCGCCCGCGCGGCGACGCGTTCGGCGGGGAGCCCGAACAGCCGCGCATGCAGCAGCAGGTTCTGCTGCACCGTCAGTTCGCCGTAGAGCGAGAACGACTGCGTCATGTAGCCGACACGGCGGCGGGTGTCGATGTCGTGCGGATCGACCACACGGCCGAACAGCCGGGCTTCGCCGGCGCTGGCAGGCAGCAGTCCGGTCAGCATCTTCATCGTCGTGGTCTTGCCGCAGCCGTTGGAGCCGAGAAAGCCGAAGATCTCGCCGCGGCGGATGCGGAAGCTGACGTCGTCGACCGCCGTGAAGTCGCCGAAGCGCATGGTCAGGCCGCGCGCCTCGATGGCCACCTGCGCGTCGCCTGCCGCCGCGGGGGGCGGTATCACCACCGTGCGGTGACCCGCCCGCTGGGATTCGGGCAGCAGCTGGATGAAGGCCTGCTCCAGCGTCTGGCTGCGGCTGTGCGCCAACAGGTCCTGCGGCGTGCCGGCCGCCAGCACCTGCCCGGCGTTCATGGCCACCAGCCGGTCGAAGCGCGCGGCCTCTTCCATGTAGGCGGTGGCGACCAGCACGCTCATGCCGGGGCGGCCGGCCCGGATGCGCGCGATGAGTTCCCAGAACTGCCGCCGCGACAGCGGATCGACCCCCGTCGTCGGCTCGTCGAGGATCAGCAGGTCCGGGTCGTGGATCAGGGCGCAGCACAGCCCGAGCTTCTGCTTCATGCCGCCGGACAACTTGCCCGCAGGCCGCTGGGCGAACGGCGCGAGCGCTGTCGCCTGCAGCAGTTCCGCGATCCGCCGTTCGCGCTCGGCGCGGCCGTGGCCGAACAGGCGGCCGAAAAAGTCGACGTTCTCGAACACCGACAGCGTGGGGTAGAGGTTCCGCCCCAGACCCTGCGGCATGTAGGCGATGCGCGGGCACACGCGGCGGCGGTGCCGGGCGTCGGCCATGTTTCCGCCCAGCACCTCGACGCGTCCGGACTGGATCGCGCGCGCGCCGGCGACCAGCGACAACAGTGTCGACTTGCCGACGCCGTCGGGCCCGATCACGCCGCTCACGCGGCCCGCCGGCAGGTCGAGCCGGACATCGTGCAGCGCGCGCAGCTTGCCGTGGTGGTGGCTCAGGGCTTCGACGCGAATCGCGCAGCCGCCTGCCGCATCGGCCTGCGCGTCGCCGCCCGGCCTCATTGCGGCAGCTTCACCTGGAGCCGGTCGGGCCAGGCCGCAGCGGGGTCGGTCAACACGTAGGCGACGCCCGGCAGTCCGGTTTTGACCTTCACGAGGTGCTGCTTCAACAGTGCCGGCGGAAGTTGGGCGCGCACTCGGAACATCAGCTTCTCACGCTCGCTGGCCGTCTCGACCGTCTTGGGGGTGAACTGGGCGACGTCCGCGACGAAGGAGACCTGGGCCGGAATCACGTACTGCGGGGCGACATCGAGCACGATGCGGACTTCACTGCCGATGGCCAGGCCGCCCGCCACGGCGGTCGGCAGGAAGAAGGTCATGTAGACATCGGACAGGTCGACCAGGCTCAGCACGCGTCCGCCCGCGCCGAGCACCTCACCCGCTTGGGCGACGATGAACTGCACGCGTCCGTCGCGGGGCGACTTCAGCGCCATGTCGTCGATGTCGGCCTGGATCTTCTCGAGTGGCTGGCCGGTGTGGAAGGCCGTGAGCTCGGCCATCCGCCGCTTGGTGTACCCGAGCTGCTCGGCCTGGATCGCGATGTCGGCCGCCTGGCCGCGCAGGCCGGC
>WBZX01001407.1_pt2 | contig 11108 bp, 8 predicted proteins | sample 5204211 | NCBI WGS metagenome assembly WBZX01 (sample SAMN12344362, study PRJNA552823) | activated sludge metagenome | biome: Activated sludge suspended growth; feature: Nitrification reactor; material: Wastewater; isolation source: activated sludge from nitrification reactor of wastewater treatment...
AGGGATTCGGTTTCGATCGCCGGCGGACATCCGCGCGGCAGCATGAAGGCGACGCAGGCGCCGCCGCCGGGCGGGTTGAAGGCGCGGATCGTGCCGCCGTGGGCGGCCACGATGGACTGACAGATCGCCAGCCCGACGCCCATGCCGGCCACGGCGCTTTCCGGCCGCCCGCGCTCGAACAGGTCGAACACCTTGTCGAGCCGCTCCGCCGCAAAGCCCTCGCCGCCGCTGCGCACCCGCAGCTCCACCGCTTCCGGCCCGGCCTCGGCCTCGAGCACGATCGGCGTGCCGGGCGGCGCATACTTGGCGGCGTTTTCAAACAGATTGCAGAACACCCGCTCGATCAGCACCGCGTCGAATTCGAGCAGCGGCAACGCGTCGAGTCCGGCGATACGCACCGGATGATCCGCCAGCGCCGGCCCCAGCAGCTTGAGGCTGGCGCCGACCACTTCCTCGACCGGCTGCCACTCGCGGCGCAGCTGGACACGCCCGCTTTGCAGGCGGGCCATGTCGAGCAGGTTGCCGACCATGCCGTTCAGGCGCAGGGCCTGGTCGCGGATCGCGGCGGCGGTTTCCTGCGCCTCGGCGGGCAGCGGCGGGCGGGCGGTGGCCAGCGCATCGGCCATGCCGTACAGCGCCGTCAACGGCGTCCGCACGTCGTGCGAGAGCGCCGACAGGATCGAACTGCGCAGGCGCTCGGACATCGCGTCGACCTGCGCCGCGTGGGCCACCTCGACGAAGTGGAGGCGCTCCACCGCCGTGCTCACCAGCGCGGCGACGGCTTCGAGCAGCGGGCGCATCTCGCCCAGCGCTTCGGCGACCGACACCACCAGCGCGCCGCGGTTGCGCGTCGCCCCGGTCAGCGGCAGGAAGTGGCGGCACAGGCCGGCTTCGTCCAGCGCCGACGACATCACCGCCTGCTGACTGGCACAGACCATCCCGACGGTCTGCCAATCGAGCCGGTCCAGCGCCACGCCGGGCGTCCCGGCCAGCGTGGGGCCGGTGTCGCCGGCGGCGATCAGCAGGCTGCAGCGCGCGCCCCACTGCGCGTCGAGAAAGTGCCTGAGCGCGTCGTCGACCTGGCTGGCGGTCATCGCGCCGGCGAGTTTGCGCGCCAGGTCGTACAGCGCGCGGGTGACCTGCTCGCGCCGGTCGGCCTCGTGCGCCTGGCTGCGCAGGCCGGCGGTGAGCTGCCCGACGATCAGCGACACCGCCAGCATCACCGCAAAGGTCAGCAGGTATTGGCCGTCGGTGACCGCGAACGAGAAGCGCGGCGGCACGAACAGGAAATCGAACAGCGCGACGCTGACCACCGCGGCCAGCACCGCCGGCCCCCGCCCGGCCTTCACCGCCACCAGCACGACGGTCATCACGAACAACATCACCATGTTGGGCAGGTCGAGACTTTGGTGAAACGGAAACGCCAGCGCCGCCGTGAGGCCGCAGGCCAGCACCGCGCGGGCGTAGCGCCATCCGGACGGGTGTGGCCGACTGTCGATCAGGAGTCTGGGGAGTGCCATCGGCGGCGCTTCGGGGCGTACCTTCGGGGGTGACGGCGGGATTGTTGCACTGCCCTTGTAAAAAAGGCGTAAAGCCCGACGCCGTCCCGGTCCGCGCGCTTCAGGGCCGCAGCGGACCGGCCCCGTGGCCGGCGACCGCCAGCAGGAGTGGCGTCGTCATCGCCGAGCCGACCGTGGTCAGGATCAGTGCGCCGGCGATGCCGGATTCGACTGCCTTGAACTGGCGCGCCATCAGGAACACATTGGCGCCCAGCCCGATCGACCCGAGCAGGACGATGACCATCGTCTCCAGCGCCGGCAGGCCGATCAGTCGGGCCAGGCCGAGCATGCCGAGCGGCAGGACGATGAGCTTGAGGCAGGCAATGCTGGCGCTCACCCGCCACTGATCGCGCAGGTCGTATTCGGCCAGACTCATGCCGAGCGCCACGAGCGCCAGCGGCATGCCCGTCTGGCCGAGCATTTTCAGCGGGCTGTCGATGATCTCCGGCAGCGCGGCACCGCTCAGGCCGCAGGCCGTGCCGGCGAGAATGGCGAGGATGACCGGATTGCGCACGACGCCGCTCAGCGTCGCCCACAGCCCTTTCAGCGACAGGCGGGCGTGGCGGTACCACTCCGCGGAGACGGTGACCAGACTCCACAGGATCAGCGCGTTGAAGACGAGGACCAGGGCCACCGACGGGATCGCCCGGTCGCCCAGCGCGGCCTTGGCCAGCGGCAGGCCGAGCATGATGTTGTTGGAAAAGATGCAGCCGATGCCGAACACCGTCTGCGCCAGGCCGTCGAGCCCGAACAGCCTGGCCGAGACCAGCCGGCCGACGACGAAGGTGGCGATGCTGGCGCCGAAGTAGGCGACGAGCAGGCGGCTATCGACCGGCGGCAGGTTCGACAGGTCGCTCATCATCCGGAACAGCATCGCCGGCAGCCCGACGCTGAACACGAAACGGGTCAGGTGCTGGGCCATGGCCGGCGGCCAGCGGCCCACGCGCATCAGCAGATAGCCGGCGAAGATGAGGGCGAACAGCGGCGCGCCGAGGGTCAGCTGGTGCAGGAAGGCATTCATCGGCCGGACCGGCTCACGCCGCGCCTTCGAGCGCCGCGGCAACGGCCTGACCGAGCTCGGCGGTGCGCGCCGTGCCGCCCATGTCGGGCGTGCGCGGACCGGCCACCAGCACGTGCTCGATGGCCTGCATGATCGCGTCGTGGGCGGCCTGGTAGCGCGCGTCGCCGTTGCCGAGGAAGTCCAGCATCAGCGCCGCCGACCAGATCATCGCGATCGGGTTGGCGATGCCCTGGCCGGCGATGTCCGGGGCCGAGCCGTGCACCGGCTCGAACAGCGACGGGAAGGTGCGCTCGGGGTTCAGGTTGGCCGACGGGGCGACGCCGATCGTGCCGGTGCACGCCGGGCCGAGGTCGGACAGGATGTCGCCGAACAGGTTGGAGGCGACGACCACGTCGAAACGCTCCGGGCTGAGCACGAAGCGCGCGGTCAGGATGTCGATGTGGTATTTGTCCCAGCGCACTTCGGGGTAGGCGCCGGCCATCGCGGCGAGGCGCTCGTCCCAGTAAGGCATGCTGATCGCGATGCCGTTCGACTTGGTGGCGGCGGTCAGGTGCTGCTTGGGGCGGCGTTGCGCGAGGTCGAAGGCGAACTTCAGGATGCGGTCGGTGCCCTTGCGCGTGAAGATCGATTCCTGGATCACCGTTTCGCGGTCGGAGCCTTCGAAGATGCGGCCGCCGATCGACGAATACTCGCCCTCGGTGTTCTCGCGGATGACGTAGAAGTCGATGTCGCCGACCTGTTTGCCGGCCAGCGGGCACGGGATGCCGGGCATCAGGCGCACCGGGCGGACGTTGGCGTACTGGTCGAAATCGCGGCGGAACTTGAGCAGCGAACCCCACAGCGAGACATGATCCGGCACCGTGGCCGGCCAGCCGACCGCGCCGAAATAAATGGCGTCGAAGCCCTTGAGCTGCTCGAACCAGTCGTCGGGCATCATCTTGCCGTGTTCGAGGTAGTAGTCGCAGTGGGCCCAGTCGAAGGCGGTGAATTCGAGTTCGAGGCCGAACCGGCGCATCGCCGCGTCGAGCACGCGCAGCCCCTCGGGCATGACTTCCTTGCCGATGCCGTCGCCGGCGATCACCGCGATTGTGTGTTTCATGGGGCGCTCCTGTGCAATGAATGAATGTCGGATGGGCGTAGCTTAGAGGCCACAGAAATATTTACAATCCGTTCAAATGTGAATACAGCGGATACGATTCGTGAACACAAGACCCCAGCTGGACGATCTGCGCCTGTTCTGCGTGGTGGCCCGCAACCGCAGCTTTGCCGAAACCGCCCGTGAGCTGGGCGTATCCAAAGCGGTGGTGAGCAAGCGCATCGCGCTGCTCGAAACGGCCGTCGGCGAAAGACTGTTCCACCGCACGACGCGCAACGTGCTGCTGACCGCCCAGGGCGAGATCGTCCATCAGTGGGCGCAGCGCATCGTCGAGGATGTCGACCTGATGGGCGAGGCGATTTCGCGCGAGAAGGCGGCGCCGAGCGGACTCCTGCGGATCTGCAGCAGCACCGGTTTCGGACGCAGCCGGCTGGCGCCGGCGCTTTCCGAACTGGCGCGGCGCTTTCCGCAACTCGAGATCCAGGTCGAGCTGTTCGACCGCCCGGTCGATCTGGTGGACGAGGGTTTCCAGCTCGACATCCGCATCGGCCAGGTGCGCGAGGGCAACGTGATCAAGCGCCGGATCGCCCGCAACCGGCGCGTGCTGTGCGCCTCGCCGGCCTATCTGGCGCGCTGCGGGACGCCGCAGTCGCTGGACGAGCTGAAAGCCCACCGCTGCATCCCGATCCGCGAGCGCGACCAGGATTTCGGACGCTGGGAACTGGACGGGCCCGACGGCCCGGTCGCCATCAAGGTCGGCGGGCCGCTGTCGGCCAACAACGGCGAAATCGTCCGCCAGTGGGCCATCGACGGTCACGGCATCATCCTGCGCTCGACCTGGGATGTCAGAGGCGAGATCGAGGCCGGCGTGCTGGTGCCGGTGCTGCCCGACTATTTCCAGCAGGCCGACGTGTGGGCGGTCTATCCGTCGCGGCTGTCGGTATCGGCCAAGGTCAGGGTCTGCGTGGAGTTCCTCGCGGACTGGTTCGCGCAGACCGGGATGCGCGACGGCCCGTAGAGCTACCAGTTCGATTGATTGTGCTGCGGGCTGTCGGCGTGCCGGCTCAGGAAGTCGCGCAGATGCTCGACGAAATAGGCCACCCTGGCCGACAGGTTGAGCCGTTCGAGATAGACCGCATAGACATCGGCCGGCGGCGTGTCGTAGTCGGCGAGCAGCTGCACCAGCCGGCCACTGCGCAGATATTTGGCGACATCCCACTCGGCGCGCATCAGGATGCCGTGCCCCTCCAGCGCCCAGTTGAGGGCGACTTCCCCGTCGTTGGTGCTCAGCTTGCCATGCACCTTGATGGTTTCGGTCTGCTTGCCGCGGCTCAGCCGCCAGTTGCCGTAGGCCGATTCGTTCTGCCGCAGCACGATGCACTGGTGCTGTGTGAGGTCGTGCGGATAGACCGGCTGGCCGGCGGCGCGCAGATAGGCCGGTGCGGCGCACAGCAGACGCCGGTTGGCGGCGATCTTCTTGGCGATCAGGCGTGAGTCGGGCAGCTCGCCGAAGCGGATCGATACGTCGATCGCCTCGTCGGGCAGGCTGATCGGGCGGTCGGTGAGGTGCAGCTGCACGTCGACGTCGGGGTAGGTTTTGGTGAACACCGAGATCGCCGGGCCGATGTAGGAGCGGCCGAAGCCGAGCGGCGCATTGACTCGCAGCAGCCCCTTCGGCGCCTCCCGGCTGCTCGACACCAGACGCTCCATCTCGTCGATGTCGGAAAGGATGCGCAGCGCATTCTCGAAATAGACCTCGCCTTCGCCGGTGAGGCTGATGCGGCGCGTCGTCCGGTTGAGCAGGCGCACGCCGAGGCGTTCCTCCAGCTGCGACAGACGGCGCGATACCGCCGGCGGGGTCAGGTTGAGCTCCCGCGCCGTCGCCGCAAGACTCCCCTGTTTGACCAGCAGGCAGAAGAAAGCCAGTTCGGTATCCGCGTTCATTGGTAAGTTTTTTGCACTGATGTATTAACTATACGTCGATTCATATTTTTTCCAACAGTTCTAACCTCCGTTCCACGCTACGACCCCGACCGGGAGAGCGCATAACGAGAGGAGACACCAAGTGGAACTGGATATCGAAAAACGCACTTTGCGACGGATCAGCTGGCGCATCGTGCCCTTCATCATGTTGCTGTATTTCGTCGCCTACATCGACCGGGTCAACATCGGCTTCGCCGCGCTGACCATGAAGGAGGATCTGGGCTTCACCGCCTCGATCCTCGGCTTCGGCGCCGGCATCTTCTTCTGGGGCTACTTTCTGTGCGAGGTGCCCTCCAACATCGTGCTGCACAAGGTCGGGGCCCGCCTGTGGATCGCCCGGGTGATGGTCACCTGGGGAATCATTTCGGGCGGCATGGCCTTCATCGAGGGGCCGACCAGCTTCTACGTGATGCGCTTCCTGCTCGGCGCCGCCGAGGCCGGCTTCTTCCCCGGCATCATCCTGTACCTGAGCTACTGGTTCCCGGCCCGTCACCGCGCCGGCGTGACCGCGCTGTTCATGGCGGCGGCGCCGATCTCCACCGCGCTGGGTTCGCCGGTCTCCGCGGCGCTGCTCGAGATGAACGGCGTGATGGGCATGCATGGCTGGCAGTGGATGTTCCTCCTCGAAGCCATTCCGGCCCTGATCCTCGGCGTGGTGGTGTTCTTCTACATGACCGACCGTCCCGAACTGGCGACGTGGCTGCCGGACGACGAGCGCACCTGGCTGGTCACCACGATGAACGAAGAGAACGCCCGCAAGGCCGGCAGCGCCAAGCACGGCGTCCTCAGCGGCCTCGCCAATCCCCGCGTGCTGGCGCTGGCGACGATCTACTTCGGCACCTCGGCCGGGCTGTACACCCTCGGCATCTGGGCGCCGCAGATCATCAAGCAGCTGGGCGTGTCGTCGATGACCGTCGGCTTCCTGAACGCGATTCCGCCGGTCGTGTCGATCGTCGCGATGGTCTTGTGGTCCCGCCATTCCGACCGTACCGGCGAGCGCACCTGGCACGTCATACTGGCCTGCCTGGCCGCCTCGGTCGGCCTCGTCGTCGCCGCCGGTGCCAACAACGTCGTCGGCCTGATCGCTGCCCTCACCCTCGTCAATGTCGGCATCAGCTGCGCCAAGCCGCCGCTGTGGAGCATGCCGACGATGTTCCTGTCCGGCGCCGCGGCCGCCACCGGCATCGCCACCATCAATTCGATCGGCAATCTCGGCGGCTTTGCCGGCCCGGCGATGATCGGCTGGATCAAGGACCAGACCGGCAGCTTCACCGGCGGACTCTATTTCGTCGCCGGTCTGCTCGTGCTCTCCGCCGTGCTGACCCTGCTGCTGGCCCGTTCGCAGCGCCCGACCGATGTGGCGGCCGCCGAAGCGGCGGCCCACTGAAACAGACCCCCACCCCCAACACACACAAAGGAGCACAACATGGACAAGGAAGCTGCCGTTCAGTCGCTGACCGACACCATGGCCAAGTTCACGGCCTACATCGGCAAACGTCTGCCAAAGGATGTGAAAGCCAAGCTGGCCGACCTGCGCACGATGGAAACCAATCCGCTCGCCAAATCGATCTACGATTCGATGGCCGGCAACCAGGAAGCGGCCGACAGGCTCGACCGCCCGAGCTGCCAGGACACCGGCGTGATCCAGTATTTCGTCGAGGCCGGCGCCAACTTCCCGCTGCTCGGCGAACTGGAAGATATCCTGAAGGACGCCACCGCCGGCGCCACCCGGCTCGGCCCGCTGCGCCACAACGCGGTGGAAACCTTCGACGAGAAGAACACCGGCACCAACACCGGCACGCAGATTCCGTGGCTGGACTGGCGCATCGTGCCGGCACTCGACAGCTGCACCATCGACGTCTACATGGCCGGCGGCGGGTGCACGCTGCCGGGCGCCGCCAAGGTGCTGATGCCGGGCCAGGGCTACGAGGGCGTCGCCGAGTTCGTGATGGATGTGATCACCGAGCGCGGCGTCAATGCCTGCCCGCCGCTGCTGGTCGGCGTCGGCGTGTCGACCTCGGTCGAGACCGCCGCGCGGCTCTCCAAGCTGGCAATCCTGCGTCCGGTCGATTCGAAGAGCGCCAACCCGCGCGCCGCGCTGATGGAAGAACTGCTCGAGCAGGGCCTCAACGAAATCGGCATCGGCCCGCAGGGCCTGACCGGCAACAACAGCGTGATGGGCGTCAACATCGAATCGTCGGCGCGCCATCCCTCGACCATCGGCGTCGCCGTCAATACCGGCTGCTGGGCCCATCGCCGCGGCAAGATCCGCATCAACGCCGACATGTCCTACGACATCCTTTCCCACGAAGGAGTGGTGCTGTGAAAAAAATTCTGACTACCCCCATCAAGGACGAAGACCTCGAAAGCCTCAACGTCGGCGACGTCGTCTATCTCACCGGCCGCCTCGTCACCTGCCGCGACGTGGCGCACCGCCGCCTGATCGAACAGGGCCGCCAACTGCCGGTGAATCTCGAAGGCGGCGCGATCTTCCATGCCGGCCCGATCGTCCGCAAGAAGGACGACGGCAACTTCGAGATGGTCTCGATCGGCCCGACCACCAGCATGCGCATGGAGAAGTTCGAGCGCGAATTCATCAAGCAGACCGGCGTCAAGCTGATCGTCGGCAAAGGCGGCATGGGCCCCGAAACGGCCGCCGGCTGCCAGGAGCACAAGGCGGTGCATGCGATCTTCCCGGGTGGCTGCGCAGTGCTGGCCGCGACCCAGGTCGAGGAGATCGAGGGCGCCGAATGGCAGGACCTGGGCATGCCCGAAACCCTGTGGATCAACCGGGTCAGGGAATTCGGCCCGCTGATCATCTCGATCGACACCAAGGGCAACAACCTGATTTCGCAGAACAAGGCCGGCTTCAACGAGAAGAAGAAGCCGGTCCTCGAACGGATCAGCAAAGAGCTCAGCTTCATCAAGTAAGCACACTTGCGGGGGCGCCCGAAGCCGCCCCCGCCCGCCGTCAATCGGAACACCGCTGTGAGGAACCCTCGCGGAAGACGAGGTATTGCCGACACACGACCGCCCACCATCGAGCAGGAGACACGAATGGATTCACGGCAACTCCGCGAAGCCGCGCTCTACTATCACCGCCATCCCCGGCCGGGCAAGATCGCCGTCACGCCGATCAAGCAGCTCACCAACCAGTACGATCTGGCGCTGGCCTATTCGCCGGGCGTCGCCTGCGCCTGCGACGAAATCGTCGCCGATCCGGCCGAAGCCAGCACGCTCACCGCGCGGGCCAATCTGGTTGGCGTGATCACCAACGGCACCGCGGTGCTGGGCCTCGGCAACATCGGCGCGCTGGCCGCCAAGCCGGTGATGGAAGGCAAGGGCGTGCTGTTCAAGAAGTTTGCCAACATCGATGTCTTCGATCTGGAAATCGACGAACGCGACCCCGACAAGCTGATCGACACCATCGCCTCGCTCGAACCGACCTTCGGCGGCATCAATCTCGAAGACATCAAGGCGCCCGAATGCTTCTACATCGAGAAGAAGCTGCGCGAGCGCATGAAGATTCCGGTATTCCACGACGACCAGCACGGCACCGCGATCGTCGTCGGCGCGGCGATCCTCAACGCCCTGCATCTGATCGGCAAGGATCTGCAGACCGTCAAGATCGTCACCTCCGGCGCCGGCGCCGCGGCGCTGGCCTGCCTCGATCTGCTGGTGATGCTCGGCGCGCCGGTCGCCAACATCTGGGTCACCGACATCCACGGCGTCGTCTATCAGGGCCGTGTCGACGACATGGACGAGATCAAGGCGCGCTACGCCAAGCCCACCGACGCACGCACGCTTGCCGAGGTGATCGACGGCGCCGACGTGTTCCTCGGCCTCTCGGCCGGCGGGGTGCTGAAGCCGGCGATGGTCGCGCGGATGGCGCCGCGCCCGGTGATCATGGCGCTGGCCAACCCGACCCCGGAAATCCTGCCCGAGGAGGTCAAGGCGGTGCGCGACGACGCGATCATCTGCACCGGCCGTTCGGATTACCCGAACCAGGTCAACAACGTGCTGTGCTTTCCCTTCATCTTCCGCGGCGCGCTCGATGTGGGCGCCACCACCATCACCGAGGAGATGAAGATGGCCGCGGTGAAGGCCATCGCCGAACTGGCGCGCGCCGAACAGTCGGATGTCGTCGCCTCGGCTTACGGCGAGAAGGTGTCCGGCTTCGGGCCCGAATACCTGATCCCCAAGCCCTTCGACCCGCGCCTGATCGTCAGGATCGCTCCGGCGGTGGCCCGCGCCGGCATCGATTCCGGCGTCGCCACGCGGCCGATCGGCGACTGGGACGCCTATCAGCAGGGGCTCACCGAGTTCGTCTACCACTCCGGCCTGATCATGCGTCCGGTATTCTCGCAGGCCCGGCTGGCGCCCAAGCGGATCGTCTTTGCCGAAGGCGAGGACGAGCGCGTGCTGCGCGCGGTGCAGGTGGTCGCCGACGAGGGCATCGCGCGGCCGATCCTGATCGGCCGCCACGCCGAAATCCGGCGCCGCATCGAAACGGCCGGCCTGCGCATCCGCGAAGGCATCGACTACGAAGTGGTGCAGCCCGGCCACGGCGCGTTCTTCGACGCACACTGCGAAACCTTCTGGCAGACCTATCACCGCCTCACCGAGCGCAAGGGCGTGTCGCCCGATTACGCGCGCCGCGAAATCCGCCGCCGGGCGACCCTGTTCGGCGCCCTGATGGTGCATCTCGGCCACGCCGACGGCCTGATCTGCGGCACCTCCGGCCGTCACGAAGCGCACCGCGAATATGTGCAGGCGGTGATCGGCACGCAGGCCGGCCTCGACCGCTATTACGCGATCAACCTGCTGCTGCTGCCGGGCCGCACGGTGTTCATCGGCGACACCTACGTCAATTACGACCCGAGCACCGCGCAGCTCGCCGACATGACGCTGCTGGCGGCCGAGGAGATCCGCAATTTCGGCATCACGCCCAAGGTGGCGCTGCTGTCGCATTCCACCTTCGGCACCGCCGACACGCCGACCGCGCAGAAAATGCGCGCGGTGCTGGCCGAACTGCAGCGCCGCGCCCCCGCGCTGGAAGTCGAAGGCGAGATGCACGGCGACGCGGCCCTCGACGAGACGATACGGGCCAGGGTCTTCCCCAACTCGCGCCTCAGCGGTCAGGCCAACCTGCTGATCATGCCGACCCTCGACGCCGCCAACATCTCCTTCAACCTGCTGAAGGTCGCCGCCGGCGACAATCTGACGGTCGGCCCGATCCTGCTCGGCGCCGCCAAGCCGGCCAACATCCTGACGCCGACCGCAACGGTGCGGCGGATCGTCAACATGACCGCGCTGACCGTCGTCGAGGGATGCAACCGACGGCCGTGATCCTCCGTCCGCGGCGGCCGGCGCGTCGCCGGCGCCGGTCAGCCCGCGTGATAGAACAGATAGCCCACCACAATCGCGCCCACCAGCCCCACCCCATCGG
>WBZX01002982.1_pt1 | contig 11108 bp, 10 predicted proteins | sample 5204211 | NCBI WGS metagenome assembly WBZX01 (sample SAMN12344362, study PRJNA552823) | activated sludge metagenome | biome: Activated sludge suspended growth; feature: Nitrification reactor; material: Wastewater; isolation source: activated sludge from nitrification reactor of wastewater...
ACGTGGTGGCGATCGATCTGGCGGAGTCGCTGGTCGATCTGGCGCGCTCGCGGACGGCAGCCGAGCTCTCGGAAATCCAGGCGCGGACCGGCCGCGGCTCGATCACCTTCACCTCCGGTGACATGCTGGATCCGGCGCTGGGCAGCTTCGATCATGTCGTGGCGATGGATTCGATCATCCATTATCGCCCGCTGGACATGGTCGCCGTGCTTTCGCGACTGGCTGAGAAATCCAAGCGCTCGGTGGTATTCACGTTCGCGCCGCGCACGCCGGCTCTGGCCGCCATGCATGTCGTCGGGCGCGTGTTCCCACGCGGCGACCGGGCTCCGAGCATCGAGCCGATCGATCACCGCCATCTCTGCCGCCTGATCGACGCCGAACGATCTCTCAAGGGCTGGGTGAAGGGCCGGACGGAGCGCGTCAACAGCTACTTCTACACGTCGCAGGCGATGGAGCTGGTGCGCAGATGAGACGTCTGAACCAGTCTCTGGCGCTGAAGTGGGCCGCAATCAGCCCGCGGTTCCTGCCGTTCGCGGATGCCGCCACGGCGGAGCTGCCGCTCGGCCGGCTGGCGCGGCTCGCGCTGTTCCAGGTTTCTGCGGCTATGGCGCTCGTACTGCTCAACGGCACGCTCAACCGCGTCATGATCGTGGAGATGGGCGTGCCGAGCTTCGTCGTGGCGCTGATGGTGGCGCTGCCGGTGCTGTTCGCGCCGCTCAGGGCTCTGATCGGCTTCCGCTCCGACAACCACCGCTCGGCGCTGGGATGGCGGCGGGTGCCGTACATCTGGATCGGTACGATGCTGCAGTTCGGCGGCCTCGCCATCATGCCGTTCGCGATCATCATCCTGTCCGGAGACACGACGGGGCCGATCTGGATCGGCACGGTGGCGGCGGCGCTGGCCTTCCTCCTGGTCGGAGCGGGCATGCATACGGCCCAGACCGCCGGACTGGCGCTGGCGACCGACCTCGCGCCTGAATCCAGCCGGCATCGCGTCGTCGCCTTCCTCTACGTCATGCTGCTGGTCGGCATGGTCGCGAGCTCGCTCACGTTCGGGGCGCTGCTGTCTCCGTTCAGCCAGCTTCGACTGATCCAGGTGATACAGGGTGCGGCCGCCGCGACGATGGTGCTCAACGTGATCGCGCTGTGGAAGCAAGAGGCGCGCAATCCCCAGGCGACGCGCGGCAAAGGCGAGCAACCGATGCTCCGCGATGCGTGGCGCATCCTCAACCGCAATGGTGACACGGGGCGGCTGCTGGTGGCGGTCGGCCTCGGCACGGCGGCTTTCAGTATGCAGGACATTCTGCTCGAGCCCTACGGCGGCGAGATCCTCAAGATGACGGTCGGCGCTACGACGGCGCTGACGGGCTTGCAGGTGATCGGGATGCTGGCCGGTCTCGTGCTTGCCGCGCGCCAGCTCGGCCGGGAAGCCAATCCGTACCGGATCGCGGGGCTCGGTGCCTTCGCGGGGCTGATGGCGTTCCCGATCGTGATCCTGGCCGGGGCGGCCGGGTCGCCGCTGATGCTCAACACGGGCGCCGTCCTGATCGGATTCGGCAGCGGCCTCTTCTCGGTGTGCATGCTGACGGCGGCAATGACGCGAACGTCAGGCGGCAACAGCGGCTTGGCGCTCGGTGCCTGGGGCGCGGTGCAAGCCACGGCGGCAGGTGTGGCCGTGGCTTTCGGCGGTGGCCTCAGGGACGTTGTCGGCAGACTCGCGGAAAGCGGCTCTTTCGGCCCGGCCCTGGCGGGTCCGCTGACCGGATACACCAGCGTCTATCACCTAGAAATCATCCTACTTTTCGCGACGCTCGTAGCGATCGGACCGCTGGTCCGGCCGCGCACGGGCGACGTGAATGGACTGACGGAGAAGTTCGGATTGGCCGAGTTCCCCGGCTAATGCCAACAAGCGAGGAGATCGTTTCATGAAGCTCGGACAGATCACCAGCTACATCGATGTCGCCCAGGTGACACTCTACGCCTTCTACATATTCTTCATTGGCCTCATCTTCTATCTCCGGCAGGAGGATCGCCGCGAAGGCTATCCGCTGATGACGGACCCCGACAACAAGCTGAAGGCCGACAGCCCGATCCTCATCCCGACGCCGAAGATGTTCCGGCTCGAGGGCGGCGCCACCGTCATGGCTCCGGCGAAGGGCTACGACGATCGCGAGATCAAGGCCGAGAAGGTGGCCGGCTTCCCCGGCGCGCCCTACGCCCCGGTCGGCGATCCGATGCTGGCGGCGGTCGGTCCCGGCTCGTACGCCATGCGTAGCGACAAGCCTGATCTGGCCCACGACGGCAAGGCCAAGATCGTGCCGTTGCGCGTCGCCAAGGAGTTCTGGCTCGAGAGCCGCGATCCCGATCCGCGCGGCATGACGGTGGTCGGCAGCGACCGCCAGGCGGCCGGCGTCGTCAGCGACGTGTGGGTCGACCGGTCAGAGGTCATCATCCGCTACCTCGAGGTAAAGCTCGACGGCAACGCGGGCACCGTGCTGGTTCCGATGACGTTCGCCACGGTCTCCGGTGGAAGGCGCGTGGTTGAGGTGCCGGCGATCCTCGGCAGCCAATTCGCCAACGTTCCGAAGCTCGGCAAGCCTGACCAGATCTCGATGCTCGAGGAGGAAAAGGTCTGCGCCTACTACGGTGCCGGCACGCTCTACGCCGTGCCCGGTCGCCAGGAGCCGCTGCTATGAGCGACGAGTTCGAGCACGAGCCGGTTCCCGGTCTGCCCGAGCACCTGCCGGAGGGCGAAAAGCTCCTCTGGCAGGGGTCGCCCGACTGGCTCGCCGTGGCGCGCCATGTGATGCACGTTCGTGGCATCGTGATCTACTTCCTGCTGCTCGCCGCATGGAGCGGCGGCAGCACATACACCGATGGCGCGGGCGCGCAGGAAGTTTGGGCTTCGGCTCTGCGTACCGTTCTCGCTGGCGTCTTCACCGTCGGGGCGGCAACCCTCATCGCATGGCTGATCGGGCGCACGACCGTGTACACGATCACGTCCAAGAGGGTCGCCATGCGCTACGGCGTCGCCCTTCCGATGCGGGTCAACCTGCCGTTCAGCAAAGTGTCCTCGGCCGATCTTCTGATGCGCCGCAATGGCGTCGGGGAGATCGCGCTGACGATCTCGGGTCCGCAGCCGCTCGCCTACTGGCACCTGTGGCCGCACGCGCGGCCGTGGCACCTCGGCAAGGCGGCCCCGATGCTGCGCTGTGTCCCCAATGCCGAGGCTGTGGCGGATCTGCTCGCACGAGCCGTGGCCGGGGATACACGGGTGACACCGGTCTCCGGAGCGACGATCGAGACCGGCAGTCACGACGGGCCCAAGGCGGCGATGCCGCACGGCCTGCCCGCCTGACACCAAAGGAGACCGCGAATGGCCCACGTCCATCAATTCCAGCCCATTCCCAAAGCCATGCTGATTGCGAGCGCCGTGCTGGTGACCGCGGCCATGGCGTTCGCCGGGGTGGCTCGGCTGACGGACGTCGGGGCCACTCGCTTCACAGTGGAGAACCGCCTTGAATCCGTCATGCTGCGATTTGCCGATCTTCCCGATGGTGGCATCGCGGTGACCAGCGAGGCGGGAGCCGCGGTCCAGTCTTTCTCGGTCGGCCAGGGCGGCTTCGTTCGGGTCGTGCTGCGCACACTGGCGCAGAAACGAGCTGCGGTGAACATCGGCGCGGATGCTCCCTTCAGGCTGTCCAAGCTCGACAACGACCTGCTCGTTCTCGAGGATCCAGCCACGGGCGGCAACGTGCTGCTGAAGGCTTTCGGGCCGGGCAACGCCAAGCTGTTCGAGGATCTGCTCGTCAAGGGGAGGCAGGCACAATGATCGGCTTCATCGGCGTAAAGCGGCGGCAGATCGTTGTTCCTTGCACGATCGAGATCGAGAATACCTTCGAGAGTCTACATGCGCATGTGGAGCTGCACGGGGCCCCTCCTGTGCAGGCCGGCGACGAGGTTCTCGTTCACGGCGACGAGATCAGGGTTCCTTACGGTGAAAAGGTGGTCATCGAGCGCGAGGCCACGGTGACACGAGCCGGGTGGCTGGAAGGCCTGCTCACACGGCTCGCGGCACGGCTCGAAATAACAGAGCTCTATGAAGTGAGCTTCTCGTCCGGGAGGAAACTATGACCATCGAAAGCATCGGGCGTCCGCCCAACGAGACGACACAAGCCGCGGCCACCGACGCAATGCTGAGCCCGCGCTTCTATACGACTGATTTCGCCGAGCTCGACAACATCGACATCTCGAGTGTGCGCACCGAATGGGACGCGCTGATCGCCGAGATGCGCTCCGATCCGAACAAAGGCCATTTCCGCCGCAACGCCGACTGGGAGAACATCCGGCTCGACGATCTCCCGGAGGGCCTGCGCAAGGAGTTCGTGGATTTCCTGGTCAGCTCGCTCACGGCGGAGTTCTCGGGCTGCGTGCTCTACGCCGAGATGAAGAAGCGGGGCACCAACAAGGACGTCGTCGAGCTGTTCAAGTTCATGAGCCGCGACGAGGCCCGTCACGCCGGCTTCATCAACGACGCGCTGCGCGAGTTCAATATCGGCATCGACCTCGGCTTCCTGACGCGGTCGAAGAAGTACACGTTCTTCCGGCCGAAGTTCATCTTCTATGCAACGTACCTGTCGGAGAAGATCGGCTACGCGCGCTACATCACGATCTTCCGCCACCTCGAGCGCAACCCGGACCGGCGCTTCCACCCGATCTTCAAGTGGTTCAAGGAGTGGTGCAACGACGAGTTCCGCCACGGCGAGGCCTTCGCGCTGATCATGCGCGCCAACCCAAAGCTGGTGAGCGGGATCAACCGCTACTGGGTGCGCTTCTTCGTGCTGGCGGTGTTCGCGACCATGTACGTTCGCGATCATGCGCGGCCGCACTTCCACACGGCGCTCGGCATCGACCCGACCGACTACGACTTCTGCGTGTTCCGCCTGTGCTCGGAAATCTCGCGGCAGGTGTTCCCGGTGGAGCTGGACCTCGACGATCCGCGGTTCCACGCTGGGCTCGAGCGGCTGAGGGTAATCAACGAGCGGCTGACCGAGCTCGACGGCCGGCCGGGCTTCATGAACTCGCTGCGGCGCAAGGCAGCCGGGCTGCGTGCAGCGGCGACGTTCCTGCGCCTCTATTTCCTTCCGACGCGCAACAATCCGCTGCCCGACAAGATCCGTCTCGAGCCGGTCTGGTAGGCAAATCATGCAATACGCGGTGCCGGTCGCCTTTGCCGTGCTGGTCTGGTGGATCTCCACCGGAGCCATCCTCTATCTCGTCGGCCTGCCGCGGCAGACCTACAAGACGAGCATGGCGTGGGCGACGGTACTGGTGGGCCTGGCTCTCGTCGGCGTCGCCTCGACGAGCGAGGACAAGAGCGTCGCGGGCGCTTATCTCGCCTTCACGCTCTCGGTCGGCGTGTGGGGCTGGCACGAGATGAGCTTCCTCACGGGGATGGTGACGGGACCGAGGACGGAGCCGATCGATCCGGAGGCGGGCGGGTTCAAGCGGTTCGCTTCGGCGACGGCGACGCTCATCTATCACGAGATCGCCATCGCGCTGACGGTGCCGGTGCTCGCCGCGTTGACGGCCGAGGGTCCCAACCGCACGGCGCTGTGGACGTTCGTGGTGCTGTGGATCGCGCGGCTGAGCACGAAGCTCAACATCTATCTTGGGGTCGCGAACCTGACCGAGGCGTTCCTGCCCGGGCACCTCGACTATCTCAAAACCTATTTTCGCAAGCGGCCGATGAACGGGCTGTTCCCGTTCACGGTGACGCTGGCGACCGTCGCCGTCGCCGTATTGGCGCACAGGGCGGCACAATCGGACGATCCGGCTTCGATCGCGGCGCACACGCTGGTCGCCACGATGGCCGGATTGGCCGTTCTCGAGCACTGGCTGCTGGTGTTGCCGATCAGGGCCGAGCGCCTGTGGGAGTGGGGGATGCGCTCACGCGAGCGGACCGCCACGCCTCTGCAGACGCTAGACGACGACGTCGGCAGCGCGGACACGGAAACGAGGATCGCACTCGTCGGCTGAGACGGGTCGCAGGGGATCAAGGGAGGGTTAAGTAATGCAGTATCGGGGCATCTTCAAAAATCACCTCGACCAGTTGCACGCCGAGGGCCGCTACCGTGTGTTCGCCGACCTGACGCGAAATCGCGGCGCTTTCCCGGCCGCGATCCGCCACGAGGAAGCCGGGACGCGGCCGATCACCGTCTGGTGCTCGAACGACTATCTGGGCATGGGGCAGCATCCGGCGGTCATCGCGGCCATGCACGAGGCGGTCGACGCGGTCGGCGCGGGTTCGGGCGGCACGCGCAACATCTCGGGCACCAACCACTATCACGTGGAGCTCGAGCACGAGATCGCCGACCTGCACGGCAAGGAGGCGGCGCTGCTGTTCACGAGCGCCTACGTCGCCAACGACACCACGCTTTCGACCCTGCAGAAGCTCATTCCCGGGCTGATCGTGGTTTCGGACGCCAAGAACCATGCCTCGATGATCGAGGGCATCCGGCGCGGCGGCGGCGAGAAGCACATCTTCCGCCACAATGACATCAACGACCTCGAGGCCAAACTCAAGGCTCTGCCCGCCTCGGCGCCGAAGATCATCGTGTTCGAGAGCGTCTACTCGATGGATGGCCATATCTCGCCGATCGGGGCCATCTGCGATCTCGCCGAGAAGTACGGCGCGCTCACCTATCTGGACGAGGTGCATGCCGTCGGCCTCTATGGACCGCGCGGGGGTGGCATCGCCGAGCGCGACGGCGTCATGCACCGGGTCGACATCATCAACGGCACGCTGGCCAAGGGCTTCGGCGTGATGGGCGGATATATCGCCGGCAGGCGGGAGATCTGCGACTGCATCCGCTCGTTCGGCGCCGGCTTCATCTTCACCACCTCGCTGGCTCCGGCGGTGGCCGCGGCGGCGCTGGCCAGCGTCCGTCACCTCAAGTCCAGCCAGATCGAACGGACCATGCACCAGGAGCGGGCCCGGACACTCAAACTGCGGCTGGCGGAGGCGCGGCTGCCGATCATGGACAACCCGAGCCACATCGTGCCGGTGCTGGTCGGCAATCCGGTGCACTGCAAGGCGGTGACCGATGCCCTCCTCGAGCGACACGCCATCTACGTGCAGCCGATCAACTATCCGACGGTGCCCAAGGGCACGGAGCGGATGCGGCTGACCCCCTCGCCGGTGCATTCGAATGCCCACATGGATCAGCTCGTCGATGCGCTCCGTGAGCTGTGGATGGCGTGCCCCGTGGCCAATGGCAAATCGGTAAAGCTGGCGGCTGAATAGACAAACCGCCAAGCGACGGCTAAAGAACGATACGCTTTTTCTCGACGAAGCTGCCGATGTCCTTTAGGGATTGTCGGCCCTTCGGCGGGGACTAGCCATGTCTCCGAAGCACTGACCTGCACGGAAGGGGACCACTCACCAATTGGAGCCGCTCCGGCAGGAACCGGGTATGCAGGCGGGGCGATGTAACGATGCCGACGATCGAGAACTCCAAGGTTCTGGAACCGATGATCGCATCGTCGCTGATCATCGAGGTACCTTTTGCCTGACACGCGCCCGAGCGAGCCAGCGGGTCGGGGGGCGGTGCCTCCCGGGGCCGCCGGGCGGAGTGATCCGGCAGGGCCGTCGCGGCCCGGCAGAGGTGTCCGCCATGAGATGCTTCGGGACGTCACGGCGGGGCCGCACGCATTCGCCGAGACGATCGTAGAGGGTGCCGGCTATTTCTCGGGGCCCGGCGGGTTCGGCGATTACCTGCGGAGAATGCTTCTCTTCTACCTGGCCGTCGCGGACGGGGCTGCACCGGAGATGCGGGGCCACCTACGCCGCTGGCGGATTCCAGATCGGATCGACTGGCTGATGCGCGATCTGGCCGACCTCGGCGTCGCGCCTGTTCCTCGGCATCCGCAAATCACGCTTCGTCCAGCGCTCAGCAACGATACGCAAATGCTGGGCGCGCTGTACGTCATGGTGGGCTCGACGCTCGGCTCACGCGTCCTTGTTCGCAAGGCATCCAGCATCGGGCTGCCGCCGGGGCTGGGGCTCACCTATCTGTCGAGCATGGCCGCCGACAAGTCATGGCCGCTCTTCCTGCAACATCTCGAGCGTGAGCCCATCACGTCAATCGAGGATCTTGCCGCCGGCGCTCTGGTGACCTTCGAGAGCGTGGCGGAGCACCTTTCGAAAGTCGTTCCTACATGAGCCTGCAAACGATGAATGGGCTGGCCGACGTCAGCAGCTGCGATACCGAGCCGATCCACATTCCCGGCAGCATCCAGCAGCATGGTGTGCTTCTCGCATGCAACTGCAGCAACTGGACAATTCAATACGCCTCGGCCAATACGGCTGCCATTCTGGGCATTCCGGCGGCCGATCTGATCGGCAGCAGCATCAAGGCGGTTCTTGGGCCCGGCTTCACTGATGACGTATCGTGGACGCGCGGTGTCGAGCATGAGCCCGGAGTGGCGCTGAGACAGTTCGGCGTCCGCATCAAAGGGCAGAAATCGCGCTTCGACGTCACGATTCACGAGCACGAGGGCCGGCGCATCGTCGAGCTGGAGCCGATCAAGGCGGTCGCGGCAGCGCAAGCGCCAATGGACCTCGTTCGCGTGATGCTGAGCCATTTGCAGCAGGCCCGGTCGCTGCCGGAGCTGTGCAACGAGACGGTGGTGCAGATCAAGAACCTGATCGGCTTCGACCGGGTGATGATTTACCGCTTTCTCACCGACGGCTCAGGACAGGTGATCGCGGAGGCAAAGGAGCAGGATCAGGCGGAGCTGCTCAATCTGCGCTATCCGGCGACGGACATCCCGAGACAGGCGCGCGAGCTCTACAAGCGGAACTGGGTTCGCGTGATCGCGAACGTGGGCTCCACACCGGTCGCGCTGCTGGCCGCCAAAGAGGAGCAAGGGCGTCCTCTCGACCTCAGCTTCGCCGACCTGCGAAGCGTCTCGCCGGTGCACATCGAATACCTCAAGAACATGGGCGTCGACGCCTCGATGTCGATCTCGATCATCGTCGGCGGCGAGTTGTGGGGGCTGATCGCCTGCCACCACCGGTCGGCGCGCGAGGTGCCGTCCCATGTGCGGGCGGCCGCGGAGCTGCTGGGGCAAGTGTTCTCGCTGCAGATCCAAACAGTAGAAGGCATCGAGGCGTACGTGACCATGCGAGCGGCACGGGCGTTGCTCGACCGCATCGTCGCTGAATTCCCGGTCGAAGGCGACTTGGTCGCCAACTTGGCCTCGCGCCTCGATCAACTGGCTGCATTCGTGCCGTGCGACGGCGTCGGAATCCTGCTCGAGGGAGCGTGGAGCAGATCAGGAACCACGCCATCTTATGCGGAGGCGCAGGCGTTAGCTGAATACATCGAGAATCAGCGCGAGTCGGGGATCTGGTCGACGCACTGCCTTGGCGAGGGCTTCAGGCAGGCACTGGACTGGCCGTGTGGCGTGCGGGGCGTCCTTGCGGTTCCGCTGTCGTATGGGCGGGGCGACTGGCTGTTCTTCTTCCGGGGCGAGGTGGCGCAGACCATCACGTGGGCCGGAGATCCCAGCAAGGAGGATCCACCTGGGGGAACGACAGGACGGCTAACACCGCGCAAGAGCTTCGAGGCCTGGCAGCAGGTGGTGAAGGGGCAATGCCAGACATGGACGTCGCGCGAGCGTCTCATCGCCGATACGCTCAGGGTCTACCTGCTCGACATCATCATCCGCTTCCGGGAGGTGATCCTGGAGGAACGGCGGCAGGCCGAACAGCGGCAGCGGCTGATGCTCGGAGAGCTCAACTACCGCGTCAAGGCAACGCTGGAGCTCATCCAGTCGCTGATGTTTCACGGCTTTGACCAATCTGGTCCCGTTCAGAAATTCGTCCGAACGCTCGAGGGCCGCATCAAAGCGATCTCGCTCGCCCACGATGCGATCAGCACCGGCTCCGGCGCGCAGCTGCGCCATCTGGTGGAAACCGCGGTGTCGATGGAGGCCGGAAAGCGCGGTAACGTCGTGATCGAGGGGGCCGACATTCAGCTCGACCCCAAGGCTTACACGGTGCTGGCGCTGGTCATTCACGAGCTTGCGGCCAATTCGGCGGCAACGGGAGCACTTGCGTCGCCGATCGGTACGCTCAAGACAGGCTGGCATGTAGATCCAGGTGGCCGGCTCGTGGTCTGCTGGGAGGAGCATCCGGCCCCGGCGGAAAATCCAGGTGCGCAGGATTCGCTCGGGCCGACGATCGTCAACCGGAAAATCCCCCATGCCCTTGGCGGGGAAGCCAGAATTGAGCAGGACGGCGCCGGTCTTCGAGCCTCGCTGGTCATTCCCGCGCGGTATGTATCGGGCCAAGCCAGGGTCGAACCGCCGCCGGTGCGGCCGGCTGAACAGATTGCTCCGCCGAACCGGCCGCTCGAGGGCTACACGATCCTGGTCGTTGAGGATCAAATTCTGGCTGCGGCGGCTCTGGAGCGGCTGCTGTCCGAGCACGGTGCCGCCGGCGTGCTGGTCGCGGGAACGGTCGAGGCGGCTCTCGCGCTGCTGAACGAGGGTATGCCCGACGTGGCGATCCTCGATGTCGACCTCGACGGTGAGACGTCGGTGCCGGTCGCCGAGGCGCTCATGAAGGAGAACATTCCGTTCGTGTTCGCCGCGACGGATGCGGATGCGGTGCTGATCCCTTCGTCCTTGCGGCATGTGCACTGCGAGGCCAAACCCTACATCGGCGAGACGGTCGTTCGTGCGTTGAAGGAGGCTCTGTTGCCGCATCTCATCCGCGCGGTCCTCAACAAGCTCGTGTAGCGTGCGAGCCAGGCCGCCCCGGCCTGCGTAACGCCACGGGGACATTGATCCCGCGCAGTACGCCGTGCTGGCAAACCTGCAAATTTCCCGCCGGCGGCTGGGCTGATATGGTCTGGAGCCCTCCGGGACGTTGGTGGCGCGGGCAGCAGGAGACGGGTCGATGTGCACGGTTTGCGGCTGCGGGAAGGGTGAGACACGCATCGAAGGAGCCGGCACGGCGCACGGGCATTCCCACTCGCACACTCATACGCATGCGGACGGGACGACGCACAGCCACGCGCACGATCACGCCCACGAGC
>WBZX01002983.1_pt1 | contig 11106 bp, 9 predicted proteins | sample 5204211 | NCBI WGS metagenome assembly WBZX01 (sample SAMN12344362, study PRJNA552823) | activated sludge metagenome | biome: Activated sludge suspended growth; feature: Nitrification reactor; material: Wastewater; isolation source: activated sludge from nitrification reactor of wastewater treatment...
CCTTTTCTGATTATCGGAACAAAATTTTACCATTCTTATTGAAGAACGATGAAAAATCGGCATAGAAGCTTGAAAAACAGTCATTTTTTGGAGACGGGAACGGTAAGGACAAAGAAAAACGCCCGGATTTCCGGGCGTTTTTCACATATCGTAGGCTGGGATTATTCAGCTACCACTTCAAAGTCCACTTCGGTTTCGTTTCCGTTTCCAAAGTCGATCTTCGCTTTGTAGGTTCCCAGTTCCTTTACTTCATCAATGATCGAAATACGACGGCGGTCGATCTCGTATCCTTTCTGATCGCGGATGGCCCGGGCGATCTGTACGGCAGTTACGCTGCCGAAAATCTTGCCGCTGGTACCGGTTTTGGCTCCGATCTTCAGGGCTCCATCCTTCAGCACAGCGATCACGCTGTTGATCTCAGCCAGCAACTTCGCTTCTTTTTTCGCCTGCTGCTTTTTCTTTTCTTCCATCATTTTGATGTTGGAAGGGCTTGCTTCAACAGCCAACTTACGGGGGATCAGGTAGTTACGGCCATAACCGTTCTTAACCGATACCAGTTCATTGGCGCCGCCTAAATTGTTTACATCCTGGATTAATATTACCTGCATGATTTTGCATTTTTACCCAAACCACCTGTGGTGGTCTTTCTCCGCCGGCAGGCGGATTAGGGTGGTTAAAAATTATTATTTCAAAAGATCCGTAACGTACGGCAAGATTGCCATTTGACGGGCCTTCTTGATGGCTTCACCCACCTTGCGCTGATACTTCAGCGAGTTGCCGGTGATACGACGTGGCAACAGGCGGCCTTGTTCGTTGATGAATTTTTTCAGAAACTCTGCGTCTTTGTAATCAATGTAGCGGATGCCCATTTTCTTAAAGCGGCAGTATTTCTTCGGACGTTTCTCCTGCTTAATGGCAGTGAGGTATTTGATTTCGTTCTTTGCCATGATTATGCTTCCGCTTTTTCAGTTTCTGATTGTTTTACACCACTTCTCTTTTTAGCATTGTACTCGACGGCGTATTTATCGAGTGCAGTGAACATGTGACGCATCTGCGATTCGTCACGCAAAAGTTGAATTTTCAACTTTTCATTGAAGCTGGATGGCGCTTTATACTCCATAACCCAGTACAGACCGGTGGTCTTCTTGTTTATGGGATAGGCCAGTGATTTCAGTCCCCAGGGATTAGAGTGCAATACCTCACCTCCGTTTTCTACAACGAGGTCGGCATATTTTTTCTGAGCGGCTTTAAAATCGTCGTCAGACAGCACAGGGGTAAAAATCACCATCAATTCGTAGTTGTTCATTTCCCTGATTTTTGGTTAAAAATGTAATTGATCCGCCCTTTTTTGAACGGGCAGCAAAGGTAGGACTTTACAGGCTAATACCGAAGAATTACTGAATGAAAATTACAGGTTTTTGCAAGCGGGAACAGAAAAGGCCCGCCAGCATTCAGAACAATAATAATCCGCTCATTTTCAACCGATTTCAGGCTTCACAGTATTACGGGTTCAGCCGGTACACCGGGTAACGGTTGTGCCCGGGTTCATAGTAGCGTGAGTTTTTGTAGATAAAATCGAGTTGGGCGGAGCCATTGCCGGCAAAAGCCGGATCAGCTGCTTTCTTTTCTTCCAGCTTTTTTTTCAGCCCGGGGTTGGCCCGAAGTACGTCCGCGGCCAGGTCTTCCCAGCGGTAATCACTGTATCCTTCTTTTTGCTGGAGGATCGCGTCAAAGAAATTCCAGGCAAAGAAACTGTCATCGCCGGTGGGCTCCAGCATTTCTACCAGGTAGCGCCGGGCAGGTTGGTCAAGGCTGATATAGTAATCCCCCTTCAGAAACTTTATCTGCTGGGTGAGTATGCTTGTTTTGACGGACGAATTCTTGTGGTGTTTTTCGTAAGGCCTGGGCATCGACTTATAATCATCTATCCGGTATGCCTGCACTTCGATGATGGTATCGTTGGAGAATTGCCGCATCGTAACAGCATTCAGTTTCAGCAGGTCGATCACCGCATGCCAGCCCTGCGGGATGATATAGGCTTTAGGCGCATTGATGATGTCAACCGGTTTGAAACGGTTATAGAACCTCACCTGTTTCGTAAATGGTTTGCCGCGGTCGTAATACATCCGGTTGAGGCCGGTGGCATCACTGGGTTTATAAGCCTGTTCATATCCTTTGAACGTAACAAAACTGTAGTGAGAAGTATCCAGCGACCATCTCAAGGGAAAGCTGGCTGCGGAACGTACAGCTGCTTTCGCCTTCTTTCGTTCTTCGATCAGTTCCCCGGCCTTTTCTGAAGCCTGCTCAATGATCGTCTGTGAAAATGCGTAAGTAGAAAGGACCCGGTCTTTGAAGGGTTTGAGCATATGTGTTTCCGGAACAAATCCAATGGTCTGGAAAAGGGCGGCATATCCCGAAGAATAACGGGGCGGATCGTAGAACATCATCATGCCTTTGTCGGGGCTGCCGGTTTCGAAACTGACATACGGAACCATGTCCCATTTTTTATCACGCATACCATTGTAAAGCCGGGGTTCAAACGTATCCCGCAACCACCCGCCAAGTCCGGCCCCCAGTTTATCGTATTGCGATGTGAGCATAGTCATGGTATGCTGGTAGTCGGCGCCGTCGCTCACGTGGTTGTCGACCAGGATTTCCGGGTCGAGCCAATGAAAAAGCCGGGCAAATGACCGTGCCTCTTTACTATCGCATTTGGTGAAATCCCTGTTCAGGTCGAGGTTCTGGGCATTGCCCCGGAAGCCATATTCGAGCGGACCATCCTGGTTGGCGCGGGAATAGGAATTACGGTTCAGGCATCCGCCGATATTATACACCGGGATAAAGGCCAGCGCAACATTATCCGGTAAACTGATTTTTTTGATGACGATATCCCGCACGAGCATCATGCTGGCATCAATGCCATCGGGTTCGCCGGGATGTATACCGTTATTGATAAGCACAACCACTTTGTTCTGTTTGTGCCATTGCCCGGGATCGAATTTTCCATCCTTGCTTACCAACACAAGGTGCAGCGGGTAGCCGGCATCCGTCATACCCATTTCCTTTACCAATACCTGTGCGGATTGTTTATCAAGGTTCCTGTACCATTCAATCGCCTCAAAATAGGTGGCGCTTTCCTTTCCATCCGATTTCTCGAACCGGCATTGCTGCGCATGCGCAGTTGAGTAAACAGAAACAGTAAGTAACAGGAGGAAAAGACTTCTCATGCAGTTTGATTTTGTCGACAAGCTACCATAAAACAGGTTTTGGAAAAAGCCGTTTGTATAAAACCCGCTGCTATTATTGCATTACAATTACAGATTCACGGATCAAAACCGATGCGTTACTGATCCGGATGATGTACCTGCCTGCCGGTAATTGACTCATGTTGAGCGAACAGGTGGATTGTCCGGCGGATATTTTTTGTTGCATCAAGGTTCGCCCGGAAAGGTCGGTAACAATGAGATCGCCCGATTGGGTAAGCGCCCGCGGAAGTTCCAGGGTAAGGCTTCCTTTTGTTGGATTGGGATAAACCAGCGCATGGGAGAAACGAATACCGGACCGAACGGAAACGATCTTGCTGTAACTGAATTTTCCGTCTATATCCAGCATCTTCAGGCGGTAATAAATGATATTGCCGGCCGGGAGGTTCTTATCTGTAAATGAATAGTTAACCAGGTTTCGTCCTTCCAGTGTGCCTACTTTATAAAAAGAAGACCCGTTCTCGCTGCGTTCGATCTCGTATTGTTTGAAACGGGTTTCGTAGGTGGCATACCATTTCAGCCAAACTTCCTCATCGTTCTTCTGCGCCGTAAATTCGATGATGGTAACAGGCAGTACACCGGTACATTGCCATACCAGGGCTACGTATTCGGGATGATCGATATAGGGATTGCGGTTGTTTTGCTGCGAATAGATCAGGTCGTTGCGGTTGCTTTCTTTGGCATCCACGGGATCGAGGTTATGCCAGGCATAGAGCATCTGCAGGTACGACAACTGGAAGGAAGGATACAACCCACCGCCCGTGGTTCCATCGGCCACGACCGACAAACCGGTAGCGCCATTCAGGGAAACCCAGTTGGACAATTCATTCTGGTAACGTGTGAGAATATAAAAATATCCGCGTGCGATATCTCCTTTCACACCGTCGTGCGGTTCAAAGGCCGAAGCAGCGGATACACCTGGATAATTGGAAGCGCCGATCTTGTCCAATACCGGGTTGGGCGGCATCGGGTAACCGGGGAAAGCGCCGGCTGTAGGAAACTGGTAACTCGTTGATCCTACCGTTGAGTAAGGGATATTCCCCCGGTTGCCGTTTATCTTGGAATCGGTTGGGCGAACCACGAAAAGATCGGCTTCCGTTGGTTGCTGGTATGAGGAGCCAGACAATTTGAACCAGCTGCGTGGAAACGTATGTTCTTTATTCCAGCATCCGCCTTCTGAAGAAGGGGTGGTACCACCGCAGAAGCCGCCCGATGAATTTTGCGATGCGTTAAAGGTAAAGGGTTCGGGACCGGTGGGATTGTTTGAATAGATATCCCAGATGATCGAACTGAGCCCGTTGTCGCTGCGGATCGTATCTACGATGGGCATTTGCACATCATCAATACTGCTGTATGATAAACTAACCTGCCCGTTGCTGATGATCGTACGCAAGCCGTTCTTTAAACTCTGGCAGGTGAGTGCGGCCACGGCATCGTAATAACCGGCAGGCGGTCCGCCATTGAGTGTGGTGGAGGTTCCGTTAAGGCTGGTTGTATTGTAAAACGGCTCGCCGGTGCAATTGCCATTGGCTGCAAAAACAAAAACATGATAGGTTGTATTACCCAGCAAACCGGTAATGATGAATGAAGTGCTGGCAGAATAGGAAACGATCTTATCCGGTCCGATGGTTTGTCCGGCCGTATAGGTTGTTCCATCGGCAGGCGTAAAACTCAGGGTATTGTTCAGGCTATAAACCACCAGGTAACGGTTGGCCGATAGTTCAGGGGTGAAATTACCAGTGATGGTTGTGCCGCCGGGTGTAAGGTTCAAGCCGGATGGAGGATCTGCCGGGCTGGTGCAGGGTGGAAAAGGAAGTGTACTCGCTGAACCGGTGAGCGGGTTCGCTGACTGGAAAGCAGGTCCGCCCGAACAGGAGGTATTGTTGTAAGCGAAAACAAAATAATAATAGAGGGTATTGGCAGCAAGACCATTATCGGTGAAGCTGGTGGTTGCGCTGTTGTCGGCAATAAAACCTGATCCGAGTGCTTGCCCGACCGTATAGGTGGTTCCATCCACCGGTGTTGCACCCAGGGTGGCTGAAAGACTTCGTACCACCAGGTATCCGCTGGCAGCGGGTGAGGAGGCGGTATACGATACCTGCATCGATGTTTGCGCCGGTGTAAATACGAGGCTGGTTGGCTGATTTACCGGTGCTGTGCAGGGGCCCCCGCTTTCTGCAATGCTGATCTCATCCAGCGCTATCCGGTCGCGGGAACCCGAACCACCGGCGATGGCCCAGTATACCCAGCGTATCTGAACGACTGCCTGGTTCTCGGCGGCAGCGGGTAATGCTTCGCTGTAGGATGCGGAATGACCAGCTACCTGTCCCGCACTGGAATAAGTAGAAGTGGTGCCGATATCGGTGAAATTGCCCGTAGTTCCGATGCGGTATTGAAGGGCTACGTTATTATCCCAGGCCGATTGCTGCAGGATAAGCCTGGCAGTCCATTGGATCTGAATATTTGTTTTACCCGTTGTGTTGATCGCCACCACCCAGGCACCGGCCGATTGTGAACCCGAAGCCAGAACACTCAATCCGCTGGCTGCCTCATCTTTCCACCCCCCTGCGGTTGAACTGGCGTTGTAGGGAAGGTCTCCATTACCTGGACTCAGGGTTCGGGTGGTAGGGATAGCGCCTGCGGTAGTGCCAAAACGGTGAATGGCAACACCGGCAGGTAAGGTGCCGCCGGTTTGGGTGGTCAGACTGAACGGCAGGGTTTGCGCAGCCGGGTTTGTCTGTGAATAACTTTCGCCCAGGCAAAAAAGGATTGAAAAAAGGATGGCAAGCAACCGCATCATAGATTTCGGTAAATGGGCGGTAAAAGTAGACATTTATTGCGTGCGAGGGGATATGATTTATCAACAAAAAGCCCGTCAGTAGTGATACTGACAGGCTTTTAATATGGTGTCGAAGTCGGATTCTTATTTAGACAGAGCGTTCAGACGCTTGGCCAGCTTACTCTTCAGGTTGGCGGCTTTGTTCTTGTGGATGGTGCCACGCTTCGCCAGCTTATCGATCATGGAAGCAACTTTAGGCATGTCGGCGGCAGCCGTTGTTTTGTCGGCCGCTTTAAGATCACGGATGGCGTTACGGGTGGTTTTTCCGTAATAACGGTTACGCTCATTACGCTTTCTGCTCTGACGGACGTCTTTCTTGGTTGCTGAATGGTTTGCCATTTACATTTAAATTTTGGGCTGCAAAGATAGGGGAATAAGCCTTAAATTCAGGTACGAACGCCTACAAATTTTTTAATAAGACCCGTATTTGCGTAATTTGACCCAAAATCGGCTCATGAACAGGTATTTATTGCTCGTTTTGCACACCGCATCCCTTGTTTTGCTGGGTTTTGGCTGGGTGCTCAATATACTCCAGATCGATATCAGCATCCACCTGTTCGCGGATATCAACCTGTTCAACGAAAAACGAAGTGTACTCGGGCTGCTCGAGCGGCTATGGACCGATCAAAATTACTGGCCCTTCACCCTGATCCTGCTCTTCGGTATCCTCATACCCCTGCTCAAATCGGCGATTATCTACTACATCCTGCTTGTCAGGAAGCACCAGGTAAAGTGGAGGCACCTGGTCGATTTTATCAGCAAATGGGCCATGGCCGATGTGTTTGCCGTAAGTATCCTCGTGGCCTTCCTGGGTGCCAATGCCATGCAGAATACCCGGGCCATCCTTGAACCCGGTTTTTATTATTTCTCGGGCTATGTTCTGCTGAGCGGCATTGTGGCCATGCTCTGCCGAAAATTGCCTGCCGGTTCCGCCACAGAAACCGCCTAATTCACCGATATTTGCAGCCTGTTTAACTGCAGAAACTGCCCAAATCATTTTTTGACCACCATGAAGGATTTCCAGTATATCACCAGCTCTCACCCTGCCTATATCGAAGGATTGTATAACGACTTTGTCAAAGACCCCTCCAGCGTCGACGCGGATCTGCGCAAGTTCTTCGAAGGATTCGATTTTGCCGTTACCAACGGCACAGCGGTAAGTGGAAATGCGCCTGTAAATGGCGCCGCCCCGGCGGGTATCGACTGGATGAGCGAGATCCGGGCCTACCGGCTGATCCTTCGTTACCGCAACAAAGGACACCTGCTGGCCGATACAAACCCGATCCGCAAGCGAAAAGACCGGGGCGCCAATCTTGATCCGGCTTCTTTCGGATTCACCGAATCCGATCTCGACAAAACCTTTCATGCCGGCTCCCTGATCGGGCTGGGTACGGCAACCCTGCGTACCATCATCGACCACCTCAAAAAATGCTATACCGGCCATCTTGGGGTGGAATATAAATACATCGGCGACCGGGAGAAATCGGATTGGCTTACCAGGGCCATCGAAAAGACCATGCTGGAACCGGTTCCGCTGGCGCAGAAAAAACGCATCCTTCAAAAACTGAACGAAGGGGTGATGTTCGAAAAATTCCTGCATACCAAATACATCGGCCAAAAGCGATTCTCCCTGGAAGGTGGCGAAACAGCCATCGCCGCACTCGATGCCATCATCAACACTTCCGCGAATAATAATGTGGAAGAAGTGGTGATCGGCATGGCGCACCGCGGCCGGTTGAATGTACTGGCCAATATCATGGGTAAAACCTATGAGCAGATCTTCAGCGAATTTGAAGGGAACAGTCTGCCCGATACCACCATGGGCAGCGGCGACGTGAAATACCACCTCGGCTTCGGCAGTGATGTGGAAACCGCCGATGGAAAGAAGATACACCTGAAACTGAGTCCGAACCCTTCGCACCTCGAAGCCGTTGATCCCGTTGTGATCGGATTCGCCCGCAGCAAGGCCGATATACTTTACAACAGCGATTACGATAAGATACTCCCGATACTCATTCATGGCGATGCCTCGGTAGCGGGGCAGGGTGTGGTATATGAAGTGTTGCAGATGAGCGGGCTCAAGGGATATTACACCGGCGGCACCATTCATTTCGTCATCAATAACCAGATCGGCTTCACCACCGATTTCGACGACGCCCGTACGGCCGACTATTGCACCAGCATCGCGGCCATGGTTCAGGCGCCCGTGCTCCACGTAAACGGAGATGATGCCGAGGCCGTGGTGAAGGCAAGCCAGATCGCCACCCTGTATCGCCAGGAGTTCAACAGCGATATCTTCATCGATATGGTTTGTTACCGCCGCCACGGACATAATGAAGGCGACGAACCCAAATTCACGCAACCGCAATTGTATTCGATCATCGAAAAGCACCTCAACCCGCGGGAAGTATATACCCAATTCCTTATGCAGAACGGTGAAGCCGATGCGCAGGCATTGGCCAAGGAGATGGAACAGAAATTCCTGGCCGATCTGCAGGAACGCCTGGATGAAGTGAAACAGAATCCGCTGCCGTATACCTACCAGCCGCCGGAGCTCATATGGAAAAGCATGCGCAAGGCTACAGCCGGTGATTTTGAAGCTTCACCGGTAACCGCCATCAGCAACGACCAGTTCCAGTTGCTCTTTGATGGTTTGATGAAATGGCCGGCCGATTTCAAACCGCTGCGTAAAGTAGAGAAACTGCTGCAGGATAAAGTGAAACTGTTCAGCGATGAAAAGAAGATCGATTGGGCCACGGCGGAACTGATGGCCTATGGAAGTTTGCTGGTGGATGGAAAGGATGTGCGCATGAGCGGACAGGATGTGAAGCGGGGCACCTTCAGTCACCGCCACGCCGTGATCTACGACGAGAATACCAACAAAGGATACAACCGCCTCAATCATTTTACCGAACAGCAGGCGCCGTTCCGCATTTATAATTCTTTATTGAGCGAATATGCCGTGCTGGGTTTCGAATACGGTTATGCGATGGCCAACCCCAATGCCCTGGTGATCTGGGAAGCGCAGTTCGGCGATTTCTGCAACGGCGCTCAAACCATCATCGACCAGTTCATTGCCGCCGCCGAAACAAAATGGCAGCGGATGAACGGCGTGGTGATGCTGCTCCCGCATGGATACGAGGGACAAGGCCCCGAACACAGCAGCGCACGCATGGAACGTTTCCTGCAGATGTGCGCCGAACTGAATTTCGTGGTTACGGATGTGACCACGGCCGCGAACTTCTTCCACCTGTTGCGCCGCCAGCTGGCATGGCCCTTCCGTAAACCCCTGGTGAACTTCTCGCCGAAGGCGAACCTCCGTCACCCGGGCAGCTACAGTTTGAAAGAAGAATTTACCAGCGGCGGGTTCAAAGAAGTGATCGACGATACGACAGCCGATCCATCGCTTGTAAAGAAAGTATTGCTCTGCAGCGGCAAGATCTATTTCGACCTGGCCGAGCGCCAGCAGAAAGAGAACCGCACCGATGTGGCCATTGTGCGGGTGGAGCAGATACACCCGCTCCCGCAAAAACAACTGGATGCCCTGTATAAGAAATACGGAAAAGCGATCTGGTACTGGGTACAGGAAGAGCCGCTCAACATGGGCGCCGCCACCTTCCTGCGCATGAACCTGAAGAATATCAACTTCTATATCATCAGCCGGCAGGCGAGCGCCGCCACGGCAAGCGGCTACGCCAAAGTGCATGCGAAAGAACAGGCGCAGATCATCGATACCTCTTTCAGTATTTAAACCTGGATCACGCTGTTGTTCACCACGGCAAAGGCTTTCTCTTTTTTCGATGGTTCCACCATATAGGTGCCGGTGAATTTTCCGAATGCCGGCAGTACCGCATATTGTTCGGTAAAATAGAAACAGGGAAAGCGAAGCGATTGCTTGCCCAGCCCCCGGATGACCACGGCCGGGTGTATATGTCCGCTGAAACAATAATTTTCTTCCAGGTCTTTTTCCGTTACATCTTCAATGTGATGCACGAAAAGGAAACCGTTCTGCCGCAAACTTTTCTCCGCCACGGTAATGTTCGCGTTGGTATACCAGGTATCGGCAATGATGTCGTGGTTGCCTTTTACCAGGATGAATTCGACGCCCGGAAAATCATTCCGCCATTTGAGGAACCAATCGTGCTCCTTATTCTCGAGGCTGTGAAAAAGATCGCCGACGATGATGAGCCGCGCCGGTTTGAAAAACTGGATACTGTCGACCAGCCGCTGCATGTCTTCGCGGGTAACCGAAGGCGGAACCGGTATCCCGCTTTTCCGGAAATGTCCGGTTTTGCCGATGTGCAGATCGGATACGATGAGGGCCTTCTCCTGCTCCCAGAAAACCGTCCGGTTGCCGTGGAGGATGAAGTCGTTGTTGCGTACGGTATGTTTGATAAATGACGCCATGTTGATTATATGCTTATGAATATCCGGCTCAACACAAAAGATGTCAGCCTAAGCCTGTCGAAGGCGACTAAAATAAAATCAGGCCGTTAACTGCTCCTGCATTCGCCGAACCCGGTCTTCGAGTTGCTCCGACGACATGTTTTCCCGCAGACTGTCTACTTTCAGCGGGAAACAGAAGGGGGTAAGCTGCTGCGGCCATTTGATGACAATATCGCTTTTTTGTATCCGTTGCAGCATATCCCGCAGCCGCACTTCTTCCATCTGCTGGTCGAACACTTCGGTATAGGCCTGTTTCAAAAGTATGTTGTTGGGTTCGTATTCGGTAAAAACATTGAAGAGTAACGAAGCCGATGATTGCAGGTGACGGGCTTTTTGTTTTTCGCCGGGCAGGCCCTGGAAGATGAGCCCGCCGATGACGGCTATATCCCTGAACTTTCGTTTGGCCATCTCCGAACTGTTCACGCTTTTCTGGATGTCTTCGAATAATTGTTCCTCGCTGAACAGATCATATACATTGCCATCGTCGACCGGTATGGGCTGATCGCTCAGCAACTCAAAACCATAATCGTTCATCGCGAAAGAAAAGGTGATTGGCAT
>WBZX01001485.1_pt1 | contig 11102 bp, 8 predicted proteins | sample 5204211 | NCBI WGS metagenome assembly WBZX01 (sample SAMN12344362, study PRJNA552823) | activated sludge metagenome | biome: Activated sludge suspended growth; feature: Nitrification reactor; material: Wastewater; isolation source: activated sludge from nitrification reactor of wastewater treatment...
GACCGGCTACGAGAATCCGTGGGAACTGGTGCTGGTCGACGACGGCAGCAGCGACGCGACGGTCGAGCGCGCCCTGCAGTCGGCGAAGGAATACGGCCCGCACGTGCGCATCGTCGAACTGACGCGCAACTTCAAGCAGACCGCCGCCATGCAGGCCGGCATCGACGCGGCGCGCGGCGATGTCATCGTTACCATGGACGGCGACCTGCAGAACGACCCGATCGACATCCCGCGCATGGTCGCCCGGCTGTTGAACGAAGACCTCGACCTGGTCGCCGGCTGGCGCCAGAACCGCCAGGACGGCCTGGTCCTGCGCAAGATTCCCTCCAAGATCGCCAACAAGCTGATCGCCCGCATGACCGGCGTCAAGCTGCGCGACTACGGCTGCAGCCTCAAGGCCTTCCGCGGCAGCGTCATCAAGAGCGTGCGCCTGTATGGCGAAATGCACCGTTTCATTCCGGCCTGGCTGGCCACCGTGACGACGCCCCGGCGCATCGCGCAGGAACCGACGACGCACCACGCGCGCACGGCCGGCGTCTCCAAGTACGGCATCTCGCGCACCTTCCGCGTCATCCTCGACCTCATCGCCGTCTATTTCTTCATGCGCTTCCGCGCCCGTCCCGGCCACTTCTTCGGCGGCATCGGCCTCGGCCTGACCGCCCTCTCCGGCCTCGTGCTGACCTGGCTGGCGTGGGTCAAGTTCGGCCTCGGCAACCCGATCGGCGGTCGTCCGGCACTGATCGTCGGCATCGGCGGCCTGATCGCCGGCGTGCACTTCATCACAACTGGGGTGTTGGCCGAACTGCTGGCCCGCATCTACTTCGAGTCCGGCACCATCCGTTCCTATTCGGCGCGCCCGGAACGCCCGCTGGCCGCCGACGAAGGCTGGCACAAGCCGGCGTGACACCGGTTGCGGTCGACGCCGGAATTTACGGGAAATCCGGCGGCAAGATCCTGCTCGGCCTGACGGCCATCCTGCTCGCCTGGCGCCTCTGGGTCGTCCCGCACATGGGCATCACGCTCTATGTCGACGAGGCGCAATACTGGACCTGGGCGCAGCACCTCGACTGGGGCTATTTCTCCAAACCGCCCGGCGTCGCCGCGCTGATCGCGGTATCCACCGCACTGTTCGGCGACGGCCTGCTCGGCGTCAAGGCGCTGGCCATGCTTTGCTACCCGCTGGCCGCTGCCGCCTGCTGGGCCATCGCCCGCCGCCTGTACGACGCGCGCGTCGCCTTCTGGTCGGCACTCGCCGTGCTGACCCTGCCGATCTTTTCCTGGCTCGGGCTGTTCGTTTCGACCGATGCGCTGCTCACGCTGTTCTGGGCACTGGCACTGTGGGCCTATCTGCGCGCGCTGGACAGCGACGCCTGGGGCGACTGGTTGCTGCTCGGCCTGGTCTGCGGCCTCGGCCTGTTGTCAAAGTACACGATGGCCGCCTGGCTCGGTGCCGCCTTCCTGCACCTGCTGGTTTTCCACCGCCGCCGGCTGGCGTCGCCCAAGCCGTGGCTGGCCGCCGGGCTGGCGCTGGCGATCCTCGGCCCGAATCTGTGGTGGAACGTCGTCCACGATTTCCCGACGCTGAAACACACGGCCGACATCACCGTGAACCGCAAAGCCGGCGGCGGACTGCCGGCGCTCGGCGAATTCTGGGCCGCGCAATGGGGCGCCTTCGGGCCGGTACTGGGCAGCGTCTTCTTCATCCTGCTCTTTCAGGCCAGACAAAGCTGGCGCGACGAGCGTACGCGCCTGCTGCTCTGGTTCGCCCTGCCGCTGTGGGCGGTCGTCTCGGCGCAGGCCTTCAAGAGCACCGCCAACGCCAACTGGGCGGCCCCGGCCTTCGCGCCGGCTGCCATCGCCGTCGTCGCCTGGTTGCTGCAACGCGGCAGGCAGCGCCTGCTGACCGCCGGCATCGCGCTCAACATCGCGCTGGTCGGCGTCGCCTACCACTGGCAACTGGTGCTTGCTGCGGTCGACGGCGAAAAAAGGGCAAAAATGAACTTCTACGCCCGCGCCCAGGGCTGGGACGAACTGGGGCGGCAACTCAAACCGCTGCTGCAGGCCCACCCGGACGCCTTGCTGATCGCCGACAACCGCACCCTGCTCGCCCACATGCTCTACGAGGTGCGCGCGCTGAAGCCGGCCGCCGCCAGCTGGAATCCGGCCGGCATCGCCAGCGATCACTACAAGCTGACCACCGACCTGCGCCCCTGGGTCGGGCGCGACGCGATCCTGATCCGCGAAGACCCGGTCGACGATGAGTTCACCCGCCGCTTCGCCGCCAGCGAACAGCTGGCCGCACTGCAGGCGCCGCTGCCGGGCGGCGCCGCGCGCACCATGCATGTCTATCTGCTCCGTGACTTCAAGGGCTACTGAATTCCGCCTGGCGCTGGTCGCGTTCGGCCTGCTGGCCGTGCTCTTCATCGCCTTCCCGCAGCTCGACCTGGCGGCCAGCGGCCTGTTCTACCGGGGTGCCGGGCAGTGGACGCTGAACAACGAGTCCTGGTGGCTGAAAATCCCCTACCGCGGCCTGCCGCGCATCGGCCAGGGGCTGCTGGTCGTGCTGCTGGCGCTCCTCCTGCTCAGCTTCTGGAAGCGCTTTCCCGGGCTGAAAGCGCGCCGCGCGGTGATCGGCTTCATGCTCGCCGGCGGCCTGCTCGGCCCGATCCTGCTGGTCGACGCCACGCTGAAGGAACATTCCGGGCGGACACGGCCGGTCAATACCGTCAATTTCGGCGGCAGCAAGCAATTCACGCCGGCCTTCATCCCGGCCGACCAGTGCGCGAAGAACTGCTCCTTCGTCAGCGGCCACGTCGCCACCGCCTCGTTCATCATGGCCTTCGGCTGGCTTGGTGCGCCGGCCGTGCGCCGCCGCTGGTTGCTGGCGAGCATCGCCTTCGGCGGCCTGTTCGCGCTGGTGCGTATGGTGCCGGGCGGGCATTTCCTGTCCGACACCATCTTCGCCTGGTTCGCCACCTATTTCAGCCTGTGTTTCGCGGAATGGCTGTTCCGGCGGCTAGGCTGGCTTCCCGCAGGTGGCATCAAGCAGACGATTTAGGACTGGCCGGCCATAGGGATTGTCTGAATTGGTCATTCCCACGAAAGCCGGAATCCAGTCAGTACTTCAAATCATGGACGCCCGCCCCCGCAGGAGTTACGGGTCGGGTACTTGTGCCGAACAAGCCTTAGCGTCAGCCCCGCCACAAGCAGCCTCCAATCCGTACGGCCCATCGGCCCCATCCCCCAGGTCTACACAGCGACACCGGCGTTCGGAAATCCGAACACCAACCACACCGGAATATTCGGAAATCCGGCGGACTCGGCATGCTTCCACGAAAAAACCGCTTGCAAATCAACGGCCAATAAAGCCATTGCCGCTGGCACGGCGCGTGCGTTAGGAAGAAGGCCGGGGGTAACCACACGCCCGACCGGCCACAAAACAGGAGACACCATGAACCAACTGCCATCCCACCGCCTCGAACACGACCTGCTCGGCGACCGCGAAGTTCCAACCGATGCCTATTACGGCGTGCATACGCTGCGCGCGCTGGAAAACTTCGACATCACCGGCATCTCCATCGCCGTCTATCCGGACCTGATCCGCGCCTTGGCCCAGATCAAGCAGGCCGCCGCCCAGGCCAACCAGCGACTTGGCCTGCTCGACGCCGTGCGTGCCGATGCCATCGTTGCCGCCTGTAAAGAGGTGATCGACGGCCGCTGGCATGAGCAGTTCGTCGTCGACGTCATCCAGGGCGGCGCCGGCACCTCGACCAACATGAACGCCAACGAGGTGATCGCCAACCGGGCGCTGGAAATTCTCGGCCACGCCAAGGGCGAGTACAAGTACCTGCACCCAAACGAGCACGTAAACATGAGCCAGTCGACCAACGACGTCTATCCGACTGCGTTGAAGCTTGCCACCTACGTCGGCATCTTCCGTCTGGTCGACGCCATGGCCTATCTGCGGCGCTCCTTCGAACGCAAGGCGGAGGAATTCGCCGACGTGCTCAAGATGGGCCGCACCCAGTTGCAGGATGCGGTGCCGATGACGCTCGGCCAGGAATTCTCGACCTATGCCGTGATGCTCGGCGAGGATGAGGAGCGCCTCAAGGAAGCCGCGCTGCTGATCCGTGAAATCAATCTCGGCGCCACCGCCATCGGCACCGGCATCAACGCCCATCCGGACTACGCTGCCATCGTCTGCCGCAAGCTGGTCGAGATCAGCGGCGTGCCGGTCGTCACCGCCCCCAACCTGATCGAGGCGACGCAGGATTGCGGCAGCTTCGTGCAACTGTCCGGCGTGCTGAAGCGCGTCGCCGTCAAGCTGTCCAAGGTCTGCAACGACCTGCGCCTGCTTTCCTCCGGTCCACGCGCCGGCTTCAACGAAATCAACCTGCCACCGCGCCAGGCCGGTTCATCGATCATGCCGGGCAAAGTCAATCCGGTGATCCCGGAAGTAGTCAACCAGATCGCCTTCGAGGTGATCGGCAACGACACCACCGTCACCTTCGCCGCCGAGGCCGGCCAGCTGCAGCTCAACGCCTTCGAGCCGATCATCGCCCACAGCCTGTTCAAGAGCGTGTTGCACCTTGGCAAGGGTTGCAAGACGCTGGCCAATTACTGCGTCGACGGCATCAGCGCCAACCGCGACACGCTGCGCGCCAGCGTCGAGCGTTCGATCGGTATCGTCACCGCGCTCAATCCCTACATTGGCTACGCCAACGCCACCGAAGTCGCTGCCGAGGCGCACCGCAGCAACCGCGGCGTCGCCGAGATCGTCCTCGAGCGGAAGCTGATGAGCCACGAGCAACTGGCTGAAGTGCTGCGCCCGGAAGTGCTGACCAAGCCGCAGATGATCCTGCCCCTGGTCGCCTGAGCAACCGACGTTCATTCAATGCACAACACAAGGAAACCATCATGAAAATGAACCGGTTAACAAGCATGATCATGATCGCCATGGTGCTCGGTGTCATTGTCGGCTATGCGTGCAATTCGCTGGCCGGCGGCCCCGCCGAAGCCAAGGAAATCGCCTCCTACTTCGGCATCCTCACTGACATCTTCCTGCGCCTGATCAAGATGATCATCGCCCCGCTGGTCTTCGCCACCCTGGTCGTCGGGCTGTCCGGCATGGGGGATTCGAGGACGGTTGGCCGCATCGGCGCCAAGGCCCTCGGCTGGTTTGTCGTAGCCTCGCTGTGTTCGCTGACGCTGGGCCTGATATTCGCCAACCTGCTGCAACCTGGCGCCAATCTGGGCACCCCCCTGCCGGAGGTGGGCAGCGCGGTCGGTCTTAAAACCAGTGCGTTGAACCTGAAGGACTTCGTCACCCACGTCTTCCCGAGAAATTTCTTCGAGGCAATGGTGGCCAACGAGATTCTGCAGATCCTGGTGTTCTCGGTGTTCTTCGGCCTGGCTCTTGGACACCTGCACAACCAGGCAGCACGCAGCCTGGTCAACACCATGGAGGAAGTGGTGCATGTCATGCTCAAGGTTACCGACTACGTGATGCGTTTCGCGCCGATCGGCGTCTTTGGCGCCGTCGCCGGCATCATCACGACCCAGGGGCTGGGCATGCTGGCGGTCTTCGGGAAGTTGCTGATGAGCTTCTACATCGCTCTGGCCGTTCTCTGGCTGGTGCTAATCGCGGCCGGCTACTTCGTGATGGGCAAGGAGATCTTCCGCCTGCTCAAGCTGGTCCGTAGCCCGATGCTGCTCGGTTTCTCTACGGCCAGCAGCGAATCGGCCTACCCAAAGTTGATGGAGCAGCTTGAGAAATTTGGCGTCAAGGACCGCATCACCGGCTTCGTGCTGCCGCTGGGCTACTCCTTCAACCTTGATGGCTCCATGCTCTACTGTGCCTTTGCCGCGCTCTTTATCGCCCAGGCCTATGGCATCGATCTCAGCCTGGGGACGCAGATCACGATGCTGCTGGTGCTGATGATCTCCAGCAAGGGTGTCGCCGGCGTACCACGCTCCTCGTTGGTCGTCGTCGCCGCGGTGCTGCCGATGTTCGGGCTGCCCGAAGCTGGTTTGCTGCTGATCCTCGGCATCGACCACTTCCTCGACATGGGGCGGACGGCGACCAACGTGCTCGGCAATGCCATTGCCACCGCCGTCGTCGCCAAGTGGGAGAACGCCATCGACCCGGTGGACGAATCCCTCGCTGACGTCGATGAAGCGCTGCCAGCCCCCGGCGATGACCTGGTGCCCGCTAACGCGGCCTAAATACCAGCTGCTCCCCGGTTCGGCACCGCCCTCGGGCTGAACCCTATTCCGGACCCGGCACCATTCGTGCCGGGTCATTTTTTGGTGTAACAAATGATTATCGACTGGTACATCCTCGCTCCCGCTGCCTTCTTTGCCGGCATGGTCGATGCCGTGGTCGGCGGCGGCGGCCTGATCCAGATTCCGGTGCTGCTTGCGCAATTCCCGCAGACGGCCATCCCGACACTGTTTGGCACCAACAAGCTGGCAAGCATCGCCGGCACCAGTGCCGCCCTCTGGCGCTATGCGCGCAGCGTCAGCATCCCCTGGTTCGTCGTGCTGCCCGCCACCATCGCCGCACTGATCGGCGCCTGGGGCGGCGCTGCGCTGGTCGCCTGGATACCGCGCGAGACAATGCGACCGATGGTCGTCGTACTGATGATCGCCGTCGCGCTCTACACGCTCATGAAGAAAGACCTCGGCCAGCAGGTGACGCGCGTGCTCAACGGTGCCGACCGCTGGAAGTGTGCCCTGTTCGGCCTCATCATCGGTGCCTACGACGGCTTCTTCGGCCCGGGCACCGGCAGCTTCCTGATCTTCGGTTTCGTCCGCTTGTTTGGCATGGATTTCGTACAGGGCTCGGCGAGCGCCAAGGTCATCAACTTCGCCACCAATCTCTCGGCGATTACCTTCTTCGCCAGCCACGGCCCGATTCTCTGGCAAATCGGCCTGATCATGGCAGTCTGCAACCTCCTCGGCTCCTACCTCGGCGTGCGGCTCGCGCTGAAGCACGGCGCGGGCTTCATCCGAAAAGCCTTCCTCGGCGTCGTCACCATCCTGATCGTCAAGCAACTGCTCGAAATCCTCTAACATAGGCTCCCCACACGCCACACCTGCCATGCCCAGCCGCCCCCTGCGTCACCTGCCGATCCTGATGCTGCTCATCGCCCTGATGGCGCTGAGCGGCTTCGCCACGCACCGCATCGCCCAGCAGCTCGGTATCGCCGAATTGCAGACCACCGGCCTGCACCGGCTCGACCTGTACACCGCCAGTCTTGAGCGGGAAATCGGCAAATACGCCTTCCTGCCCGGCACGCTCGTTCTCGAACGCGACGTCCTGGCGCTGCTCGGGCAAAGCGACAACGGCAAGCTGGCGCAGCGCGTCAATGCCTATCTGGAACAGCTCAACGAGCGGGCCGGCACGCTGGCGATCTACGTCATCGACACCGGCGGCCACGTCGTCGCTTCCAGCAACTGGCGCCGCGCCGACAGTTTTATCGGCGAGGACCTTTCATTCCGCCCCTATTTTCGCGAGGCGATGGCCAGCGGCAGCGGCCGCTTCTTCGGCATCGGCACGACGCGCGGCGAACCCGGCTACTACCTCGCCTCGACGCTAACCGACGATAGCCAGACGCTGGGCGTCGCCATCATCAAGGTCAGTCTGGAGCAGTTGGAGAAATCGTGGAGCACCGTCGAGGCGCCAGCTATGGTCAGCGACGAGAACGGTGTCGTCATCCTTGGCTCGGTCGCCGACTGGAAATTCACCACCCTGCGCCCGCTCGACGAGGCAACGCGCAGCGCCTTCGACCAGACACAGCAGTACAACCGGCGCGCACTGAAGCCGCTCGGCATGATGGAAATCGCCGAGTTCGAGCATGGTGCCCGGCTGGTCAGCATTGCCCGCGACGGACCGGAGATTGTCTCGGTCTACCCGGTAACCGGGCGTTTTCTGGCCCAGTCGCGGCCGCTGCCGGGGACGCCGTGGACACTGACCGTGCTTTCCAATCTCGAGCAGGTCGACGAGATCGCCCAGAGCCGGGCGATGGTGGCCGTGGTCGGCGCCGCCTTCCTGTTCATGCTCGGCCTGATGCTCGACGAGCGGCGCCGCCGCCTGAAGGACCGACTGGCCGCCCGCGAGGCGCTGCAAAAGGCGCATGATGAACTGGAGCGCAAGGTGGGCGAACGGACCGCCGACCTCTCGGCGGCCAATCAGCTGCTGCAGGACGAGGTGGCCGAGCGCATCCGGGCCGAACGCACACTGCGCGCCGCTCAGGACGAACTGGTTCAGGCCGGCAAACTGGCGGTGATCGGCCAGTTGTCGGCCGGCATCGCGCACGAACTGAACCAGCCGCTGGCCGCGCTGCGCACGCTGTCCGGCAACGGTGTGCGCTTTCTCGAACGCGGCGATGTCGCCACCACCCGCGCCAATCTCGAACGCATCGCCCAGCTGGCCGACCGCATGGGGCTGATCACCGGCCAGTTGCGCACCTTCGCCCGCAAGTCGAGCGGCCAGCTGCAGCCGGTCGCCCTGTGCCACGCCCTCGACAACGCCCTGGCCCTCCTCGAACCGCGGCTGCGCCAGGCCAATGCCGACATCGTCCGCCACGGTCCGTTGCCGGAACCTGTCGCGCTGTGCGACACGAACCGGCTGGAGCAGGTGCTGGTCAACCTGATCGGCAACGCGCTCGATGCGATGGACGGCCAGCCGACACCGCGGATCGAACTCGAGTGCGCCGCCATCGACGGCCAGGCCCGGCTGACGGTGCGCGACCACGGCCCGGGGCTGGGCGAGGCAGCCTTGAGTCACCTCTTCGAACCCTTCTTCACGACCAAAGCAGCCGGTGTTGGCCTCGGTCTCGGGCTGACCATCTCGGCCGACATTGTCCGTAATTTCGGCGGCACGCTGAGCGGTGCCAACCATCCGGACGGCGGCGCCGTCTTCACGCTGCAAATCCCCCTGCTCGACGAGGCCGAACGCAATGACTGATGCCCTGAAAGTACTGATCATCGAGGATGACCCTGACGTTGCGCTGGGCTGCGAGCAGGCGCTGCAACTCGAAGGCATCGCCGCCGAGTGCGTCGGCAGCGCCGAGCAGGCCCGCCGCCGGCTCGGCCGCGACTTCCGCGGCGTCGTCATCAGCGACATCCGGCTGCCGAAAATGGACGGCATGATTTTCCTGCGCGAAATCCTGGCCATCGACCCGGAACTGCCAGTGGTGCTGATTACCGGCCATGGTGATATCTCGATGGCGGTGCAGGCGATGAAGGACGGCGCCCAGGATTTCATTCAGAAACCTTTCGCCCCGGAATATCTCGTCGAAGTCGTCCGCCGGGCGCTCGAAAAGCGCCGGTTGGTGCTGGAAGTGCGCGACCTGCGCCGCCAGCTGGAACAGCGCGACCGGCTCGAAGTCAAGCTGATCGGCAGCGCTCCCGGCATGCAAAAACTGCGCGAACGGTTGACCAGCCTGGCCGACAGCGCTGCTGACGTGTTGATCCATGGCGAAACCGGGACCGGCAAGGAACTGGTCGCCCGTTGCCTGCACGACCTGAGCGCGCGCCGGCACGGCAATTTCGTCGCCATCAACTGTGGCGGCATGGCTGAAACCCTGCTCGACAGCGAGCTTTTCGGCCATGAGCCGGGCGCTTTCACCGGCGCCCAGAAACGCCGCATCGGCAAGATCGAGCACGCCAGCGGAGGCACCTTGTTCCTCGATGAAATCGAGAGCATGCCGATGACGATGCAGATCAAGTTGCTGCGTGTGTTGCAGGAAAGAACGCTGGAACGGCTCGGTTCCAACCAGCCGGTGACCATCGACTGCCGCGTCATCGCCGCCACCAAGGAAGACCTGCTCGACTTGGCCGCCCGCGGCGGCTTCCGCAACGATCTCTACTATCGGCTGGGCGTCGCGACGCTGGCGCTGCCGCCGCTGCGCGAACGCCGTGAAGACATTCGCCTGCTCTTCGAACAGTTCCTGCTCCAAGCCGCGGCACGTCATCAGCGCCCAGTCCCCGAAATCTCATCGGGCCAGATACGGCAACTGGTCAGCTACGCCTGGCCGGGCAACGTCCGCGAACTGCGCAACGTCGCCGACCGTTGCGTACTCGGCATCGAAAGCGGCTCGCCGCCCTTCGGCCAGCCGGCGACGGACGGCCCGACGCCGCTGGCCGAGACGGTGGAGGCCTTCGAACGCGCCCTCATCGCCGACGCACTACGCCGCCACGGCAGCCTGGCCCGCACTGCCGAAGCACTGGTGGTAGCCAAGACGACGCTGCACGATAAGGTCAGGAAATACGGGTTGGGGGAAGACGCTGCTTCCTGAGCGGCCCGCCCAGATCAAATCAGGCCGTATTTCTTCAGCTTGTCGTGCAGTGTGGTGCGCGCCACTTTCAGCGCCTCGCTGGTGCGCGCGACGTTGCCCTGTTGGCGGGTGAATTCGTTGGCGATCAGCAGGCGTTCGTAGTTCTCCACCGTTTCGGTCAACGATTGCGACTCGTCCCCGCCCTGCGCCGGCGCGTCGCGGCCGATGCCCAGCGCATGGCATTCCGCGGCATTGCGCAGTTCGCGGATATTGCCCGGCCAGTCGAGCGCCATCAGGCGGCGCAGGTGTTCCGGGGTCAATGGTGGCGGCGGCCGGTTGTAACGCTTGGCCGCCTGCAGCAGGAACTGGTCATAGAGCGCCGGGATGTCTTCGCGGCGCTCGCGCAGCGGCGGCAGTTCGATGCGCACGACGTTGAGCCGGTAATAGAGGTCGGCGCGGAATTTTCCTTGGTCGGAGAGCACCTTGAGGTCTTCCTTGCTCGCCGCCACCACCCGGGACGACACGGGCACCAGCTGGTTGGAACCGAGGCGCTCGATAACCCGCTCCTGCAGGACGCGCAGCAGCTTGATCTGCATGTTCATCGGCATCGACTCGACCTCGTCGAGGAACAGCGTGCCGCCGCTGGCGTATTCGATCTTGCCGATACGGCGCTTCTGGGCGCCGGTGAAGGCGCCGGGTTCGTGGCCGAAGAGTTCGCTGTCGAGCAGGTTGTCGGCCATGCCGCCGCAGTTGAGGGCGACATAGCTTTCCGTCCTGGCGCCCGAGAGGTCGTGCAGGCAGCGGGCGACCATTTCCTTG
>WBZX01002984.1_pt1 | contig 11102 bp, 7 predicted proteins | sample 5204211 | NCBI WGS metagenome assembly WBZX01 (sample SAMN12344362, study PRJNA552823) | activated sludge metagenome | biome: Activated sludge suspended growth; feature: Nitrification reactor; material: Wastewater; isolation source: activated sludge from nitrification reactor of wastewater treatment...
GATCTACGCCAAGATCCAAGACATCCTGGCCGACGAAGTTCCGATGCTGCCGCTGTGGCATCCCGACAACGTAACTGTTGCTCGTCGCTGTGTTCAGGGATTTAGGATGTGGCCGACGGCCCAGCTCTCAGGGCTCGCCCGGGCGCGCAAGGTGGGTGAGTAGCCGATGCGAGGTTACTTACCGCAGCGGCTCTGGTCGTCGTTGAAGCGATCGACCAGCAGGCCCTTGCCACTGTAGCGATTGTCCGACTGACCGCAGGCTGGGAACACGTCGGGCTTGCCATCGCCGTTGCAGTCCGGGCGCTTCCATCGACCAACCAGCTCAGGATGACGGGGCTCGTTGATGCAGATCGCTCCCGTTGGAGTCCAGCGCGCCTCGATGTCCCAGTCCGTCTCCGGCACCTGAATCGGCGGATTCAGGTAGTCGTAGATATCAATCAGCGTTCCGTTGACGGTATAGCTCTTGCCCGTACCACAATAGTCCGCGCGCATCATACGGACACAAGACTGGTGATGATCGGTCAGCGCTACTTCGTTGCAGTTACGCTTCGAGCCTGAACCCGTACACGCTGTCGCCTTCGCCCACGGTCGATAACCCAGCCGCGCACACTTGCCCAGCGCATAGTCGCGGCAAGCAAACGTGATGTAAGATGGAATGTCCGTACGATTGCCAGTGACCAGATCCCATCGATTTGCCAGCAGAATCGCTTGGTCGGGCGCGTTGGTTTCCGTGTAGCACAGTGACGACCACGCCGGGGTCGGTGTCACACCTTTCTGACGCCAAACTAGATTATACATCCAGATGTCGTTTGCTTGACCAGCTGGCATGTGCGCAGTAGAGTCAAGACCCGCCGAGTCAAAGCGAATCGTGAACTGAAATGGTGTCTGACTACTCGTTGACTGATAGCTATAGCTAAGCTCAAGTCCAACTACATCTTTTCCTGTGAGCGTCTGTCCATTCACTGTGATAGATAGCTGACTACCAGTCAGTGAAAGTCCGGTCACAGTTTGTCCATTGGCAGCGCTATTGTTGGCACCACTGCCATTGACGCCCATGCCATTGACACCCATGCCATTGACGCCCATGCCATTGTAGGTGGCACCAGTGAGCGACAGCCCTTCAACACCAGTGCCATTGACGCCCATGCCATTGACGCCCATGCCATTGACGCCCATGCCATTGACGCCCATGCCATTGACGCCCATGCCGTTGACGCCCATGCCGTTGACGCCCATGCCGTTGGCGGTACGAACTTCTTGCGCTCGGTAGTCCGCAGGGCTGTCTTGCTGGGGAGTTGGACATCCCGTTGTGAATCCAACGGCCACTGCCAAAATGCTTGCAGACTTTCGTAACGACATGGCTTCCCTCCAGATTTCACCTGCTGTAAAAACAGCAAGCATCAATGGACACCCGTAATTGGAGCGCTCTCGCTCCTTGTCGTTACAATGGTGGAAGCTCACTGGGTAGACAAGTGAGTCGTGTGTAGTATTTTGCTGACAATCGAATTTATTTGGTTATTTGCTGGAAAGATAAATGAGATGATTGTCAATCTTCTCATTTTCTGAGAGAGAAATGTCAAAATGTGATCTATGTCACATTTTGACGTTATTTCGGCACTGATGTCAATCGCTGAAGAATCGTGCCGTTCGTGCTTTTTACCGGTGAGCTAGCTATTGGTTGAATGAAATGCAGATCCGAAGTCCCAGTTGTGGTTCTCGATAGTTGCTATCTGAGACGCTTCTGTTTGATGAATTTGCTGTGAACTTTGGATTCCAGAATCCACCACTACGGATAATGTAGCTACCGGGTTTTAGCGAGGAACGTACCCATTCATAGGCATTGCCAGCCATGTCAAATAGCTGGAATGGGCTGTTGCTTTGAGGATATGAGCCAACGCTATCGGGACCTGCCGTCTTGCCATCTTGGCCATACGTCTCGTCAAAATTGGCGTCCGCCGCATCGAGGTTGTTGCCGTTCGGATACTCTCTGCCATCGGCACCTCGTGCCGCTCGTTCCCATTCGAACTCATTGCACAGTCGTGCACCTGGCAGTTTGCCCGACTTATCGAGCCATTTGGCATACTCTTCGGCTTCATTGCCGCTGATACCGACCATTGGAAGATCTTTCCATTGATGGGTTTTTCTTAGTTTTCGATGCTGATAGACGAGGGTCCCATCTGGATTCGAGGTCGTTGTTTCCGCTGCATGCTGAATCCGAACTTGCCAAGTCTTGTTTTCAATTTTTTTAAATAGGATAGAATTGCTTGAATTGCTGATCATCGAAAGGTTTTGCTGAATGTTGGGAGGAAGGGCTTCGATGTAATTCAGCCAATCACCCATCGTGACTTCATATTTGCTGATTAGGTATCCTGCTGTGTCTACGTTATGCAACGGAACTGTTGATAACTGACCAGCCCTGATCAACTCTTCGGCAGATGAGCCAAATAAAAATTTTCCTGGAGGAATATAAACAAAACCAGATGGAATGCTGCCGGCTTTGGGGATTGAGAGTTTGATTTTGATGTGTTCGCCATGATTGACGAGCAGGGGATAGTGAATTTCCTCATATCCATTTGCTCGGACTGATAGCAAATAAGATGCAGGTGCCAAGGTTAGATTCGTGACTGGAGTCAGTCCGATGTCACGTGGTTCAATAATACTGAGTTTTTTCTTTTTGTCTGCTACGTATCGAGCAATACTCACACTTGCCTGGATAGACTGTGTATCAATTTCGATACTTGCCGGTTCTGTGATCTTAGAAGTCAAATGTCCATCAGCATCATAAACTTGCAACCGCTCGAATGCGTCTGAGAATCCTTGTTTGTAATAGGTTGCTTCAGACAGAAGCGCTGTTGCATACAAGACATCGGCAAGTGCGCTCCGCACCTCGCTGCGAGTCGAGTCCAGTGCGAAACCAGCTTCTAACGTATGTTCGGCTTTGCGTAGCAAGTCGCGCGCTTCGCTGCCCGCTTCCAAGGCTTTGGCCCAGATGGCTTCGCCTTGGTCTTTGTCCATGTTGTCGAATGCTGCATAGGACTGCTGCCGCAGGGTAGCTGCTTCAGATGCTTTCTTTTGCGCTTCTGCAAAGATGCTCTGCCCGCGCTCTAGGTAGGAATTGACCTTTTGACGCTGCGTACGCGCGCTTTCCAGCTTGATTCCCCCCCAGATCGCCACCAGCAGCATGGGCACAGTGACGAGCAGGGCTCGCCTTACCAGCTTCGTTCGCTGCGCCGCCCCGCGACTGGCTACGATGAAGCTGCGCTCGCGAGTGGTGATGTCGCTGTCGTCGACCAGCACCAGCTCGGCCAGCTGTCGCTCGCTCCACAGCGCTTCTTTGGACTTGCCGAGCCGGTTCCACTCGACCGTCGCCAGCTCGAGACGTCCTTTGACCTGACGGCTCTCCGCGAACTCTTCCAGCCAGCGCTTGAGCGTGTCCCAGCCTCGGATGAGCGCTTCGTGCGCGACCTCATACGCCAGCGCTTCGCCGGTATCGCGGGCGACGATAAGACGTCCTTTGACCAGTGCTTCCGCCGCTGCGTGCGCCGCTGGGTTGATGAGGATTTCTTCTTGGGTGCGTCGAGCGCGCGTGCTGTCGAGCGTCACCAGCATCATCAGGATGCGTCGTGCCGCCGTGCGCTGGTCCGTCGGTAGGCTCATCAGCACTTGGTCGGCATGCCGAGCGAGCGCTCCGGTCACACCGCCGATCTTTGCCAGCGACTCCTCGGTGATGACGTCGCCTTTGCGCACTTCCCACAGCTCGGTCAGCGCAAACTGGAGCAGCGGCAGGCCACTGTCGGTCTTCGCTGTGCTCTCGGTGAGCTGATCGACCATCGCTGCTGTCTCGAAACGAACGCCTTTGGCATGCGCCGGACCGACGATCGCTTCGCGGATCTTGTCGCCGCTCATCGGACGCAGGATGTACAGCGCTCGAGCCAGCTCGTCGCCCAGGCTCGGCACCGTCGCAACACGCGCCAGAAAGTCACTGCGTACCGTCGCCAGCATCCGAATCCCAGGTACGCGCGAACACAGCCGTCCCAGCGCCGCGCCCAGCGTCTCGACTTCCCGCTGGTCCGCGAGGGTGACAAGCTCTTCGAGCTGATCGATAAAGATCAGCACGCCGGTCTTGTCGCCCAGCTTCTTGCGCAGCTCCCACGCGAGACACGTCGGCTCGTTGCGCAGCTTTTCCATCAGCTTGTCGGCGGGCGTGGCCATGATCGAGGCCAGCAGCTCGCACAGCGTCATCAGCGGATTGCGACCCGGCACCATCAGCAGAACCGACCAGGTCCGACCGTTGCCGAGCGCTCCGTCCGTCACCAGCGGCAGCACACCGGCGCGACACAGCGACGACTTACCGACTCCCGAGTCCGCAGCGACGAGCACAAACGCTTCGGTGCGCAGCCGATCGATGATCGTGCCGATCTCGTTGGTGCGTCCGAAGAACAGCGATCGGTGCTCCGCTTCGAACGCGAGCAGTCCGCGATACGGATTTCCTTCCGGCGCAGACACTTTGCCATCGCGAGGACGCAGCGCTTCCAGGGCTTCGCGCAGATCATCGCCCGACGCAAATCGCTTGTTGGCATCGCGCTTGAGACAGCGGTCAACGATCTCGGCAAAGCGCGGATCGACCGTCGGTGCCACGCGCAACAGCGGCGGCGCGTCTTGCTCCGACGCAATCCGTGGCAGCTCCGTCAGTGGCACTTCAATGTGAGGCGGCGCACCCGCGCACAGCTCATACAGGAGCGCGCCCATCGCGTAGATGTCCGTCTCACGCGTGACCGGCTCACCGCGCCAGATCTCCGGCGCCATATACAGCGGCGTGCCTGCAATTCGCGACTGCCGGTTGCCTCCCGATGGACGCGGCGTCGAGTGAAACGCGGCCAGGTTGAGCGGCGTGCGATGATCCAGCTCCGCTTCGGGCGTCGAGGCGGACGGATTCACCTTGCCTCGCATATGGGGCGCGCTGTCCGTCGGAGGAATCGTCTGAAAGCGCTGCGCCGAAGACTTCATCCCGCGCACGCTGACCGGACCGGAACGCTGGATGACCGCTGGCTTTTCGTCGGGATGTTGCTCAGGAGTCGTCGATGATGGATCTACGGCCTTGTGATTTACGACGACGACAAACTCTTTGGCATCAGGCTCAGACGACGCACCGGGAGAAGAAGGTGGATCAACGGCCATCAAGCGAGCCGCGTCCTCGACGGGCATGTTGACGGTTGCGTACTGACCCGACACCGAGGCCATCTCGGCGGCCTGGCTCCACATCAGGTCTTCGGGATCGGCACCTTGTCCGTCGGCATCGAAGAACTCGGCCAAGCCAAAGTCGAGCAGCTTGACCTCTCCATCATTCGAGATGATGACGTTACCTGGCTTGATGTCGCGGTGGAGAACGCCTCGACGGTGCGCTGCGGCCAGTCCGCGTGCGAGCCCGAGCCCAATTTCCACCGCTCGCGTCCACGGCACCGGCTTCGGCAGTGCGTCCAGGTTTTGCCCGCGCACAAACTCCGAGATGATGACCGGATGTTCATCGACTTCACCGACGCGATAGATCGTGACAACGTTCGGATGCTGAAGTCGCGCCGCCGCGCGGGCTTCGTTCATGAACTGCTCACGAAGCGCGGGGCTGTTCACCGGCGTTGAAATGAACTTTACGGCCACCGGTCTATCGAGAAGCGTATCGTGCCCTAAGTAGACTTCGCCCATGCCTCCACGGCTGAGCGGCCAGAGCAGACGGAACTCCTCAAACGACTTCGGCGGACTCCACTGCGGCGTTATCGAATGATTGGGGGGCTCAGGCATGGGTTAGCGCCACAAGGCAGATCTTAGCCTTAAAAGATCGCACGCCTTTGCGCGCAAAGGCAACCCAATTTTCCGTCGCTGAGTTTACGTGTGTGGATGTAAGGAAGGGTCTTGCGGGGCTTTGATTGAGCGGTTAGGTCAGTGCGCGATCTTCGCCAACAGCCCGAGATATTGGTCAATCAGCCACCAAAACGGCGACATCAGCCAGCCCAGCGGACTAAAGCCACTGCCCGTCCCGAGCAGCACCAGCGCCAAAAAGACAAAGCCGCCATAGCGCAGCAGAACGTCGCGAATCGGCGCGAGCACTTCGGGCAGAAACTCCAGAAACGATCGTCCGTCGAGCGGCGGGATCGGCAGCAGGTTGAAGAACATCAGCGACAGGTTCATCGGCACCAGCAGTCCGCCGATCTTGGCGAGCATCTCGATGTGAAGTCTGCGCCCGATGATGTAAAGCACCGACGTGAGCAGCGCCAGCGCCAGGTTCATGCCTGGACCCGCTGTCGACACCATCAGCCGAATCGTCCGCATGGAAAAGCGGCGCGTCAGATAGCGCGGATTGCCGGTCCACTCGACGGGCTTACCCCACGCAAGCGGCAGTCCGGCTCCCATCGCCATCAGCGCGGGAAACAGCACCGTGCCCAGCCAGTCGATGTGCGCCAGCGGATTCAGCGTCACGCGACCTTGCTGACGAGGCAGCGGATCACCCAGCCGATCGGCCACCAGCGCGTGTCCGAACTCGTGGACGGTGACGCACGCCACCAGCGCCAGCACGCTGATGACCATCAGGCCGAGCCGCTCGGAAGTCAGTCCAGATGCGCCCAGCAAAGACACCGCGTTGCCTGCCATGGCAAGCAAGCTTCCGTCAGAAGTAGCAACAGAGGATGGATTCATGGTCACGCCCAACCCAGTCGTAGCAAAAAGTATCAGCCCGTGCTGCGCCAGCGGTCAAACCGAGTCGCCGCGTTATCGCCCGCAAGTCCTGCGCCGCGTAGCGAGGGACATCGGCCCGCTCGCCGCTTCCCAAATTACGTCGGTCGTCTTTGCAAAAAGAGCGCGAGCAGTGCCAGCACACCCACCGCGACCGCAAAGATCGTAAAGATCAGCGACTTGCGCTGTCGCATGGCGATCTCGAAGCGATCCGCGCCGCTGCCCGCCGTTGCGTGCGCCGCATCTTGGGTCTGACGCTGCGCTTTGTAGCGACTCAGCAGATCGTTTGAGTCAACCCCGAGCGCGCGCGCCAAGTTGCGCACATATCCCACCACGAAGACTGCCGCTGGAAGCTGCTCGAAGCGCTCTTGTTCCAGGGCCGCGATCCAGCGCGCTGAAATCCGAGTCAGCGCCGCCACATCGTGAATGCTCATCCCTTTGCGCTCGCGTGCCTTCGTCAAGGTTGCGCCAAAGCGAACCGGAGGCGGCTCTGCCGTTTCTGTCGCTGCAGCCTGGGCTTTTCCCCCACGCGCAGGCGGCTCAGCCGGGCTGTGTCCGCGACGAGATCGCTCTTTGTCTTTCACGGACGGCTCGTGATCGTCTCCCGAGTCGCTCGTTCGTCCCATCGCTGGCAGCTCATGAACGGCCTCATCGGACTGTTCTGCCGCCGCAGCCTTCCGTCGCTCCTTGCCTCCCTGACCTCGCACTGCGCACCTCGAATGCCATCGCCCCTTTTGGCAACGGTGTGCGGTGTGTGGCACGGGCCCACAGGTTTTGTCAACAAGCAGACCTCAATTTGCGGTAGTCCTAGGCAACACATGTTTACCCGTAGCTTGCAGTCAGCGGACGGCACACCGCTTCGTGTGGATGGCTATCCATCGGAACGCGCCGACATTCTCGGCGTGGTGGTTTTGATCCATGGCTTTGCGGAACATCGTCGTCGCTATGGTCATGTTGCGGCGCACCTAAACCAGCAGGGCTATCACGTCGTTGCGGGCGATCTGCGAGGACACGGTGAGTCCGGTGGCGATCGCGGCTACATCGATCGCTTCGGTGATTACGTCGACGATGTCACGGCGTTCATTCAGGAAGCGCAGCGCTCGTTTCCGGCTGCGAGCGATCGTCCTCCGGTGCTGCTCGGGCACAGCATGGGCGGTCTGGTCTGTCTCGAGTATGTGCTGTCGCATCCGAAGGCTGCGCGCGCGCTGGCGATTACGTCGCCGTTCTTCGGAATCAAGATCAAGGTGCCGGGCTGGAAGCGCTCGCTGGCGATGGCTGCGTCGCTGCTCAAGCCTCGGCTCAAGCTTCCGAACCAGATCGATAGCTACATCCTGTCGCATGATGAAGCGTCGTGTCAGGCGTACTCACAGGATCCGCTGATTTTCCATACCGCGACGGCGCGCTGGTTTACCGAGATCTTGGCAACACATGCCGATGTTCGTCAGCGAGCGGTGCAGCTTACGGTTCCGATCCTGATGCTTCAGGCGGGCGATGATCGCTTGGTCGACTCGCAGGCGGCGCAGCAGGTGTTTGAGCTGCTCGGCTGTCAGGACAAGCGAATCAAGGTCTATTCCGGCCTCTATCATGAGATCATGAACGAGGTCGATCGCGCGACGGTTCTGTCAGACCTGACCGACTGGCTCAATCAGCACTGAGGCTGGCTGTGGGCTCGTCGGCTGGCGTTGAGCCACGCTAACTACGCATAGGTCGAGCCAGAATCTGGGCCCTAGCTTTTGTAGTTATTGACCGATCTACGTAAAAGCCTTTACTTTCTATAAGAAGCGGAGGCAGATGCTCCATGGCATCGTCGAGTACCCGAGTTCGATTTGATCTGATCGCGAGTGCTGCATGTGCGCTGGCACTTCTTGGCCCGGCGACGGCGCAAGCCGCAGATACCACCACAACCCCAACGTTCGATGCCCGTCGCGCGATGCCACTTTTTCCTGGCAACAGCTGGCGAGACGGCTTCTACATCGAGCACAGTCCGGTCAGTGACTTCGGTTTCCAGATTCGGACCACCGGCGTCTACGGTCGCAATCCACTCGGTATCACCGACGAAGAGATGACCAAGTACGCCAAGATCGAAAACCGCTTCACGCTGCACCTGGCAGCGATGGTTTCGATCGCAAGCTGGGTCGAGCTAGGCCTGGCGATGCCGTTTGTCCTGTATCAGGACTCATCGGGCTTTAACCTAAGCCGCAGTGCCGTCGGTGATCTTCGACTGCTTGGCAAGATCAACCTGCATCTGCCCGATAAGTCGCCGATTCAGATGGCTTTGTCCGTCGGAGTCGGCTTCCAGACTGCGCAAAATGACTCGGGTCTTGGCGCCGGTCAGGTCAGCGGCTATCCGCGCCTTATCATTGATGCGCCAGGGCTGTTGTCGAAGCGTCTGCACATCGCAGCCAACGTCGGTGCGGTCATCGCAGGTGCCAACATTCCGTGCGAAGGCGGCAGTACGGCGAGCCAGCCAGCCGCGCTCGTCAATCCGCTCGGAACGCTGGACACGCCAGGCACGGGCACGACGATGGACACGACGACGACACCGTGTACCAAGCTCGCGCTCGGACTGGGCAATCACCTGCTGTACGGAGTCGGAGCGTCGATGGCTGTGTCGACGGACAACGGCCTGTATCTGACCACTGAGCTTATCGGATCGTTTGCGCTGGGCAGCACCGAAGCAACGCGCGCTCCGCTGTTCTGGGACGTGGGTCTGCGTCGCTCGAAGTCGAACGGAACCTACTTTTCGGTCGCATACGGAATCGGTCTGACGGCTGGTAGCCCGAGCCACACCGTGATTGCGGGACTTGGCCTGAACTGGGAAAGCAAGCCGCCGGAAAAGAAGAAGGATGGACCGGCGATTCGCGTCGACATCAACCTGAGCGGTCTACCCTCTGGCGCGTCGGCGGTCATTCCGAGCGTCGACGGTCCTGGCATTCCGATCTCGGGTCCGGCACCAGGCAGCGATGTCAAAGGTGGCGGTGGCAAGCCCGCAGCAGGCGGTGGCGGTGGTGGCGGCGGTTCCGCTCCTGCTCCAACGGTGAAAACGTCCGGTGCCTCGGGGGCTGTGGACATTCCAGTTCCCGACGGGCTCATTCCTTCCGGCGACAGCAAGAAGGGCAAGTAGTTTCCCCACCGCTGCTTTCCTTCCTCGTTCTTCTCGCAGACTTGCTTTCAGGGATCGGCTCGTCACCGGGCCGGTGGGGGACCCTGAGCTGGATGCGCTGCCGATGTACGTAACGACGCTTGATAAGACCGACAGCAAGATCGATCTCTCGGACATCTCGACGGATGCGCCGAAGCACCTGAGCAAAGAAGAGGCGGAAGACAAGCTGCACGCCTACGGCAGTGAGCTGTTCGAGCTGCAAGATCTGCTGTGGGGCGCGCGGACTCACTCGGTGCTGATTGTGCTGCAAGGGCTTGATACTGCAGGCAAAGACGGTGCGATAAAGAACGTCGCTGGGTATCTAAACCCGCGTGGCATCAGCGTGGTGTCGTTCGGCGTGCCGACCAAGGAAGAGCAAGAGCACGACTTTCTGTGGCGTGTTCACAAGCACGCTCCGCGACGGGGAGAGTGGACGCTGTTTAATCGCTCGCACTACGAAGACGTGCTGGTGGTTCGCGTCGAAAACCTGTGTCCTGAGTCGATCTGGCGCGAGCGCTTCGGTCACATCCGCGACTTTGAAGAGCTTTTGTTTGAGCACAACACGATCGTCCTCAAGTTCTTTTTGCACATCAGCAAAGACGAGCAGAAAAAGCGGCTCATCGAGCGTGAGCAAGACGAGCGAACGGCGTGGAAGCTCAACGTCGGCGACTGGCTGACGCGCGAAAAGTGGAAGGACTATCAGTCCGCGTACGAAGACGCGCTGCGCAAGACTGCGACGGAGCGAGCGCCATGGCACATCGTTCCAGCCAATCACAAGTGGTTCCGCAACCTGGCCATCGCGGAGACGATCGTCGAGACGCTTCGTCCGTATAAGAAAGTGTGGCGCAAAAAGCTCGACGACATGGGTGTGCGAGCGAAAGCCGAGCTTGGCGCGTATCGTCAGCAGAAAAAGACCGACGAGCGCTAGTCGCTGCGATCGCTGACGTCGCCCGTGGTCTTCACCTGGATCGTCGCTGCGTAGCACGCGGATACGCAGCCGGCGTGGGCTACTGCTTGGGCAAGCCGCGCTCGTCGAACATTCCTTCAAACAGGATCGAGCTAAGGTAGCGCTCTCCCGAGTCGGGCAGGATCACCACCAGCGTCTTGCCGGCGTTTTCGGGACGATGCGCCAGTCGGGACGCCACCGCGACCGCCGCCCCGCACGAGATACCGGCCAGGATGCCTTCTTCTCGCGCCAGCCGTCGCGCATAGGTCACTGCTTCGTCGTTTGTGACCT
>WBZX01002985.1_pt1 | contig 11098 bp, 9 predicted proteins | sample 5204211 | NCBI WGS metagenome assembly WBZX01 (sample SAMN12344362, study PRJNA552823) | activated sludge metagenome | biome: Activated sludge suspended growth; feature: Nitrification reactor; material: Wastewater; isolation source: activated sludge from nitrification reactor of wastewater treatment...
CGGACTCAAGGGCCTGAAGTTCTACACCGAAAAAAGCTAGCCATCAAGTACCCAAAATCTCCTGATGGGGACTTGCCATGTGATCCGCTTAATCTTCTAACCTTTTAAACAATCACCTTCTATGCCACAGCCAAATTTTGTTGCTATTCTGATAGCAACCCTGATCCCGATGATTATCGGCTTTATCTATTATCATCCCAAAGTCATGGGCAAAGCCTGGATGCAATCCCTGGGTATCACAGAAGAATCCCTTAAGAAGGGGAATATGGCCATCATCTTCGGTGTATCCCTGCTGATGTCCTTTATGTTATCCTTTTTTCTCCTCATCAATGTCGACGGACCCGGACAAGAAGGGCCCATCGGTCAATTTGATACCTTCAAGCATGGTGCTTTCCATGGCTTCCTGATTTCCCTGACCGTCGCTATGCCTGTCATGGTCACCAATGGCCTGTTTGAAAGGAAGAATGTAAAAATCCTGGTCATCAATGCCATCTATTGGATGATCACCATTTCATTGATGGCCGGAGTGATTGATGCGATGAACCATTGGCCAAACGACATGCCCACCGTTTAAGTGAAGAATGAAAAGTGAAAAGTGAAAAGTGAATCATTTAGCAACTAAGCATTTTTCACTTTTCACTTTTCATTTTTCACTTAAAAGCATGCCTGGTTTTGCTTTCGAATATTTGCTTCCGTTAAACACGCGTTGCCTTCGTTCCCTTTTCCGCTCGTCCGATGATAGTGCTGCAAAGTCCTTGCATTCTGATGAGCAGCAGCCCGCATTTTTTTCAGCACATTCGGGGCATTGGATAAACAGGATATGGCAGGCGTCATTGGCACAATTGGTATGATGGTCTGAAGGCTTACCACATTGGTGGCAATTGGCAATCACATCTTCAGAGATGCGTTCACCCAGACGCTCGTCAAAGACAAAGTTCTTTCCAAGAAACTTATTGGGTAAACCCTTCGATTCGGCCTGCCTTGCATATTCTATGATGCCCCCATCCAGCTGGTATACATTCTTGTAACCTCTGTATTTCATGTAGGCAGAGGCTTTCTCGCATCGTATGCCGCCTGTACAATACATGACGATATGCTTTTCCCTGGAGTCGCTCAGCATGTCCGCTACCATAGGCAGGCCATCCCTGAACGTTTCCATCGGAGGCAGTATAGCATTTTCAAAATGGCCCACTTCACTTTCGTAGTAGTTTCGCATGTCGACCACGATAGTATCCGGATCATCCGTGAGCGCATTAAAAGCTTCGGCAGACAGATGTATGCCCCGATCGGTGACATCAAACTCCGCGTCATTCAACCCGTCAGCGACTATCTTTTCGCGGACCTTGATCGCCAGGGTAAAAAAGGACTTGCCATCATCTTCCACAGCGATGTTGAGGCGGATATTGGTCAGGAAAGGGATCGTGTTGAGGTATTGCCTTAGGTTTTCAAACTGGTCAGCAGGTACTGAAATCTGGGCATTGACACCCTCACCGGCAACATAGATCCGGCCCATCACCCCCAACTGATGGAGCGTGGCATAAAAACTGTCCCGGAATGCATGCGGATCCTCGAGCATAGTGTAGGCATAAAAGGAAAGGGTAGTTCGCTGGCGCTTGTCCTCCTGCAGGAGGTGCCTGAGTTCATCCCGGTTGACCCGGTTATGTAATAGCTTTCCCATCGTGGTGTCAGTATTGGTGGTAAAGATACGCATATGCTAAAAGGAGATGGAAATGAAGGAGAGAGGACGGTTAAAATATCAAATGAATGATAGATTTAATATGTAATGATTTAAAAACCTGCTATTTTGTAAAGCGAGCAGATGCCATTGGTTTATATTTTGGGAATTTGACGGGGAAGGATACTAACCTATAATTGAGCTTTTTTAAGTAATGGATTGATTGTCATTTTTTTATAAAATACTATTTATTAATATATATAAATAACTAATGTCCAATTATTTAATTTTGGAAATTATCCATTAAGGCTAATAAAAGTTGGTTTGCAGAACTATTTGGCAAATAAATTCATTTTTACAAGGCAAAAACGGGCTTATTATGGATCGTATGGTGAGTATTAGGTGCATTCATGTAAATTTGCGGCGTTTTTAAGCAGAGGGTTCGGTGTATCAAACCGGATTTTTTGTGAAGACTCTAAAAATCCACTTTTTAATATTCTAAACAGGAGAGGTTATGGCCACTCAGAAAAGTTCGAAATCATCAAGACCGGCACCAGTCAAGGCAAAGCCTTCGAAAAGTGCTGTATCGAAGAAAGCAGCTCCAAAAGCTAAAGCAGCTCCAAAGCCGGTAGTCAAGGCTAAAGCTAAGCCGGTAGCCAAACCAGTTGCATCCGCCAAGCCAAAGGCAAAACCGGTAGCAAAGGCTGCTAAACCTGCAGCACCTGCAAAGAAAGGTCCTGCCAAAGGGAAACCAACACCAAAGCCTAAGGCAGTAGCCAAGCCAGCGCCTAAAAAGGTTGTCAAGCCTGCTCCAGCAAGCCCAAAGAAGGTGACTCCAAAAGCAAAAACGACTTCCAAGCCAGTAGCCAAAGTGGTCAAACCAGTGGTCAAAGCCAAGCCTGTGGTGAAACCTGCCCAAAAACCTGCACCGCAAGCAGGAAAAGCGCCAAAGAGTATCGTTGTATCGAAGGCTGGTTCCGCATCAAAGACACCAACTGCCGTCAAACCTGCACCACAGTCAAAGAGTGTATCTCCTGCAAAGAAGCCGGTAGCAGCACCTGTGACTCAAGCAGCAGCCAAAGCTCCTGTAAAACCAGCAGCTAAACCAGTGGTCGCCCCTAAAGTACCTGAGCAAAAGAAAGTAACATCTGCTCCGGCTGCAAAGGCAAAGCCTGTAGTGACTTCCACTGAAACAAAAGCCCCATCACATCCTGCCAAACCAGCGGCCAGTGCCCATGCACGTGTTGTCCCGCCGGTAAAGGAAACCAATGTTAAAAAAGAAATTTCAAAGCCAACTACCGTTCCGGTAGCAAAGCAAACTGAAAAGATGCCAGAGAAAAAAGAAGTAAGACCGGTGGGCGTATCCACAGTAACTGAAGAACCACAAAAGACCCGATACAGTGATAAAGAGCTGGAAGAGTTTGATCAGCTGATCGATCAGAAACTCATCGTTGCCAGGGAGCAACTCGAGTTCTACCTCAAACAATTGGAGGATATGGCCGAGAACCCAGACAACAAAATCAAGGGGTTGGACGATGGGCTGAGCAGCCTCGAAAGTGAGCGTGTCAGTTCGATGGCTTCCCGCCAGCAGAAGCTGATACAGCACCTGGAAAATGCCAAGATCAGGATCAAAAACAAGGTATATGGTATTTGCAGGGAGACCGGCAAGCTCATTTCCAAAGAGCGTTTACGCGCTGTTCCTCACGCTACGTTGTCCATTGAAGCCAAACAGGCCCAGAATTAATTTAATACGGGACAATTTCCTGAGGTTGTAATTTTTAGAGATATGCCTTCACTTGTTGAAGGGTTATCCGGGGATTATGGAGGGTTGTTGTTCCACCTAAAGGATGCTTATGTCTAAGCGAACAAGTGCGGTTATCATTGTTGTATTTCTAGTCCTGCTGATTGATCAGGCACTCAAGATCTGGGTCAAGACACATCTGGAGTATGGAGAGGAATTTGGAATCCTTGGATTGAGCTGGGCCCGCATTCACTTTGTTGAAAACGAAGGTATGGCCTTTGGTCTTTCACTTGGTGGAGATTGGGGGAAACTTGCCTTGAGCGTATTCCGCCTCATTGCTGTAGGCTTCCTGGTATACATCATCCACACGCTCATCAAAACAAAGGAAACGATAGGGGTGATCCTCTCTTTCTCCTTGATTCTGGCCGGAGCATTGGGCAATATCCTTGACAGTGCTTTTTATGGACTTATCTTTTCTGCAACACCCTATCACGGTGGGTTAGCTACACTCTTTCCTGAAGGAGGCGGGTATGCGCACTTTCTGTTTGGTAAAGTAGTGGATATGCTCTATTTCCCGATGATAGACACCACGCTGCCTGGCTGGTTACCAATCTGGGGTGGGGAGCGGTTTGAATTTTTCAGGCCTGTCTTCAACATTTCTGATGCAGCCATCTCTACCGGAGTGATTACGCTCCTGGTATTTCACAGACGTATTTTCAAGTCAAAGCATGAGCACGCCGCTGATGTGATGCCCGAGGGCAATCCTGATCAGCCGGTTGTGTGAAACGGCCATCCTGATCTGCGCGGCAGGCATAGGCTAGCCAAGGGTAACCCATGTTACCCCTGATTGATCTTGATATCCTTACAGGCGTTGAGGGCCTTTGATACATCAGATATGGTGATGAAACATCTTGAGGATTCGGACTAACGTCTAGTCCAGAGCAGGCCCTGAAGAGAAAAAGAATTTGGGATGGGAAAAAGTTGGTAATCGTTTGGCTGAAAGGCCCCGTTTTATCTACCCATAAACCGGTTGATGGCTTTCACCGCATTGCTTACCCTTTGATAGTCGATAGTATAGTGCATATACTTACCGTCTTTGTCGGCGACCAGCACGCCCGCATTCTTCAGTATCCGAAGGTGTTGCGAAGCTATGGATTGCTCAATCTTGAGGGTGTTGTAGATCTGATTGACCTGGATGTTTTTGTTCTGATCCAGGAATTCCAGAATCTTTAAACGGAGTGGGTGAGCCAAGGCTCGCATAAGTTCCGTAGACACCGTGAGCTTCTCCTGCTGAAAGGTGACCTTAGTCCTTTTCATACATTTCCTTATTTTGAGTTAAACCTTAGCAACAAATTTGCAATTAAGATTTGACTCAACCAAATGATATTACAAAAAAAATACATTTGTAAACCTATGGCTGTCATAGGATGTATGCTAAATGCCTGATTTATAATGAAATATAAAAAAATGGGGGGACAAAATATTTTTTTAAACCTCACATTATCAGCCCCTTAAAGGGACTACCTAAAGCAAAGATTTAGCCGGCTAGCTCCTCGACCAGTTTAGATATCTGGTTCAGCCTGTCCTTGTCCAGAGAGTAGTAAATGAATTTACCCTGGCGTTCGGTCAGTACGACACCGGCACGACGTAGGATAGCCAGATGCTGGGAGGCAACGGACTGTTCCAGTCGTAGTTTAATGTAAATGTCGGTTACAGTCATCGTGGCGTGTTCTTCGAGCAGATCTATCACGCGTTGTCTTAGTTTGTGATTGACAGCGCGAAGCACCAGCACAGCTTTTCTGAGATCAGCGTAATTGAGTTCTATTTCGCTGGTCCCTTTACGTAAACTTACAATTTCAGTCTTCTTTTTCATCATGAGCGAGATTATTCGGATTCATGTATGATTTATCATAAACCGTACCATATTATTTTTAACAATGGTTAAAATAATGATTATCAGTATTATATGTTATGCATTTGATTTATATACAAATGCATTTCCATATTTAACAACCTGAACGCCTGCCTTGGAAATCGTTACTGAGGGGTAAAACCGGCCTTTTTGGGCTCGGTAATGTTGGGAGGTTTGTGATAATATGGCACAAAATGAAGTGGATCCTGGTATTTTCCTTCACCCCGGGACTCCATTGCCGGCTTGATCAAGTGCCTGGCACTGCATTGTATTTGAGTATCAATGGTCAAATTACTTGCTTTACTACTCAATTCCCCGATTTTAAGTGCCCCGTCGCCACAACAGATCACTTGCCCTTCCATGGGAATGCCAGTTTCAAAAAACTCTTCACTTAGGATCACCGACGAAACCGGCCAAACTTCACTCATGGAGCGGTCGTATAATATACTATACACCTCCTTTCTACGGGCATCGATCATCGGCAAGGCATACTGAGCTTCCGGATGCTGTTCAAACGTTGCGCTGGCCAGGGCAAGCATGGTAGGTATCGATATCAATGGTATCCCCAGACTGTAGGCCATGGCCTTGGCGGTTGAGCTGCCGACTCTGAGCCCGGTATAAGAACCAGGTCCCGAACTCACTGATATAGCACCAAGGTCACCAGGCACCAGGGAGGCAGATTCTAAAAGCTTCTCTATGGCCGGGGCAAGTAAGGCAGTGTGGTTCATTCCATCTTCCATATCGTGACATGCCAGGAGCTGGCCATCCCTGCTCAGGGCTACCGAACATATGCCGGTCGACGTCTCGATATGAAGTATATACATATTATTATATGCTACTATCTGTAGCTGATGGTATAATAACTGATTTTTAACCCAAATGGTTTAATCCTTTACAGCATCCCAAGGCCAGGTATAGCTTATATGCCCTGGAGGATCGACGTGTATTGCTGCGTATTGTTCAGGACCTTGATCGCTTCTGCCAGTTCAGGGTCGTTCTTGAGCTGATGCCTGACCAGCCCGGTTTCAAAATAATACCGGCTCAGGATCTCCCGTTCGATCGCCTGGAGGATTTCCTTTTCATGTTGGCTGACCTGGGTTGCCTTTTCCTTTTCAACTGCATTCTTGAGCTGATCGACATGATTGGTCACCTCCGCAGAATATGCCTCCGTGGTAGCTACTTCCTTGAGTTTCCTGATGGCTTCATCGGTCTCCGTTTCAAATTTGAAATCACTCTTGTCCAGGAAAGCCTTGAAGGAAGTAAAATCTTTGTAATGGAACTCCTCCAGTGGTGCGATACTGTCCAAGCCTATGCAATACTGGGTGACATAGTTGAAGATGATATCTTGCTCCAATAATTTCTTGACGATCAGGGGTTGCTTTTCAGCCGGTAGAGGTACATCTGGTTGAACACCTCCGCCATCAAGCACAGTGCGTCCTGCACGTGTCTTAAACTTAGCCCGCTTGTCATCGGGGATATGCACGCGTTCACCATTCTTGTATTCTACGGACTGGATGCACCTGCCGCTGGGGATATAATACTTGGAGGTAGTTAGTTTGACCTTGGCATTGTAGCCGATATCAAAGGTATTCTGGACGAGGCCCTTTCCGTAGGAGAGCTGGCCGATGATCACGCCGCGGTCCAGGTCCTGCATGACACCTGAGACAATCTCGGAAGCTGATGCAGAATTTTCGTCAATCAGGATTACCAGTTCGATGCCGGTATCTACGGGCTCATTGCGGGTCTTATACTCCTGGTCCGACTCCACGACCTTGCTTCTTGTCGTGACCACGGTTTCTTCGGCGGGAATAAAGACATTGCAGACATTGATCGCCTCTCTGAGGAGCCCACCACCATTGCCCCGCAGGTCGAGAATGACGCCTTTGAGATCGGATGAGCCGGTCTTGAGATCTCTCAGTGCATCTGCCACATTACGTCCTGCATCACGGGTAAAGGTGGTCAGGGAGATATATCCGACACCAGGCTCGACCATGCCAGAGTAAGGAACGTTTTTACCATCCATGCCTCCGCGGGTGATCTTGATATTCTTAGGCTCGGTTTCTCCAGGACGGACGATGTCGAGGTTCATTTCGCTCCCGGGCACTCCGCTGATGATGTCCATCACGTCTTCGGCTGTTCGCTTATCGGTGGTTTCGCCATTGACCGCCTTGATCTGGTCTCCGACTTTGAGACCTGCTTCATGGGCAGGGGAGTCTTCGATGATAGCGCTGATCACCAGTTCTGCACCGATTTTCTTGACCTTGAGTCCGGAGGAGGCTTCACCCTCTTCGTTCTTAAACCGCCATCCTTCGATCTGTGACTCGGAGAAGTAATTGGTAAACGGGTCCAGGGTGGCCAGCATGGCATCGATCCCGACCTTCATCAGTTTGTTGGGGTCGATCTCATCCACGTAGTTGGAATTGACCTCCTTGTAGAGATTGCTGAAGATCTCCAGGTTTTTGATGATATCGAAATAACGCCCTTTCTGCTGGTAGGTTGCTGCCATGCCCACGACGAGCACTAACCCTACAATGGCGCCCAATAAATACTTCCTCTTCATAACATCGGTTTCTGGCTGCAAAAGTACATGTATAAGTAAGAATGTATAACGTCGGGGTGGGGGTGGATAGTTTACGGTATTGTGAGACGGTGAGTCTCCTTCCCACAATGAATGGAATTTCATTCCTATCATTGGCTTCGGCGACCGAAGGACAGTGAGAAGTGTGGGTGGAGGAGTGAGAGGGGTCAGTCTCGCAGCTCTCAGACGCGCAGACTTGTGGTGAGCGGAGCCGAACTATGCCAGGCTCCTGAATCGCGCTTTTTATTGCTGGCTCTGCCAGAAATACAGGCATCTGGTTTTTTGTAAAAAAACAGATGTTGTCGGTAGACTCCGGGCTACCGACGGATAAATCATTAGAAACATATTCGATTCCACAAGCAAGCATGGCAGCCTCCTGGCTGTAAGTAAAAATCATATCATACGGACTGCCGACTGGAAAACTGCCAACTCTTATCCATGAGCGCCACGGTTTGAAAGCCGTGGCAATTCAATTCCTGGCATCCACGCCATGGTTGATTTCAAAATATTGAATGCATTTTGATCCTGCTGTAGGGGTTCAAAATATTGAACCCCTACATGATGATTTTCAACATTCAATATTCTGGAGGATTACAAGGTTCTTTTGCCTTTGCTTAAGGTATCAATATATTATTATCGAAAATGATATCGCATTCATTTTTCACTCTTCACTTTTCATTTTTCATTCTTCACTTTATTACCTGCTTGCACTGCAAAAATCGTCGCCATCAATGGGTCATTTTCTTTGTTCACTCCACCGAGTGGATTGACGTAGTAACCACCCCATTGCTGTTCTTCGATCAATAATCGTTTAAGTTTTTTTGACCATCGACCTTCAATACCTGCCGCTGTCATCGCCTCCGCCCTGACTGCCCAGTGATAATAATGCATCACCTCGTGCCATTGCTCCGGATCATCCTTCGAGAGTCCATCTATCGTGCTCATGTCCTGGTGTGATGTAAGCCATTGCTTTGCATCTGCATAGGCTTGAGTGTCTGTCATCCCAAGTGCATGTAATGCGAGTAACCCATCACAGGTGGCTGTAGCATAGCTCGTATAATGATAGCCTGCCCCTTCAATAGAAACAGGTTCGCATTTGTTGATGGACAAGGTGACAGTAGAGGAGATAAATCCGCCGTCGTAAGGGATGGCCTTTCGGGAGAGACAGCCTTCGTAGAGACGCGGATCCTCCGGTGTGCGTTGCACACCCTGGAGAAAGAGTCGTGAGAGCGTTAGAGCGTGAGAACGTGAGTCTCCTTCGCGCTTTTTGACGGAAATACTTTCCTCAAAAGGGCTTCGGCGACCAAGGAGGTGCGTGTTAAGTGGGGTGTGTGTGGTCAACCCCCCGACCCCCTTCAAAGGGGGAGAAACATGCGTCCTCCCTTGAGGGAGGTCGAGTGGGTGAAAAGCCATTAGTGCTTCAATTATCCTGCGTGTATGGGAAATATCCACATTCCCATGCGCTCCATATGCCAGGCCTGGCTCGCCGTAGCCCCAACCACCGTATGCAAGATTGTCGGGTGCGATGCCGCGGTGCTCGACAAATTGTTCATTTAATAAGTGATCTGCAATGATGCGTTGAAGGGCTGTGTCTTGATGCACAAGACACAGCACCCTCAATGCATATGCTGCACTGTAGTTTGGATAGTTGAGCTCGGGCAGACTATCCTTATTCATGGTCATGGAGGATCTGATATTGTGACGAATAAACGCAAGGCCTTTTTCAACTGCACTATCGGGTCTTGCATAAACATCTTCCGGAACCTGGAGCAGATAATACAGGATGTAAGGGGTGAGTGCCTTGCCGTCCTTGAGTATCGTATGTGTCTGGCTGTGCCATCCACCATCTTCACCTTGCTGGTGCCAAAGCCAAGTGACCGATTTATGCATGGTCTCTTCGAGTCTGTCATCAACGGATTGACATCCAATGGATATTAGTATCATCGATGATACTATGAGCAATTGAAATTTATGTTTCATTTGTTGATGATTTTATATTCTAGAGACTTGAATCACCAGGTAGTGGCTAAAGTCGCATCGTCTGCTAAATTCAACCCCGGCCTAAAGGCCGGGGCAATTATTAAAAGCACTTTTCACTCTTCACTTTTCACTTGCGCCTGCATTCCATGCCTGGATGATCGCGGCAGTGCAAAACACAGGACTCGTGATACAATGCTGCCCGCTCCAACTTCCATTTGGATTTTGTGTTTGCTTAAATTTGGATTCGATAGATTGTCTCCACTTGAGCCAGGCTTCATGCCCTTGCTGGGCGAGTGCTTCACTGGTCATCATGTAGGAGAGATATTCTTCACCGCCATTGTTGCCAAAACCGTCCCAGATCTCATCGCTCTGTAAGGTTTTTGTGGATACCTGGTTGACCTCATAGGATTGCACAAGTCGTTCGGCCTTGTCACGGTCCATTCCTTTAGCTTCGAGGTCACGGGTGATATCTTCTTTCTTGATTTTGCCGGTCGAATAGCTGGCCAATCTTCCAGGCTCGATGATGGCTTCTACTTCCCTTGCTTCTGCAGAGGTAGCTCGTTGTGCACTTGCAGCAGCATAGAGGGGTACACCGGCTGCATCTTCAGATCGTACACCTCCGGCGCTGATATTGTTGGCCTGGTATTGTCTCGAATTGGCGATCGCCTTGTCATCTACACTGTATCTCTCCTGGGCTTGCTCCAATGCATTGTTGGCCATAGCAGATTGCAGCACAGGCGCCCATCCGCCTCCGGCCCAACCACCATCGGCATTCTGGCTTCCTTGTATCAGGGTGATGCATATCTCCGCAGCCTTGTCTATTTTCTGTTCATACGCAGGATCGTTGATCAGCTCTCGCATCTCAGTGAGAAATTGCAGTGCCATCGATGCATCGATGTGGATGCCTAGTTTTACCTGAGGTTGTGTACCGGTCAGGGAAGTAATGCGGCCATTGTCCGGACGGTCATCTATATCTTTCAGTAGTCTGTCGAGAGCGCTGGTGATTTGTTTTTGGTATGGATTTGTTTTCCACGGCCCACCTGCCTTGAGTAGTGCCAATGCAGCAAAGGATGTAGTCGCAGGGTCTGTTTGCACCGCATGTGGATCGCGTACTTCCTGGTACGAATGTGAGCCGGCGCCCCACCCGCCATTGGGGGACTGTGCTTCGAGGAGCCAGTTGACAGCTTGTTGATCCCAGACTACGTTGTCTGT
>WBZX01002986.1_pt1 | contig 11098 bp, 8 predicted proteins | sample 5204211 | NCBI WGS metagenome assembly WBZX01 (sample SAMN12344362, study PRJNA552823) | activated sludge metagenome | biome: Activated sludge suspended growth; feature: Nitrification reactor; material: Wastewater; isolation source: activated sludge from nitrification reactor of wastewater treatment...
CTCGCCGACCATGCGCAGCACGCCGATCCCCGAATAGGCCAGCACGACCGTAACCAGAATCACCGCCGCCAGGATGATCGCCAGGTCGATCAGCAGCGCGCCGAACCGCGTGCCCCGGCTGGCCAGCGTCAGCGGCAGTGCAATGCCCTCGGGCGTGACCAGCGTGCGCCGCCGGTCCGATCGCTTGGGCCGCCCAGGGTTCTTGAGAGCGTGTTCGCTCATTCGGCGTCGCTCGTCGCCGGAACCCGGCGGAACAGGAAGAAATAGGCCAACCAGAAGGCCAGGATCGTGTAGCCCACCACCAGCCGCTGGGTGGTGTCATTGATCAGCTGGCGGCCCAGCCCCTCAAGCATGCCGGCGCAGACCAGCATGAAGACCACCCCGGCCATCACCACGGCGGCGCGCTGTCCGGCCGCAGCGGCGGCTTCCAGCACCGATCGATCGCCCGGAAAGGCCATCGAACGTCCGACATGCAGCCCGGCCGCGCCCGACAGCAGGATCGCGAACAGTTCGGTGGTGCCGTGGATCGAAAGCCAGCCGATCAGGTCGATCAGCAGGCCCTTGTCATCGTGGAGCCACAGCATCGCGCCCAGCAGGGTGGTGTTCTGGATCAGCAGCAGCAGCGGCGGGATCCCGAAGGCAAAGCCCAGCGCGAAGCACAGGATCGCCACCCCGGCATTGTGGCTGAACAGGCTGGCGGCAAAGACCGACAGACCCTGCTGACCCTGATTGCCGAACAGCACCTCCTTGAGCTGATCGGCGCTGGCTCCGGGCACGCGCGGATCGCCATCGGCGGGGAACAGGGCGTAATACCAGTCGGGATCGTGCAGGCAGAGCTGCCAGCCGATCACCGTGCCGGCGATCATCAGCAGCAAGGCCACCGCCATTTCGCGCCAGATCGAGCGGACCGCGCGGCCCCATTCGCCGCCAAAGAACCGTCCCAGCCACGACCACAGCGTGGTGCGCGGGCCATAGACCAGGAACCAGGCGCGCTGGACCAGGCTTTCAAGATAGGCCAGCGTCGCCGCATCGAGCGAGGTTTCGCGCGCCACCGACAGGCTGGAGGCGACCGTGCGGTAGAGCACCGGCAGGGCCAGCACGTCTTCATCCGCGATCCGGCGCAGGCGGCCTTTCTCCATCCGCGTGACGATCGCTTCCAGCCGCTTCCAGTCGCCTTCGCGGTCCTGCCGGAACCGGTCGCTGCGCAGCGCCGCCGCCTCGATCGCGGCCTGGGCTTCCTGGCCTTTGGTAAGGGAAAAGAGTGCCATCAGTAGTTACCCTTGGTCCTCCCCCTTGATGGGGGAGGGATACGAAGCCTTGCGAGCTTGCTCGCTAGGCGCAGTTGGGTGGGGGTGATGCAAGCGACAGGGTGCAAGATCACCCCCATCCAACTGCGCCTAGGCGCTTGCAGCGCCAAGGCTTCGTATCCTTCCCCCATCAAGGGGGAAGCGAGAGGAGTTCGCCCGATCATCCGATCGCGCCCTTGCGCTTGATTGCCAGATAGGCGTCGATCAGGCGCGTGCCGATCCGGCCATAGGGCGCCTCGATCACATCGACCCCCAGCTGGCGCAACTGTGACAGCACCAGCGCGCGCTGGCGCAGCAAGGCGTCGGCCGAAACCGCCATGGCCAGCCGCTGCAGGTCCTGCGGATCGTCCCGGGCCATATGTTCCAGCTCCTCGTCGTGCATGGTGACGAACAGCACCAGATGGCGTGCAGCCAGTCGGCCGATGCTTTCGATCATCAACTGGGCGCTGGTCGGATCGGTGAAGTCGGAAAAGACCACGATCAGGCTGCGGCGTTGCAGCCGTCCGGCCAAGGTTGCCAGCGCCAGGGTGAAGTTGGGTTCCTGCGCGTGATAGTCCAGCCCGGCGGCGGCCTGTTGCAGCCGGCGGAAGTCGCGCGCGTCGGTGACGAAGGGGGTGAACAGTTCGGGCCGCGCGGCAAAGCCGAACAGCGCCACCCGGTCGCCGCCCTTCAGTGCGACATAGCTGGTGGTCAGCGCGGCGGTGACCGCCCGGTCGATCCGTGGCAGGCCATCAACCGGTTCGCACATCGCCTGGCCGCAATCGAACGCGAAGACGATCTGGTTGTTGCGCTCGGCCTCATACTCCTTGGCATAGAGGTGGGCGTGGCGCGCGCTCGACTTCCAGTCGATCCGGCGCTTGTCCATCCCCGGCTGGAATTCGGCCAGGGCCTCGAACATCGTGCCTTCGCCGCGCATCCGCCGCGCGATCAGGCCGAATTGCGAATCCTTGAGGAAGGTCTGCAAGGCCGGGCTGCGCACCGGGGCCAGATTGGGCCAGACCCGCACATCCTGCTCAACCGGCTTGCGCAACTGGCGCGCACCCAGGCCCAGCGGCCCGGCCCAGCGCAGCCACAGCTCTTCGATCTCGCCGGTGCCGCGCCGGGTCGGGCGATAGCCGATTGCGACCTGCCAGGCGCCGTCCTCCAGCCGGAACAGCGCGGCTTCGCTGCGCCCGCCCGCCAGCAGCCGTTCATCGCTGGCGATCGCGCAATGGACCTGGCTGCGCAGCCCCCCGGAAAAGCGCGCGAACAGCTGCAACCAGCCTTCTTCGCCCACTTCGACATCGGGAATGATCGTCAGCCGGACATCTTCGGCCCGGCCGGCCAGCAGCGCGTCGATCACCACCAGCGCCAGCACCGCCGTGCCCAGCGCGGGCGCAGCGGCCCAGCTGCCAGGCACGAACACCGCCAGCAGCAAGGCCACCGGCGCTGCGGCTGCCACCAGCAGCGCGGCGCGGGGCGTAGGGACGAAGGTGGCGCGAGCTGACATCGGACCTAGCGCGGCGCCTCGGTGCTTTCGACCAGCTCGGCGACCAGTGCCTCCACCTGCTTGCCTTCGATTTCGGCGGCGGGTGACAGCAGCAGGCGGTGGCGCAGCACCGGCGCGGCCAGTGCCTTGACATCGTCGGGCAGGACATAGTCGCGCGCCTCAAGCCCGGCCCGGGCACGGGCGGCATTGGCCAGCAGCACTGCGGCGCGTGGGCTGGCCCCGCTCGCCAGGTCCGCGCTTTCGCGGGTGGCGCGGACCAGCCGGACGACATAGTCGATCACGCTTTCGGCCAGGGTGATGCCCTTTACCGCCCGTGCTGCGGCAGCCAGCGTGGCGGCATCGGCGACCGCTTCGATCCCCAGGTCGGCCGGACGGGAGGGGCCAGCGCGCTCACCAAAGGTGGCGACGATCTTCGCTTCCTCGGCCGCGCTGGGATAGGGCACCAGCAGTTTGAACAGGAACCGGTCAAGCTGGGCTTCGGGCAGGGGATAGACCCCCTGGCTTTCGATCGGGTTCTGGGTGGCCACCACCAGAAAGCTGGCGGGTAGCGGGTGCGCGGTGCCGTCCAGCGTCACCCGGCGTTCCTGCATCGCTTCCAGCAGGGCGGCCTGGGTCTTGGGCGGGGTGCGGTTGATCTCGTCGGCCAGCAGCAGGTCGCAGAAAATCGGCCCGCGGGTCAGCGTGAACTGGCTGGTCTGGAAGTTGAACAGGTTCGATCCCAGGATATCGCCCGGCATCAGATCGGGCGTGAACTGGATCCGTCCGAAATCGAGCCCGAGGCTGGCGGCAAAGCATTGCGCCAGAAAGGTCTTGGCGGTGCCGGGCGGCCCTTCCAGCAAGACGTGGCCTTGCGCCAGCAGGGCGATCAGCAAGGCATCGACCGTGCCGGTCTGCCCGACCACCCCCTTGGCCACCTCGCCCCGGATCCGCGCGGCAAGGTTGCCGACTTCGGCCAGGGTCATCGTTGCGTCAGTCATCGCGTCAGGGTCCTTTCAAGCGAATGGAGCACTTGGGCCGCGCGCAGCATGTCGCGCGGGCCCTTGGCGCTGCGCAGGTTCGCAGCGGCGGTGGAAAAGGGGGTGGCGGCGGGATCGCGCGCAGCCAGCGCCCGGTCGATCGCGCGCTCGGCGGCTTCGGCATCCAGCCGCTGGGGCAGCGCCAGCGCCTTGACCAGCCGGTCACGCGCGGCATCGGCATAGGGCGCGCCGACCAGGTGCAGCCGCTTGGCCCGGCGCAGCAGCCCGGCGGCATTGCCGACCAGCGCGCGCTTGCCGAAGGCCAGGCTGCGCCGGGCGATCAGGGCCGGGCCAAAGCGGAAATAGGCCCGCCACAGCGCTACCGCCGCAGCCAGCAGCAGGCACAGCGTCGCTGCCAGGAACGGCGGGGTGAAGGCCAGCTGCAGCAGGCTTTGCGAGCGGCCATAGCCGGCCAGCGTCAGGTCGAAGACCACCTTCTTGTCATCGCCGTCCAGCGCGGCGTTGAACAGCCGTTCGGCCATCAGCGCATTGGCCTGCCGGGCCATGCCATAGTTGTTGAGCAGGTCGGCATCGAAGACCAGCACCAACGGATAGGCTTCCGCATAGTCGCCGGTTTGGCTGGGGCCGACCACTACCGCTGGCGGCCCGTCCTGGGGAATGTCCTCGCTCTCATCCTCGGCGATCGGCACATCGGCATCGGGATAGCCTTCAAGCCCGGTCTGTTCGGGCTCAGGCTCTGCGGTCAGGGCCGCCCTGCGCAATCCGGGATAGTCACCGCCATCGGCCAGGTAGCCGGCCAGCAGCCGGGCGCTGGTGCCGGTTTCAACCAGCGGGACAAGCCGCCCGCCACGGGCTGAAACCACATTCCCGGGATCGGGCATCCGGGCATTGGTGCCAAAGCCGAACCATTCCTGCGCCCGCGGCTCGTTGCGCTGCGCCTCAAGTTCCACCCCGATCTCGTCGTGGAAACCCTTCCACTCCGGTATGCGCGGTTCGGCCAGCATGACGAAGCCCGGTTTGGCCTTGGGGTTGAGCGATCTCGGGATCGGCAGGGCCACCCACTTGGGCATGATCAGGATCGTCGGTCCGACGAAGCGGTGCTGTTCGACCACTTCCGCGATCTCTTCGATCTTGGCATCATGGGTCGGGGTCAGCACCAGCAACCCTTCCTGCTTCAAGCCGGGCCGCGACTGGACCCGCCCAACCTCGAACCCACGCGCTTCAAGAAAGCCGGCCAGCGCGGCATAGCCGTGCAGCCCCTTGCCGCCGACATGGCCGCCCGAAGGCTGCGGATCGGGATCGGCCATGCCCGAACCGATCGTCCACAGCAGCGCGACAAAGGCCAGCGCCCCCAGCAGCACCAGAGCCAGGGCAGTGCGCGGGCTGAACGGGCCGGAGCGGCGCGTGCTCATGCCGGCAGCCGTTCCAGCGCGAATTCGGCATAGGCGGCGCGGGCCGCCTGCCAGTCGGCCGCATCAAGGCTGCGCAGCGCGAACAGGCTGCGTTCAACCCGCTCGGCAATCAGCGTGAAGGTGCTGCGCGCGGTATCGGGCAAGGCGGCGATCCCGGCAATCTCGCGCGCGGTGCTGGCACGTTTGACCCAATCGGGCCGCGCGGCCTGGATCTGCTGGACCGAGCGGCGCAGCAGCAGGTGGGTCGCCTCGTCGAACCGGCCCTCGCCGGCCAGCCGGTCGGCATCTTCCAGCAAGGCCAGCGCTTCGGCCTGGTCGGGGCGCCATTCCGGCTCGGCCAGGGCCTTGTCCTTGCGCTTCCAGCCCAGCCGCAAAGGCTCGGCAAAGCGCCAGACGGCGTAGAGGATAAACAGCACCACCAGCCCCAGCAGGATCCATTGCAGGACCGGCCAGGATACCCCCAATGCCCGCCCAACCGGTTCGAACAGGCTGCGCAGAAATTTGCCCAGCGCCTGCAGCCAGCCCGGCACTTCGGGCGGCTTGGCGGTGATATCAAGCGGGGTGTACTGGATCGACGGGTCGGCGTGGACCTTCTGCCACGCCTCGGCAGCGTTCTGTGCCGCTTCGGCCCCCTTGATCGCAGGTTCACTGGTGCTCACGGGTACCTTGGTGGCATGCCGCACCGCGCGCGGCAAGAAGTAGTCGCCAAGAAAAGAGGGTTAACCGCGCGCACGTTCCTGCGGATAGGTTCCCAGCATTCTCAGTTCCTTGCAATGGAACGCCAGTTCTTCAAGTGCCCGATCGACCGCCGGATCGCCCGGAGCGCCGACAATGTCAGCGTAAAAGGTCGTCGCGGCAAAGCTGGCGCCCTTCTGATAGCTTTCCAGCTTGGTCATGTTGACCCCGTTGGTCGCAAAACCGCCCATCGCCTTGTAGAGCGCGGCCGGGACGTTCTTCACTTCGAAGACGAAGGTGGTCATCGTCGTGCGATCCGTCAGACCGGCCGGGTCAAGCGGCTGGCGCGACAGGACCACGAAGCGGGTGGTGTTGTCGGCCGCGTCCTCGACGTTTTCGGCCACGATCTTCAGGCCATAGAGCTCGGCTGCGATCCGCGGGGCGATGGCGCAGGCCTGGGGATCGCCCATTTCGGCCACCAATGCGGCCGCACCGGCGGTATCGGCATAGGCCATCGGCACGATCCCGCGTTCCCGCAGGTAGAAGCGCGACTGGCCCAGCGCTTGCGGATGCGAATAGGCCGCGGTGAACGGCCCGTCAGACAGCGCCATCAGTGCGTGGTGGATCGCCAGGAAATGCTCACCAACGATCGACAGGCCGCTTTCAGGCAGCAGGAAATGGATATCGGCAACGCGGCCATGCTGCGAATTCTCGATCGGGATGATCGCCCGCGCGGCGCGCCCGTCTTTCACCGCTTCCAGCGCGTCCTCGAAACTGAAACAGGGCAGCGGCAAGCACTCAGGATCGTATTCCAGCGCGGCGCGGTGCCCGTTGCAGCCCGGTGCCCCCTGAAACGAAACCGCACGCGCCGGATCCGTGGCGGCCTTGGCAACCATTTCCTCGACCAGGGCGAGCGCGGGGGCGGGATAGCTGTGCATCGCGGCGCGCTATAGCGCTTTTTCCATCCGCAGCAACGGCACGGTCACGCCGTCCACCGGCGGGCTGTCCAGTTCCTCGACCACGCGGTAGCCGCAGGTGCGATACAGCGCCGCGCCGGCCAGCGTTGCCATCAGCTCGACCCGCCGGAACCCGGCCTCGCGCGCGGCCTGTTCGCACAGTTCCATCACCCGCCGGCCAACCCCGCGCCGGGCAAAGGCCGGTTCGGTATACATTGCGCGGATCTTGGCCGGCTCGGCCGCCGGATCGAGCGCGCGCGGTTCACGGGCGATCACGCTGGCATCGCCGCCAAACAGCGTTGCCCGCCACGACCAGCCGCCGCAGCCGGCTGGAACCCCGCCCTCTTCGATGACGAAATAGGTCCGGTCAGCGATCAGCTGGCTGTCGAGCCCCATGGTGCCGTGGCTGGCCTTGACCTGCGCCGGGCTGAGGAATTCGCTCTGCAGGCTCTCGATCGCGCGGGTCATCAGCGCCTTGAGCGCGGGCAGATCCGCTTCGCTCGCCAGCCGGTGCGTGAAGGCCATCAGTATCCCGCCGCGTTGCCCACCGCCAGCCGTGGGTCGATCGCTCCGAAATAGCGCGACGTGTTACCCGTTGCGAGGTTGGGCTTGATCGTCAGCGACGGCCCGCCGACCAGGATTGCGGCGATCTGGTTCCAGTAATCCATCTGCTCCAGCTTGTGGCCCTTGGCCTGCAACGCGGCCATGGTATCGGCACTGAGCGAGTTCTTTTCGTAATAGATCACATCGGGCAGCCACTGTGCGTGGATCCGCGGCGCATCGACCGCCTCGGTCAGGGTCATGTCATAGTCGATCACATTGACCATCACCTGCAGCACCCCGGTGGGGATATGGCTGCCGCCCGGTGTGCCCAGCACCATCGACAGCTTGCCGTCCCTGGTGACGATCGTCGGGGTCATCGAGCTGAGCGGCCGCTTGCCCGGGGCGATGGCGTTGTTGGTGCCTTCCACCAGACCGTACATGTTGGGAAAGCCGGGCTTGGCCGAGAAGTCATCCATCTCGTTGTTGAGGATGATCCCGGTGCCATCGGCGGTCACCCGCGCACCGAACCAGTCGTTGATCGTGTAGGTCAGCGAGACTGCATTGCCGGCCTTGTCGACCACCGAGAAGTGGGTGGTGCTCTTGCCTTCCTGACCCGCGCCGGGGCCGGGCAGGCTGGACGAGGGGGTAGCCTTGTCGGGTGAAATGCCGGCGCGCAGCTTTTCGGCATAGGCCTTGCTGGTAAAGCGGGCGATATCGGCCTTGACGAAATCAGGGTCGCCCAGTTCCATGTTGCGGTCGCGATAGGCCCGGCGCAGCGCTTCCACGGTGTAATGCACCCCCTGCGCCGAATGGAAGCCAAGCTGCCCCATCGGATAGCCTTCGAGCACGTTGAGCGTCTGGCACAGCACCACCCCGCCCGAGCTGGGCGGCGGGGCGCTGATCACGTGGAAGCCGCGATAGTCGCATTCGATCGGCTGGCGTTCCACCGCCTTGTAGGCGGCGAAATCGGCGGCAGTCATGATCCCGCCGTGGCGCTGGTTCGAAGCGGCGATCTTCGCGGCGATCGGCCCGTTGTAGAACGCCGCATTGCCGCCCGCCGCGATGGCCGCCAGGGTGCGGCCAAGATCAGCCTGGATCCAGCGCTCACCCTTCTTCCATGGCTTGCCGCGGTTGAGGAAGATTGCCGCGCTGGCCGGGTCCTTGGCGAAATCGGCGGCGCCTTCGGCCAGCATGTCGGCATCGGCCTGATCGAGGACAAAGCCCCTGGCGGCCAGGGCAATCGCCGCCGCCATCAGCGGGGCGCGGGCGCGGGTGCCGAATTTGGTCCGCGCCAGTTCCAGCCCGGCAACCGTCCCCGGGATCCCGGCGGCCAGATGTCCCCGGGTCGAAAGCCCGGGGATCACCTCGCCGTTCTTGTCCTGGTACATGGTCGCCGTCGCCTTGCCCGGCGCGGTTTCGCGGAAATCGATGAACGACACGCGGCCATCGGCCATGCGGATCGTCATGAACCCGCCGCCGCCGATGTTGCCGGCCTCGGGAAAGGTCACTGCCAGGGCATAGGCCACCGCGACTGCGGCATCGACGGCATTGCCGCCCTGCTTCAGCACGTCGATCCCGGCCCTGGTTGCCAGGTGGTGGGCTGAAACCACCATGCCGTTTTCGGCCGCGACCGGCGCCGGCGCCGCCGCCTGGGCCAGTTGTGATCCGGCCAGTGCCAGCGAAACCGCGATCGAGACCGTTGCTTTCAGAAACCGCATGCCCGTCCTCCCTTTGGCACCAGCCTTGGCACAAAAGGAAAGGGCGGGGAAGCCGCAGCCGCCCCGCCCTTCACCGTCGCTCCCGGTGGGGAGCGTCAGATCAATACTTGATCTTGAGGCGAGCGTACCAGAACCCGCCGTTGATCCCGAAGGGACCACCCGAACGCGGATAGATCTGCCCGTCAGCCGTGCTGTTGGTCAGCAGGTAGATCGGGTTGGCTGTCGATGCCGCGATCTTGTCCGGATAAGCGTTGAACAGATTGTTCGCGCCCAGGGTCAGCGTGTAGTGATCCTTGAAGGTGTAGCTGATGTCGAAATCGGTCGTCAGCTTGGCCCCAAAGACCTGACCCGGATAGTCGTTCTCGGTCGCCCACGAACCGAACAGGCGTTCGGCAATGTTCACCGACCACGGCCCGCTCTGCCATGCGGCCGAGAGGTTCATGCGGTGGTTGGGCGCCAGGTGACGGATATCCGCACGCTGTTCAGGGCTGATCAGCGCCGGGTCGAACTTGGTCACGCGGCTCATGTTGTAGTTGTAGGCCATGGTCAGGTTCAGCTTGCCGCCGAACGCTTCGGTCTTGTAGGTGGCCACAACGTCAACACCGTCGGTGGTGGTGTCGAACGAGTTGGTGAAGTAGTTCACCACCCCGCCATCACCCACCGCGATCAGCGCCGGCAGCGCGACGATATCGGCCGCAGTGACGGTGAAGTTGCGCGAGATGCCGATCCGGTCACGCACGCGCACCGAATAGCCGTCGATTGCCAGGTTGAACGCCGGGCTGGGGGTGATCACGATCCCCAGACCGAAGTTGGTGGCCTTGGCCGGCTTGAGCGGAGCGCCGCCATAGTACTGGGCGATCGAGCTGGTCACCGGATAGGTACCCGTCTGGACCTGGTTGCCGCCAATGAAGTTGGTGGTCAGGATCGAGACGTTGTTCTGGCCCGGCGACGGTGCGTGGAAGCCAGTGCCAACCGTACCGCGAATAGCAACGGCATCGTTGATGTGCGCGATGAAGTTGGCCTTGCCGACCACGGTATCGCCGAAGCTGTCATAGTGTTCCCAGCGCCCGGCGAGGCCAAAGGTCAGGGCTTCGCTCAGATCGCCTTCAAGGCCGACATAGGCACCATAGCTCGACTGGTTGAACTTGCCGGCAAAGGTAGTGCTGGTGCCGCCGTAGCCGCTGGCACCGGTCGGCATGCCGACAGTCGAGTTGAAGGCCCAGACGCCCGGTGCGGTTTCGACATAGAGGTTCTGCGTGGCATAGGGGCCAGCGCCGTACGACTGCGGGTCACCCGCGGTCTGCTCATAGCCTTCCTTGCGGTATTCCGCGCCCCACGACAGGGTCAGCGGGCTGGCAAGCCCGGCGTCGAGCTCGTAGGTCATGTCGAGGTAGGCGTCGAATTCGGTCTGGATCAGCTTGCCGAACTGGAACGAGCTCTGCGTCGAAGGGCCGTAGGACGGGCTCAGCGAGCTGTACATCGACAGGTCAAGCTGCGACTTGCTGAGCGAGGCCGCGAGGTCCCAGGTCAGCTTGCCGCCCTTGTTCTTGATCCCGACAACGCCATAGGCCTGATCGACCTTGCCGACGAAGCGCGGCGTGAAACCAGCCGGATACATCGTCGAGAAGTTGTAGGTCTGCTGGGTGTTGGCCAGGTTCGACATGACGTAATTGTTGGTGCCAACCGGGCACGCGGTTGCACCGGCACCCGTGCACGCGGTCAGGTAGATCGGGTGCGCGAAGGCCGAATTGCGGCCGGGCGAACGGGTCGTGATTCCCGAGCCGTCGTTGACCGACAGGTTGGCGGCGGAGATCGGCGAGCGATAGTTGAAGCTCTGGTCGCCCTTCGAATGGGCGAAGTTGCCGATCATGTAGAGCTGGGTGTTGTCGGTGATGTCAAACCCGGCGTTGAGGACTGCCTTCCAGCCCTTGACGGGCGAGGAACCCCAGATCTGCACCGGCCCCGGATAGTTGGGCAGCTGGTTGACCAGGGTCGGGTTGGCGGCATTGAGCGTGGCGAAG
>WBZX01002987.1_pt1 | contig 11094 bp, 5 predicted proteins | sample 5204211 | NCBI WGS metagenome assembly WBZX01 (sample SAMN12344362, study PRJNA552823) | activated sludge metagenome | biome: Activated sludge suspended growth; feature: Nitrification reactor; material: Wastewater; isolation source: activated sludge from nitrification reactor of wastewater treatment...
CGACTACCGCCGCGTCGCCGTGATCTTCTCGCCCGCGGCGGGCGCCGCGCCGCTCGCGCAGCGCATCGCCGAGGGCCAGCGCAGCGTCTTCTTCGGCCACCACGCCGACTACGCTGCGGCCACCGTGGCGCCGCATCCCTCCACCGAGATCGAGGCGCTCGCGCGCGCCACGCACTACCTGCTCGACACGCGCATCACGATCGCCTGGGCCAAGGCCCTGGCCGAACGCGGCGAGGTCGACAAGGCGCGCCACCTCGCGGCGCGGCTGCGCGAGTTCCGCAATCCGCTCTCTGCCGAGTTCTTCGCCGAGTGCGACAAGCCGCTCGCCGAGGGGCAGAGCAAGCCGTTCCAGTGCGAGCCGCCGCAGCGGCGCTACGACTACACGGACTTCCGTTGAGTGAGGCGGCAGCCACCGCGACGTAAACTCCATCTGAAGGAGATCGCCATGGACAAGCCTCTCGTCAGTCGCGACCCCGAGATCATGAGCGGAGCGCTCTGCTTCGCGGGTACACGCGTGCTTGTCAAGACGCTCTTCGACTACTTGGAGGGTTCGTCTTCGCTCGAGGAGTTCCTGGACGACTTTCCGACCGTATCGCGTGAGCGCGCGATAGCGGTTCTGGAAGTGGCGCGCACCCGACTGGCCGAAGATGCGCCTGCTGCTTGACGAGTCCGTACCGGCGAGACTGCGACGGCATCTGCCGAATCATGAAGTCCGGACGGTCGTGGAAATGGGTTGGTCGGGCGTCAAGAATGGCAAGCTGCTCGCTCTCGCCGCGACCAGCTTCGAGGCGTTCGTCACCGTCGACAAGAACATGCCCTTCCAGCAGAACCTGCAGACGCTGCCGATCGCACTCGTCGTGCTCGATTCGATGTCGAACGAGTTGAACGCGCTGCTGCCGCTGCTGGGCAGGCTGGAAGCCGAGTTGGGCGCGCTCGAGCCAAAGAGCTGCGTCGTGATCCGCGACGAGCGCTGAACAATCGCGGGCTACGGCGCCACCCAATCGCCGCTCTTGCCCCCGTGCTTCTCCAGCACGCGGATGCCGTCCATCACCATGCCGCGGTCGGCGGCCTTGCACATGTCGTAGATCGTGAGCAGGCCGACCTGCACCGCGGTCAGCGCTTCCATCTCGACGCCGGTGCGGCCGAGCGTCTCCACTTGCGCGGTGCAGCGCACGGCGCTCGCCGCCTCGTCGAGCTCGAACTCGACCGCCACGCGCGTGATCGGCAGCGGGTGGCACAGCGGAATCAGATCGGCGGTGCGCTTGGCCGCCTGGATGGCGGCGATGCGCGCCACGCCGATCACGTCGCCCTTCTTGGCCGTGCCGGCGCGGATCAGCGCGAGCGTCGCACCCTGCATGCGGATCGTGCCGGTGGCGCGCGCGATGCGGTGCGTCTCGCTCTTGGCCGACACGTCGACCATGTGCGCCTGGCCTTGCGCGTCGAAGTGGGTCAGCGGGGAGGAGGACATGAGAGGAAACACTCGGGAAACGATTCGGGGGCATCATAGCGACGCATCGCGCCGCGCCTGCGTGCCGCCCTCATTCCCGTGACGACCACGTTCCCTCGCTCCCGCCGCTGGCTCGCGGCCGTCTGCGCCGCCAGCCTGCTGGCCGGCAGCGCACCGCTGCGCGCACAGAACAACCTGCCCGCGCTCGGCGACGCCGCCACCGAAGATTTCGGCGTGGCCACCGAGCGCCACGTCGGCGAGCAGATCATGCGCGAGATCCGCCGCGACCCGGAGTATCTCGACGATCCGCTGCTGCTCGAATACGTGCAGGGCATCTGGTCGCCGCTGGTCGGCGAGTCGCGCCGCGAGGGCCACATCACGCCCGACATCGATTCGCGCTTCGCCTGGGAGGCCTTCCTGGTGCGCGACCGCAGCGTCAACGCCTTCGCGCTGCCGGGCGGCTACGTCGGCGTGCACCTCGGGCTGATCGCCATCACCGCCTCGCGCGACGAACTCGCCTCGGTGCTGGCGCACGAGCTGAGCCACATCACGCAGCGCCACATCGCGCGCGGCATCGCCAACAGCAAGCGGCAGTCGATCCTCGGCCTGGCGGCGCTGTTGATCGGCATCATCGCGGCGAGCCGCTCCAACAGCGCGAGCGCGGCCAACGCCGCCATCGCCGGCAGCCAGGCCGGCATGATCCAGGGCCAGCTCAATTTCTCGCGCGACATGGAGCGCGAGGCCGATCGCATCGGCTTCCAGCTGCTCGCCGGCGCCGGCTTCTCGCCGGCCGGCATGGCGGCGATGTTCGAGAAGCTCGACCAGGCCGCGCGCCTGAACGACAGCGGCGGCTACCCCTACCTGCGCAGCCACCCGCTGACGGTGGAGCGCATCGGCGAGGCGCGTGCGCGCCTGGGCACGCTGCCGGCCAGGCCGGCACCGGGGCCGAACGGCGCCAGCTACGAACACGCGCTGGCGCAGGGCCGCGCCCGCGTGCTGATGGACACGCGCGTCGACGCGCTGCGGCGCTGGCAGGCGCTCGACCTCGCGCGCACCGACCTCACCGCGCCGCAGAAGCTCGCCGATGCCTACAGCGTCGCGCTCGCCTCGGTGCTGCTGCGCGAGACCGAGCGTGCCGACGCGGCGCTCTCGCGCGTGCGCTCGCTGATGGCCGACAGCGGCCGCCCCGAGGCGCGCGCCGCGCGCTGGGTGGCGATGCTGCAGGCGCAGGCGCTGCTCGCGCGTGGCGATGCCGAGGGCGCGGCCACTGCGCTCAAGCCGCTCGCCGCCGACACCAGCCGACCGGTGCAGCTGATGCACGCCGACGTCGCGCTCGGCGGCGCCGGCGGCGAGGCCGCGCTGCGCCACAGCGCCGAGGAACTGCAGACGCGCGTCGCCGTGCAGCCGAGCGACGCTACCGCCTGGGCCACGCTCGGCCGCTTGTGGGCCAGGCTCAACCAGCCGCTGCGCGCGCTGCGTGCCGAAGGCGAATCGGTCTACGTGCTCGGCGATCTGCGCGGCGCGATCGATCGCCTGCGCGCCGGCCAGCGCGCCGCGCGGCCGGGCAACCCCTCGGACTTCATCGAGGTCTCGGTGATCGACGCACGCCTGCGTGACATCCAGGCCCAGCTGCGCGCGCTGATGGCCGAGCAGCAGGAGCAGCAGCAACAGCGCTGACGCATCGCCCGCGTAGACTGCCCCGACATCGACAAGATCGCAGGGGGCAGGATGCGGGCAAGGGCGAACGGGATCGCGGCGCTGCTGTGCGCTGCCTTGGCCGCGGCGGCACAGGCCGCCAGCGTGACCGCCATGACGCCGCGCGGCGAGGTGGCGCAGGTGCGGCAGATCACGCTGCGCTTCGACGAGGCCGTCGTCCCCTTCGGTGACTTGCGCCAGCCCGATCCGGCCCGCCTCGCCTGCGACGGCCCGGCCGTGACGGGCAGCGGCCGCTGGGCCAACGACCGCGTCTGGCTGTACGACTTCTCCGCCGCCTTGCCGCCCGGCACGCGCTGCACGCTCAAGCTCGAGCCCGACTGGAAGCCGCTCAAGGGCGCGGTCAGCGGTGCGAGCGAATTCGCCTTCTCCACCGGCGGCCCGGCGGTGATCGCCACCCAGCCCTGGAACGGCGCCGCCATCGAGGAGGAGCAGCACTTCCTGCTGCGCCTGTCGGGCGCGGTCACGCCGGCGAGCGTGCAGGCCAATGCCTGGTGCGAGGCCGAGGGCATCGGCGAGCGTCTGCCGCTGGTGATCGTGGGCGGCGCCGAGCGCGAGGCGGTGTTGAAGTCGCGCCGCATCCAGAAGGAGGCGGCCGATGCGGCGCTGCTGGCGCGCTGCCAGCGCCCGCTGCCGCCCGATGCGCGCGTGCGCCTGGTGTGGGGCCGCGGCATCGCGGCGCAGGCCAACCCCAAGGTGCTCACGAGCGTCGAGCAGCGCTTCGATTTCTACGTGCGCCCGCCCTTCACGGCCGAGTTTTCCTGCGAGCGCGAGCGTGCCGGCGCGCCCTGCCTGCCGATCCGGCCGCTCGCGGTGCGCTTCTCGGCGCCGCTGGCGCGCACGCTCGCCGAGCAGGTGCGGCTGCAGCCGGCCGGCGGCGGCGCGGCGATTGCGCCGAAGTTCGACAAGGACGACAAGAACGAAGAGACGCAGTCCATCACCTTCCCGACGCCGCTGGCCGAGAACGCGCGCTACAGCGTGGTGCTGCCGGCGGGCCTGAAGGACAACGGCGGTCGGCCGCTCGCCAACGCGGCGAGCTTCCCGCTCGCGGTCGCCACCGGCGATGCACCGCCGATCGCCAAGTTCGCTGCCGCGCCTTTCGGCATCGTCGAGCGCGAGGGCGCCGGCGCCGTGCTGCCGGTGACGCTGCGCCACGTGCAGGGCGAGCTGCGCCCCGCAGGTAGCGGTGAGAGTAGCGGCGGCATCGTGCGTTCGCGCCGGCTCGACGCCGATGCCGAGGTGCTGGCCTGGTACGCCAAAGTGCTCAAGCACCATGAGACGCGGCTGAGCGCGAAGGCGCTGGGCCGGCCGCAAGGCGAGTGGTTCGACACGGTGGAGGAGCGTGATGCCAAGGGGCGCGTCGTCAAGCGCCGCGTCGAGAAATACATCGCCACGCGCGAGGTCTCGCTGCTCGCGGCCGACACGCAGGCGCAGCGCCTCGATCTGCCGCAGCTCGCCGGCGGCGACCCGCGGCCTTTCGAGGTGGTCGGCATTCCGCTCGCGCAGCCGGGCTTCCACGTGGTCGAGATCGAATCGCGCCGCCTCGGCGAGGCGCTGCTCGACAAGAAGGCGCCGATGTTCGTGCGCACCGCGGTGCTCGCCACCAACCTCGGCGTGCACGTGAAGATCGGCCGCGAGAACGCGCTGGTGTGGGTGACCTCGCTCGATCGTGGCGCGCCCGTGGCCGGCGCCGAGGTGGCCGTGAACGACTGCCGCGGCCAGCGCCTGTGGGCCGGCAAGACCGACGCGAACGGCATCGCCAAGGTGGCGCAGGCGCTGGTCGAAGAAGGCGAGTGCCCGGCCGATGCCGGCTTTTTCGTCACGGCGCGCGCCAGCGATGACATGGCCTTCGTCTTCAGCAGCTGGCAGAAAGGCATCGAGCCCTGGCGCTTCGCCCATCCGGTGGCCAGCGGGCCCGAGGCCGAGTTGCGTGCCCACACGGTGTTCGACCGCACGCTGCTGCGCGCCGGCGAAACGGTTTCGATGAAGCACTTCGTGCGCAGCGAGACGGCGGCCGGCCTGGCGAACCTCGAGGCCAAGGCGCTGCCGGATCGCGCCATCGTCGTGCACGAGGGCAGCGGCGAGGAGATCGAGCTGCCGCTGGCCTGGAACGGCACGCGCAGCGCGAGCTCGAAATGGAACATCCCGGCCGCGGCCAAGCTGGGCAGCTATCGCGTGCTGCTGCAACGCTCGAACGATGACGAACGTCTGCAGCGCCGTTGGGACAGCGGCGACTTCCGCGTCGAGGAGTTCCGCGTGCCGCTGGTCGACGCGCGCGTGTCGGGCCCGAAGGAGATTCCGATCGCACCGGCGGCGCTGGATCTCGCGGTGCAGCTCAACTTCCTGTCTGGCGGCGCGATGGGCAAAGCGCCGATCAAGGCCAGCGCGCTATTGCGAGCGCGCACGGCGGGCATGGCCGGCTTCGACGAGTTCAGCTTCCAGCCGCCGCGCGGCGCGACGGCCGCCGAGCCCGACGACGACGACACGCCGCGCAGCGACGGCAAGCTGGTGGCCGACAAGCTCGCGCTGACGACCGACAAGGCCGGCGCCGCCACCGTCGCGCTCAAGAACCTGCCCAAGATCGAACGCGCCAGCGAGCTGCTCGCCGAAGTCACCTACAACGATCCGAACGGCGAGCTGCAGACCGTGGCCACCACGCTGAAGCTGTGGCCGAGCGCCGTGGTGCCGGGCATCCGCGCCGCCTCGTGGGCCAGTGCGCGCGGCAAGGTGGCCTTCACCGCGCTCGCGCTCGACACCGCCGGCAAGCCGCTCAAGGGCCAGGCGCTGGAAGTGCGCGCGCGGCTCTCGCAGGTGATCAGCACGCGCAAGCGCATCGTCGGCGGCTTCTATGCCTACGACAACCGCACCGAGGTGAAGGAGCTTGGCTCGCTGTGCGCCGGCGCCAGCGACGATCGCGGCCAGCTCGCCTGCGAGGCGAATCTCGACAGCGCCGGGCAGGTGGAGCTGATCGTGTCGGCCAAGGATGCCGGCGGCCGCATCGCCGAGGCCGCCACCGGCGTCTGGGTCACGCGCCACGGCGAGCTCTGGTTCGCGCAGGACAACGACGATCGCGTCGACCTGCTGCCCGAGAAGAAGCGCTACGAGCCCGGCGAGACCGCGAAGCTGCAGCTGCGCATGCCCTTCCGCTCGGCCACCGCGCTGGTGGCCATCGAGCGCGAAGGCATCATGGACACGCGCGTGGTGACGCTGCGCGGCGACGACCCGACGATTGAAGTCAAGATCGACAAGGGCTGGGCGCCGAACGTCTATGTCAGCGTGCTGGCGCTGCGCGGCCGCATCCGCGAGGTGCCCTGGTATTCGCTCTTCCAGTGGGGCTGGAAGCAGCCGCTCGCGTGGTGGCGCGCGTACCGCGACGAGGGCCCCGACTATCAGCCGCCCACCGCGATGGTCGATCTCGCCAAGCCGGCCTTCAAGCTCGGCGTGGCCGCGCTGCAGGTGGGCCTGGCCGAGCACGAGCTGCAGGTGAAGGTGAGCGCCGATCAGCCGCAGTACGCGGTGCGCCAGACGGCCAAGGCGCGCATCCAGGTCACGCATGCCGGGCAGCCGCTGGCCGGCACCGAAGTGGCCTTCGCCGCCGTCGACGAAGGCCTGCTCGCGCTGCGCGGCAACGACTCCTGGGATCTGCTGCACGCCATGCTGCGCCAGCGCGCCTGGGGCGTGGCCACGGCCACCGGCCAGAGCGAAATCGTCGGCCGGCGCCACTACGGCCGCAAGGCGGTGGCGCCGGGCGGCGGTGGCGGCAAGGGCGGCACGCGCGAGCTGTTCGACACGCTGCTGGTGTGGAAGGAGCGCATCAGGCTCGACGCCAGGGGCGAGGCCGTGGTCGAGGTGCCGCTGAACGATTCGCTCACCAGCTTCCGCCTCGTCGCCATCGCCGACGACGGCGCGCAGCGCTTCGGCAGCGGCGCCACCAGCATCCGCGTCACGCAGGACCTGCAAGTGCTCTCCGGTCTGCCGCCGCTGGTGCGCGAAGGCGACCGCTTCGTCGCGATGCTGACGCTGCGCAACACGACGACGCGGACCATGAACCTGCGGGCATCGCTCTCCGGCACGGTGAACAGCGGCACGGGTGAGATCCTGCGCACGCCGCTGAACCTGCCGCCGCAGGAGCTCACGCTCGCCGCCGGCGCCGCGCAGGAAGTCTCCTGGCCGGTGGACGTGCCGGCCGAGGCCTTCAGCATCAGCTGGGAGGCTGCGGCGGAAGAGAAGGGCGGCGCTGCGAAAGACCGGCTCAAGACGACGCAGCTGGTCAGCGCCGCCGTGCCGCTGCGCGTGCTGCAGGCGACGCTGGCGCAGCTCGACGGCAGCTACTCGCTGCCGGTGGCGGCACCGGTCGATGCACTGCCGAGCACGGGAATCAAACGCGGCGGCCTCACCGTGGCGCTGCAACCCAAGCTGACCGGTGCGCTGCCGGGGTTGCGCCGCTTCTTCGAGACCTATCCCTTCATCTGCCTGGAGCAGAAGGTGTCCAAGGCGGTGGGCCTGCGCGACGCGGCGCTGTGGGCCGAGGTGAGCAATGCGCTGCCGACCTACCTCGACAGCGACGGCCTCGCCAACTATTTCCCACCGCGCGCCGAGGACGGCGCGCGCGGCAGCGACCGGCTCACCGCCTACCTGATCGCCGCCACGCACGAGGCCGGCTTCGCCCTGCCGGCGCCGGCGCGCGACGCGATGCTCGACGGCCTCGCCGCTTTCGTCGAAGGGCGCATAGCACGCAAGTTCTGGTCGCCCAAGGCGGACCTCGACGTGCGCAAGATCGCCGCGCTCGAGGCGCTGTCGCGCCACGGCCGCGCGCAGCCGAAGATGCTGGGCTCGGTCAACCTCACGCCCAACCTGTGGCCGACGGCGGCGGTGATCGACTGGCTCGGCATCCTGAGGCGCGTCGAAGGCATTCCCGAGCGCGCCAAGCGCATCGAGGAAGCGCAGCAGATCCTGCGCGCGCGCCTGACCTTCGCCGGCACCACGCTGCGCTTCTCCAGCGAGGAGGAAGATTTCTGGTGGTGGTTGATGGACAGCGCCGATGCCAACGCGGCGAAGCTGATCCTCGCCACGCTGGACGAACCGGGTTGGAAGGAGGATCTGCCGCGCCTCGTGGTCGGCAGCCTGGCGCGCCAGAAGCGCGGCGCCTGGCTCACCACCACGGCGAACCTGTGGGGCTCGCTCGCGCTCGACAAGTTTGCGGCGAAGTTCGAGGCGGAGAAGGTCGGCGGGCGCAGCACGGCCAGCACGGGCGCGGCGCCGCAGGCGATAGATTGGTCGGCCAGGCCCGAGGGCGGGCGGATCACGCTGCCCTGGCCGAGTGCAGCGGGCACGCTCGCCGTGCAGCACGAAGGCGCCGGCAAGCCGTGGCTGACGGTGCAGAGCCTCGCGGCGATTCCGCTTACGGCGCCGCTGCGCGCGGGCTATGCGATCACGCGCAGCGTCAGCGTCGTCGAGCAGAAGGAGAAGGGGCGCTGGTCGCGCGGCGACGTGATGCGCGTGCGGCTGGAGATCGTCGCGCAGTCCGACATGAGCTGGGTCGTCGTGAGCGACCCGGTGCCCGGCGGCGCAACGCTGCTCGGCTCCGGCCTGGGCCGCGATTCGGCGCTGGCCACACGCGGCGAGAAGCGTGAGGGCAGCGGCTGGCTCGCGTATGAAGAACGCAGCTTCGAGGCCTGGCGCGCCTACTACGAGCACCTGCCGCGCGGCAAGCATGTGATCGAGTACAGCCTGCGGCTCAACAACCCCGGCCGCTTCGCGCTGCCGCCAACGCGCGTCGAGGCGATGTATGCGCCCGAGACCTTCGGCGAGGCGCCGAACGCGGCGGTGGAGGTGGCGCCGTGAAATCCGCGCTGGCAGCGCTCATGCTGGCCCTGCCACTGGCGGCGCAGGCGCTGCCGAGCTTCGAGGACGTGCGCGCCGCGCACCGGCCCTCCGATCTCACGCTGCTCGACCGCCACGGCGTGCCGCTGCAGACGCTGCGCGTCGACACGACGGTGCGGCGCCTCGAATGGGTGTCCATCGTCGAGACCTCGCCGGCACTGCTGCGCGCCATCGTGCTCAGCGAGGACAAACGCTTCCACGAACACAGCGGCGTCGATTGGCGCGCCGTGGCCGCGAGCGCCTGGGGCAACCTGTGGAACACGCGCACGCGCGGCGCCTCGACGCTGACCATGCAGCTCGCCGGCTTGATCGACGACGGCCTGGCGCGGCCGGCCGGCGGGCGCAGCGTGGCGACCAAGCTCGGCCAGGCCTTCACGGCGACGCAGCTCGAACGCGCCTGGAGCAAGAGCCAGATCCTCGAGGCCTATCTCAACTCGGTGCCGCTGCGTGGCGAGCTGGTGGGCGTGGGCGCGATCGCGCAGACCCTGTTCGCCAAGCAGGCGAGCGGGCTGGACGACACCGAAGCAGCCATCATTGCGGCGCTGGTGCGTGCGCCCAACGCCGCGCCGGAACGCGTGGCGCAGCGTGCCTGTGACGTGCTCAAGCAGCAGGCGCTCTCGTGTGACGGCCTCTCCGTGATCACGCAGGCCGCGCTCGCACGGCGTGGCGGCATGCCGCTCGGCGAGCAGCTTGCGCCGCACTTCGCGCGCCAGGTGCTGGACCCCGCCGGTGCGCCGCGCCAGACCAGCACGCTGGACGCGCGCGTGCAGCGCCTGGCGATCGCCGCGTTGCGCCGGCAGCTCGCGGAGCTCTCGGGCCGCAACGTCGAGGACGGCGCCATCGTCGTGCTCGACAACGCCAGCGGCGCGCCGCTCGCCTGGGTCGGCGCGAATGGCGCCACCTCGGCGGCCGCGCAGGTCGACGGCGTGCTCGCGCGGCGCCAGCCGGGCTCGACGCTCAAGCCCTTCGTCTACGAGCTGGCCTTCGAGCGTCGCCTGCTCACGCCGGCCAGCCTGCTCGACGATTCGCCCGCGCAGATCGCCACCGCCGCGGGCCTGTACCTGCCGCAGAACTACGACCGCGACTTCAAGGGCTGGGTGAGCGTGCGCACGGCGCTGGGCGCGAGCCTGAACGTGCCGGCGGTGCGCACCGGCGCGATGCTCGGGGCGGATGCGCTGTTCGCGCGCCTGAACGACTTCGGCCTCGCGCTGGCCGAAAGCGGCGGCTACCACGGCCCCGCGCTGGCACTGGGCAGCGCCGACGTGACACTGCTCGCGCTGACGAACGCCTACCGCGCGCTGGCCAACCGCGGCCTGTTCAGCGCGCCGGCGCTGCGCGGCGAGAAGCCCGCGATGCAGCGCGTGGCGGAAGCGGCCGCGGTGCACCTCGTCACCGACATCCTGGCCGACAACGCCGCGCGCGTGCGCACCTTCGGCTTCGACAGCGCGCTGGCCACGCGCGGCTTCGCTGCGGTGAAGACCGGCACCAGCAAGGACCTGCGCGACAACTGGTGCATCGGCTTCACCGAGCGCTACAGCATCGGCGTGTGGGTGGGCAACGCCAGCGGTGCGGCGATGCACGAGGTGTCGGGCGTCAGCGGCGCGGCGCCGATCTGGCGCGAGCTGGTGGCGGCGCTGCACGCCGGGCAGCCCTCGCGCGCACCGGCGCGGCCGGCCGGCGTGATGGCGCAGCGCATCGTCTTCGAGGCAAACCGCGAAGCGCCGCGCGAGGAGCTGTTTCTCGCCGGCACCGAGCAGGCCGCGCAGCGCGAGAGCGCCCAGCTCGCGCCGCGCAGCGCCTTCGGCATCGCGAGCCCGCGCGACGGCAGCCGCTTCGCGCTCGACCCCGACATCCCGCCGCAGGCGCAGCGCATCGTCTTCGAGGGCGAACGCGGCAGCTGGGTGCTCGACGGCAAGCGCCTCGGCACGGGCAGCACGCTGCGCTGGGCGCCCTGGCCGGGCCGGCACGAGCTGAGCCTGCTCGATGCACGCGGGCGCGTGCTGCAGACGGTGCGTTTCGAGGTGCGCGGGGCGACGCTCAGGCGGCCGGGC
>WBZX01002988.1_pt1 | contig 11083 bp, 10 predicted proteins | sample 5204211 | NCBI WGS metagenome assembly WBZX01 (sample SAMN12344362, study PRJNA552823) | activated sludge metagenome | biome: Activated sludge suspended growth; feature: Nitrification reactor; material: Wastewater; isolation source: activated sludge from nitrification reactor of wastewater...
CGCGGCCGTTGAAATTCCTGTCCTGAAAGATCGCAAAGGTGACAATCAATCCGCCCTTTGGATCGACAGCGATACGTGCGCGCGCATCGGGGCCCCAGTCGAGGTTCATCGGCTCGGGCGTCACTGCGGTCGGCTCGGAGAAGGTCTTGCCAAGATCGGTCGACTTCACGACGACGATCTTGTCGGCCGTCGCGCGCACCAGCCATAGAGTGCCGTCCGGGTCGAAGGCCGGTGTGGCGGTGAAGGCTTCGGGCGCAGCGCCCGACTTGCCGTGATTGTGATGCTGGGCGACGGCGGGGCCGGCCAGCAGGGCGATCGCCAGTAAGGCAAGGAGCAAGCGCATCAGAACCTCACTCTCAAGCCGGCAGTGGCGGTGAGCGGCATCCCCAGGGCGGGGATGGCCGAGGCATTGACCGTCGAACCCTCGAACGAAGTCAGGGTATAGCCCGACGCGAGATACTGCACGTTCGTGAGGTTCTGCACGCTGGCATAGATGTCGACATCCTTGACTGGCGAATAGGTCAGGCCGAGGTCGATCAGGGTCGCCCCCTCGTTGAGCTGGGTATGGCCGGTGTCGTTCCAGTAGGCGGGGAAGGACTTCAGGGACGCGGTCAGCACCAGTTCGGGGATAGGCCGCCATTCGGCACTGGCGGTCACCATCGTGGTCGGCACCTGACCAAGCTGCACGCCGGTCCGGATCAACGTCGGGGAGGTGGAGCTGGTAAGGTAGGCCGAGGTGGCGACGAAGCTGGCACCGAACTTCAGTTCCTTCGTCGGCTGCCAGCCGCCGATGATCTCGACGCCGCGGAAGGTGGCGCTGCCGACGTTCTGGTACTGCCGCACCGTCGTGAAGGCCGGGCTGAGACCTGCCGCTGCGACGAAGGGAGCGGCGCAGGCGGCGCTCGTGTTGCAGACCGTGACCAGGTCGATGAAGTTGTCGAGGTTGTTGTTGAAGAGGGTTCCCGACAGGCTGAACTCGCGCCACTGGAAATCGAAGCCGATTTCCTGGCCGAAGTTGGTCATGGGCTGCAGGTTGGGATTGATCGCCGTGTAGGACGTGCCGCTGGCGAAGCTGCGGTACATCTGGTTCATGCCGGGCGCGGAGAAGTTGCGATAGATCGCACCGCGCAGCACCAGCTCGTCGGTGACATGGAATTTCAATCCGAGGCGTGGATCGAAACTCGACGCGCTGGAGTTGGCGACCGGATTGTTGGTGCCAGAGTTGACGGTCAGCACATTAGCATTCAGCGCCTGCCAGAAATCGCCGCGCAGGCCGATCGTGACATCGAGCGGAATGCCCGGCACGCGATAGGTGCCCTGCGCGAAGATGCCCTGCAGCCGGTGCTCGCCATTGGCGACGAAGCTGGTAGGCGCAGCCGTCGCGCTGGCATAGAGGTTGTTGTAGTCGGAAATGACGATGCGGCGTGCATCGACGCCGATCTTGACGTCGCGGATCGGTCCGAAGTTCGCCTCGTAGAAGATCGAGCCGCCCTGCTCGGAATTGGGCGCCGTCTCGATCTGACTGACGAACTGGTTGGTGGCGCTGATGTTGTTCAGCGTGTAGGCGCCGCTCGCCACGTTGATGGTGCCGAACGAGCCGCCGCCGGCCCAGGCGTTGAAGTTGACCGAGGAGTTCTCGTCGAGCTGATAGGACCCACCCAGCAGCAGGCGGTAGGTCGACCAGTTATTATGGGCATAGGTCCATGTCAGGCCATCTTCGTAGGTCTGGTTGAAGTAGGCTTTGGCGTAGAGCTTCAGGCTCTCACTGGGTGTCAGGAAGGCGGAGAAGGCGACATTGTCGGCCTTCGACGCCGTCGGAACCAGGTTGACGTTGCGATACTGGGCAGGCGTCGTGTTGTAACCCGCACTCTGCGTGTGGTTGTAGGAAAGGCCGACCTTCAGCTTGTCGTTCACGGCGAGGCTGGTGGAGATCTCGGCGGTCGAGGTGTTGAAGCTGCCGTAGCTTACGTCGGCCGATACGCCCGTCTTGGTCGGCTCGCGGGTAACGATGTTGATGACGCCGCCCATGGCCATGTTGCCCCAGAGGCTGGTTGCGCCGCCGCCGCGTATGACCTCGATCCGGTCGACCGAGTTCTTCGGAATCGCGCTCCAGTTGATCGTCCTGAAATAGGGGTCGTTGATCGGCACGCCGTCCACCATCACCAGCGTGTTGATGGTCGTGGTGGTCCCGAAGCCGCGGATATTGACCGGCTGGGCCGTCGGGTGGAGCTGGCCGGTCGGGATCGTCGGCAGCCAGACACCGGGAATGCGGTTCACGATCTGGTCGACGCCGGTCTCCGGCATTGCTTGGATCTGCTCCCGGGTCATCACGGTCGTGCTGACATCGAGCTTCTCGAGGTCTGAGCCGCGGCCGGCGCTGACGGTAATGCGCGGCAGATTGATGGTCGCCGCCGGTGGTGCGGCCGAAGGGTCCGCTGACGGTGTGCCCTGCGCTTTGGCCAGCGCAGGCATCAGCCCCAAGGCTGTAAAGGCGGCAAACGTCGCCGCGCGAACGGAAAACATGAACTCTCCCCACGAATGACAAACGAACGCGACGCGGGTGAGCGCGTCGCGGCTTCAGGAGTCAGACGAGGGAAGGGGGCGCGCGGGGTTGACTGGGCCCGTCGCGGATACCGACGGGCGCGTAGGCATCGACGGCGGCGACGAAACGGATCGTCGTGACGACGGGCTCGACGCGAATGAATACTGTGGACGGCTCGGCCAGCACCGGGGCATGGGCGAGGCCGAGGCAGCATTCGTGCTTCTGGGTTTCCGCCGGCGTAGACGACTGTGAGTCGTCCTGGCCTGCACTTGGCAGGCAGAAAGCGCCCCACATCTTGGCGGCGGCGAGGGCCCCCGCGTCGCGCAGCATGGCAGCATGTGCCATCGGCTGCAGGAAGTTGAGCGTGATCGCAAACAACGCAACGGCAAATGCCGATGCGCGCCAACCCGAATCGGGACGTTTGCGAATCATGGTGAATTTCTGGCAGGCCCGTCAGGCAATCACAAGCCGATGCTGTCCCTCATAGTGTCGCAGCAGGGTTGCATAAGTCAGAAGCGCAGGGGGCCAAGCCGCGGATCGCCGGTTTTGGCGGCATGGAGATGCAGCAACCACATCGCACCGCCCTGAAAGCCGTGCAGCACGCGCCGTCCTTCACGCAGATCGGCGACGTACTCGGCGAACGGGACCTGGTGCGGCACCAGCACCTCGCCGTCGTCGAGCTTGGGGGCGCCCGACTTGCGGGCATCCAGCGCCAGGAAGCAGTGAACGCGGTTGTTGAGCCGCGGAGCATTGGCGAAGAACGTGCCCAAGGGGTGCCATTCGTCGGCGGTAAAGCCCGTTTCTTCCAGGAGCTCGCGCTTCATCGCCTCGATCGTCGGTTCGCCCGGCTTGTCGTGAATGCCGCTCGGTAGTTCGATGACGGTCTGCTGGCAGCCGTGACGATATTCCTCGATCAGGATGATGTTGCCGTCGTGCGTCAGAGCCAGAGCCGTGACCCAGTCGGGCTGCTCGATGACGTGATAGGGGGCGAGGACATGGCCGTTGGGCAATTCCACCGTGTCCGACCTGAGGGCGATCCAACGGTCGCGGTAAGCGTACCGAGACTCTAACACTTTCCAGGGCGCGACCGTGGTGCCCTGCTTCTCGTTCTTCATGTCAAACCGCCGTCCAGCCGCCGTCGACTACCAGTTCTGCGCCGGTGACGTAGGAAGATTCATCTGAAGCCAGGAAGAGAATGGCATAGGCCACTTCGTCGACCTCCCCAGCGCGGCCGAGCGGTACGCCTTTCAGGGTCTTGGCCCGCTGTTCGGGATCCGCCGTGCGCCCCGAGGTGCGCATTGGAGGCATCAGGCCGGGATGCACCGAGTTTACCCGGATGCCTTCCTTGCCATGTTGTGCGGCGGCCGCCTTGGTTATGAGCCGTACGGCGCCCTTCGAGGCATTGTAGCCGACATGGATATAGGCTTGGCCGACAATGCCGGAGATCGACGAGAGATTGACCACCGAACCGCGGCGCCCACCCTTCCGCATCGCCGCGATGCCGTACTTCATTCCGAGGAAGACTCCGGTCGCATTGATGCCCATCAGCCGGTTCCAGGCATCCGTATCGTAAAGGTCCTGCTCGGCCGACCCCGAAATCCCGGCATTGTTCACCAGCACGTCCAGGCCGCCATGGACGGCGACGATCCCGTCGACCACCTCCTGCCAGTGACCTTCGTTGGTGACGTCGAGATGGGCATAGTGCGCCGTGCCGCCCGCTTTCGCGATCTCGGCAGCGGTGGCCTCGCCTTCCTTGTCGAGGACATCGGCGAGCACCACGGCCTTGGCGCCTTCACGCGCCAGCAGACGTGCGGTTGCGGCGCCCATGCCGCTCGCCGCACCTGTGACCAAGGCGACTTTCCCTTTCATGCGCATGGGTACACATCCTTATGCGAGCTTGAGGCCGATGATGCCGGCGACGATCAGGCCGATCGAGACGATCCGCATGGTCGACACGGCGTCACCGAATGCCAGGATGCCGACCGTGAAGGCGCCGACGGCGCCAATGCCGGTCCAGACCGCATAGGCGGTGCCCATGGGAATGACCCGCTGTGCCCACATGAGCAGCGCGCCGCTAACTGCCATGGCGACGATAGCGAATACGATCCACCCAGGACGGGCGCCTTCCTCGGTCCAGCCAAGTTTGAGGCCGATCGGCCAGCCGATCTCGCAAATCCCCGCCAGAACCAGATAGAGCCATGCCATGGAATCGCCTCCCAAGAATTCGAGCTGTCATTGACTGCAGCGTGACAGCCTGTAACGATCAAAGAATTGCACGCATCTTGCAGGATAGCGAGGGCGGCTCGGGGAAGGACATCCAAGACTTGGGAGCGTAGTGATGAACGAACGTGAATTGCGTGGCCTCATCGGGAAGGTGAAGGCCGGCAAGCTATCGCGACGAGGGTTCGTGCAGCGCATGATGGCGGTTGGCATTGCCGCGCCGACGGCCAGCCTGCTTCTTGTGCATTCCGGTGTCGCCATGGCGCAGAGCCCATCGACCTACAAGCCGACGAAGCGCGGGGGTGGCGGCATCCTGAAGGTACTGTGGTGGCAGGGGCCGACCCTGCTGAACCCGCATTTCGCCGTTGGCACCAAGGATCAGGACGGCTCGCGTCTCTTCTATGAGCCGCTGGCCGCCTGGGATAACGAAGGCAATCTCAAGCCCAAACTGGCGGCCGAGATTCCGACCCGCGAGAATGGCGGCGTTGCTGCCGACGGCAAGTCGGTCACCTGGAAGCTGAAACAGGGCGTCACCTGGCATGACGGCAAGCCGTTTACGGCCGACGACGTCATCTTCAACTGGGAGTACGCCAAGGACCCGGCGACGGCAGCCTATACGATCGGCTCCTATCAGGACGTCGTTGCCGAGAAAGTCGACCAGTACACCGTGGTCGTGAAGTTCAAGAAGCCGACGCCGTTCTGGGCCGATGCGTTCGTCGGCTCGCGCGGACAGCTCATCCCCAAGCATCTGTTCGCCGACTATATCGGTGCCAAGTCGCGTGACGCCCCCACCAATCTGAAGCCGGTCGGCACCGGCCCCTACATGTTCAAGGATTTCAAGCCGGGCGACATGGTATCCGGCGTGATAAATCCGAACTACCACCAGGCCAACAAGCCCTATTTCGACGCGATCGAGATGAAGGGTGGCGGCGATGCCGTGTCGGCGGCGCGCGCAGTGTTGCAGACCGGCGAGTATGACTTCGCCTGGAACATGCAGGTCGAAGACGAGATTCTCTGTCGCCTCGAGAAGGGCGGCAAAGGGCGCGTCCAGGTCACGCCGGGTGGCAACATCGAATTCTTCCTGATGAACCAGACCGATCCGTGGACCGAGGTCGACGGCGAGCGGGCGAGCCTCAAGACGAAGCATCCGACGCTCAGCGATCCGGAAGTGCGCAAGGCCATGGCGCTCCTGGTCGACAACAAGTCGATCGAGCAACACATCTATGGCCGTACCGGCCCGGCGACGCGCGACTTCCTCTACAATCCGGAGCGCTTCCGCTCGAAGAACAATCCGATCGAATTCAACATCGACAAGGCGAACGACATTCTCGAGAAGGCCGGCTGGAAGAAGGGTTCCGATGGCATTCGGGCCAAGGACGGCAAGAAGCTGAAGTTCGTCTATCAGACCTCGATCAATCAGCCGCGTCAGAAGACGCAGGCGATCATCAAGCAGGCTGCCCAGAAAGCCGGCATCGACATCGAACTGAAGTCGGTGACGGCCTCGGTCTTCTTCTCGTCCGACGTGGCCAACCCGGACACTTACACGAAGTTCTACACCGACCTCGAGATGTACACGACCACCATGACGCAGCCGGATCCCGGATTGCACATGCTCCAGTTCGTGTCCTGGGAAGCTGCTTCCAAGGAAAACAAGTGGCAGGGCCGCAACATCACGCGATGGCAGAGTCCAGAGTGCGACAAGCTCTATCGGGAGTCCGAGGCGGAGCTGGATGTCGCCAAGCGTGCGGCGCAGTTCATCAAGATGAACGACCTGGCAATCCAGAACCACATTGTGTTGGGCATCGTGCAGCGGCCGACCGTATCGGCGCAGGCGCTGAAGCTCAACGCCCAGATCAGCGGTTGGGACAACAATACGTCCGACCTGTCGGACTGGTTCAAGGAAGCCTGAGACACAGCCAGTTAGGACCCCTCCCTCACTCGGTGGGGGAGGGGGCGTAAGGCCCGCCAATGTCTCGTCAGTATATTATCCGTCGGCTGCTGATCGCCATTCCGAGCCTGCTTGGGATCAGCGTCGTGCTATTTACCGTGCTCGCCATGGCGCCGGGCGATCCCTTCGAGGAACTTGCCACCAATCCTGCGGTGCCGCCCGAGGTCCGTATGGCTCTGCGGGCCAAGTTCGGTCTCGATGATCCGATCTGGACCCGCTACCTGCACTGGCTCGCCGCCATGCTGCAGGGCGACTGGGGCTTTTCCTTTGCAAGCCGCATGGATGTCGACAAGCTGATCCTGCAGCGCCTGCCGGTGACGCTGATCGTGATCGGCTCCTCGCAGATCCTTGCCATCCTGGTCGCACTGCCGGTCGGCGTGCTGGCCGCGACCCGGCCCTACTCGGTGTTCGACCAGATCGCCAACACTTTGGCCTTCATCGGCTTCTCGCTGCCGACTTTCTTCACCGGCCTGCTGCTGATCCTGATCTTCTCGATCCAGCTCGACTGGCTGCCTTTCGTGTACCGCACCGACATAGAAGCCAAGGGCTGGCTGTTTTACTGGGAGCACATAAAGCAGTCGATCATGCCGGTGGCGGTGCTGGGGCTGTTCCAGGGCGCCTCGCTGGTACGCTATGTGCGTTCCTCGGTGCTCGACGTCATCCGGCTGGACTATGTGACCACGGCGCGCTCCAAGGGCATCGGCGAGCGCAAGGTCATTACCAAGCATGTCGTGCGCAATGCGCTGATCCCGGTGGTGACCTTGGTGGCGCTGCAGATGCCGATCGTGTTCGGCGGCGCCATCGTCACGGAACAGATCTTCCGTGTCCCGGGCATCGGCTCTCTGCTGATCTCGGCCATGCTCGCCAACGACACGCCCGTCGTCATGGGTGTGACCTTCGTGTTCGCCTGTCTCGTCGTCCTCTTCAACCTTATCGCCGATATCCTCTATGGCTGGCTCGACCCCCGCATCGCTTTCCGCTGACGCATCGCGCGCCGGCGCCGCGGCCCCGCGCAGGAGCCGGCCGGTCACGCCGGCCCGCGAGGCCTGGCGGCGGTTCCGTCGGCACAAGCTCGCCGTGGTGAGCGGCATCGTGCTGATCGTCATGTTCGCGGCCGTAGCGCTCGGGCCGGTCATCTGGCCGGTGCCGATCAACGACATCGACTTTGCCGCCAAGCTGCAGGGGCCGTCCTGGGCGCATCCGCTGGGCACGGACGATCTCGGCCAGGATCTCCTGGCGCGTCTCCTCTATGGCGGCCGCATCTCGCTGGCTGTCGGGCTGGCGGCCATGGTCGTCGCCGTGGTCGTCGGTATCCTGGTCGGTGCACTGGCCGGCATGTCGAGCGGCCGGGTCGATGCCGTGCTGATGTGGCTCACCGATCTGTTCCTGTCGCTGCCCCAGCTGCCGCTGCTGCTGCTGGTGATCTATCTCTTCCGCGACACGATGAAGGGCATTTTCGGCGTAGAGGGCGGCGCCTTCGTGCTGATCGTGGTAGTGATCGGGGGCTTGCGCTGGATGCCGGTGGCGCGCCTGGTGCGTGCGCAGTTCCTTTCCCTGCGGGAAAAGGAGTTCGTCGAGGCAGCCCGCGCACTCGGCGCCTCCAAGACGCGTCAGGTCGTCCAGCACATCCTGCCCAACGCCCTGGGGCCGGTGATCGTGGCCGGCACAATCGACGTCGCCGCCGCCATCATCGCCGAATCGACCCTCTCGTTCCTCGGCCTGGGCTTCCCGTCCGACGTCCCGACCTGGGGCAGCGTTCTGCGCGACGCCAAGGACTATCTCGATATCGCGCCGCATTGGGCGCTGTTCCCTGGCGCCGCCATCTTCCTGGCCGTGCTTGCCATCAACTTCATCGGCGACGGCTTGCGCGACGCGCTCGACCCGCGCCGAGTCCTCTGACGCGAGCGCATGCGTGGCTGAACCTCTGCTGGATATCCGCGGTCTCAAGACCTGGTTCAAAACAGACGACGGCATGGTGCGTGCCGTCGATGGCGTCGACCTCCATATCGATCGCGGCGAGACGCTGGGCGTCGTGGGCGAGTCGGGGTGCGGCAAGACTGTGACGGCGCGCTCGGTGCTGAAGCTGATCGACATGCCGCCGGGCCGCTTCGAGGACGGCGAGATCCTGTGGCAGGGCCGGAACCTGATCCCGCTCGATCAGGCGGAGATGAACAAGATCCGCGCCCGCGAGATCGCCATCATCTTCCAGGAGCCGATGACCTCGCTCAATCCGGTCTATACCGTCGGCGACCAGATCGCCGAAGTGATCGAGCTGCACCAGAAGCTGTCGCGCAAGCAGGCGCTGGCCGGCGCCGCCGAAATGCTGCGGCTGGTCAACATTCCGCATCCGCAGCGCCGGATACACGACTATCCGCACCAGTTCTCCGGCGGCATGCGGCAGAGGGTGATGATCGCCATGGCGCTTTCCTGTCAGCCCAAGCTTCTGATTGCCGACGAACCGACGACGGCGCTCGACGTCACCATCCAGGCGCAGATCCTGGAACTGATGCAGGAGATGAAGGACAAGTTCGGCATGGCGATCATGCTGATCACCCACGCCATGGGCGTGGTGGCCGAGACCTGCCAGAGGGTGACGGTGATGTATGCCGGCAAGGTGGTCGAGGAAGCGCCGGTCGAAGCGCTGTTCGGCAATCCACGACATCCCTATACGCAGGGTCTAATCCGCTCCATCCCGCGCGTCGATCGCGCCGCCGAGAAGAAGCAGCGCCTGGAGGCGATCGCGGGCACCGTGCCCAGCCTGCTCGACCCGCCGCCCGGCTGCCGCTTCGCGTCGCGCTGCAAGCACGCGATGGAGGTCTGTACCCGGGCGATGCCGCCTCTCAAGGAGGTCGGGCCCGGCCATTTTGTGCGGTGCGTGCTGTGAGTGGCCCGCAGCCCGATGGCGAGACGCTGCTGTCGGTCCGCGATCTGCGTAAGCATTTCGCCATCACCGGCGGCGTCTTCTCGCGTGTCGTCGACAAGGTCCATGCCGTCGATGGCGTCAGCTTCGATATTGCGGCCGGTGAGACGTTGGGACTGGTCGGCGAGTCCGGTTGCGGCAAGTCGACGACCGGCCGCTGTATCCTGCGCCTGATCGAGCCCAGCTCGGGCGAGGTGCTGTTTAAAGGCGCCGACGTCACCAGGATGAAGACCGATGCGCTGCGCGCCCTGCGCCGCGACATGCAGATTATCTTCCAGGATCCCTATGCGTCTCTCAATCCGCGTCTGACCGTCGGCGCGATCATCGGCGAGGCGCTCACCATCCACAATCTCGCGGCGTCGCGGCAGGCGCTCGAAGATCGCGTGGTGCAGCTCCTGGAGACGGTGGGCCTGCAGCCGGACCATATGCGGCGCTTCCCGCATGAATTCTCAGGCGGCCAGCGCCAGCGAATCGGCATCGCCCGTGCGCTTGCCGTCGAGCCCAAGCTGGTGATCTGCGACGAGCCGGTCTCCGCGCTCGACGTCTCGATCCAGGCGCAGGTCATCAACCTGCTCGAGGACCTGCAGGAGCAGTTCGGCCTCACCTATCTGTTCATCGCCCACGACCTCAGCGTCGTGGAGCACATCTCCACGCGCGTGGCGGTGATGTATCTCGGCCGCATCGTCGAGATCGCGCCTTCACGCGACCTCTACGACAACCCGCTGCATCCCTATACCGAGGCGCTGCTTTCGGCCGTGCCGATCCCCGATCCGACGGTGAAGCGCAAGCGCATCATGCTGCAGGGGGACGTGCCCAATCCGATCCGTCCACCCTCGGGCTGCCACTTCCACACGCGCTGCCCGATCGCCAAGCCCGACTGCGCCCAGCGCGTGCCGGAGCTGCGCGAGAGCAAGCCCGGCCATTGGGTCTCCTGTCACTACAGGGGATAGAGGTTGGTGCCCCCGGCCGGACTCGAACCGGCACGATCCTTTCGGATCAAGCGATTTTAAGTCGCTGGCGTCTACCAATTCCGCCACGGGGGCATCGCGGGCGCGACCTTAGGCGGCGAACCTCACGGGCGAAAGAGCCGCTTCGGTCACGCCGAGTTCGGCGACGCTGGACGGCAAGCCCTTGCCGAGCGCCAGGCTGGCGGCGAGCTGACCGGCGGCGTAGCCGGTCTGGATGCCGTAGCCGCCCTGGCCGGCCAGCCAGAAGAAGCCTTCGACCTTGGGATCGTAGCCGGCGACGAGATTCTTGTCGGCAACGAAGCTCCTGAGCCCCGCCCATTTGTTCTTGATGCGGCGGATCTGCAGCGAGGTCGCGGTCTCGATGCGGTCGACGGCAATGGCGATGTCGAGTTCTTCGGGCTGCGCATCGCAGGGCTCTGACGGCGTTTCGTCCGCTGGCGAGGCGAGGAACTGCCCGACCTCGGGCTTGATGTACCAGGTCTCGT
>WBZX01002989.1_pt1 | contig 11082 bp, 7 predicted proteins | sample 5204211 | NCBI WGS metagenome assembly WBZX01 (sample SAMN12344362, study PRJNA552823) | activated sludge metagenome | biome: Activated sludge suspended growth; feature: Nitrification reactor; material: Wastewater; isolation source: activated sludge from nitrification reactor of wastewater treatment...
GCTCGCGGTCGACCGGGACGGCCTGATCTACGGCACCACGTTCGGCGGCGGTGCCGTGGGGACCGGTACGCTGTTCCGGCTGGATGCTCGCGGCGGCACGCCGGTGGTCGACATCCTGTACTCGCTTGAACAGATCGACTTTAACGGCGAGCCATGTTACCTCGGCCTCGTCTTTGACATCACGGAACGCAAGCGGCTGGAGCAGCAGCTGGTCGAATCCGAAGAAAGATTCCGTGCACTGTTCGAACAGGCGCCGCTGCCCTATCAGTCCCTGGATATGGGCGGCAACATCCGGGAAGTCAATGACGCCTGGCTGCGGCTCACCGGAGAGACGGAGCGCACGCGCGTCATCGGCCGCTGCATTACCGAATATCTTGACGAAGCCTCGTTGCCCACATTGGCCGAAAGCTTTCCGCGCTTCGTCCAGTGCGGCCACGTCGAAGGCCCGATCTTCGAAATACGTTCGCGCGACGGCGCGACGCGCACGGTGACGGTTACCGGGCGCATTGCCCGCGACGCGCAGGGAAATCCCCACCACACGCATTGCATCCTGACTGACATCACCGAACGCAGGCGTGCCGAGGAGGCGTTGCGGGCGAGCGAGCGCCGCTTCTCGCAACTCATCCAGAATTCCTACGATGCCATCGTTATTCTCGATGCGGATGGGATGCAGCGCTACGTGAGTCCTTCCGTCGAGCGTATGCATGGCTACGCACCGGCCGAACTGGTCGACATCCCGGTGATCGCGCAGATGATTCACCCCGACGATCAGGCGCGGGTCCAGACAGCGTTCCGGCAGATCGTCGAGACGGGGTCGGGTGGCGCGCAGTACCGTCACCGGCGCAAGGGCGGCGGTTGGGTGCACCTGGAGTCTTTTGGAACGAACCAGTTGGCCAACCCCGATATTCGCGGGGTGGTGGTCAACGTGCGCGACATCACGGCGCAGAAAAGTGTGGAGCAGGCGCTGCATGACAGCGAAGAGCGCCTGCGCCAGACGCTGGAGCACTCCCTTAGTGTGGCGGTGCAATGGTATGACGCGCAAGGTTGTGTGCAATACTGGAACTCGGCTTCAGAGCGGCTATATGGATATGCTGCGGCGGAGGCGTACGGCAAAACACTAGATCAGCTTCAATTGATCGAGCTTCCTGAAGAGGCGCAAGCTTTCCGGCAAATCCTGGCCGACGTTGCCACACGTGGAGGGTCTGTCGGCCCCGTGCAATTCACGATGCGTAGCCGCAACGGTGAGCGGAAGATCGTTCTGTCGACCCTCTTCTCGATTCCGGGTCACGGGCAGGATGAGCCGCTGCTGGTGTGCATGGACATCGATGTCACCCAGGAGCAACGAACCGCCGCCCTGCTCGAACGGCAGGCCGCCTTCAATCGGGCCATCATCGATTCCGAGATCGACGGCATCGCGGCCTGCCACGCCATCGATGAACCGCCGTACATGGCGTTTTCCGTCTGGAATCCGGCCATGGAGGAACTGACCGGCTACAGCATGGAGGAAATCAACCGGCTCGGCTGGTATCAGACCGTCTATGTCGATCCGGCGATTCAGGAAATGGCCCGGTTACGCATGGATCGCATGCGGCAGGGGGATCACCTGCGTGCGGAGGAATGGACCATCACGCGCAAGGATGGTGGGAGGCGGACGGTTCAGATCACCACCAGTACCATCATCGACCGGGCGGGCTGCCCGAGCGTGCTGGCCATGATGCACGACATTACGGAACGCATGCGCAGCGAGGCGGTGCGTGATGAAGCCATGGCGCTGCTGCAGGCGGCGATCGAACAGTCGCCTTCGGGCATTCTGGTCGCCGACGCGCCTGACGTGCGCATTCGCCTCGCCAATTCCGCCGCGCTGGGTATCCGCGGTGGCGAATCGAAAATGCTGACCGGCATCGAATTGCGGCAGCACGCTCAGCGCTGGCAGGTGCTGCTGCCGGACGGCTCGCCCTGTCCGAACGAAGTCTTGCCCCTGTCGCGCGCCGTGCGACAGGGCGAAACGGTGCGGGGCGAGGAGTTCATCATTCGCGATGAAGCCGGCAACGAGCACTGGATATCCGCCAATGCCGCGCCGATACGGCGCGACAACGAAGTCGTCGCCGGCATCGTCGTTTTTCACGACATCAGCATCCTCAAGGAGCACCAGCGGCAGCTCTTCCGGCTGGCTCACCACGATACGCTTACCGGCCTGCCCAATCGTGCGCTGCTGGCCGACCGTCTGCGCCAGGCCATGGTGCAGACGCGCCAGTCCGGCCGCCGCATGGGCGTGATCCTGTTCGATCTCGACGGTTTCAAATGGATCAACGATTCCGTCGGCCACGACACCGGCGATGCCATCCTGATCGCCATTGCCCACCGGCTTGAAGCTGTCCTGCGCCGGCAGGACACGGTGGCGCGGCTCGGCGGCGACGAATTCGTCCTGGTGGTGCAGGACGTGACGGACATCGACGATGTCCTGCGTGTTGCGGACAAGGCGCTCGCCAGCCTGCGCGAACCGATCGAGGTGAGCGGCCGTTACTACCATGTTTCCGGCAGCGCCGGCATCACGCTTTACCCCGATGACGGCAACGACGAGCAGACCCTGATCCGCAACGCCGACATCGCCATGTATCGCGCCAAGGCCGCCGGCAAGAACCGCAGCCACTTCTACGCGGCGGGGATGCAGTCCGAAGCCCTGCAGCGGATGGAAATGGTGTCCGGGCTGCGTCAGGCGCTGCTGCTCGACGAGTTCGTGCTGCATTACCAGCCGCTGGTGGATGCGCTCACCGGCCGGCTCGAAGGCATGGAGGCGCTCGTCTGCTGGCAACATCCGCAGCGCGGGCTGGTACGCCCTGCCGAATTCATTCCGCTGGCCGAAGAATTCGGGCTGATCATCCCCATCGGCGCCTTCGTGCTACGCGAGGCCGTACGCCAGATGCGGGCCTGGGAAGATGCCGGAACGCCCGTACCGCGGGTCGCCGTCAACTTCTCCGCCTTGCAGTTCCGCGAAACCGGTCTGTGTGCCATGGTCAGCAACGTGCTGGCCGAATTTGGCCTGAATGCGGACAGACTGACGGTGGAAATCACCGAGTCGGTGCTGATGGACGACAACCTCGTCACCGCCGCCAGCATCAACGGGCTCGAGATGCTGGGTGCGCGCCTCGCGCTCGATGATTTCGGTACCGGCTACTCGTCGCTCTCCGCGCTCAAGCGCTTCCCGGTCGATTGCGTCAAGATCGACCGCAGCTTCGTGCGCGACTGCGTGGAAGACAAGGAAGACGCCAATCTGGTCACCGCCATCATCCACATGGCGCACAGCCTGAACCTCAAGGTCGTGGCCGAGGGCGTGGAAACCCGCGCCCAGGCCGATTTCCTGCGCGCCCAGCGCTGCGACCAGTTGCAGGGATATCTGATCAGCAGGCCGCTACCGGCGAATGCTCTGGGCACCTCGCTGGCCAGGGGCTGGCGGCACGATTGAAACGTCGCGGTCGTACACGGGCCGCGAAATTGGCCTGACAATTGCTAAGCTACGGCGAGCATGACAAATTGCTGCATACCGGGAGGCGTGATGAACATTTGTTCCGAACTCGACAGGCTGAAGGAACTTGCCACATTCAAACCCGATGACGACCATGAGCGCGCGATGTCCGGGTTGATGGACACAGTGGCCGACATGTTCGCGGCGGGTCGCGTGTCCCTGATGCTGGTGGACAGCGTCGGGAGCCTCGGGCAAATGCTCCGGCTCGTCGCGCTGCACGGGGAACTGCCGGAGACGGCATGGAACGAGCGCAGCGAGGAGAGCCAGAGCGTCGCAGCACAGGTTCTGGCCAGCCGGCAGTCGCTGGTCGTCAATGACATCAACACGTCGGCGCTGAAGCTCGTTCGCCGTCACTCCGGCGAGCCGGCTTCGTTCATGGCCTGCCCGGTGCCGGTCTCCGGAATCTACGCGGGGGTGCTCAACATCAGCAAGCGCGAGAACGGTCAGCCATTCACCGAACAGGATCTTGCCATCGCCGAATTCGCCGCCATTCTCGTCGGGCGCGCGATCGAGCTGGGGCGCCTGCAGGGCATGCTCAATTCAAGCTTCGCCAAGATGGCGCTGGTCCTCGAAGAAGTGAGCAATTCGCGCTCCTTCATTGATCTCAGCATCCAGGAGCCGCAGCGCATGGCGAAAATTCTGGCGAAATCCTTCTACAAGGAAATGAGCCGCTGCGGTTTGTCCGCCAACCAGATCATCCATGCCGCCAGCGAAATCATTTCCGAGATGACCAACAGCATCGTCCGCCACCAGCGCAGGCAAAAGCGACTGGAGAAATAAGGACGGCGGCCGCACTGCCGCCATTCGATTTTTGGCCTTTTTCGACCGTCGACCGCAACCGGCGCCATCACGCCCAGCGCATGCCGGCGCGTGCCCGGGTGCTAACCGGGAATCTCGGGTTCGACGAGGGTGGCGAGTTGCGCGAGCGATTCCTGCCAGCCCAGGTAGCACATCTCCGGAGGAATCACCTCGGGAATGCCTTCCTGCACGATACTGATCTCCGTGCCGCACGAGACCTTGCTCAGGCTCACCGTCACCCGCAATTCGCCCGGCAGGCCGGGGTCGTCGAAGCGATCCGTATAGCAGATGCGCTCGTGGGGAACGAGTTCAAGATACTCGCCGCCGAAAGAATGCGCGTTGCCGGTGCCGAAGTTGGTGAATGCCATTTTGAAAGTTCCGCCGACCCTTGCATCCATGTGCTCGACCGTGCACGTAAAGCCATAAGGCGGCAACCACTTTGCGATGGCGCCGGGCTCCAGAAAAGCGCGATAGACGCGCTCCGGCGGGGCGCGAAGCACACGGTGAAGTCGCACGGTACTGGTAGGCATGGTCTGGTTTCCTTGTGATTTACGTCAGGCGGAAGCTGGTACCTCGGACCTGGTCCATTCCGCATCCGCCGGAGTTGACGCCCGATCCCGTTGAAAGTGCCCCTGTAAAACGATGCCGGGCTTCCGCACCACTGAGTTTCTGGTTCACGCACAAAGCCTTGATCTGGCGCGACGTATTACGTTCGAGATCACCGGCCTGCGAGCGGCGCGGTTTAGCTTACGTCGGGGCGATGGGCCGCATGTCGTCTGAAGACCCAGCGGATCGCCAACAGCGCCGCCAGCACCGAAGTGAGCATGGGCAGGAAGAGCGGAAAGGCAAGTACGACGAGTATCCAGACGGCAATCGGCAGGCTGACCAGCGTGCCGGCAATTGCGGCGGCCTGCTTGTGCGATGGCGCAACCAGGGCGGGCAATACCGATGCAAACAGCGACGCGAACGCGCCGCACAACGAAGCAACGATGATCTCCGCAACCGGATACCACGTAACCATGCACAGCGCGTCGGAGAGCGGCAGCGCGTGACAAAGAAGGTCGGACACTCGCAACAGGAGCATGCCGAGAAGGACCGCGGCATAGACGCTGCCGATGGCCAGTGGAACGACGAGGAGCCAACGTATCAGCGACATGAGCGATCTAACGTTGAAGATCAGGGGCGCTGCGCGGTTTTGTCGCGCAGCGTCCCCTGCACCGTTGGGTTGGGCGTTTCGATGATCACGTATGCTCCCGATTAGCTTTCCGACTGCTGCAGAGCAGTCGGTATAGGTTAATTGCGAGAAGCGGTAAAAAGACGACCAGAGCAAACACAGCGGCCTGAGTAGCCTCACTGCGCGTTTGTAGGGCGGGAATGTTATGCGCGGCGAATGCCGCTAGGAACATGGAGAGGAGGCCAAGGAGCGGCGTAAATGCGATAAGCCATGTGGCTGACAAAAACTTCCTCTCAAGAAAAAATCTGAACGAAACCGGCAATGCAACGGAAACAACAAAACCATAGAAAGGGGCAAGCTCGAGACCTGATGGCTCCCGACCAAATATACCAAGCAAGCGATTGAGAACATAGGTGCCTCCCCAAAGGCACATAAATGCAATTGTTGTAACAGCCCAGGCGAAAGGGTTCATTTAAACGCCCAACGTTTGAATTCACCGGTCAAATCGGGTCAGAGTAAATTGGATTTTTCAATTCACTCTGACCCCATTGGTTGTGGAAAATCACCTGACGGAGGCAAGCGCAGCTTGCCGGAGGTCCGGTGGATTGTGATGTTGGGCGCAAATAGGTGCATAGCTATAGCTTTGGCATTGAAAGCCACGCAATTACCAAAGACACCGCTGAAACTACGAGACCCACTGTGCTTACGATAAATGTTGCTAGTACCCACGCATGGCTGCGGTTTAATACAGCCCACCCGCCTTCCGTAAGTTTGTAGTGGGTTTCTGGTGTCATGGCGCTAGGCAGCTGTGGTGTATTACCTTTCATCTGCACAGTGCCTGTTGGCAAGTTTTCGTGGAGAACTTCAACCCAACCGCGGATTTGAGCGGTACGAACCCCGAGCTCAAACCATTCTTCTTTGGGGGGGCTTCGCTCTACTACTTGGACATTGCCGGGCTGCAATACAAGGGCCACCCTTTGCCGGGCGATTGCTCTAAGAGCACGTCGTACTTGGTGTTCTCGGCGGAAATCGTCAAACATGGTTGTAGTTATGCCCAACGCTTAGGTGATGGGCGGACCGCTTGCGGGACGTCCAGCGCGAAGCGCGACATCGACCGCTGTGTTGGGCGGCTTTTACTACGGAGAAAGAACAATGCCACAACTGATTTTGCACAAGGACGGTGCTTACAACCTATACACGACGGTTGCCGATGGCGCTTGCTACGAAAGTGCCTTGACGCTGGCACAGCTTGAAGAAGTGATCCGATTTGATCACGGCGAGCAAGGAGTTCTCGGTCTGCCGGTGAGGCTGGAGAGAGCGCACAAGACTGGATGCAGCGCACTCGACGGGATGACCTTGGAAGAGTGTATTTCGTGCAACCGGGCCGGACCAAATGAAACTGAATTGTCGCTTGATGAGTTCGTGGCCAAGTACCTGACATTGCCGCCCAACGTTGTAGGTAAGGGGCGCTGCGCGACGCTTTATCGCGCAGCGTCCAGCGACCGAAGGGAGCGGCCTTGACCGCAGTGTTAGGGGGCTTTTTCATGCAATTGCTGCCGAGCTAGCCGCCCTTTGCCAAGAATGAGCGGCGAATCACCCTCGGGCTCACCCTGCTTAATTTCTTCGAGCGTCTGCCAAAGCAAGGATGCCCCTGTTGCAGTGGCTTTACCCATGACAATTGCGCCATTGCGCCCGCTAGTGACGACGAGAACAGCGGTGTTGCCGACGACCACACCTTTGACAGTACCTTCACCGCCCTCATTTAAGCGACCACAACTTGGAGTTGAGAATGTGTGGTCGCCAGAGATTTTGCTTCCAGTTTGGACAAGTGCGAATGTGGCGAAGCCGCACTCGACGCCACGTTTTTGTTCTGCCTTTGAGCGCAAATCAATAGACCATGTGCCATTGAAATTGGCCTCGCCAGCTAAAACTGGAGAGGACGCAGCAACAAAGCCGAATATGCAGAGAGAGGCGAAAAATGCGCGCACTTAATGCCCCCTAACGTTTGAATTGTGCGGCACCCCCAAAGGGGGCGAAGCCGATCACGTAGTGAGCGGTGTCCGCTCGAATGACGCGTTCTCTGGCAAAGAGTGCGGCACGCTTTGACTGCGCTTTTTTATGCCCAATGCCGAAAATCCCAGACGGTTTTGTCTGCCTTTCTACGGAGCGCGGCTTGCGTGTCCGCATGAACACCTCGGTGTTATGCGTGCGCGCAAATTGCGCTCCGCACACTAGCAGATTTTTTAGGCTGTATATATACACAGTATTTTGCTTACAATGCTCGGTTGCCTATGGCGTAGCGCTCTTTGATCGGGGAACGTGATGTAGACGGCGTTTTTGACGTATACGCCGGACGACTGCCGTATAAGCCGGCAAACGCGGCGCCGTGAAATGCGCTTGCCATCTGGGTTTGCATGAATATACTGTACATATCAACAGTAATATTTAACCGGAAATTACGTCATGACTACAAATCAGCCTGTGACCTTGCTTGGGCGGGTCCGCGCGGTGATTCGTTATAAGCACTACAGCATAAGGACTAAGCGGGCTTATGTCGACTGGATAGGGCGTTTCGTCAATTTTCATGGCCGGCGCCATCCTCGCGAGATGGGGGCGGATGATGTTCGGGCATTCCTCAGCTATTTGACTTCCGATCTGGATGTGGCGGTTGCCACGCATCAGCAGGCGTTGTCGGCGTTGCTTTTTCTGTACCGCGATGTGCTTGAGCTTGAGTTGCCGTGGTTGGATAACTTGAGCCGCCCGACCAAGCCGAAGCGCTTGCCTACCGTGCTTTCGCAGACCGAAGTGGAGGCGTTGTTGGTTGCCATGTCGGGCACGCATGCCCTGATGGCGCGCTTGTTATACGGCACCGGCATGCGTTTGATGGAGTGCTTGCGTTTGCGGGTCAAAGATGTGGATTTCGATCTGGGGGAAATCCTGATTCGCGATGGTAAGGGGGCTAAGGATCGGGTGACGGTGCTGCCGCGCTCGCTGGTGCCGGCCTTGCGAACTCACTTGCAGCGCGTGCGCGGTCTTTGGCAAGGGGATCGCGAGGTGGGGCGGAATGGGGTGCAGTTGCCGGATGCCTTGGCGCGCAAGTACCCGAACGCGCCACTGGAATGGGGGTGGTTCTGGGTTTTTCCGGCGCGTGATTTGTCGACTGATCCGCGTAGCGGGGTCGAGCGGCGGCATCATGCGCATGAGCAAGCCTTGCAGCGGGCGATCAAGCGGGGATTGCAGGCGGCGGGAATCGCCAAGCCGGCGTCGACGCATACCTTGCGCCATTCCTTCGCGACGCATTTGTTGCAGGCTGGCTACGACATCCGGACGGTGCAGGAATTGCTGGGCCATGTGAGCGTGGAGACGACGATGATCTACACGCATGTGATGAATCGCGGGGGCAGGGGCGTGGTCAGCCCGGCGGATGTGCTGGCCGGCACGCCGAGTGGGGTGATGTTGGCGGTTTGAACCTGGCGTCGTCTTGTGTTCCCTGCGGACTGACTTTTCTGAAATTTGCCCCTTTTTGGTTGTCGACCGCAACAGGCATCGTTTGGGGGCAGGAACTGGCCGGTTGAATCATTTCCGCTTGGATGACTGGCGTTCAAGCAATTCAGACCGTGCCGGAACCTACCGAACCCAATGCAAGCACCGCCGCTCGAAGTGATTTGGCAACTTCGATCAACTCGGCAATCAAAGGCTCGTCTTCGGCGTAGTCGCCGTCGTAAAGCGCGGCATTGCGCTTTTGGTGGCAGTTATCGAGAAAGCGCCATTGGGCGGTGGGTAGCGAGGTGGTGCTGCCGAGAACCTGAAACACGATGTAGCGGTTTTCTGAGCGAAAGCCGTGCCAGCGCAGCGCTGCCACGGCCAGGGAATGCGCGGCATCGTAAGCGAGAATGAAACGGCTGTCGGGCGAGAGCGCGCTGTTCTCGGCATCTGGCAGCTTGCGACCAGCGGAGCGGATCAGGCCATCGAATTCCGCCTGGTCGGGCGGTTCAGCCTTGAGCTTGCCGATCTTCGCCAGATTCAGCAGGGTTTCCCGAGGGGAGGTCATTTTCGTTGCCGATCAGCATGATTTTGGGTTGGTCGAGTATGCGGGTGACGAAGTGGTTGTCACTGTTTCGCTTGCTCAGGAAATCGCTCGTCGTATAGAGCGTCGGGTTCACCTTGCGCCCCAGCGTTGCTTCCGCCTCGGCGAGGATTTCAAAAAGATGGCTGTAGCTCAGTCCGTCGGCGACGATCAACACATCAATATCGCTACTCGCGGTGTCGCTGCCTTTGGCTATCGAGCCGAAAATGAAGGCGCAGCGTACCGATGGTGCCTGTGCGAGCAGTGCCGCGCGCAGAACATCCGCCAGCCCGAAAGTCTTGAGGACGATCCCCCGGAGTTCCTGAAAAATCGGTGAATTGCAGTTGGCCTGATAATGTTTCTGGCGGCCAATCTGGGTCATCGTCACCAGGCCGGAAGCAGTCATTCGCTCAAGTTCACGTTGCAGCGCGCCCCGGCCAGTCGAGCCCAGCTTGGCAATTTCGTTGCCGTAGAAAGAGCGGTCGGGCTGTCCGAAGAGCAAGCCCAGCACCCGCTGCTGTACGCCCGAGAACAGGACATCCGAAATCGACATGGCTTAGTTGATCCCCATAGTGGGTACTATGGTACCTGTTTTGGGGATTGTGTCCAATGGGGCAAGCGCTGATCAACGCCTGCTGAAATCTGCCCCTTTTTAGCCGTCGACCGCAACAGGCTCGGTTTCGAGTCAGGAACCAGCCGGATGAATCATTTCCGCCGGCACCACCCAGCGTTCGTATTCCTCGGCGTTGACGTAGCCCAGCGCCAGTGCCGTGTCTTTCAGTGTCGAGCCTTCGTGGTGCGCGCGTTTGGCGATTTCGGCGGCTTTGTCGTAGCCGATGTGCGGGGCCAGCGCGGTGACGAGCATCAGCGAGCGTTCGAGCAATTCGGCGATGCGTTCGCGGTTGGCGGTGATGCCTTGCACGCAGTGGTGCTCGAAGCTGTGCATGCCGTCGGTGAGCAGGCGGATGCTTTGCAAAATGTTGTGGGCGAGCAGCGGCTTGAAGACGTTGAGCTCGAAGTTGCCCGAGGCGCCGCCGATGCCGATGGCGACGTCATTGCCCATGACCTGCGCGCAGAGCATGGTGAGCGCTTCGCACTGGGTCGGGTTGACCTTGCCGGGCATGATCGAGCTGCCGGGTTCGTTTTCCGGGATGCCGATTTCGCCGAGGCCGGAGCGCGGGCCGGAGGCGAGCCAGCGGATGTCGTTGGCGATTTTGAAGAGCGCCACGGCCAGCGTTTTGAGCGCGCCGTGGGCGGCGACCAGGCCGTCGTTGGCGGCCAGCGCGGCGAATTTGTTGGCAGCGCTGGTGAAGGGAATGCCGGTCTGGTCGGCCAGCTTGGCGGCGACGCGCAGGCCGAATTCCGGGTGCGTGTTGAGGCCGGTGCCGACGGCGGTGCCGCCGACCGCCAGCGGGTAGAGCGAGGGCAGGCTGGCGAGGATGACGGCTTCGGCGTGCTGCAACTGGGCGACGTAGCCGGAAAACTCCTGCCCGAGCGAGAGCGGCGTGGCGTCCTGCAGGT
>WBZX01001733.1_pt1 | contig 11080 bp, 11 predicted proteins | sample 5204211 | NCBI WGS metagenome assembly WBZX01 (sample SAMN12344362, study PRJNA552823) | activated sludge metagenome | biome: Activated sludge suspended growth; feature: Nitrification reactor; material: Wastewater; isolation source: activated sludge from nitrification reactor of wastewater...
AGACCTGCCATCGGTGGTGAAGTATGCCAATGACCCTACCATCGCTGCGTTCCTGAGTGATGCCTTTCCGCACCCGTACACCGAGGAGCATGGGCGCTTCTTCCTGAACGAGTGCATGCAACGGTTGCCGTTCAGGCGGTGTATCGAGATCGATGGCGAAGCGTGCGGGGCCATTGGCCTGCATCCTCGTCAGGACCTGTGGCGCCGCAACATGGAAGTGGGCTTCTGGCTGGGCAAGCCATTTCGTGGCCAAGGGATCATGGCCGAGGCGTTGAGGCGGATGGTGGAGCTTGGCTTCGCCGAATTCCCGGACATCACGCGCCTCTTCGGTACCACTTTCGGCACCAACGGCGCCTCCCAGCGCACCATGGAGAAGGCGGGCTTCCAACTGGAGGCGAAGCTCCAAGGCACCTTGGTGAAGAACGGCAGGGTGGAGGACGAGTGGATCTATGCGGTCCGTCGCGCGCAGTAAGTACAGACCCGTATCCAATGGCGATCTTCACCGCCCGTGAAGCTGCCCATCACCGTCGCCTATCTCACCATCGAGGATGCACGTGACCGACGCACGTGGTCGGGCACGCACCACTTCCTGCTGAAGGAGTTGGAGCAGCGGGTGGAACGTGTGGAACTGCTGGGTCCGTTGAAGCAGCCGTTAACCGTGACCGTCTGCAAGGTGCTGAACCAACTCGGTTTGCGACTCCTCGGTAAGCGCTTCAACTACCGCGCATCGCCGTGGGTGGCGCGTAGCTACGCGCGTGCGGTGGAGCGCAAGCTCGCGGGCGTGTCGGCCGATCTCCTTATCGCGCCAGCGGGCCTTTCCACCGTAGCCTTCCTGCGCACGACCATCCCAATCGTGTACATCAATGATCGCAGCATCGCTGGCGCATTGGGCTACCACGATATCCTCGTGGACCTCTTCGATTGGTCGCGCGAGCAGAGCCTTGCTACGGAGCGGGCCGCCCTGCGGAATGCGGCGCTGAGCGTCTTCAGCTCTGATTGGGCGGCCGATGCTGCGAAGCAGGCAGCACCCGACGTGGCCGATCGCGTGCGGATGATCCCCTTCGGTGCGAACCTCCCGGAAGCGCCACCTTCCATCAGCACCGGATCGGCGCAGGGGGATACGTTGAAGCTGCTCTTCCTCGGCGTGAATTGGGTGGAGAAGGGAGGCCCCATCGCGTATGACACCCTGCTGCGCTTGAAGGAGCGTGGTGTGGCTGTGCAGTTGGTCGTCTGTGGGTGCGAACCACCATCCGACTGCGATGACCCCGCGCTGGTGCGCGAAGGCTTTCTGGACAAGAACAAAGCGGATGACTTGGCGCGTCTACAGGAGCACTTGCGTACTGCCGACTTGTTATTGCTGCCCACCCGCTTCGAGGCGTATGGTATCGTGTTCTGTGAAGCGGCTGCTTATGGTCTGCCAGTGCTCGCTACGCGCACGGGAGGCATCCCCACGGTGGTGCAGGATGGGAGGACGGGCATCCTCTTCGGCCCGGACGAGGGTGGTGCGGACATCGCAGCGCGCATCCTTGGCCTCCTTGCGGATGCGGATCGGATGGAGCGCATGCGGCACGAGGCACGTGTGCGCTACGAGACCGTATTGAATTGGTCCGCCTTCGTGGATGCGCTCCTGGCTCAGGCGGTGCCGCTGCTGCCCAGCAACAAGGTCCGGTAGCGTGCACGGAACACCTCCGGGTGGAACTCCGCTCGGGCTTCTGCGAGGGCGGCTTTTCGTTTCGCATCCAGTTCTTCGGGTGCGTTGGTCCAGGCAAGGAGGGTCGTGCTCATTTCGGCTAGCACGGTCTCTTGTGCGGTGGATGACGTGACGCGCGCGAACGCGGGCCGCACCCGGTCGGGTACGTCGCCTACCGGCGTGGAGAGGATGGCGAGACCAGCCGCCATCGCCTCCATGATCACCAACGGGAATCCTTCGCGATCGCTCGTGAGCGCGAGCACGTCGTGTTCCGCATACAACTCGGCCAAGCGCCGTTCATCCTCCACCGGTCCGGTGCACTGCACGCTATGCGGGCCCGCGGGCGGCGGCACGCCAACGGCGGTGAAGCGGAAACGCTCCGGTGCGCTCTGTTCCAACCGAGCGCAGAGTTCGAAGAAGAGGTGTGCGCGTTTCTCCACGGAATCGCGACCGACGAACAGGAGCCCTGGTCGGTCATGCTTTCGTACATCGCCGAAGACGGATACCGCGTTGGAGATGAAGTGGAGCTTCGTGCGCTCTGCACGTGGCAGGTTGTTGGCGTGTAGGAACCGGTCGAACTCGGCACATGCCGCGTTGGAAACGAAGATGAACTCGTTCACCCGAGGAAGCAGCGGTAGCCACGATCGCCATTGCGCGTTGCCCTTTGGTTGGTACAGGAAGGCGTGTTGGAGATAGATGGCACGAACGCCAGTGTTGAGCAAGGGCAGTAGATCGAAGAAGACGGCGGACAGTGCGCCGAAGAGAACGGGTCGCTGCTGGCGCGCGAGGAGCGCAGCCAATCGCTTGTGGGCACGCGAGCGCGTGAATGGATGATGGAGCAGGCGAGGGATCTCCAGCAGGTGACCGCTTCGCGTGAAGCGTGCCTCGTTGCCGCGATCGCGAGAACGACCGAAGATGACGATGAGTGGATCCTGGTCGGTGATGGTGCCTGCGATGTCCGCGTGCACGCGTTCCGCACCGCCGATGCACACATAGGGGAAGAGGAACATCGTTCGTCCTGTCCACTCGGCCTCCACCCGCGACAGCGCGCGGGCCTCTTTCCACAAGGTGAGCGGAGAGTAGGTGAACAGCCGGAAGAGATCGCGGATGAACGGGCCGGCAAGCCAGCGTTGTGCAGCGCCCACGAGGTTGCGCACTTGGGCCGCGATGATCGCCAGGTGGAAGCTGCTGAAACGCCCACGTCCCCATTCGGCGAGGAGCGTCCGCGTGCGTGCGCGTAGCAGGCGTCGTTCGACAGGCGCCTTGCGTTTGAGACCACCCATGATGCTGCTCGGGTGCATGCGGTAGCGAACGAGCGCTTCGGGGATCTTCGCTATCCGGTGTCCACGGGAGCGCAGGCGCAGCCACAGGTCCCAGTCTTCGGCGCCATGCTGACGCGGGTCGTAGCGCAGTGCCCCGAGCGCCTCCCGTCGCAGCATCACGGTGGGGTGCGCGATGCAGTTGGTGCGTGGGAGAAGCCCATCTATGCTCGCTTCATCGTGTGCTGCGCGATCGGTGTCCCATACGCCGGTCACCTCACCGTCAACGTTCAGGAAGTCTACGAAGCTGGCGACCACGGCCACGTTCGGATGCGTGCGCAAGAAGTCGACCTGCCGGGCCAGTCGCTCCGGCAGTGAAACATCGTCGGCGTCCATGCGCGCGATCAAGGGCGCATGTGCTTGTTCGATACCCGCATTGAGCGCGGCCGAGATCCCTTGGTTCGCTTGGTGGAAGGCGCGGATGCGCGCATCGCTGAACGAATCGATGATCGCTCCACTTCCATCCGTACTGCCATCGTTCACGATGATGAGTTCGAAGTCCGTGAACGTCTGGCCCAGGATGCTCGTGATGGCTTCGCGCAGGAAGGGCGCCGCGTTGTGCACGGGCATGATCACGGACACGGCCGGGGTATGCGCAGCGCTCATCGGAGAAGACCTTGATAGGCCGTGAGGTATTGCTGCGCGATGTGGCGCCAGGTGAAGCGCTCTTTCCAGGCACGCTGTCCTGCGGTACCGGCAGCATGTGCGCGCTCCCTATCGGTCAAGAGGTCCTCCAGCAAATGGGCACCCGTGGCGATGTTCGGATGCACCAGCCCACGTTCGTCGGTATCGCCGGGAATGGTCCAGCCGCCGAGGGTCCACTCCGCTATCTCGGCACTGTTGCCCGCTTTCGACGCGAGGAATGGAACGCCCGCCGCCATGGCCTCGAAGAGCACGATGGGCGAGCATTCCACATTGCTGGGGAATAGGAAGAGGTCGGCCTGTCGCAACGCATCCACCGTGGTGCTTCGGTCCAGTTCCAGGAAGAGGATGCGCTTGCGCCGCAGCCAAGCCAGGAGGCGCAGCCCGAGGAACCGCCAGTGTCCGTGGAAGGCATCGCGCAACACCTTGTTCCCATTGCCGATGAGGGCGAGCACCGCGTTCCCCGTATTCGCCCGCACGAACATGCGCAGCGCTTCACGGTGCCCCTTGATGCCGGTGAAGCTGCCCAGGTGCATGATCAACGGGCGCTCCTTCGCGATGCCATGGAGGACGCGGAAGTCCTTTGTTGGCGGTGCCTCGAATTCCTCTTCCGCTGCGCCATTGGGGATGAGCACACGGTCCTGGATGCCATGCTGCTTCGCGAATACGACGTCCTGGTAGCCTTCGGAATGGAAGACGTTGAGGTCCATCTGCGCGAGCCACGTCGGCATGTTGCCGTAGTAGTCGGCCCATCGCTGATCACGCAGGGCCGAGAAGCCGGTTGGCACGAAGACCTTGCGACCGGGCAGTTGCGTGAGCTGGGGCAGCAAGGCGTCCGTGGCCCATTGTTGCGCTGCGAAGAGCGTGACCACATCATAGCCGCCCTCCTGCACGGCGCGCACGTAGGCATCCACCTCGCCGGTCATGCCGTCCACGGCGTTCCCTCTCACGTGGAAGGATCGGATGCGTACGCCGTTCAGTGTATCACTGGTGCGCGCTGGATGTGCGCTGGTGAGCACCGTCACCCGATGGCCCATGCGCACCATGCGCTCGCTCAGTTGGCGCACCACTTCGGCCATGCCACCCAGCGCGGGCGCATAGCTCTCCACGCAGTGTGCGATGTTCAACGGGCGATCCATGTGGACGGAAGGATGGCCGAAGATGGTAGGTCCTCCCCTTGGAACCAGCGTGCCGGGGCGATGACCTGCTTGTGCGGCGATGGATCGAGCCACGCTCCCCACCAACTGAAGCTGCTGTTCGCGATGATGTGGTGTGCGCAGTGCTTCATGAGCCAGAGGTCCCAGTGACCATCGCGGCCGGTGTTGTGGTCCACGTAGGTGGTGGCCTGGGGCAGGCGGATGTTCGCCCGCACCCACTCGGGGTCGTCGCTGAAGACGAAGAAGTGGTCCACGCCCTGGTCGCGTGCCAGCAGCTCCGCACTGCCCACGTAATAGTCCACGGAGCAGACCCCGTGGAAGCGGCTCGCTTCGGAGTTGCTCACGTAATCGCCGCGACGCACGTGCAGGCTCGCGCTCTTCGTGCTGCGCATGGCATCGCGGAGTTCCGTGTTGCGCTGCGAAGGCGGGTCGCGCGGTACGAAGAGCTCGTTGCGAAGCACGTCAGCGATGGAGGTGAAGTACCCCTCGTTCTGCCAGAACCCATCCAGGTAGATCGGGGCCTTCACCTGCTCGATGTGCGGGTCATATCCCTTCCGTCGCTCGCGGAACGTGTGGTCGGCGAAGAAGAAGGGGATCACCCGGCTGGCGCGTTGGTACGTGCGATCGTCCAGCGGGCGCCGAAGGCGTCGCACATCGCGCGCAGTGGCGAAGGTGAGCGGCACCCGCAAGGCGTCCAGTTCCAATTCGCGGGGTGTCCACGTCATGCCCGAGGGGCGATGGTCCAGGAAGGTGCGGTCCACGAGGAGCGGAACGTTCAAGCGGGTGGACAATGCGTGCCCGGCGGCATACTGGAACAACTGGTTGCCCAGTCCTCCCATCAAGCGTGTGATCACATACGACATGGGATCAGCGGAGGAAGAGCCAGGTGAACAGGTCGCGACCGGCAGCGCGGCGTGCAGCGCGCAACTGGCCATCCACAGCGCGGCGTAGCGCCGGTGTCGCGGTCGCGTACGACCGGGTGCCGCGCAACCAGGTGAGCACGCGGTCGCGTTGTTCCGGTACGCTCAAGCTACCCGCGCGCACGCTGTTGGCCGGCTGGTCGTGGTAGATGGTGAGCGGCTCGGGGCAGTAGAGGATGGAGGTGTGGAGCGCAAGGCACAACCACAGCGCATAGTCTTCCAAGCCGCGTAGTTCGGGTGCCTCGGGGAAGGTGCTGAGGGTGCGCAGGAGATCGGTGCGCACGAGCGCCGAGCTGCAGATCACCTGGTTCACGCGCAGCAGGGCGGCAGCGTCGAAGGGGCCACGCAGCTCGGGGAAGTAGGGTGCGTGTTCGCTGATGCCGGGTCGTACGCGCAGCGCGTTGGTGCAGGCCATTCCGTGATCACTTCCCTGCAGGCGCTGCAATTGCACGCTCAGTTTGTCTGGGTGCCAGGCGTCGTCATCGTCCAGGAAGGCGACCCACTCCCCGGTGGCAGCGGCAATACCCCGGTTGCGGGGTACGGCGGGCCTTCCGGCGCGCGGACCTTCCAACCACTTCACCCGTTCATCGCCCAAGGCGTGCATGCGTTCACGCGATCCGTCCGTGCTGCCATCATCGCACACCAGTACCTCGTGCACGGCGTGTGTTTGTGCCAGGCAACTGCGCACCGCACGTTCCAGGGCTTCCGCCCGGTCGAACGTGGGGATCACCACGCTCACCGTGCCCGAGGGGAAGGTGGTCGTGCGCATCCTGCGTCAATAGCTGCCGCGCAGCCGGATGGAACGGAACAGCTCGCGCAGCAGTCGCTTGGGACCGTAGGTGTATAGTTCGCGCTCCACGCGCACGGGCAACTCGCGCTTCGTGTGGCACACGGCGCGCAGGTCGTGCACCTGTTCCGCGCGGAAGGGCTTCTCCCACTCGAAGCCTTCCATGATGTGTTCGATCAGGTCGTCCACCGTGCGGGTGTATCCCCGGTTCAAGGAGAGGTGATGGAACTCCTGCACGGGCCGGAACAGGTCGATGGGCGTCTCGGCCTTCTTCATGTACCGCAAGGTGCCGTCGGTGAACTTCACGTAGTTCAGGTGTGCACCGATGTTGTACACCAGCTCGTAGTAGCAGAGCGGGTATTCGAAGTAGCCGCGCTTGGCCACACGGAAGATCTCGCTCAGGAAGCGCTCCACGTCGGGCACGTGTTCCAGCACGTGGGAGCAGATGACGTAGTCGAAGGTGCCATCGGCGAAGGGGAAGGTCACGCCATCATAGAACACGAGCTCCTTCGCTGTTTCCAGGGGACGTGCATGCCCGAACTGCTTGGCGTACTCGGCGGGGTCGTCGAAGGCCATCTCCAGGAGCACATCACTGCGCGGATGCGGGTCGGCGCCGGGACCTATCTCCAGTACGCGGTGCCCTGGCTGTATTCCGGTGATGCGATGGGGGAAGAACATCAGGAGAGCGGCCGTACTTCGACCGGCATTTGGTTGATGAGCAAGCCACTGCGCGTGTTCACGATGCGCGACTCTCCCGCCAGCGCGCTCACGTCGCTGATGGTGATGGTGGCGCTGTTGGGCAGGTAGTGCAGCACGCGTCCTTCGGCGCTGAGGCCCACGACCAGCTTGTACTGGCCTGCAGCGAGATGGATGCCGTCGTTGGTGAACACCGCTTCGTACAGGCCGGGTGCCACCGTGCGCGCTTCGCTCCACGTGGTGCGTATGGGCAGGTCCAGCAGCGAGCTCACACCCAACGCGATCACGAAGCCCTCGGTGTGCTGCTCCACGGTGAAGCGGACGCGCACCTGCCAAGGCGCGCCGATGGGCAGCTCGGCCGCCGCATGCCCGAGTCCGTCGTGGATGTGCAGGTCCGTGGCGTAAGCTGCACTGGGTGGTACCGGTGGGGGGAAGGTGAAGGCTGCTTCCGCCTGCGCCTGTCCCTGCAGGTACTCCTGCACCACCTGGTCCATGGGGCCGCTGCTGAGCAGCCGACCTTTGTGCAGGAGCAGTCCTTTGTTGCAGAGGCGTTGCACCGCGTCCATCTGGTGGCTCACGAAGAGCACCGTGCGTCCTTCGCCGGCCACGCTCTCCATCTTGCCCAGGCACTTGCGTTGGAAGGCGGCGTCGCCCACGGCGAGCACTTCGTCCACGATGAGGATCTCCGGTTCCAGGTGCGCCGCCACGGCGAAGGCGAGCCGCACGTACATCCCACTGCTGTAGCGTTTCACCGGTGTGTCCAGGAAGCGCTCCACTTCAGCGAAGGCCACGATCTCGTCGAACTTGCGCGTGATCTCCGCGCGGTCCATGCCCAGGATGGCGCCGTTCAGGTAGATGTTCTCGCGCCCGGTGAGCTCCGGATGGAAGCCCGTGCCCACTTCGAGCAAGCTGGCAACGCGCCCATCGATGGTGACACGACCGCTGCTGGGCGGTGTGATGCGACTGAGCACCTTGAGCAGGGTGCTCTTGCCCGCGCCGTTACGACCGATGATGCCCACGCGATCGCCGGGCGCCACCGTGAAGCTCACATCGTCCAGCGCGCGGAATTCCTCGGTGGTCACCGGAGTGCGTTGGCGGAAGAGCCCCTTCACCCGTTCGGCCATCACATCGCGCAGGGCGGTGTAGCGCTCGGCCTGTTGGTGGCGCAGCGTGAAACGCTTGCCCAACTTCTCCACGGTGATGATGGGTGCGGCCATGGGTCAGATCACATCGGCGAAGCCGCGTTCGGTGCGTCGGAAATAGCGGATGCCGATGACCAGCAGCGCCACGCTCACCCCGATGGAGAGCAGGAAGCCCGGCAGGTGCAGCGGTGTGTGGCCGCCCAGCAGGCACCACCGGAAGCCATCGATCACACCCACCATGGGGTTGAGGGTGTAGATCCACTTGATGACCTCGGGGATGCGCGCGCTTCCTTGGATGTCGGCACTGGTGAAGGCCACCGGCGACACGTACAGCCCGAACTGGACGATGAAGGGGACGATGTAGCGGAAGTCGCGGTACTTCACGTTCAGCGCGGCGATGAGCAAGCCGCTGCCCAGCGCCGTTACCAAGGCCAGCAGCACGAACAAGGGGAGCAGGAGCATGCGCGCATCGGGAACGAAGCGGTAGGCGAACATGATCACCAGCACGATCACGAAGGAGATCAGCAGGTCGATGAGGCAGACGATGATGGTGCTCACCGGCACGATGAGACGCGGGAAGTACACCTTGGTGAGCAGGTTGCTGTTGGCGATGAGGCTGCCGCTGGCTTCGCTGAAGGCCGTGCTGAAGAAGGTCCATGGCAGGGTGGCGGCCGCCACCAGCAGCAGGCGTGGCACATCGCCCGGCACCTCGCTCTGGAACAGCCAGCCGATGAAGGCCATGGTGCCCAGGGTGAGCAGCGGACGCAGCACGCTCCACGCGATGCCGATGGCCGTCTGCTTGTAGCGCACCAGGATGTCCCGCCACGCCAGGAAGCCGAAGAGCCCGCGGTAGGTCCACAGGTCGCGCCAGTAGTGGCGGTCCGCGGACCCGGGTTCCAGTACGATGCGGTGCTTGTGTTCCATTGCGTCCACGGGGCCCATGGGCCGCGCGAAAGTACCGAACGCGGTGGGGTGCTGGTGGGTGGGCCACGGCCCCCCGGCGCGTGGACTGTGCTAGGCCGTCGCCCGGTCCAGCACCTTCGCGATCATGCGGTCCACCGCGCTGTGGTGGTCCTTGCTGTATTCCTTGCGCAGGCGGTTGGCCACCACGCAGCAAATGGTGCAGGTGCGGTGCCCCAGCATGCCGCCCAGTCCGTAGAGGGCGCTGGTCTCCATTTCGAAGTTGGTGGCGCGCAGGCCTTCGTGCTCGAAGCTGCTCAAGCGGCCGTTGAGGTCGTCGATGCTGGGCACCAGACGCAGTTGCCGGCCTTGCGGACCATAGAAACCACCACTGGTGAAGGTGATACCCACCGTGTTGTCATGCTTCAGCCGCTCGATGAGCTCCTTGTCGCCGCCGGCCACGTAGGGGATGGGCAGGTTGTCCGGCCATTCGGCGTGCTCCAGCAGGTGGTTCAGCAGGCGCAGCTCGGCGGCATTGCTCTCGTAGGCGTAGTAGTGCAGCACGTTGTCCATGCCCACACCGTAGGCGCTCACGATGCAGCTGTCCACGGGAATGTCCTCCTGCAAGGCTCCGCAGGTGCCGAGGCGGATGATGCGCAGCGCCCTGTGTTCCTTCTTCGGCGTGCGCGCTTGCAGGTCGATGTTCACCAAGGCGTCCAACTCGTTCACCACGATATCCAGGTTGTCCGTGCCGATGCCGGTGCTGAGCGCCGTGATGTGGGTGCCGTTGTACACGCCGGTGTGGGCAACGAATTCGCGGTTCTGCACGCGATGCTCCACCTTCTCGAAGTGTCGACTGATGCGTTCCACGCGCCCCTGGTCGCCCACCACGAGCACCAGGTCGCCCAGTTGTTCGGGACGCAGTGCCAGGTGGTACACGCTCCCGTCGGGGTTCAGGACGAGTTCGCTGGGTTCGAGCACGGTGCCCGGCTCGGTGAGGGTGATGGCGTTCATGGGTAGTGCAAGTGTACCAACGGAGGGTCAGCCCACCATCTTTTCCAGCTCCGCGCGCCAGGTGGGGGGCAGGGGCACGGAGCGCCCGTGGGTGTAGTCGAAGCACACCATCACGCTGCGGCCTTCGGTACACACCACGGGCGCAGCGTTGATGCGGCGTACGGCGTAGCGCAGGTCGAAGCTCTTGGTGCCCACGGCGCTGCACCAGCAGTCGGCCTCCACACGGTCCGCCAGCTGCACGGGCACGCGGTAGTCCAGTTCGTTGCGCGCCAGTATGAGGCCCTGGCTCTTCCAATCGTGCCCTTCGGGGATGAAGGTGCGCAGCAGGGCCATGCGTGCGAGTTCGAACCAGTGCAGGTACACCGCGTTGTGCACGTGGTGCGCCATGTCCACATCGGCGAAGCGCACTTGCAGGGGGACGGTGACGACGGCCATGCTACGAAGATGGGTGCGTTGCGCGGTCAGCGCGCGGGGATCAACACGGTGGTGGGTACCACGGGCGTGGCGATGATGCGTGCGGCCACCGCGTCGTGCACCACCTCCTGCACCTGCGTGCGTATGCCCATCTCCAGCAGCTTGTTGCTGGTGGCATTGGGGTACACGCGGTTGCTCAGGAAGATGTAGACCACCTCCTGGTCGGGGTCGGCCCAGGCCATGGTGCCGGTGAAGCCCGTGTGGCCGAAGCTGGCATAGCTCACGCACTCGCAGGTGGGGCCGCCCTTGCCGCGCACGGGTTTGTCCCACCCCAGTCCGCGGCGGTTGCCCGCGCCGCTGGGCGCGCAGAACTGGCACTTGGTGAAGTCGCGCACCACG
>WBZX01002990.1_pt1 | contig 11072 bp, 10 predicted proteins | sample 5204211 | NCBI WGS metagenome assembly WBZX01 (sample SAMN12344362, study PRJNA552823) | activated sludge metagenome | biome: Activated sludge suspended growth; feature: Nitrification reactor; material: Wastewater; isolation source: activated sludge from nitrification reactor of wastewater...
GAGCGAGAGCTTGGGCTCGACGCCTTCGTTGCAGAGCTGCCGGGCGCGCTGAAGCAGTGTGTCGAGCGCCGCCGAGGCTGTAGCTGGCCGCCGCGACGCCATCATCATCAGCGTGGGAGTAGAAGACCGAAGAGGAAGCTTGATCCGCTGTGGGTTCGGCATGTCGGTTCCTTGATGTAGGACAAATACCTACGGTGTATGGCCGGGCCTGCCAAGTTTTTGTGCTAGTGTCCTCGCTGGATGTGGGATGCAAAGGTTGCGGTGCTTGTTCCGCTGCGGGTTGGAGCCGGTCAGTTCATGCTGGCGCAAGCGATGCAGCAGATCGCGGCGGGCTGGCTTCAGCAGCCGCTCGTGATGCGACACCTGGAATCGGTTCGCAGCGGAGAACACGCGGTGCCGGTGCAGGCGCAGCTGGCGGAGCTGGTCCTGCGCTACCCGATGTTCTGGAGCGTGGCAACGTGTACCGGGCTGCTGGTGCTGGGGCTGTGCTTGGGACTTGGGCTGCTGGCGCGACCGGCGGCGATGCTGGCGCTGATTGGTTACTTGCTGTGCGGACTGTTGCTGGGCGCGCGGCTGTTCGACAGTGGCACCGTCTTGCTTTGTCTGTCGCTGGTTTCGCTGTCGCTGGTGGCGTCGGGGCGAGTGCTCGGGCTGGACATGCTGCTTCGCAAGCGGCTTCCGGCGTGGCTGACCTAGCGTGCAAGCTGGGTACGTGGCTCGACGCGTGGGGGCTGATCGCGAAGTGGCGCGACTACAGCCCATAGCCAGCGCGACCCGGAGTGTCATATGATGACGTCTGCCGATGAAGACGCGATTGCTCCTGTTCCTGGGTCTATGGGTCGCTGTGCCGCTGCTGAGCGGCTGCGGCAAAAAAGGCATCTCCGCTGAGCTGGCTGCGTTCAAAGACGCTGGTCGCAGCGTGTCGGAGTTCGTCGATGCCGACGCGAGCGTCATGCAGGCCAAGCGCTGTCAGCAAGGCACCATCGACCAGATGTCCGTGCTGCTGTGCGAGTATTCGGGCCGCGATGCAGCGACGGCGGGCGTCCGCAGTGCCGCGCAGTGGGCGGGTGAGTGCGGAACCTGGCTGGCGCTTCAGCGAGACAAGGTGGTATTTGCCGTCGCGGACCGTGCAGAGCTCGATAGCAATGGCAAGACCGTCGCTGCGCTGACCAAAGTGTTTCGTCGTCAAGCCAAGAAATAGCGGCAGATCGGAACCTCCTCGACTACGGTAAGGGCATGCGCGATCCGGTGAGTCCAGCCGAGCCTCCTTCCGTGGCAAATCCTCAGCGGCAGAGCTTCCGTCGACTTCTCCAGAGCTCGTTTCTTCGCTTCATTCGAGCCGAAGCAGCGTCGGGCGTGGTGCTGATCATCAACACGGTGATCGCACTGCTGGTCGCCAACAGTCCGTGGCGTGACTCTTTTGCCAAGCTGTGGTCGTCGGTGATTGAGCTGCGTGTGCATCGCGTTGCGCTCGCGTTGCCGGTGCGAGACTGGATAAACGACGGTCTGATGGCGGTGTTCTTTCTGGTCGTCGGGCTGGAGATCAAGCGCGAGCTACTGCAAGGAGAGCTGGCGTCGCTGCGCAAAGCGGCGTTGCCGGTGGTGTCGGCGCTCGGCGGGATGCTGGTGCCGGCGCTCATCTTTTTGGGCTTTACACACGGAACACCGCTGGCGCGCGGCTTTGGCATTCCCACGGCGACGGACATTGCCTTCACGGTCGGGGTGATGGCGCTGCTCGGACGACGGGTGCCGCTTGGGGCAAAGGTGTTCGTGACGGCGCTGGCGATCGCAGACGATCTCGGGGCCGTCGTGGTGATTGCGGTGTTCTATTCGCATCACACGGCGCTGTGGGGCCTTCTGCCGATTGCGGGGCTTGTGCTGCTGCTGTTGTCGCTCAATGTGCTGGGCGTGCGCAGGCTGGCCCCGTATCTGGTGCTCGGTGTGTTTCTGTGGCTGGCGATGCACTCGGCGGGGGTTCATGCGACGCTGGCCGGCGTGGTGCTGGCGATGTGCATTCCGATCTCGGGACGACACGACGACCAAGACTTCCTGATTGCCGCCGAGCACGCGGTGTCGACGTACGGCGAGCATGCGGACGGTGAAGAAGACCAAGACAACCTACGTGAGCGACGAGAAGCATCGCTTCGCGCGCTGGCGGAAGTGATTGCTGGGATGAAGTCGCCGCTGCATCGGCTAGAGCAGCACCTTCACACGGTGGTGGCGTTTGGGATTCTGCCGCTGTTTGCGCTGGCGAACGCGGGCGTCGAGCTTCCGATGGGACAGAGCCTGAAGACGCTGGTGATGCAGCCGGTGTCGCTCGGAGTGTTCTTCGGACTGCTGTGCGGCAAGCCGATCGGGATCTTTGTCTTCGGCGCGCTGGCGATCAAGCTGGGACTGGGCGCGATGCCGTCGCGAACCAGCTATCGTGTGCTGTTTGGCTCGTCGATGCTGGCGGGGATTGGCTTTACGATGTCGATCTTCATCACCAGCCTGGCGTTTTCCGATCCGGCGCAGGTGACGGAAGCCAAGGTGGGGGTGCTGCTCGGATCGCTGTGTGCGGCGATGCTCGGGTCGCTGTGGCTGCGGCTGTGTTCCCCTTCGCCCAGCAGCGCGGCGTGATGCAGGGCGAGCCCGGACCCTGTGCCTTGACGGGCGCTCGGTGCGAGCGCTATAGCTTGTCGTCGATGACAAGCCTCTGTCACCCTGCGGGCCGCGATGAGTAGCGCAAAACACGTCAGTTCCTCTCTGCGGATGCGTAGCGAGGCGTGGAACCTGGTCTATCGCTTCCTGCGGCAGTGGCCGTGGATGCTGGTGGTGAGTGTCCTGGGCACTGGCGTGGGCCTGTACTTTGGGCAGCGCCATCGTCCGACCTACCAAAGCACTGCGCAGGTTCGCGTCGGTGAGGAGCTAGACGCCAAGTCGGTGCCGGGTCAGCGCGAAGATGCGAGCGACCTGGCGGATCTGCCCGATACCTTGGCCAATGCCTTTCGGGCGCGGATTGTTGTCGATGCACGGCTCAAAGCGACGGTGGCGGAGCTGCTGAAGAACCCCTCGCTTGCGCACCTGCCAGAGCTTCAGACCGAAAAAGGCCAGGAAGAGCTGGTCGAAAACATCAAAAAGACGCTGCTCGTCGAGCCGGTGACGCGGCGGCTGTTCCAAGTGACCTACAACGCGCGCGATCCGGTGCTGGCGCAGCAGGTGCTAAAGGCGCTGTCGGAAGATGGCGCGAGCAGCGTGGTTTCGCAGCGCGTCGATACGGCGAAGAAAGCGCGTGAGTTTCTGGGCGAAGAAGCGGAGCGCGCGCGGCAGCGGATGCTCGATGCGGAAAACCAAGTGGTGCAGTTTGTCCGTCAGCATCCGAAGCTGCTCGTGTCGATTTCGGCGACGGATCGCAGCAAGCTCGGACTTCAGGCGGCGGACAAGCTGCTGGTGACGACGCGCGGCAAGCCGCAGGTGAATCCGGTGAAGATGGCGGACAGCTATTCTTCGCCCGAGCTGCGGCCTCTGCTTGAAAAGCGTGCGCAGGTGGAAGCGCAGATCGCGCAGATCGAAAACGGGCACAAATACGATCCGACGCAGCAAAAGCTGCTCGATGTGGATCGGCTTCAGCAGCAGCTCCAAGAGATGAAAGCGCAGGGCTACACCGCGGAATACCCGGAGTTTCGACGGGCGACGGCGGATGTAGAGCGGCTTCAGCGGGAGATTCGCGATGGTCGAACCCGCAAAGATCCGAAGCTGGCCGAAGACATGCTGCTGCTTGGGCAGTCGCGGGCGCAGCTCTCGGTGATCGATCGGCAGATTACGGCCATTCGTCGCAAGCTGGGCGGTGGCGATGCGAAGCTGTCGGCGGATGAAGAAGCGCTCAATGCCGAAGCGGTGTACTCGCGGCTGTTCCGAGACATGGAAAGCGCGCGGCAGGCGTACGACAAGCTGCGTGAGCGCGAGCTGGAGTCGGTGGTGAGTGAGCAGCTCATCAAGATGCCGGGCAATGCGGCGGCGCGAATCATCGATCCGGCGAACCTGCCAGCGCGGCCTCGCGGGCTGTCGCGCAAGATGATGATGCTGCTGATGGCGCTGCTCGGGATGATGTCGGGCCTGCTGGTCGGCGTCGGACGGGCGCTGTCGGACAAGCGCGTCTTTACCGCGATTGATCTATGGCATGCGACGGGGCTGCCGGTGCTGGCGCGGATTCCGTCGGGGGACAAGCTGAGCGCGCGCAACGTCCTGCCGGAAGTGCTGTCGGGAAGCGACTCGGGGGAGCGGCTGCTGCCGATGATTCCTGCGTCGCTGGATCTTCAGGCCAAGCAAGGTGCAAGTCGGCTGGTCGAGCTGGGCTATGTGGTGAGTCCGGCTCCGTCCAGCCTGCCGTCGCCCGAGCTGGTCTTGCAGAGCCGACCCGAGGGCGCGCGTGCCGAGCAGTATCGTCTGCTGCGCTGTCGGCTGGCCGAGCGAGGCAACCCGCGTCTGCTGTTGTGCGTGAGCAGCCAGCCGGGGGAAGGCAAGTCGGTGGTGGCGGCCAACCTGGCACTGGCGATCTCGGAAGGGGGCGGTGCGAAGGTGGCGCTGATTGATGCGCACCTGATTGGGCCTCGGCTGCACGCACTGCTGATTCCGGGCAGCGAGGTGGTGCCGTCGGACCTGCGGCAGCGCAAGCCCGAGGTGTGGCAGATCACGCCGGAGCTGTGCTTGGTGCCCGCCGCTGCGATGGGCGATCGGAGCAGTCGGGCCGCGATCGAAAACTCCCCGGCGTTTGCGAGCCTGTTGCAAGACCTGCTGTCGGCGTTTGACTACGTGATCATCGACACGCCACCGCTCAGCCTGGCTGCCGATGCGCGCTTGCTCCTTCGTCACGGCGGGAGCTGCTTGCTGGTGGTGCGGGCGGCGCGAACGGATCTGGAGATGCTGCGTCTGGCGCTCGATCGAGTCGGTCGCAGTGCCATCGCCGGAACGATCCTCAACGGCTAGATCGAACGCCCGCCCGGCGAGCAGGGGCCAGCGGGTGAGAGAAGATCTATCAAGGCGTGAGACAAGCGCGCCCGCTTGGTGAGAGAGGAACTCTCAAGGCGTGAGACAAGCGCGCTGGCTTGGTGAGAGAAGATCTATCAGGGTGTGAGACACGCGCGCCCGCTTGGTGAGAGAAGAACTCTCAAGGCGTGAGACAAGCGCGCTGGCTTGGTGAGAGAAGAACTCTCAAGGCGTGAGACAAGCGCGCTGGCTTGGTGAGAGAAGATCTATCAAGGCGTGAGAGATCTTCGGCCAGCAGGTGACGGGTGCTCGGTCAGTGCGGGAGAGAAGCGGGACCAGGCAGCGTGGCCAGCTCCGGCGGGAGCTGCCAGGCGCGGATGACCTGCGGCAGCACCGCGCGCGGAAGCTGTAGCAGGCGTGGATGCTTGGCGGGCGCAAGCCAGCGCAGGATCTCAAGCAGCGACGCTTCGGGCAGGGCGGTACAGCCTGCGGTCGGCTGCTCAGGCGGGGGCGCGACGTGAAAGAAGATGCAGCTTCCCGCACCGGGCCGAGGCTGGCTGCGGTTGTAGCCGAGCACCACCAAGTACTTGTAGTGGTCGGTCGGCATGCGCAGCGACTCGGCGGACTGCCAGGTGGAATCGGGACGCTCTTTGACCAGCCGGTTGTAGTCGGGCGACTTCACATCATCGACGCAGCGATCGAGCGGCCCGGCCTTGTGATAGGGCAGGGTGACGCGGTCGGGGGCCTTGTCGGCGTAGCCCCACAGCTCATCAAAGGTCAGAAGTCCAGCGGGGGCTCGACCGTCGCCTTCTTGTTTGAGGGGTCCAGGTGCGGGCGGCTTGGGCGATCCTGGATCACTGCGCCAGCCGAGGCCACTTCGTCCGACCCAAGCGGGACGCGGCTTGCCCCACAGCACCCAGCGTCCACCTTGTCGCGAAAGCGGATAGAGCATGCCGCGCGGCGCATCCCAGTCCTCCGTCAGCACCACCACCAGCTGCTCACTGTGGACAAGCGGCGGCGTGGGCCCGAGCGACAGCAGCGGTGCGAGCAGCCAGGCGCTAGTCACGCTGAAGGGCTCGCAGTGCGGCCCGCAGGACTTCTTCGATCTGGGCGTCGGGCTTTTGCAAGAGGGCTTGATCGGTGGCGCGCTCGGCGTCGGCGGGTCGATAGCCCAGGTTGACGAGCGCTCCAGCGACATCGGCAAACACACCACCTTGGGCAGGCTTGTCCGATGCGGTTGCGCGCGTCGCTTTCGCTTTGCCGCTGCCTTCGGGCCGAGGCACCTTGTCGCGCAGCTCGAGGATGAGACGCTCAGCGGTCTTGGGACCAATGCCGGGCACCTTGCGCAGCCGCGCCACGTCTTCGCCGGCCACCGCCGCAAACAGTCCTGCCGCATCGAGCCCCGACAGAAGCCCAATCGCCAGCTTGGGACCGATGCCCGACACCGCGATGCACAGCTCGAAGGCGCGGCGCTCGTCTTTGGTGGCAAAGCCAAACAGCTGCATGGCGTCTTCGCGAACGTGCAGGTGCGTCAGCAGCTCGGCCTTGTGTCCGACTGCGGGCAGTGCCGTCAGGGTGTTGAGTGAGACGGAGACTTGGTATCCCACACCGCCGACGTCCACAAGGACGCCGTCGAGGGTCTTATCAATGAGGGTGCCGCTGAGACGAGCAATCACGGGCCCGACTGTGCCAAATCGAGCCGTGGGCGTCAAAGAACGTGGCTACAGCCAGCGCTTCCAGCCGTCGCTCGTGAGCTTCCAGTTGTCGATCTTTTGTTTGAGGCTGCTGTCTCGTCCGCCAAACATCATGAAGACGCCCTGCGCAAAGGTCAGGCTGGCGTCGATGCGCGCGGGCGGAACTTGGGTGGTGCTGACGGTGGCCCACGTCGTGCCCTGGATGGAATAGCGGAAGGTGTCGCTCAGCAGGTTGCCCGCGCCGTCAATGCCGCCAAACAGCACGATCTGCTGGCCCTGCGGGTCAATCGTGGCGGAAAACGCGCTGCGATAGCTGGGGGCACCGCCCTCTTGCGACACCACCGTCCATTTGGGCGGCATCGCCACCGCATCCAGCCGATAGACCTGGACCGTCGACTTGGTCATTTCATCGCTGCCGACCAAGTAAACATCGGTCTGGGTTGAGAGCAGCTTGGGCGACTTGACCTGCGGCGCGCCTGTCGTGTTGACCAGCGCCAGGTTGGTCATCCCCGGTGACTGCATCCGCCACAGGTCGCTGAGCGGCGAACCTCCCGATCCCGTGATGCCACCAAACAGCAGCGTGGTTGGGGTCATCGTCGCGCTGGGCACAATGGTCAGCCCGGCAAAGGCGCGCGGTGGCGTCGGTGCGGTGACGGTGGTGATCGGCTGCCAGGTGCGCGCGTCTCCGGGCATCGCGGCTTGGTACTGCCAGGTATCCAGCTGGACGACGCCGCCTGCGCCCATGCCTTGGACGACGAGCACGCGGTCAGACAGCGGATCGGCGACCATGTTGGGCTGCCGCGGTCCAGGGCTCATCGGGCTCGTGATGCGCTGCCAGGTGTTCTGGCTCAGGCTGTATTCCCAGGTGTCGCCGAGCGTCTGCTCTCCGCTGACTACGCCACCGAACAGGACCAAGCTGGTTGGCGAGGAAAGCGGAACCGCGACCAGGCCGGCGCCGTAGCGAGGCTCTGGACCGACAAACGGCAGCTTGCTCACGTTGCGGTCGAGCGTGACGACGATGCGCTTGTGCTCTCCAGAAGAGACGCTTTCGCTGAAGGTGCCGTGAAACGTGGGGCTGGCGGACAGCTCACCGATGATGTCAGCCTGGATGCTGCCACCGCTGCCCAGGTTTAAGGCAAAGACGACAGGAAAGGACTTGGCTTCGCCGGTCGAAACGGCAAAGCCTCGCTGCTGCTTGGTGCCGCCGTCCAGGCTGTAGACCGTGCGGATGAGATCCAGCTCTCCGCCGGGCGATTCCACTTGGACGGTGATGCACGCTTCGCTCTGGCCTTCGCACGGATCAACCTGGCTGCATCCGGTCGTCGCCGCGCACAGCAGCGCCAGCAAAGAAGCAGAGGCGCGAACAAGAGGCAATCCCAGTCGCAAGGTCGCAATACTCATGGGGTCACCGGATCAAAGACTGTGACGGTGGGACCGCGTGTCCCAAAATAGACACCAAGGCCAATCGCTGTACCGAGCAGCACCGCTCCACCCGCCGCACCCGCGATGATGAGCCACGTCTTTTTCGAGATCGGCTGCCGGGCAGGCTGCGCGACAAAGCCCTTGGGCGGTGGTTCCCCTGTCGTTTCCACCGGATAGGTATCGAGCGCGGTGAGCTGAACCGTTGGCTTGGGGGCCAGCTGCTGCTCTAGCTCGGCGACTGTGGTCTCGACTTCGGCGCGATTGGCTGCCGTGGGCGCATCGGTCAGGTAGCGCTTGTAATAGGTCAGCGCCTGCTGCTGCCGTCCCGCCTTGTTGTGAGACTGCGCGATGTTGAACAAAAACACCGGCTGCGGCAGCGACTTGTAACAGAGCTCGAACTGCTCGATGGCTTGGTCCCACTCTCCCTTTTTGTAGAAGGCGGTCCCTTGTTCGTACGCTTTTTTGGCGGTGGCTTTGGCGGCGGCGCTCGGCGGGTCTGCGGCAAAGGCCACAGGGGACGAAAGCCCTATCAGTCCCCATAGTAGGAGCGAGCGGGCGATAACTTTTTCCACAGCTTATCGTAACACGCCTTTTCGCCGATCTGATAGGAGCAAGGCCGTGACCGCAACGGATGGCAGAAACGACGAACCGGCGGGTGTTTCTCGTCTTGGGCGGCCCTCGGGTGCGGGTGGCGGTGGCGGTGGATCGAGCGATTCTTCGAGCCCCATCGCCGATGTCGTGGTGCTGTTTGTGGTTGCGCTGACGCTGCTGCTTGTATCGGGTTCGGCGGTGGCTTCGCTGGGTCTTGCGCGGCGTGCTGGGATCTGGGGCTCGCTTGTGTCGGTTGCGCTGCCGGAGCTGGCTGGGCTGCTCATTCCTTCCCTGCTGTTTGTCTGGCAGTCGGGTCAGCGCCAGCGCTTGGGAATGCTCATCGTGCCGCCGAGTCGGCGTATATCGGCGGTGCTGCTGCACCTGCTGGCGGGCGGGCTGCTGGGCATGACCCTGTTTTATGTGCTGTCGGCCTGGCTGGAGCCGCTCTACGAGCACTTGGTTCGACTGACGCCAGCGGAGCAGCGCGCGCTGGAGCGAATGATTGTGCCGGCGTCGGGGGTTCGACCGCTCGGCCTGGATCTGCTGACGTTTGCGCTGGTTCCTGCGCTGTGTGAAGAAGTGCTGTTTCGCGGCGCGATTCTTTTGACGCTGCTGCCCGACTTGGGGAACCCGCAGGCGATGGATGCGCACCGGCAACCGGCTCGCAGTGGCGCGATGATGCTGCTGTGCGCGGTGCTGTTTGGGCTGATTCATCTGTCGTGGGGACGCATGATTCCGACGATGCTGCTCGGGATGGCGTTTGCGCTGGCGGTGCGACTCGCTGGATCGCTGTGGGTGCCAGTGGCGATGCACGCGATGAACAATGCGCTGGTGGTGCTGATGGTGCGCCGCGGCCTGTCGTCTTTTGTGGAGCTGGGCTGGACGGTGCGGATCGGGCTTGTGCCGGTTGCGGTTGTGCTGCTTTGGACGGTGCTCCGCTTGCTTGGGCGTGGCACGGCGGCGTGGGAAAGCGCGCGGGATGCTTGACAGCGGCGAGCGCTGCCGATTTCCTTGTGAGTAGTGATCCGCTTGCGTCCACGACGACATGGGACTCTTTGGGCTGCGACGCTGGGCTTTTTCGGGCTCAGCGTCTTGCCGTGGTCTGGGCTGGCGTCGGGATCGCAGGCACCGCTTTTGCTGGCCTCGGTGTCGGCTCCCGCGTCGCTGCCAGGCATTGGCAAAGAGCTGGGACGGGCGATGCTCCAAGCGCTAAAAGAAGCGAGCGTGAGCGCGCAGCCCGCCAAGACCGATTCCGAAGGCACGCTGTGGGCGAAGCTGGAAGAAGTCGGGGCCGGGCGACTGAAGCTGTCGTTGACCTATCGTGGGGCGGGGCGAACCACGAGCGCCGATGCGATGGGCGATCTGGAACACCTCGATGATCTGGTCTATTCGGTGGTGGCAGAGCTGCGGCCTCGGCTGTTGTCGTCAATCGATTCGCTGCCGCAGCGGAGCCTGTTGCCATCTTCGCTCGCGAGCGCACCGCCGGTGCAGGTCAAGCTGGCCTCTTTGTCGGGCGTATCGAAGCGATCGGAGCTGACGCTGCTCGGGGCCGGTCCGAAGCTGGATGCCAAGCCGTCGATCAGGCCCGAAGCCAAGGTCGAAGCGAAGGTCGAAGCCAAGCCCGAAGCCAAGGTCGAAGCCAAGGTCGAAGCCAAGCCGGGGAGCGTGCCGACGCCTCCGGGGACGACGCTGCCGCCGCCTCCAACGGTTTCCAGTCCGACCCCAAACCCAAGTCCGGCTGAGGTTGCGCCGAAACAGCGTCCGCGCGTGGCGGTGGGACTGCTGGGCGAGCCGATGGCTGCACTTCCCGCCGGTTATTACGGACTGAGCGCCGTCGGACAGCACGCGATGATGTCGTTTTTGCAGCAGCGGCTGGCGGTTCCGGTGACGGCGACGCGGCTGTATAGCTTGGTGGGCGGCTACGAAGCGCTGGAGCAGTCGCTGCGAGCGGGCGCTCATCACACGCTGATGGCTCGGCTGGATGCGCTGACGGTTCAGAACGGGGTCTTAAGCGGACGAATTCACTTCGTGCTGCTGCAAGATGGCAAGCTCTTATACGATCGCAGCGTGCCGCTCCTTCCGACGGTGTCGAGTGCTTCAGAGTCGCCCAGTGCGCTGTTTTCGCGGGCGCTGTTGGCGACGCTCGATACGCTGTTGGCAGAGCTATCCAGCCGCTTGCCTGCGCGGTAATCGTCGCGTCCGGGCGCGGATGTGGGTCCGTACCCGACTCGCGGGCTCGCGGGAGCCCAAACCGGCCAATTGACGCTAAGTTGGCTTTTGTCATACGATAACCTTCGCAAAATGGTGTCCTCACTGAGAGCCTTGGTGGATCACCAGTCAGGACGCTGAGGAGCACGCGTGGCACTACCTTCGCCTTTTGGAAAATACCTGCTCCTTGAG
>WBZX01002015.1_pt1 | contig 11068 bp, 4 predicted proteins | sample 5204211 | NCBI WGS metagenome assembly WBZX01 (sample SAMN12344362, study PRJNA552823) | activated sludge metagenome | biome: Activated sludge suspended growth; feature: Nitrification reactor; material: Wastewater; isolation source: activated sludge from nitrification reactor of wastewater treatment...
TCACAGCAAGGTGCTGGGTCCGGTCGATCGGGTGAAGGCGGCGCTGTCGCTGGACCTCACATCGGTGACGACCGATCAGCCGCAGTACTGGCCAAACGAAAAGGTCTACCTGAAGGTGATGGCGCTGGGACGACCGTCCGCCGAGGTGTCGGGCAAGCTGGCCAAGCGCGACGGACAGAGCCAAGACGTCAAGGGCAAGCTGGACGCAAGTGGCGTGCTGGTGCTGGAAGTGCTGGACGGAACGGCGCGCAAGCTGGAACTCGGCGAGTACCGCATTGATGTGGCGGTCCAGGGCGGCAAGGGCAAAGGTCAGGCGACGTTTTCGGTGGTCGAAGGCACGCTGGGATCGCTGTCGTTTGCGCACGAGTGGAAGAAAGTCACCAAGGCCGACGAGCTAGAGCGGATTCGCGGGGCGTGGTTTCTGGGCAACGCGGCAGGGGCGGGCAAGCGCTGGGGCAACGGCCTGTCGTTCAAGAACGAGCTGCGGCTGTCGAACCAGCCATTTAGCGGTGAGGTGAAGGTTCACTCGCGCTGCATGCTGCCGGGCTGTAATGGCACCTACGCGGGTCCATCGCAGACGGTGATGGTCGAAAAGGGGGAGCTGCTCGGTACGCTGAACGTCGGCGGTCACTCGGGTCCGTTCCAGATCGAAGTGGTGTCGCCGCGTGGCAGCCTGCGTCATCAGTTTGAGGGCTCTAGCCACGTCGAGCGGGACATGGTGATGGCGGCAGGCGGCGTGAGCTACTTGCACAAGGTCGGCGTCGCCCCGTATGAGCGCACGGTCCAGGTGCCGGGTCGCGATCTGTTTGTCGAAAGCCAGAAGCAGGGCAGTGATCCGTTCGTGGTCAGCTCGCTCATCGCGCAGTCGGGCTCGATTGGCATTGAGGTGACGACCAAAGTGACCTCGGCGGCGCTGTTCGTTCATACGCCAAACCCTGACGGGACGTTTGTGTCCAAGCAGCTTCAGCTCGGGGGCGAGCTTGCGGCGGGTCGCAAGATCGATGTGCCGGTGTCGGGACCGTACTCGCTCGTCACGATCGGCGGCTTTGTCGGGGAGACGTTCAAGGAAGGCTGGGCGCTCGCGTTTCCGCCGTCATCGCTCAAGGTCAGCGTGCAGGCTGCGAAGGAAGGCAGCCCGAAGGCGACGATTCCGGTGCAGATCGCGGCAGAAGATCAGGGCAAGGGCGTGGCGGTGTCGGCGATCCTTGAGGTCTATGACAACCGGGTGCCTTCGCGTAGCCCGGCGACTCATCTGAACTCGGCGGTTGGTGACTCGGTGCGCAGCGCGTCGCAGTCGGTGTCTTCGTGGAGCGACAACACCGGCATGGAAGACGATGCGTCCGAGCTGGATGGCGAGATGATTGAGCGGGCCGAGCGCAAGAAAGAGTCGTCGTCGCCGATGAAGTCGATGGCGGCTCCGTCGGCTCCACCGGCTCCAATGGGGTCTATCGGTGTCGGCGCGTTTGGCATAAGCGGACGGGGCTCGGGTGGTGGCGGCTACGGCGGCGGCAGCCAGATGGCCAAGCGCACGATGGGCAAGAAGATGTCGCTTGGTGGCGTCAGCTCATCGGGGGGCGGCGCGCAGGGCGGCGGCGATGGTGACGAAGAAGAGGCGATGAAGGAAGAAGTCCGCGAGGGCGACAAGAAGGTGGTGTTCTGCCAGCGGATTGTGACGGACGCGAGCGGTCGGGCGCAGGTCGAGGTGCAGCTGCCACCGCAGACGGGCCGGGTGGCGATGCGGGTGGTGGCGGTGCAGAAGCTGGACTTTGCGCAGGCGCAGACCGAGCTGGATGTAAAGCGGGTCGCCGGGGCTGAGGCGAGGCTGCCGAAGACGTTTGTGCCGGGCGCGATGCTGACGGTGCCGATCGATACGGTGAACGCCACGCAGAGCACGCTGCGGCTCCTGGTGACGGGACCGGGCGTCAGCAAAGAGCTTGCGGTGCCCCCAGGGTCTGCCTCGCATCAGCTGGCGCTGACGATGAACAAGCCGGGGGTGCTGGCGCTGACGGTGCAGGGGCCGGACGGCAAGGTCTACGACCGGCGCGAGCTGCCGATGGATACGATCGGCGAGCAGAAGGTGACGTTCTCGCGGCTCCAGTTTGGGGACGGCGGGCCGGTGACGATTGCGGCGGATGAAACGGCGCGGGTCTATGCCGGTGCGGGGCCGCTTCTGCGCGGGATGGCGATGAACGTCTATACGACCAGTGAGTCGTGGTTTGGGCACGCCGAAGCGCTGTCAGCGCGGGTGGCGGTGCGGTCGGCGCTGCTGGCGGCTGTGAAGCGTGGGCTGCTGAGTGACGATGGCTTGGCGCACACGCTGCGGACGTCGGTGGACAAGGACGTCCGTGATCTGGACGAAGCCTTCTGCGACAAGGGCGAAGGGCTGTGCCGTCCGTATCCGGGGCTGCCAACGAGCCCGCTGTGGAGTGGCTGGGTGGCGCGCAACCTGTTTTCGGCGGTGCGGTCGCTGCAAGTGGCGGCGTCGCCGGATGTGCGGGTGCAGCAGGCGCAGCAGAAGGCGCAGGCGCTGGCGGATCGGATTCGGCAGGCGCTGGTGAAAAAGGGACTCAAGACCGAGGAGCTGGGCGGCTTTGATGGCAGTGGTCAGGACGTGGTTCCCGTCGAGATCGGCGGACAGGTGGTCTACAAGGTGATCACGGATGATGCGGTGACTCGGTGGGCTTCCGAGAAGCTGCTGCCGAAGCTCGACCTGGACCGCAAGGAGGCCGAGCTGGCGTTTGCCAAGGCGTACGACACGTTCCGCTTTCTGCGGGCGTTTGAGCGAGTCGGTGCGACGCAGTACCTGACCGAGCTGGCGATGGCGTTTTATCAAAAGGGTGACCAAGCGCAGTTCGCGAAGCTGTATCGGCAGGTGAGCCGCAACATGATCCTTCTGCAAGAGCCGGGGCTGATTCAGGGGCCGGCGCTTCTCGGTGGGGTGTACTCGACGCCGATGGCGCTGGTGCGGTTTATCGAGCTACAGCTTCTGATCGGAGCGAGCCAGCCGGTGCAGACGGGCTTGCGCAAGCAGGATGGCAGCCCGCTTGGCTTTGAAGAGACGGTGGTGGGCCCGGCGACGATTGCGGTTCCGGCTGGGGCGATTGCTCGAGTGGACCGGGCGCAGCTTCTGCGGATGACCAAGACGACGCAGCCGTTTGCCAAGGTGTCGGTGAGTCGCGCGGCGGCGAAGGTCGGTGAAGAGCTGGCGATGACGGTGGAGCTAGATGCCGATCGCGATCCGCTGGAGTACTACGCGCTCATCGCGGTGCCTTCGACCACGTCGGTGAAGCAGACCGAAGACATCCTGTCGGATTATCGCGGGCAGCTCATCTACGGTCAGCAAGGGCAGGGCGGGACGCAGATGCAGCTACTCACTGTGCCGTTTCGAGGCAAGCGATCGCTGCGCCTGCTGCTCGAAGGGGCGTACAAAGGTCAGTCGCCGGGTCTGGTGATGATTCGCCACATCGAGAGCCTCCAGCACGTCTGTGGTGTGGAAGCGCCGGTGGTGTCGGTGGACTAGCGGGCGCGGCGGAAGTCGCGCACAGACGGAATGTCGGGATGGGGCGCGATGCCGCGTGACGAGTCGTCGGTGAGCAGGTGGACGCACTGGGCGTCGCCAAAGTGGACAAAGTAGCTGTTGATGTGGGTCGGCTCGTTGTCAAAGGCCGCGAGCACGGTGCCAAGCTGGGCGATCAGCGAGCGGGCGCGAACCTTCCAGTCATCGTCGTGCTCTTCGAGCGTTGGCTTCATCAGCAAGTGAACCTGCTGCGCATCGGGAACCGGGAAGCCTTCGCGGGCCAGGCAGGCTACGGTGCCCTGACGCATGGGCTCGTGGCGTCCGGTGCAGTAGGCGATGCGGGTGCCGAGGGACAGGACCTCGCGCACGAAGTCCACGGCGCCAGCGACTGCGATGTCGTCGACACAGTACTCGCTGGTAAAGAAGGTCTGCTTCCAGTAGCGACGGACTTTGGGGACCAGCGCGTCCAGCTCGTGATCCTGGATGCCGACGCAGCGAAGTGGCTTTTCGACCGACCAGTCGGTGAAGTGATCGGGCTGACAGCTGGTGAGTCGCGGCTCTCCCAGGTGCTGACCGGCTTCGCGCACGATGCGGGCTTGGCGCGGCTTGTTGTCGAGCAGCGTGGAGTCGAGATCGAACACGAACACACCACGCGGGCCCAGCGCAGCGGCCTTTTGCAGCGCACGATCGAGCACACCCGGATCGACGGCGCGACCATGAGCGGCGGTCCAGAAGCTGGGATCGCGCGGTGCGCTGCTGTGCGGGTCGCGTGGATAGTGATGGTCAGGAACTTGGTTCGTAGTCATCGGCGGCGCGCAGGCTAGATCAGGCTGGTATGTGCTGTCGAGTGCGATGCCGACCCAGGCGTTTTTCTTCCTGTTTCCAGATGGATGCGTTGTATGCCTTACATGCTTCACTTAAAATGTATGAGACATGTCAGAGCCAGCCGTCGCTGCGGCCAGCGTGGGGCCAGGTTCCATCCTGGGCGGGAAGTATCGTCTTCTGCGCGTCCTGGGATCGGGCGCTATGGGCACGGTCTACGCGGCGCTGCATGAAAAGCTCGGACGCGACGTCGCCATCAAGGTGCTAAACGCGGAGCTGGGCCAGCATGGGGACGCGCTGGTTCGCTTTCAGCGAGAGGCGGAGCTGGTTACGAAGCTGGGACACCCAAACATCGTCGCGGTCTACGACTTTGGACAGTGCCCGAACAAAGCGCCGTACTTCGTGATGGAAGTGGTGTCGGGGCAGACGCTTAGACATCGGCTGGAGCAAGGACCACTCGGAGACGATGAGATCATCGCAGTGTTCGCCCCGCTGCTGTCAGCCGTCGCCGCCGCCCACAGCGCCGGCGTGGTTCATCGCGATTTAAAGCCCGAAAACGTGATGCTCGTGCCTCGGACGGATGGGCATGGGGCGATGCCGCTGGTGAAGCTGCTGGACTTTGGGGTGGCCAAGATTCGGCAGGACAGAGAGCCGGAGCCAGCGACGGGAGCGCCGGATGCGGGGTCTGCGGCAAAGGATGTCCTGGCCACTGCGACGGGCGCGCTGATGGGAACGCCGGCGTATATGTCGCCAGAGCAGATCAAATCGACGGGAAGCATCGACGGACGAGCGGACATTTACGCGATCGGTGTGATGCTGTTTGAGTCGGTGACAGGTGATCGTCCGTTTGTGGGCGATACGCTGGCGGCGCTGCTCGGGTCGCACCTGTTTGGGCAAGCGGCGAAGCCGTCGGTGGTATCGAAGCGAAACAAGGTTCCGGCGCGGCACATTGACACGGTGCGGCTCGACACGGTGATCCTGCGGACGCTGGCGAAGCTGCCCGAGGAGCGCTATCCCGACTGCTTGCAGCTACGCGACGATCTGGACGTGGTGTGGGGACGGCGCGGGCTGTGGCAAGAAGCGAGCGTCGGGCAAGCGGTGTCGACGCGCCCGGTAAAGCGATCGCCGCTGGGTCCGTCGCGGTGGCGCTGGCTTGTGCCGCTGGGGCTGGGACTTGCGCTCGTCGCAGCACTGACGCTGCGAACGCTGTCGCCGCAGGGGTTTTCGCCCGACTCGACGCCGGGGAAAGCACTGACGGTGATGCAGACGGCCCAGCGCGGGTCGCTGGTGGAAAAGCGGGCGCTGGCGCTGGCGATTGAGTCGGTGGGTCGACGGGCACTCTTGCCGCAGCTGATCGAGCTGCTACGCGATGAAAACGAGCCACTGCGGCTGCTTCTCCCGACGGTGTATGCGCTGGGTCAGTCGGGGGATGAGCTGCTGCTTGCGGAGCTGACCAAGCGGACTTCAGCGGCGGTGGGTGCGCAGGCGATCGAGGCGCAGGCGGTGCGGCTGCGGTTGGGGGCGCAGGATGCGGTGCCGGTGCTGGACGCGGCAGCAGCGACGGAGACAGTGACGCCAGAAGCGCGACTGTGGGCGGCGCTGGCGCTGTCGCAGGCGGGCAAAGCTCAGACGGGGGCGCTGGCGAAGCTGAGAGAGCGGCTGGTGCGACCCGGTGTGCAGCTCTCGAAGGGACTGCGGCTGCTGCTTCTGCTGGAGCTGGTGCGTCAAGGTGATGCAGCGACGGAAAAGCAGCTTCGTGAGCAGGCGGCGCAGCGTCCCGTGACCGAAGCGAGCATCGACGCGCTGCTGTCGCTGGCCCAAGGTGGCAAGACGGATGCGCTCCTGACGCTGACGGAGCTGCTTGGGTCGGTGTCTGGGGATGAAAAGCCGCTCGTTGTGCTGGCGCTGGCGCGTAGTGGAAATGCGACGGTGCTCGACGAGCTTCGCAAGCTACTAGATCAAGATGCTTATCGCCTACGGGCTCTGTCCGCCGTGGGTCACTTGGGGCCAAGTGCAACGTCCGTCGAGGGACAGCTTGTGCCACTTTTATCGTCGTCTGATGCTGCTGTGCGCCTTCATGCGGCGGCAGCTTTGATTGCGATCGCAGAGAAGGAAAGTCATGTCCGACGAGACTAACAGCCTGATCGGGCAGGTTGCTGGCGACTATCAGATCGTCAAGCTGCTCGGAGAAGGCGGGATGGGCGAGGTCTTCGCTGCGCAGCACCGCACGCTCGGACATCGCACGGCGTTCAAAGTCTTGCGACGCGAGATCATGAACAACCAGGAAGCCGTCGAGCGCTTCCGACAAGAAGCGCGGCTGATCGCGCGGGTCCGTCACCAAAACCTGATCGACATCTTCGACATCGGCGAGCTTCCCGACGGGCGACTCTACTACGTGATGGAGTATCTGTCGGGACAGTCGCTGGCGAGCCTTCTGGAAAAGCGTCGGCTGCCGTTTCGCGAGGTGATGCAGATCATGCGTCAGCTCTGCGCGGGTCTGTCCGCCGCACACCAGGCTGGCATCGTGCATCGCGATCTCAAGCCGGAAAACCTGTTTCTCGTCGAGAGAGCGGGAGAGCCGCCGCTTTTGAAGCTGGTGGACTTCGGCATTGCCAAGACGGTTGGCGTCGACGGTGAGTCGATGAAGCTGACGCGGACGGGATCGCTTGTGGGCACGCCGTTTTACATGGCTCCCGAGCAGATCAACGGCGGAAAAGTCGATGTGCGGACGGATGTGTATGCGCTCGGCGTGATCCTGTACGAGATGTGTACGGGCAAGCTGCCGTTCGGCGGTGAGACGCTCGGCGAGGTGCTGATCGGACACCTGCAAAAGACGGTGCCGCCGCTCGAAAAAGACACGCAGCAGTTTGGCATTCCGCAGGCGATCGCGCCGATCTTGGCGAAGCTGCTGGCCAAAAATGCCGAAGATCGCTACGAGTCGGTGGCGGCGCTGGTTCAGGATCTGGATCGGCTTCAGCGTGGGGAGCAGACGACGGCGGGACTGGACAAGCGGCTGACGCTGTCGAAGCTACCGCAGGTGGAGCTGTCGAAGCAGCGACGGATGGTCATGTTGGCGCTGGTTCCCTTTGTACTGTGTGCGATCTTCGTCGGTGGCTACATTCTGTTCGATAAGCTGCGGAGCCGAGGACGGATCGAGGACATCGACATGGTGTCGCTGCGATCGCTGGCGCTGAAGATCTTGCAGGAAGGTCTTCTCGACGGAGATCCGGCGGTGCGTGGGCAAGCGGTGTCGGCGCTGGAAGACAGTCGGGACAGTCGTCACCGAAGCTTGCTGGAAGCGAAGCTGCGCGACGCGGATGCCCAAGTGCAAGCGGGGGCAGCGCGGGCGCTGGGGGTGATCGGCAACCGAGGTGCGACGGCGGCGCTGCTTCGTCGAGCGGATGAAGGCGGCGATCCGATCGTGATTGTTTCCGTCGGTGAATCGCTGGCAAAGCTGGGGGCTCCGGCGGGACGAAACTTGCTGGAACACTCGCTCGGGGAAGATCGCTATCCGCAGGTTCAGCTTCAGGCGGCGCTGGCGCTGCTGGATCTGGGCGACGACAAGGCGAAGACGCTGCTGACGAGCAAGATCGGACAGGGCAAGCCGACGGATGACAGTCGGATCGAGATCTTGAGCCACAAAGCGCAGCTTGGCGACGATGAAGCAAGAGATCAGCTGGTTCAGATCTTGCCGCAAGGAATGCCGTCGAGTCCTCGTCAGATTCGGGTGGCATCGCTGCTGGCATCGCTGGGCGACGACAAGGCGCGCAGTCTGCTGTCGGAAGTGGCGATTGTGCCGGGGACGCTTCAGGTGAGTGCAGCGCATGCGCTGTGTCTGCTCGACGATCAGAGCGGTCAGCCGACGCTGCGTGTGACGCTGTGGGCTCCGGGGACGGCGATGCCGCAGCGAATCCTGGCGGCGCAGGGAATCGGACACTGCGGCGACAAGCAAGACGCGAGCAAGCTGTCGCAGAAGCTGATCGGCGGAGAGCGGAGTGGGCTGCTTCGTCAGGCGGAAGCGGGCGCTTTGCTGAAGCTGTGCGACGGTGATCCGATGGTGCTGGCGGAGCGGAGTGTGAGCTGGGCAGAGCAGGCGCTCGGCGACGATGACTGGAATGTGCGTGCGCAGGCGGTGGCGGCACTGGCCGACGTGAGCGCTCCCAAGGCGCTGCCACTTTTGCGCAAGGCGATGCACGACGCGCGGGAAGAGGTGCGACGGGCGGCGGCGGACTCGCTGGGTCGCGTCGGTGGCAAAGATGCGATGGCGGCTCTGGCGGAAGGACTGAGCGATCAGAGCGCGCAGGTGCGAATGCAGATGATGCGGGCGATTGCCAAAGCGTCGCAGCTGGCGTCGGGCGATGCGAACATGAAGGGCTCGCTGGTCGAGGTGCTGAAGAAGGGCTCGGGACAGGGCGGATCGGGTGAAAAGGTGGCGCGGGCGGCGGCGCTGGTTGCGCTCGGTGATAAGACTCAGTCCAAAGAAGTGGAACGGATGGTCGCGACGGGCGATGCCGAAGCGCAAGCGATGGCGGTCGAGATGAGCGACGACGTTCCGCAGAGCAAGCTGGACTGGCTGACGAAGATCCTCAGCGACGAAAAAGCAGGGTTTTTAACGAGGCTGCGGGCGGCGGTGTCGCTGGCGAAAGCGGGCAGTCGAGCGGGCGTCGGGCTGCTGCAAGAAGCGGTGGCGCGCGGCGGGGCGGAAGCGGTGTGGGCTCAGTCGGCGCTCCGTCGGCTGGGGGAACAGCCTGCGAAAGAGCTGACGGCGGACGATCTGGGCGCGACGATGCAGTCGAAGGACGTAGAGGTGCGCCGATCGACGGTGGAAGCGCTGTCGGGCTGGCCCGCGAAGCAAGCGGTGCCGTATCTGCTGAAGTCGGCCAAAGATCCGAGCGTGCTGGTGCGCAGTCAGACGCTGGACAGTGCGTCGGCGCTTCCGTCGAGCGGCGGTGTGCATCCGGGGCTGCCGGTGGTGCGGCTTTTGACCAAAGATTCCGACGCGGCGCTGCGTGAGCGGGCGATGACGGTGATGGCGAAGCTGACGCGAGAGAGCGGTGGCGATCGAGGCACCGAGGCTGCGCGTGTGGTCGATCCGAAGCAAGGCAGCGAGACGGGCAAGGGAACATCGACGCAAGCGGGCTCGTCCGATCCTGCGGGCAGCGCAAGTCCGGCGGGCAGCGGGACAGCGGAGCCGGGAGCGACGCAGGGTGGAAAAGGCATGATTCGCATCGAGGCTCCGGCGGGGATGCAGATTCAGATCGACAAGCAGGCGTACACCGTCGGAAGTAAGCCCATTGAAGTGCCGGTGGGAGAACATCGCATCACGTATCCCGGCGGGCAGCAAGAAGTCACCGTCGTGGCGGGAGAGACGATTTCGATCAAGATCTCGGCGTCGCAAGTGACCGAGATGGTTCGTGCGGGCGTCGAGGCGTTTTCGCGCAAGGACTATCGCAAGGCGCGCAAGCTGCTCGAAAAAGCCAGCACACTGTGTAGTCGCAAGAAGGAAGAAAAGACGGTCTGTTCGTCGGTGGGCTACGAGCTGTCGTTTCACTTGGGTCAGACGTATGAGGCGCAAGAAGCGTGGGCGCAGGCGATGACGGAGTACGACAAGATCGAGCAGCCGGGCTTCTTCGGCAAGGTGAAGGCGGACGGACACCGCGCGGTGGCAGAGGCGATGAAGCGGATTTCTCCGAAGGTGGGTCGTCTGCGCGTGAGCAAAGTCGTCGCTGGGCGCTGTCAGACCGAGGACATTTGGATGCCTCCGGGGCGGCATCGTGTAAACGTCGGGGGCGGTCAGATGGTGCAGGTCCGTCCGCAAGAGACGATCGAGGTCAAAGGGTGTCCATGAGCGCGCTACGTGCTGCGAGTCGAGCCGTGCTGGCCTGGGCGATCTTGTCGTCGCTGGTTGGATCGTTTGTCGAGGCCAAGAGTGCTCGCAAGACCAAGGCCAGCGCGGAAGATGTGCAGCAAGCGGCAAAGCTATTGTCCGACGGAAAAGCTGCGCTGGTTGCGAAGAATAACGGGCAGGCCAAGACGCTGTTCGAAGACGCGTATCGGAAAAATCCGTCGGGAGAAGCGCTGTTTCAGCTGGGCAAGCTGGCGGAGTCGGAAGGTCGCACGGTGGCCGCGCAAGATGTGATGCGGCGGTTTCTCCAAGAGACGACGGGCGACGAGGATGGACCGGACCAAAAGGAAGCGCAGCGGATCGTGGCTCTGACGGGGCCAGCGGCGGGTGAAGTCAACGTGCTCGGAGCGCGAGGCGCGTGGGTGCTGGTCGACGATCACTTGGTGGGCGCGCTGCCGCTGCCGCTGCCGCTGCTGCTGGAGTCGGGAAATCATCGCATCATCGTCGAGCTGGGCGAGCAGCGAATCGAAGAACAGGTCAAAGCGCTGCCGGGTCAGACGGTGGAGATGCGCTTTAACCAAAAGACCGGCACGGTGGTGGTGTCGGTGCCGCCTGCGCTGGTGCTGCTTATCGACGGAGACTTTACGGCGGAACAGCAAAAATCGCTGCTTTCGGCGGTGAGCAAGTCCGTCGCCAAAGAGCGTCAGGTGGTGGTGGCGGGAGACAAGGCGCTCAAGCTTAGGCCGCAGCTGGCGGACTGTCTGTCGTCGTCGCAGTGTCTGACCGAGCTTGGCAACGTGAACGAAGCGCTGTTTGTGCTGCGGGTGCGGGCGAAAAAGACAGCGAAAGCAGCGACGGCAGCGCCGAGTGACAAGGCCAGCTGG
>WBZX01002991.1_pt1 | contig 11067 bp, 7 predicted proteins | sample 5204211 | NCBI WGS metagenome assembly WBZX01 (sample SAMN12344362, study PRJNA552823) | activated sludge metagenome | biome: Activated sludge suspended growth; feature: Nitrification reactor; material: Wastewater; isolation source: activated sludge from nitrification reactor of wastewater treatment...
CGCCACGTACAGGGTAGAGAGCCCGACGGTGGCCGCAGAAGTGAGCAGTTGAATGATGACATTGCTGCTAGGAACCAGACGGCTCGCATCCCCGTTGAGCCGTCCCAAGATCTCATCACCACCCACTGCTTCGAACTGCTCGAGATCGAGTCGCCCCATGGCAGACAGAATGTGCCGAGTGGTACGAGAGACCGTCTGATTCATCTGATCGAGCACGCGCTGCGACAAGCGACGAACCAGCCACCACTGCAGAAAGACACCCAGCGCAAAGCTCACGAGGTCGCCCAGTGGGGGGGAGGTGCGCGCCGTCGAGCCCAGCGCTTGATTGACACTGCGCAGGATGAGCACGTTGGTTGCTGCCACCAGCAGGATCTCCAGCGCCCAGCCCAGCTGTCCGAGCATTCCCTCTCCAACTACCAAGCGCACGAGATCCACCATGCTGGTACGGGCATCCGCAAGCAGAGAGTAGGCCGGCCCTGACGAAGACTTCGCTGCGGATGTCATGGCGGGTGGTTCTTCCTCATCTCTTTACGCTTGGTGTGGTGAAGGTGTATTTGGCAACAGTCAGCGCATCGTTGTAAAGCCCATTGCGGCGGCGGGCTGCGTCTACCGCTGCGCCCGAGTCGTGAGCTTGACATCGCAAATCGCAGTGTGAGATGGATTGATGTGGTTCGGAGAAGAGACACCGAAGGTTCTGGGTCCTGCACGTGGAGACGGCTGCGTTGACACACCTACTGGTGACACTTGATGTGGAATGCGACAAGAGTCCAAGCTGGCGGAGCCAAGATCCTCTCAGCTTTCGTGCGGTGACAGATGCGATTCCCAATCTGCTGCAGCCGCTGTTTCGCCGCTTCGGAGTCCGTCCAACCTATCTGCTGAGTCCAGAGGTGATTGAGGATGCGGCGTGCGTGGAGACCTTGCGCGGGCTGTCGGATGTGGAGCTTGGGACGCATCTTCATGGCGAGTACATCGGGCCCGATCCGCAGTTCGATACCGTCGCTGGTTCCCTAACCTGGGCCATGCAAGGGGACTATTCTCCAGAGGTCGAACGCGCCAAGCTAGCGCGGCTCACGGAGCGATTTGCTCAGCAGTTTGGTTATGCACCGACCTCCTTTCGTGCGGGTCGGTTTGGCATCGGTCCTGACACGGGGCGCTGGCTGTTCGAGTTAGGATATCGGGTCGACAGCTCGGTGATTCCGCATGTCTGTCTCCGCAATCCAGAGGGAATCGAGCGCCCCGACTTTCGCCACTGTCCAGAGCTGCCGTACTTTGCCGGTCCCCACCATGATCTGTTTACGGCGGGTGGCTCGATGCTCCTGGAGGTTCCGGTGACTATCTTGGCCGATGGCGTGCTTCCTAATGCTTGTCCGATGTGGCCGGGGGGAAAGTGTGGCGGTCCGACTTGGTTTCGACCGATCTATTCCGACACGCAGACCTTGGCGGAGATCATCCAGATTGTCTCGACGCAGCAGCCGGGTCGTCCGCTGGTCATGATGTTTCATAACATCGAGCTGGTGGCCAATGCGTCTCCCTACAGTCGGAGCGAGGCTGAGGTCGAGCGATTCCTGCTGCTCCTAGAATCGACGTTTCGTGCCGCCAGCGAAGCCGGAGTGACTCCGGTGACGCTGTCGGAGTTTGTGGAGCAGTATCGTAGGTCAGGCCGTGCCGCGTCCGTTGGCCCTGTATGAGGATGAAGTTCGATGAGCATCGCGCGCCCCCGCATCTTGCTGCTGGTCGATTACACGAACGGCTCACATGACATCGCTGCCCAGGCCCTGCGTGAGACGCTGGGGGACCGCTATGAGTTTGTGATTGTCTACGGTGATAAAAGCTTCGATGTGGCTGGGCTCGACATCCACTTGGCCATCGCGATGTTCTGGGGAGACGACGCACTGGCGCGCTACCACATTCCGCGCTCGCGGATGGTCCGGCTCATTGGCAGCCATCGGTGGATCCATCCTTTCTACGGTCAGCTTACCGATCAGCAGTTCTGCGAGCGATACCTTGCGGACTCCGACCACATTCTCTGTCTGTCGCAGAAACTGATGAAGCAACTTGTTCCCTACCGTGGGGTGAAGCACTTTCCGTACGGAATCTACACCGACCGATTCACTCCCATGGGGAAGCGCTCTGGGCCCATTACATTCGGCTGGGCTGGACGGCTTCGCGATGATAGCAAGGGAGTCAAAGACATTCTACTGCCAGCAACCGAAGGACTCTTTGAGCTGCAGATTGCGGATGGATTCAGCCACTCCCAGATGGTGGACTTTTACGCCGGCCTCGATGTGTTCTGTGTGGCCTCCGTGGCCGAGGGTGGCTCAACCGTACTAATCGAATCGATGTCCTGTGGTCTGTTCCCAGTAGCATGTGATGTCGGCTGGGTTCCCGAAGTGATTGTTCATGGCCAAAATGGCCTGATTGTCGAGCGGACTCCGGAGGCGTTTCGCAGTGCGCTCACCTATTGTGCCCAGCATCCCGATGAGATCCGCAGGGCTGGAGCGAGCAACGTCGAGCGGATTCGCGCTCACTGGGATTGGCGCAGCCTGCGGCCACAGCTCTGCGGCGTGCTCGATGAAATTCTCGCCGCGACTCCCGAAGGAAGCTTTCGTCTGGTGTGAGACACTCCGATCGGGATAGAGTCGGCGAATCATGCTTTCACTGTCCGTCCTACAGGAAGAGAAGCTTCACTTCTGGCGCAATGGCTTCGTCGTGGTGCGAGGCATGTTTTCGCGACAAGAGATGGCCATCGTCAAGCGCAAGATTGGCGAGATCCAGCTGATGAATGCGCGCGTGGAGCGACTCCGTTCGCAGCAGACCCAAGGAGAACATCCCTCCTTCGAGACCATCTTTGTGTGGAACGACGTCGAAGGGAATGATCTGTTTGCCAAGATCGGACGCTCCCACAAGATCCTCGACCGGCTGTCGTTTTATTACGATGACGATGTCTACGACTATCACAACAAGATCGCACTGAAGTATCCCGGCATTGTTGGATTCCGCGCGCATCAGGACTATGCCTACTGGAAGCACTATGGATGCCACTTCCCCGAGGCGCACGCCGTATTTATCGCCATCGATCCGGCCTATCGAAAAAATGGCTGTCTACAGCTCGTTCCGCGATCCCATCTGCTCGGGACTCTGCCTCACGGCGCGTGGACCGGACAAGGTAGCGACAACGGAGTCCTCCCTGAAGTGTTACAGGAGCTCTTCGATACCGGGTACGAGTTTGAGCCGATCGAAGCGGAGCCGGGAGACGCCATCTTGTTCCACGGCAATACCATTCATGGCTCCGCTGATAACCACTCCGACGAGTCGCGGCTGGCGATGATTGCAACGATGAACACCAAGAGGAACAGTCCGGACCCGCGCAAGAACAAGCCAGGCCATCCGTACTGGTCGCCGCAAGTGCGAGTCACTGCGCCGATCACGGAAGCCGATCTGGACCTACCGCTGCCGGACTTTGCCAAGCGATATCATGCGGAGCTGTCGCCTCCTCAGTCTCATAGCGAGCGCGTCGAACGGCAGCACGAACCTGCGACTGGCCATCGATAGGGAGTTCCAAGCAGTTCCATCACAGAGCGCAAAGGGTAGCGACCGGTCTGAGGGCGATGAGCGATGTGGTACGACCGGTGAGCCCTGATGTTCTGGGATCGCGCCTGATAGTGAGATAGTCAGAAGGTTCATCGCGCCTGCGGAAAGTACGCAGAAACCCGACGAATGGCGGTCACCCGGCCAACCGGATGTTGTCCGAGACACCGGGACCTGCGCTGCCGTCTACGGCTTGTGCAGAACCGAAGCCGGATAAACTCCGTCTGAAAGACTCCCTATCGCGCGCCGACCCACTCTGTACGACGGCGACTTACTGAACGAGATGGCACTAGTGTTGTGACGCAGCCGTACCCTTCCCGGCAATTCCAACACTCGCCCCGCTTGCGTTTTTTCTGCGATGTGATAGGCGCCGGGCGGGCTGGATGGGATGAGCGGGGTTGGCTTGTGGCTAGCGCCCGAGGATCACGTTCATGGCGGCGCGCAGTTGGTCGAAGCTTAGTGCGTCCTTTGCTTGCGCCTGCTGCAAGTCGGCGGTGATTTGAGCGAGGACTTCGACTGCTGACAGCCCACTGCGCTCGCCGAGCACCATGCGGTAGTTCACGATCGCTTCGGTCAGTTCACGGGTGGTTTGCGATGGGGCGGGTCGCGGAACTGGAACGGGAGTCTCTGCTTTGGGCACGCTCGTGGTGGGTTGCGGAGCACTCTGTCGTTTTGCCAGAGCCTTCGGTGGCGGGATCGGGATGTCGTTCGGCGGTGCAGAATCCACAGAGTCCACCGTCGGCGCTATGTATTTCTTCGGCTGAACCGATGGGGGCACAAACAGGTCGATGAGCGTGGGAAACCACTCATCGGGCAGCGGCCACTGACGTTCCTCAACTCGTCGCACATCGGACTGGTTGACCCCGAGCCACAGCGCCACATCGGAGTGCGAAAGCCCGTACTTTCCGCGCTGCTCCCGCAGCCACAACCCAGTTTTCACCGAGGAGGTAACGCGCGGCAGTTGCATCACCGCTTTCGACTCTGCCAGCGTGAACACCCCATGCTTGAGGAGTTCCGGAATCCAGTCCATCGGCAAAGGTAGGTTGAGCCGCTCGATGGCCCCCAGATCTAACGGCGAAATCTGAGTCATCCTCGCGATGTCACGGGTGCGAATTCCTCTTTCCTGAAGCCGCTGCCGCAGCCAATGACCCCGGAACAGAGTCCCATCATCGCATGGCTGGTTCTCTGCATTTGCGGACGACGTATCTGCGGGCATTGCCGTGTCCAAATCCGCTGTTTGGGACTCCGATCGGGGCGCTGACTTTGCGCTTGCTGCATCAGCCGCTGCACGGATTCGCATCGCGTCTGCCAGTGACATACAAGCCAGAGAGGATGCAGCCCCTGTTTCAGAATCAGGATTCGGATCAGGACCTGAATCCTTGTCGGAAGGAGCCAATGCGACGGGTTCTGCAACCACGGTTTCCTTCCGCGAGGCGGACACTTGGGGAAGTTCTGCTGCCACTTCCTGCGGAAACAGAAACCCTAGCTCTGCAAGGATTCCGAACCACTCCTTGGGCACCTGCTGCTTGCGCTGCTCTAGCATCACCAGTTTGTATTCGGGGACTCCCAGACGGAGCCCAAGCGACTTTCGGCCCACCGCAATCCGCTGTCGTTCCCGCTGGAACCAGACACCGTTCAAGCTGGGAGCAGTGTCCCCGCTGCGCTCACGCTCATTCCCGTCCGACATGCGATCCCCCATAGCCAGCCTCGCCGTGCGCGGACAGCACGCACCTACAGTGAGTGGCTGGGCACACTGCGTTCTATCGTACCGTACTTGTGGCGCGCATGGAAAGTCGAAACGTTTCTACCAAACCAGCCCCGCCCCGATCTTCCGCAGCGTTTCTCGCCTCTGTTCATAGTCTGGCATCACCCTTCCCAGGTTTGCCCAGAACGTGGGACTGTGGTTTGGGTGCTGGATGTGAATCAGCTCGTGCGCAATCACGTAGTCGATGAGCGTAGGCGGCGCTTGGATGATTCGCCAGTTGAGACGGAGGGCACCGCTTGCATCGCATGAGCCCCAGCGCTGCTTGGGCTCGCGGATGAGGACGGTCTTCGGAGTCACTCCGATGCGCCCGGATAGCTCGCTGACTTTGATTGAGAGTCGCTCTGTCGCGTGGTGGCGATACCAATCGATCAGCAGAGAACGGATATGGTCGGGACGCTCTGCTGCCGTGACGGTGCGGGACACGGTGATGATCAGGAATCCGGCGCTTAGGCGGACTCCCTCTGTTTCGCCGCGCTGAACCTTCAAGCGATATTGCCGACCTAGATACTGAAAACTCTCACCGCTTACATAGTTGCGAGGGGTTGGCGCGGGCGGAACATCACCGACGCGGCGCAGTCGCTCCACAATCCACGACGCTTTCTTGCGGACGATGGCGGCGATACGTAACTCTGGGACTGTCTCGGGAGCCAAGACGACCACGGAGCCGTCCGGTTCGACCCGCAGAGACAGCGTCTTTTTCCGTTCACTGCGATGAAGCGCGTAACGGATTGTGGTGTTGCCCCACAGAAGTTCATGCAAGATCGGCATGGTTTCCGGCGATTCCTAACGATTCCTAACGACCTTGGCGAACCTTCAGGAGATCGATCACTTTCAGCGTCAGCGCGGTGCGCTCTGGATCAACGAAGCCCGCTGCTGCGAGGTTGCGCTTCACCAGGCTGCGGATCTCCCTTTGCACGTCGTCTTTGTGAATCCAATCGACGATGCGGACATGCTCTTTTACCGCCGCTTCGATGTTTTCCGACAGGGCCTTCTTCGCTTCATCCAGCGCAGAGTCCGCCGCATGCGCACCATGAAGGATTCCGTACAGCGCCAGCGCCGTCTCTGTCATTCCCAGGTCTTGTGCAGTCTGTCCACGACTCCGGGCCTTTTCCCGCAGCGTCGACAAAAGCTCAAGCTGCTGGGCTGCATCGATTCGACGCGCTCGATACTCGGTCAGGATTCGCTCTAGCTGCTCGCGCAGCGACTGATAAAACGCCGGGTCTTCATCAATGCGGGTGTGAATCTCGTGACGGACGGCGTGCTCCATCTCGCTGGCTCGTGCTTCGGGACTCTTGTGCGCTTTGAGCCGCTCTTCAAAGTCGGGCGAAAACAGGTTCACCTCTTTGACCAAGATCGAGACTCCGTCCGCAAGGATCGCGTCCTCAATCAGCTTGCGCACTTTGTCACCGCAGTCGCTGACATCGATCGAGCTGTCCCGAAATCGCGAGCGTGCTGACTTGCGAATCATTCCAAGCCACGCCAGATCCGCGCTGTAGTCGAGCGCTTTCGGATCGGGAAGCAGCAGATCCATGCTCTGCGCAAAGCGACGGAAAGCGACCTCGAACTCTGCGCGAACATCTTCCGGCACCAACACCAGCACGCAGCGATCGAGGTCTTTGCGATCGTTGACCGGGATTCCCGAAAAGAACCGCATCGCCGCTGCATGACGCGCCTGCAGCCTCGGAAGTTCGTCCAGCTTGGGAGTCATCGCCTGCGCTACATCTTGCGGCGCAAAGATCGCCAGCGCTTCTTGCAGAGACTCCGAAACACCCCAGTAATCGACCACCAGACCGTATTCCTTTTTGTCCGCCGTGCGATTCACCCGCGCAATTGCTTGCAGCAGCGTGTGCTCGCGCAGCGGCGAGTCCAGATACATCACCTGTTCAATCGGCGCATCAAATCCGGTCAGCAGCATGTCGCAGACAATCAGCATCTTCAGCGGATCATCGGGATCGAGGAATCGCTTCACCAGATCTTTGCGCTCACTGTCACTTGTGGCATGGGCCAAAAGCCGCGCTTCGTCCTTGTGTCCCGACGAAAACACCACCGCCGACTGCGGACCATTCAGCCGGTCGAGCGTCTCTTTGTAGGTCACAGCGGCCTGACGACTTCCGGTCACGATCTGCGCCTTGAAACCGCTCGGCACAATCGCGCGGCGATAGTGCTCGATCAGATCCATACACAGCGCTTCGATGCGACGCGGCGCTTCCGCGATCGCTTGCTCGGTCGCGTACTTCTTTTTGATCGCAGTCCGTTCTTCTGCACTGCGATCCGCGAACACATGATCGAACAGCTTATCAAGGGTCTGTCCGATCACGCGCAGCTCGGGCAAGCGACTCTCATAGAAGATCGGCACCGTCGCACCGTCCTTCACCGCTTGCTCAATCGTGTACTGATCGATGTAGCTGCCAAAGGTGTGCAGCGTACTGCGATCCTTTTTGTCGATCGGCGTTCCCGTAAAGCCAAAGAACACCGCGTTTGGCAGCGCTTGCCGCAAGTTCGCAGCGAGTGATCCATACTGCGTGCGGTGCGCTTCATCGGTCAGGACAAACAGGTTGCTGGCTGTGCTTAGCACCGGATGCTTGGGCTTTTGCAGGACGCCCCCCGGACCCACCTTCCCACCGACTTCTTGGAACTTCTGCACCGTCGTCAGGATGGTCTTTCCGCTCGGACCTGATAGCAGCTTGCGCAGATCCACGACGCTCTTTGCGCGCAGCGGACTTGGGTATCCGCAGTTTTCAAAGCTCTGCGCGATCTGATCATCCAGATCCTTGCGGTCGGTGACGATCAGCAGCGTTGGATTGTGATTGCTCGGATCACTCCGCAGCTTGAGCGCCAGCCACAGCATCGTCAGGCTCTTTCCTGATCCTTGGGTGTGCCAGACCACGCCGCCGCGCTCTTGCGGTTCCGCAAAAGTATTTGCGCGCGCAACTGCTTTGTTGACTGCGCAATATTGTTGGTAGCGCGGAACCTTTTTGATGATCTTGCCGCTGCTCGGATCGCGCTCGAACACCACAAAGTGTCGCATCAGATCGAGCAGGTTGTCCGGTGACAGCATTCCGTACGAAAGGACATCTTGCGGCGTCGCTGCGCGGCCCAGCGCAGACTCGATTGCGGCCAGCTCATGCGGCCACGGATCTTTCCAGCGCAGATAGAACCGCTCGGGCGTTCCCATCGTGCCATACAGCGCATCTTGCAGACAGGTCACAATGCACAGCTGCACAGTCTGAAACAGCTTCGGCGCACCCAGGTCGCGATACTTTTCGGCAAGCTCCTGATAGCGGACAAGCTGATCAATCGCCTCGTGCTGCCACTTGTCTCCCAGCGTCGGAGACTTGCACTCAATCACCACCAGCGGAATGCCGTTCACATAGATCACAACATCGGGAATGATCGCTTTGCGACTCCCTTTGATGCGAAGCTGACGAGTGACCAGCAGCTCGTTCTGTTTCGGATCGGAAAAGTCGAAGAAGTGCGCTTGCTGATTCTTGGGTCCAGCGCCCAGGTCTTGTACGACCTCACTGCCCAGGATCAGCTTGGTATACAGCGCTTGGTTGGCTTCGAGCAGACTCGCAGCGTGAACGTGGGTCAGCTCGCGCACGACCTTCTGCACGTTGGACTCTGTGATCCACGGATTCCGCTTGCGCAGCGCCCGCGCAAGTCGCGCCGTCAAGATCACTTCGCTCTGTGAACTCCGCTCCGCATCGAGCACCGAGGAGTCCACAAACAAGTAGCCCAAGCGCTGGAGCAGCTCGACAAGCGGAGACTCCGACAGCCCCTCTTCATTCCACAGTCCCCCACTCATTCCGCCACCTCAGGAATCACCCGGATTTCCCCGGAGAGGAGGGAGGAAGAGAGGGCAGCCTTGACAATAGTGATTGCTTTGGCGAGCGCTCGCTCTACGCCTAGACGGACATCAATCACTTGCAGTCGTTCGATTATCAAATCTTGCTCTTCAATCGAAGGAATTGGCACGAGTAGTTGTTTCATCTCACCCACGTTGAAATGCTGCTGCGCGAGACCACCTTGCCGCTTGAGGATTGCTCCGCGCCCACGATCACTGTTGATGAACCGTGAAAGAAACTCCCCGCGAAGTGCTGCAGATGGCGTCGTGATGATCAAGTCGATGCAGTTTGCGCCGTTGAGAGCCGCTGGCACGCAAGCAGAGACGCCAGGGACTCCAGTTCTGACGGTAAGCACATCTCCCGTTCGAATCTGCGACTTAGAAAGTTGCTGATTGGAAGCGTCAGAAAAAAACACGAGTTTATCTAGCAGAATCTCATCATCCTTCACGTTGAGCGACCGCAGAGCAGGAATTCCATCAGGGACATAGTAGGAAGCAGGCTGAATCACTACGCCCACGACGATTCGTGATGCAGCACGCTCAAGCGACACCACTTCCCACTCCTCTGGGATCTCTCCGATTTCGGTTTGTTTGAAGCGGGTGTGACGGCCTGGCATTCCTTTGGTGAGGAGCTGCTCCATCATCGCTTTCTTGACGATCTGGAGCTGCGCGATCACCGCTTCCGTCTTCGCAATCGTCTCATCCACCGACGACAAAATCGCCGCAATCTTCTTCTGTTCGGGGAGAGGGGGAAGCAGTATCGACAGGTCACCTATTTGCTTCAAATTCAAGTTGGCCTGTGCAAGAGCCGACTTTTCTAACTCGACTTGAGCCTGGACGTGGTCGCCCATCAGGGAGTGAGTCAAATAGGACCCCACACAATCATGCGCAGGATCGATTCTGATAAGCGCGATGGCCTGGTTGATGTTGGCTTCGATGACATCGCTTGGAACCATGGCTACCCTACCAAGCGCCCCTGCGATGCTGAAAAGAAGATCCCCAGCTCTAACTTTAGATCGAGCTAACAGTTCATGCGTGGCTGGCGAAATGAACTTTACGGCGCCAAGCTCTAATGAACCTTGCATGGTGATGTTCTCTACCCTGAAGAAAGGTACCCCTTCTTCGGAATACACATGTCCGTAGGTCGTTGGCGTGGTCCCTTTCGTAATGAGTAATGACAACTGTCCGAGCGTCCTTAGTTCCCACCCTTCAGGAATCGCCATAACCAAGCTCCGTTAGGAATCGGTCCATTGCTGCTTTTGCTTCGTCGCGGGCTCGCTCGGCTTCGCGGAGCTTGCGGATCGCATCGGCCAGATCGACTTTCTGCTGCGCTTCCGCTGTCTCGACATAGCGGCTGATGTTCAGGTTGTAGTCGTTTTTCGCGATCTCGCCAAGCGGCACCACGCGAGCGTAACGCTCGACATCAGTATAGGCATTTGTCGTCGCTGCGATCTTCTGGACGTCTTCCGGTCGCAGGAAGTTCTGCGCCGATCCTTCGCGATATTCCCGTGAGGCTTCGACAAACAGAACCTTGCCTTTGCGCGCACTTGGCTTGTCGCGGCTGAGCAGAAGGACCGCAGCAGGAATGCCGGTTCCGTAGAACAGATTGGAAGGCAGACCGATCACTGCTTCGATCAAGTCCTCGTCGAGAAGTCCCTTGCGAATGGTGCCTTCGCTGCTGCCTCGGAACAGGACTCCGTGGGGCATCACAATCGCGGCGCGGCCCTTCGCATTGAGCGTCGCCACCATGTGCTGCACAAACGCGAGATCGCCCTTGGTCTTGGGCGGAATCCCGAAACGGAATCGGCCATAGGAGTCCGCTTCCGCGCTCTCATGTCCCCAGTTGTCGAGAGAAAAGGGCGGATTGGCA
>WBZX01002992.1_pt1 | contig 11067 bp, 7 predicted proteins | sample 5204211 | NCBI WGS metagenome assembly WBZX01 (sample SAMN12344362, study PRJNA552823) | activated sludge metagenome | biome: Activated sludge suspended growth; feature: Nitrification reactor; material: Wastewater; isolation source: activated sludge from nitrification reactor of wastewater treatment...
CGATTGCGCAAACCATCAAGCCGAAGAACACGACGACGACGACCGTGAGCTCGTCGCTGAACCCGGCCTACGTCAGCCAGACCTTCACCTTGACGGCGAACGTCACGGGGAGCAGCCCGACGGGTGGTGTCTACTTCTACAATGGCAGCACCTACATCGGATACGGATCGCTGACCAACGGCGTGGCGACCTCCTCGGCCGCCATCAGCACCGCAGGCACGGCCAACATCACCGCCACCTACAACGGCGACACCACCAACGCCACCAGCACCTCGGCAGCACTCGCGCAGACGATCAACGCCAAGAACACCACCACGACCACGCTCACCTCGAGCGTCAACCCGGCGGGCGTGTTCCAGCCGCTGACCCTGACGGCCACGGTGAGCGGCAGCAGCCCGACCGGGTCGATCTACTTCTACGACGGCGCCACCTACATCGGCAGCGGCACGCTGAGCAACGGCACCGCCACGCTCAACACCCAGTTCTCAAGCGCCGCGACCCGGTCGCTCACCGCCCGGTACAACGGCGACACGGCCAACGCCTCGAATACTTCGGCTGTCTTGTCGGAGGTGATCAACCCCGTCCCTACCACGACCACACTGACGTGCCCCGCCTCCACCACCGTCCAGGTCAGCGTCAACTGCACCGTCACCGTCACGGCGCCTTACAGCACCACGGCGATGTCCGGCCAGCAGGTCAGGATCATGGAGGGTGCCACCACGGTGGCCACCGGCAACGTCACCTACTCCGCGGCGCCTGCCACGCACACCGTCACGCTGGCGCTGCCCGCCGCAGCCTTGCCGGTCAACACCGCCGGCAGCCACACCCTGCAGGCCCAGTATGTCGGCACTGCCACCACCGCGGCCAGCACCTCGGCCAACGTCACGCTGGCCGTGCAGCAGAAGACCACCACCACCACGCTGGCGGCCAGCCCCACCTCCGCCGGCTCGGGCCAACTGGTCACGCTCACCGCCAACGTCACCGGCACCGGCCCCACCGGCAACGTCGAGTTCAAGGACGGTGCCACCGCCATCGCAACTTCGGCGCTGAGCAACGGAACGGCCAGCGCCACCGTCAGCTTCAGCAGCGGCGGTGCCCACAGCCTGACGGCGGTCTACGCGGGTGACACCAACAACGCCACGAGTACCTCCTCGGTGGTGACGGCCACCATCTCCGCGTCCGACCCGACCACCACTGCGCTGGCCGTCTCTGCCAACCCCGTCTCGGCCGGCCTGCCGATCACCATCACCGCCACGGTCACCGGCTCCAACCCCACCGGCACGGTGCAGTTCAAGGACGGCGCCAGCGTCATCGGCTCGGGCACCCTGAGCGCCGGCCAGGCCTCGCTGAGCACCAGCCTGATGACCGCCGGCACGCACGCACTGACGGCCATCTACAGCGGCGACATCGGCAACGCCAGCAGCACTTCCAGCGCCACCAACGTCACCGTCGACCAGCGCGCCACCACCACCGCGCTGGCCACCGCGCTGACCACCGCCTACCAGGCCCAGCCCGTGGCGCTGACTGCCACCCTCACCGGCGCCGCCCCCAGCGGCAGCGTCACCTTCAGCGAAGGCGGCACCACGCTGGGCACGGCCACCATCAGCAACGGCAGCGCCGTCTTCAATGCCAGCTTCACCGTGCTGGGCAACCACACCGTCACCGCCACCTACCCCGGCGACGCCAACAACCTCGGCAGCAGCAGCTCCACCGTGACCGTGCAGACCCTGGTCGGCCCGGCGCCCCCGGTGGCGGTGGCACCGGTGAGGAACTACGAGTACGACGCCAACGGCAACCCCACCAAGACCATCCAGGCGCCCGGGGTGTCGGGCTTCAACTTCGCCACCACCAACACCTACGACGCGCTGAACCGCCTGAAGGACAGCACCAACGCCAAGACCGGCAAGACCCAGTTCGGCTACAACGGCCGCGAAGACCTGACCCAGGTCACCGACCCGCGCAACCTCGTCACCCAGTACCCGCGCAACGGCCTGGGCGACGCCACCAGCCTGGTCAGCCCTGACACCGGCACCGCCAGCCACACCTACGACGCGGCGGGCAACCTCAAGACCCGCACCGACAGCCGCGGCGTGCTGGCCACCTACAGCTACGACGCGCTGAACCGGCTGACCGGCGTGGTCTACAGCCAGAGCGGCCAGACCAGCCTGAACTACGGCTGGGCCTACGACCAGACCGGCGCGGGCTACTCCAACGGCGTGGGCCGCCTCACCTCGGCCAGCCACCCGGTGGGCTCCAGCCAGTACGCCTACGACAGCCAGGGCCGGCTGCTCACCGAGACCCAGCGCGTCAACGCCACCAGCGGCGCCAACGCCGCGCAGATCAGCAGCACCGTCGGCTACACCTATGACGCTGCGGGCAACCTCAGCAGCCTGACCTATCCAAGCGGGCGCAAGCTCGTCATCGGCTACACCGGCGGCCAGCCCACCTCGCTGGGCCTGGCTCCGGACGGCAGCAGCGCGGCCGCGGGCCTCGTCAGCCAGATCCAGTGGGAGCCCTTCGGTGGCCCGCGCAGCTGGCTGTGGCAGATGGCCGGCGGCACCCAGCAGCACACCTGGCTGTACGACAGCTCAGGCCGCCTGGTGCGCCAGAACCTGGGCAGCAACCTGCGCGACATCAGCTACGACGCGGCCGACCGCATCACCGGCTACCAGCACTACGACGCCACCACCGGCGCGGCGCAGACCGCGCTGGACCAGAGCTTCACGTACGACGAGCTCGGGCGGCTGACCGGCGTGGTCACCGCCACGGCCAGCTGGAGCATCGGCTACGACGCCAACGGCAACCGCACCAGCGTCACGCTCAACGGCGTGGCCAGCACCTACACCACGGCGACCACCAGCAACCGGCTGACCAGCACCACCAACCCGGCTCGCAGCTTCGGCTACGACAACGCCGGCAACACCACCAGCGACACTTACACCGCCACGTACAACCTGGCCGGGCGCATGGCCACGCTGACCAAGGCGGGCACCACGGCAACCTACAGCGTGGACGGCTTCGGGCGCCGGGTGAGGAAGTTCGACTCGAGCGGCAGCGCCAGCACGGTGGTCTTCGTGTACGACCAGCAGGGGCAGTTGCTGGGCGAGTACAACAGCTCAGGCACGGCGATCCGGGAGTACGTGTGGCTGGGCAACGTGCCTGTTGCCGTGTTCACGCCGGACCCGGCCAACTCAGCCAACCCGCCGCTGGTGTACTTCATCCACACCGACCACCTGGCCACGCCGCGCATCGTGCTCGACCGCAGCGGCAACCAGCGCTGGAACTGGCTCGCGGAGCCCTTCGGAACGACGGCGCCGAACAACAACCCGAGCAGCCTCGGCGCCTTCGCCTTCAACCTGCGGTTCCCGGGGCAGTACGCGGATGCCGAGAGCGGGCTCTTCTACAACTACTTCCGGGAATACGATGCGTCCACGGGGCGGTATATCCAATCAGATCCCATCGGCCTTGATGGTGGCATCAATACGTACAGCTATGTCGCTGGCGCGCCAACCCGGTACACCGACCCGCAGGGGTTGCAGGCTCAACAGTTGATTCGATTGCTGCCTCCGGCACTGGTGGCGATTGGCCTTATCGAGGCTTCGAGACCGAAGGACATGACCAGGCTTGAAGAACGGCAGTTCGATAGGGTGTGCGTCAAGTCTGATGATCCGTGTCGAGCATTGAAGGAGGAAGCCAACAAGGCCATAGATGCCGCTCTTCCGAAGATGGAAAATATGCTTGCCGATAAGGGTGGAATGTTCGGCAATACCGGCTGGATGACCCACACCAAGGACCTCACTGGCCGCATCGAGCAGATCAATGCAATCATCAGTCTCGGCCAAAAGATGGGCTGCGATATGTCGGCTGAAATCGTTCGTTCGATGGTGCTTAGGGTTCCCAACCTTCCGAGGCCAAAGTGAAGATTTATCTTGACCTTAGCGTTCTAGTGTCTGACGGCGCAGCCGTCGGACGGGTCTCTGGAGCGATTGACTTCGATGGTGTTCCGCCCATTGGCAGTTCCATTGTTCTGACCCGTCCATCGACGGGCGTTACGCCAATCGCAGTCGAAGGGTTCAACGGACATATCCAGGTCACAGACCTGCGCTTCGAGCCCTCGTCTTCGTCGGTCAGCATTGCCGCAAGTCTTGAAGATGTGGTCGTGCCAACAATCGCAGACGGATTGAAGGTCATGCGCTACCTTGCCGAGGGATTTGGCTTGTCTGCGGATGAGTATGACTAGCGATGCTGCTGGGCGACATGTGCGGCTTCCGGTTGCGGGGGTGTTTGATCGACGGGCGGCACAGCTGAGCGTGAAGACTTTTGTGACTTGCGCTTCATCGACTGAGAAGGCTCCGCACCGGCGGAGCGAGACGGGACAAGGCGAAGAGGTGCACGGTGAACGTAGTGGAGTGTGATTCGCTCGGATCTTCGACGCGCCTGCGCGGCTTCACCCTCCTCGAACTCCTGGTCGTGATGGTCATCATCGGCCTGCTGGCCAGCTACGTGGCGCCGCGCTTCTTCGACCACATCGGCAAGGCCGAGAGCAAGACCACCCGCGCGCAGCTCGACGCCTTCAACAAGGCGCTGTCCGCCTACCGCCTCGACACCGGCCACTTCCCGAGCACCGAGCAAGGCCTGCGCGCGCTCACCGACCGCCCGAGCGACGAAGCCAAGTGGAGCGGCCCCTACCTCTCCAAGGCCGTGCCGGCCGACCCGTGGGACCGCGCCTACGTCTACCGTCGCCCCGGCGAGGCGGGGCGCGACTTCGACCTGATCTCGCTCGGCAAGGACGGCCAACGCGGCGGCAGCGGCGAGAACGCCGACATCAGCGTCTGGGACTCCGGGCGCTGAGGCCCGCTCGACGCCATGCGCATCCAGCTGGACGTGGTGCAAGGCCGCGGTGCGCCGCAGGTGCTGATGCTGGAGGCAGCCAGCCTCGACGCCGCGCGCGAGCAGTGCCGCAGCCAGGGCTACACCGTGCTGGCCGCACGGCCGGCCGGCGCCGGCGGGTTCGCCTGGCGCGGGCTGCGCGCCGCGGCGCCGCGCTTCGACGTGCCGGTGTTCGTCGAACAACTGCGCGACCTGCTCACCGCCGGGCTCAGCGTCGTGGAGGCGCTCACCACGCTGCATGCGGCCGCGCAGGCGCGCCAGCAGCCGGTGGTGGAAGCGCTGCTCAAGCGGCTGCGTGGTGGCGAGCCGCTCTCGGCCGCGCTCGCCGCCGAAGCGGCGTTCCCGGCCCTGCTGGTGCAACTGGTGCGCGCCTCGGAGTGGACCTCGGACCTGCCCACCGCGCTCAGCCGCTACCTGGACCATGAACAACGGGTGCGCGAGCTGCGCCACCGCATCACCTCGGTGGCCATCTACCCGCTGCTGCTCACCGCCGTGGGCACGCTGGTGCTGCTCTTCCTGCTGCTCTACGTGATGCCGCGCTTCGCCCGCGTGTTCGAGGGCATGCATGGCGATCTGCCCTGGTCGGCCCAGGCCATGGTGTAGCGGCAACGGGGTCAGGTCTTGCCTTTGGCCCCCGAGGTCTTCTTGCCCTTATCCTCGGAGTTGATGAACCCGACGGGGCGCTTGGGCGGATCGGGCGGCGTCATGAGTTCGCGCAGCGCGTCGAACACCTTCTTGAGTTGGGCTCGGGTGTGGCGCGCCATGCGCCTCGCCTCGCGCCTCGGGTGTTGTTTCATGGTGCGATCAATGCACGGGCCATGCCAACGCGAACTTGATCAGCGTAGCCCCAGGGATTGCCAGCGTAAGCGAGAACACGCGCCGAATGGAGCCGCCTCCAGCGGCCTACTTAACTCGCGCTTTGTTGGCAAACCGGACGGCCTGCTGAACAAAGAGGGTCGACCCGCCACGACCTTCCTTTTGCCGAATGCGCAAGCCGCGCGCGATCAGCAAATGCCCCTTCCGGACACCGTCGCCGTACAGCCGAGTCATCGATTCATCGTCAGCCCGATCCGGCGCGAACTGAATGCGCAACGATCTGCGCAGCCAAGGGTGCTTCGCGCGGGAGATCTTCTCCGGCACAACCCACGCCTCTGCCTTGCCCACAGACTCGACCTTTGCGACGATCGTGATCTTCGTCTTGTCGAGGACGCTGGCCCCCCCAGGAATGTAGACCGTCAAGAGGTGATCCGAGTCGTGTGTCGAGACCGGCAATTGATGCTGCTCTGACCCTTTGACGATTTCGACAAGGTGGCGGTGGTTCAGCGACTCGGGCGATTGACGCACCTTGCGTGCCGCGCCTTCCAGTTCCTCGAGCGCGATGAGCTGCTGTTCCTTCACGTATCGGGCTAGCTCTTCCTTGGCCTGCTGCACCACCCGCTCGCCGGCATCGGGGACGCTGATCTCCTCCTGACCTGCCTGTTCATCGAAGAGTTCGAGCGCTCGGCGCACACCCGCTTTCGCCTCAACGTGGATCAGTCGCCGGGAACCGCTGGTGTCATGAAACAACTCGAACCGTCCCCTGATCCGGGCTGCCGCGAACAGCTCCACAATGGCCCAGTCTGCTCTCCCGATCCAGGATCTCAGCTCCTTGTCGGACACCCTGGTTGTCTTCTTGTTCACGACGATCGTGAACAACGCCTTGGACGGCGGGGAAATGTCCCGCTTCTTCTTGCCACGCGACGCTGTCATTGCTTCTTTGCCTCTCTCAGACGACGGGCGACGCAGGCCGCCACAAACAGGGAATGGAATCCCGCCATGCTCAAGTTCGCCGGGGGGATACGCTCTGCGTGGGTCACGGGCGAGCTAGACACAAGGAAGTAGCAACGCGGCAGACCGTGTTCAGTGTCCGCCGCGTCGATTCGCAGCTGGCAACCGAGCGTCATGGTGACCGTGTCATTGACGGACCGCCGCAGGCGGTCGTCACCCCCGCCCGGCATCATCAGCACTACGTGACTGGCCTTGATGCCAACGCGATCCAGGAACAACAGCCACTGAGATAGCGACAGATCGTCGGACACATCGACGTGCCCCTTGCGGGTCGCCGAGCGCCAAAGATCACAGACGTCTGCGACCGCTGTAGTATCCAGGTAGCGCTCCAGCACGCGTCGGACGCCCGCCCACTTCGGGTTCTCGGTGGGCGTCACCTGCACGGCCCTCGGCATCTGCACCTTCAGCGCGCCTCGTTCGCGCCGAATCGTGGCAAGCCACTCTCTCTCGTCGGTTTGCAAGCACTGGCACTTCGCGGCCACGTCCATAGAATCCAGCAGCTCAAGCGGATGCAGGATGTCGCTGACGCGCACGGCACCCGGCGCCATTGGTTCTGGCCGACTGGTCATCCACTCACTCGCACTGACCAGATTGGGAATTCCGTTCAGCGCGCTTCGCTGCCGAATTGCCGAGAGTTGCTTGGCTACCGCGCCCTCCGGGGAACGGGAAACGGCAACACGGAAGTGCTCAAGCTTCATGCCGCCCACCTCGCAGCCACAGCTGGCGTCAACCAGCCCTCGAGCTTCCGATCGACCACCGCCCGAACGGCAACCATGGCGAGGTGGAAGTACGCCCGCATCGTCACGGAGGCGTTGCGATGGCCCCCTTCATCGAGCAAAGCGTTCAAGGCCCGTTGGTCAGCCAACGTTCCTGACACGAGGAGCTCAAGCAGTCGGTGAGTGAAGGTGGAATGACGAAGCGCGTAGAAGCCTGCTTGAGGGTCGCGGGTGACGACGCGGCACAACTGGCCAATCAACTTCACCGCCTCGCGAAACAACCGGCGCGACTCGCGCTCATCCCGCCCCCAGAGCGGAGCATCGTTCTTGCCACTCACCGCCACGACGTAGTCGCGCTGGCGCAGCAGCGGCAGCGCCTCGTCACGGCTGCGAAATGTGAACGGCCCAACAGCCGAGTCCGTCTTTACCGTCCGACCGCCACGCCGACGCCTGACCCAGTGAACCACCTCACCCGTCGGAAGATCCAGGACATCTGAGCAATGACCATGTGCCAAGTGACCGGGGCGAGACGGCCGCCGGGTGATCAGGCACATCACGGCGAGTGCGACGCGGGCAATGTCGGGGGCTCGTGCGGACTTCGGAATCGCCTCAATGACCCACTCGATCTCGTCACGCCACAGGATTGCCGGACAGGATGGCGATGGGTAGGTCGGGGGCTCGCCCTCGAAACTTGCGGGTTCCAGGTCGTGGCGGAGACAGAGGTACTTGTCCAACGCCTTCAGCGCCGGCCGAGCGTCGCTCGGGGTAGATGCCGTGGTCCACCAAGCCTGGAGAACCTGCCCGCGCTTGCGCGCAGGCAACAGTTTCAACTGCAGCGCTTCGTCTCGATGCCGCTGCAGCGCTTCGAACTGTTGGCCGGCGTACCTCACCAAAATGGAGGTCGAAGCCAGGTCCCTGGTTAGTGTGCCGACCGACAACAACCCGTGCGCACCCTCGATCACGAGCGACGCCAGGGGGTGGCCCTCATACTCGTCCGCAATGAGCGCCATCCGATCGATCGCATGCTTTCGCTGCGTGGCGAGGTTGCCGATATCCATGGCGGACAGGACCTCGCGGATGCGCTCGCGAAGGCCGGCCAAGCTGGGATCGAACGACTCGATATCGATGGCCTCCAGGTCATCGAGTTCCTCGAGTTCTTCAATGGGCTCCGGCCGCCATTCGACAGATCGTGCCGGCGTCCTGCCTGCGACCGCTCTGGCCAACGTCTCCACGTCGACCGGTGTGCTGGGATAGATGCCAAGGACGTCGGGTACCAGCAGCCCGGGCATTGCGTCGGCCCAGTAGATGCTCGCGGCGCGCTCGACGAGGTCGATCGCATCTGCACCTCCATCCGGTTCCTGGAACTCGCTGCATCGGTTCCGAAGCCAAGCTTCGAACCGCGCGATAGCAGCTTCGACTGAGACTGGAGCCGGCGCCGCCACTTCCAACAACCGGATGGTGACTGCCGAGCACTCGACACATCGCGGCCGATCGTGGATGCCGGAGTAGGTCACAACGACGCGCCCGCCCATGCGGATCGGCGACTTGCACGCCACGGCGAAGGCCGCGGCCTCTTGTCGCAGACAAATTCCTTCGGCGTAGAACGCTGCGGCCACGAGCGACCACTCGCCCGTGAATGCAGCCTCAGGATCCGCGAGGAAGCGCCGGGCGCCCGACTCGAAAAGCGCACGCATGGACGGCGCATCGTCGACCGTGAGCACTTCCACGACTCCGTCCTTGTCCGTGTACGGAAGCGGCGCGGTGAATGTGTCAGACATTTGGCCTCCTGGGCTTGAGTCGCTTCACCAGACCCGGCTCGGATAGCAGACCGAGCCTCGCCAACAGGTCGTCCTGCGCATGGCCCGCGTCGATGCGCCAGGTGTCGACGGAGAGCACGGTGCTGTCTGTGCGAAGGCGGCACAGCAGAGTCAGGTGCCGCAGGATCAGTTCGACCATGGCGGTGTCCCGAGTCACGACGGCGTAGCCATCGGCTTCGGCGTGACGAAGTGCGTCGCGTCGAAACGGCCACTCCAGCTCCAGTCCGGCGATGAGATCCTCGTGACCACAGGGCCGAATCGCATCCGGCTCGATGACACACAACAGCAAGGTGTTCTCGTCACCGCTCAGCAGCGCCTCCAGGTGCGTGATCGCGTGCTGGGGCACCTCTCGCCCGCGACGCTTGAGCCTCTTCGCCCTGTCAAGGATGACCTCCGCGGTGGCGGCAAGAAACGAAAACTGTCTCTGGAGCGTGGCACCAGCAAAGAACTCCTGCGATACGCCCTCGCCGCCCCCCACTCGCTTGTCGGTCCAATCGCCGTCAAGGTGAAGGTCTGGCTGACGTAGGCCGGGTTCAGCGACGAGCTCACGGTCGTCGTCGTCGTGTTCTTCGGCTTGATGGTTTGCGCAATCGCCGCCGAGGTGCTGGTGGCGTTGGCGGTGTCGCCGTTGTAGGTGGCAGTGATGTTGGCCGTTCCTGCCGCGGCGATGGAGACCGTGGTCGTCGCCACGCCGTTGGTCAGCGATCCGTATCCGATGTAGGTGCTGCCGTTGTAGAAGTAGACCGCACCCGTCGGGCTGCTGCCCGTGACGTTCGCCGTCAGGGTGAAGGCCTGGCTCACGTAGGCCGGGTTCAGCGACGAGCTGATCGGGTCCGTGAAAGTCGGGCAAGAGGCGGTTGAGTTCAGCCCTTCGATGCGAGCGGACTCACGATTGCCGCCCGCCTCGTATCCGAAACAAGTACGGTTGCCTCGAAAATCGTTCCGCCAGATCGGATTGCCGTTGCCATCGGACTTTTGCGCCTGGGAAGCAGCAGCGCAACCGCTTCCTGCAGGCTGCCACTGCGTGCTGGTCTTGCGTGAACCCGTCGGCAGTACGCTGCCGCTAGGCAGGTACGAGCTGCACGTTGCTCCAGAGGTCAGTCCCTCGACGCGGCTAAGCTCAACATTTCGCCATGCGGTGTCGTAGGCGTAGCATGACTTGGCGCCATTCAGTTCGGTCTTGCTGGTGGGGTACCTACCAATACAACACCAGTGCAGGCGCGGTCACTTGGTCGAATCAGCCGGCGGGAGCAGGCTGCCCGGCCAGCAACAGCTCAAGCGTCTTCGACGGGAACGAGAATCTCGCATCGTTCATCGACTTTCGGGGCACTCAGACGTGCTATGCGAACGATGCGTCACGGAATCTCGTTATCACCAGCGTCGAAGGGATGACCTCTGGAGCGACGTGCAGTTCCTACCTGCCCAGCGGCAGCGCGCTGCCCGCAGGCGCCCGCAAGGTCAGCACGCAGTGGCACCCTGACTGGCGTCTCTCCAGCAAGGTAGCGGAGCCGGGCCGCATCACGACCTACGTCTACAACGGTCAACCAGACCCCTTCAACGGCGGAGCGACGGCCAGCTGCGCGCCGACGAGTGCGTTGCTACCCGACGGCAAGCCCATCGCGGTGCTGTGCCGCCAGGTGGAGCAGGCGACGACGGATGCAAATGGGGCGTCAGGCTTCAGCGCGACGCTGGACACCACGGTGGCCAACCGCGAACAGCGCTGGACCTACAACCAGTACGGCCAGGTGCTGACCCACGACGGCCCTCGTACCGACGTCTCGGACGTCAGCACCTATACGTACTACAGCGACACGGGC
>WBZX01002993.1_pt1 | contig 11067 bp, 12 predicted proteins | sample 5204211 | NCBI WGS metagenome assembly WBZX01 (sample SAMN12344362, study PRJNA552823) | activated sludge metagenome | biome: Activated sludge suspended growth; feature: Nitrification reactor; material: Wastewater; isolation source: activated sludge from nitrification reactor of wastewater...
GTCTTCCTTGCTGCGCATCGAACGGGTTTCGTTCTTGTCCGGATCATAGAGCCGGGTTTCCTGCACCACGGTGCCGCCATCCTCGATCAGATCGACCTGGCGGCGCGCCTCGCTCTCGACCACGGCCATCACGAAGCGGACCGAATTGACGTTCTTGGTTTCGGTGCGGGTGCCGAACGGCTCACCCGGGCGGCGGACCGAGACGTTGACGTCGGCGCGCATCGAGCCCTGATCCATGTTGCCATCGCACGATCCGACATAGCGCAGGATCTGGCGCAGCTTGGCGATATAGGCTCCGGCCTCTGCCGGCGATCGCATGTCGGGCCGGCTGACGATTTCCATCAGGGCCACGCCCGAGCGGTTGAGATCGACATAGGACATGGTCGGGTGCTGATCGTGCATCAGCTTGCCGGCGTCCTGCTCAACGTGGATACGTTCGATCCCGATCGTCTTTGTGCTGCCTTCGGGGTCCTTGTCGTCAAGCACCACCTCGATCTCGCCCTCGCCCACGATCGGGTGGTAAAGCTGGCTGATCTGGTAGCCCTGCGGCAGATCGGCATAGAAGTAGTTCTTGCGATCGAACCGCGACCACTTGTTGATCTGGGCATTGAGCGCCATCCCGGTGCGTACCGCCTGGCGGATGCATTCACGGTTGGGCACCGGCAGCATCCCCGGCATGGCCGCATCGACCAGACTGACCTGCGAATTCGGCTCAGCCCCGAAAGCGGTGGCGGCGCCCGAAAACAGCTTGCTCTGCGAAGTGACCTGCGCGTGGACTTCAAGGCCGATCACGACCTCCCATTCGCCCGTGGCGCCGTGGATGCGATAGTTGCTCATGGATCTGCCGATAGAGCGCCGCGCGCCTCCTGAAAAGGGCCTAAAGCCGCTCTGCCAGCCGCCGTGACCATTGCCTTGCCGGCTCTTCGATCCAGCGCCAGGTCAGCCCGGCCACGCCCGCGCAGATGAGGATCATCGCCAGCTGAACCGCCAACGCGGGCAGCAGGGGCAGGTCGATCGCCTTGATCGGGGTCTCACCCTGCCAGGTATAGCTGGCCAGTGGCAGCCCCAGATGACGCGAGGCGAGCAGGAACAGGTCGGCGATCCGGGCCATTACCATCACGTGGACCATGTAGAGGCTGTACGAAACGGTCCCCAGCCACAACGGCCAGCGCAGCAGCATCAGGCGCGAAAGCCAGCCAGCCTGATGCGCGAAGACAAAGACCGCCAAGGCAGAAGGCACCACCACCAGGCCGGGAGTGGCAAAGTGTTCGGCGTTCCAGACGAACAGCAACAGCAAGCCCAGCGCCAGCGACTCAAGCAAGCCGGGGGCTGGCAGGCTTTGCCCGGCGCGGCGTTGGTACAGCAGCCAGCACAGCATCCCGGCTGCGAACCCGGCCACACCGCGCTGCACCGCATTGGTCAGGATCAGCATATCGACCCCAGCCAGCTGCAGCACCAGCGCCCCCAGGCCCAGCGCAATGAACACCGCCAGCCCCAGTCGTCCGGCACGAAAAGCCGTTGCGGCCAAGGCATAGAGCAGCAGCTCGACCGATATGCTCCAACTAACTCCATTGTAATAATTGCGCTTTTCCGGGATGTACGCATCGAGGAGCAGCACGGCCCGCAGCAAGTGCTCACCCGAATGAACCCCGGTGAAGGGCGCGCGAAGGCTGAGACCGCCCGATCCGAACGCCCAGGCGGCAAGCTCCAGCGCCAGGAAGGCCGCAACCATCACCAGATGCAGTGGCAGAACCCGCCCCAGCCGCAGCACCGCAAACCGCGCCCGGGAAAATCCGTTCGCCAGCCGCTCGCCATAGCTCTCGGCGATGACGAAGCCCGAGATGACAAAGAACAGATCGACGAACAGCCCGCCCGCACTGGCCAGCGGGATCGTGGCCAGTCCGTTGCTGGCCGGCATATGGTGCAGCAACACCCCCAGCGCGGCCAGACCGCGCAGCGAATCGAGCGCGGCAAAGCGGTGAGGCGATGGCGTCAGCCCATGAGAGAGCTGCGACACCAGCGGGTTCAGTGCTTGGTCTGGGTCATCCGATCGACCCAGGCGATCCCGATCGCCGAGGCAATAAAGGCCATGTGAATGACCGTTTGCCACAGCACGCCGGTTTCGGTCACCCGGCCCGTGGGCGTACCAAGCGCACCAGCTTCGATAAAGGTGCGCAGCAGGTGGATCGAGGAAATGCCGATGATCGCCATCGCGAGCTTGACCTTGAGCACACCGGCATTGACGTGGCTAAGCCATTCGGGCTGATCGGGATGCCCCTTAAGCCCGAGCCGCGACACGAAGGTTTCGTACCCGCCGACGATCACCATCACCAGCAGGTTTGAAATCATCACCACGTCGATCAGGCCCAGCACGACCAGCATGATCTGCTGTTCGGTAAACTCCCAGGCATGCAGCACCAGGTGCCTGAGTTCCTTGATGAACAGGAACACATAGACGCACTGCGCGACGATCAGGCCGACATAGAGTGGCAACTGCAACCAGCGCGAGCTGAAGATCAGCAGCGGCAGCGGACGCAGCTTCACATCGGTTTGTTCGCTGGCCTGGTCCATCTTCACCACCACTGTTCCGGTTTTGCGCTGAATGCCGCCCGCTGCTCGATCGCTAGCCCCGCATTGAGCACGCCCTGTTCGTCGAACGCCTTGCCGATGATCTGCAGCCCCAGCGGCAGTCCTTCGCGGTTGAGCCCGGCGGGCACCGACATGGCCGGCAGGCCCGCCAGCGAGGCGGGGACGGCGAATACGTCGTTGAGGTACATCGACAGCGGATCGTCGGTCTTTTCGCCGAGGCCAAAGGCGGCGGTCGGCGCGGTTGGCGCCAGGATCACATCGCAGCGCGTAAAGGCGTTCCTGAAGTCCTGGCTGATCAGCGTGCGGACCTTCTGCGCCTGGGTATAGTAGGCGTCATAGAACCCGGCGCTGAGCACATAGGTGCCGATCAGGATCCGGCGCTTGACCTCTGCCCCGAACCCGGCGGCGCGGGTGGCGGCGTACATGTCCTGCAGGCCGGCCCCATCGGGCAGGTCGCGCAGGCCGAAACGCACCCCGTCATACCGGGCAAGGTTCGATGAGGCTTCGGCCGGAGCGATGATGTAGTAGGCCGGCAACGCATACTTGGTGTGCGGCAGGCTGACCTCGACAATCTCGGCCCCGGCGTCCTTGAGCCAGGCGATGCCATGGTCCCAGCTGGCCGCGACATCGGCGTCCATCCCGTCCATCCGGTATTCGACCGGAACGCCAACCTTCTTGCCCTTGAGATCGCCCGAAAGGCCCGCTTCCCATTCGGGCACCGGCAGATCGAGGCTGGTTGCATCCTTGGGATCGAACCCGGCCATCGCTTCCAGCATGATTGCGCAGTCGCGCACATCGCGGGCCATTGGCCCGGCCTGATCGAGGCTGCTGGCGAAGGCGACGATGCCCCAGCGGCTGCAACGGCCATAGGTCGGCTTGATACCGGAAATGCCGGTGAAGGCGGCGGGCTGGCGGATCGAGCCGCCGGTGTCGGTGCCGGTCGCCGCCGGGGCGAGCCGTGCGGACACCGCCGCCGAACTGCCGCCCGAGCTGCCGCCCGGGGCCATCGCCGCATTGCCGCCATCGTTGCGGCGCCAGGGCGAAATGACATTGCCGAAATACGAGGTCTCGTTCGACGAGCCCATCGCGAACTGGTCAAGGTTGAGCTTGCCTAGCATGCCCGCACCGGCGTTCCACAGGTTCTGCGAAACGGTCGATTCGTATTCGGGCTTGAACCCTTCAAGGATGTGGCTGGCCGCAGTGGTCTGCACGCCCTTGGTGGCGAACAGGTCCTTCATGCCGATCGGCACGCCGCCCATCTTGCCCAGCGGCTGCCCGGCTGCACGGCGCGCATCGGTGGCCTTGGCGGCTTCGATCGCGGCGTCAGGCGTGGCAACGATGAAAGCATTGAGCGCAGCCTGCGCAGCGGCGACATTGGCGTTGAACGCCTCGGCCACTTCAACCGCGGTAAAGTCACCCTTGGCCACGCCGTCGCGGATTGCCGCGACGCCCAGTTCGGTAAGATCGGTCATCTGAACTCCCCTCCCGCTTGCGGGAGGGGTTGGGGGTGGGCCTGTCGGCCCAGCGAGACCTTCGGCCTCGCACCCACCCCTGGCCCCTCCCGCAAGCGGGAGGGGGAATAAGCGGCTGTCATCTTCATGTTCACTCGATCACCTTGGGCACGCCGAAGAACCCGTCCTGCCGCGCCGGGGCATTGGCAAGCACGGCGTCGCGCTTGCCCCCGGCGGTCAGCGGATCGGCATCGATCACGTCGTCGCGCAGCCGCAGGTGATTTTCAATCACCGCGGTCATCGGCTCGACCCCGGTCACATCGACTTCGCCCAGCTGCTCCACCCAGGCGAGGATTCCGTTCAGTTCGGGAACCATCGCCTCGAGTTCGGCCTCGCCCACCTTGATGCGGGCCAGCGCGGCGATCTTGGCCACGGTGGCGGTATCAACCGACATGTTCGCGTCTATCCTGTGCTTACTTGGTCTTCGGCGACGACTTGGGGGCATCCTTGCCCGGCGCTTCGGCGCCTTCGCCGCCCTGGGCCTGCTGCATCTGCTGCATCTGCTGGAGCTGCATCATCTGCTCAAACTGTTGGCGCGGCATGACCTGCAGGATCTCGATATCGAAAACCAGATCGCTGTTGGCCGGAATCACCACTTCGCCGGTCTGCGGATTGCTCTTTTCCTCAGGACCATAGGCCTTCGCGGCGGGGATGGTCAGCTTGTACTTGCCGCCCTGCTTCATCTTCAGCAGGCCTTCGGTGAAGCCCGGGATCATGCCGGTAACCGGCAGCGGGGTCTGCTGGCCTTCATCAAAGGTCTTCCCGCTCAGCAGCTTGCCGGTGTAATTGATCACCACCACGTCGGCTTCGGTCACGGCCTTGCCGCTGCCGGCCTTGACGGTTTCCAGATCAACGCCCTTGGGCAGCGAGGCCCAGGCCAGGCCCGCAGCGGCCAGCGCCACGGCCAGCACCCCCAGCCACAACTTGGTCAAGGCGCCCTTGGCGATGGGCTGCAGCGGTACGCGGGTCACTTCGGTCATGCGGATTCCTGTCTGACAGATATGCAAAAGGGCGCGGAATTGTTCCGCGCCCTCATGGCCCAACACGGCCCGCCATTCAAGCGGGCGTGGAGCAACTTACTTGACGCCGTCGCGTTCCATCCGCTTGCGCTCCATCTTGCGGGCGCGGCGGACAGCGGCAGCCTTTTCACGGGCGCGCTTTTCGCTGGGCTTTTCGTAGTGACGACGCAGCTTCATCTCGCGATACACGCCTTCACGCTGCAGCTTCTTCTTGAGCGCGCGCAGAGCCTGCTCGACATTGTTGTCGCGGACGAGAATTTGCATAAATTAAGCCACCTCACAAACAATGGAAGAGAGCCCCGCTTTGTCCCTCGCGGGGGTGCATCCAATTGATTCGATAAACACGAAATTGGCCGAATCCCTTGAAGGATCGGCTCGAACCGGCGGGCGGCTAGCACCATGCGGCACGCTTGGCAAGCCCGACCCGGCCAAAATCATGGCCTGACGGCCGCAGTTTCGTTTCCGCGGTTAGCACCGGATCGGACCAATCTGCATGAAGCGGCCGGTCGAAACCGGATTAGAACGCATTCGGCGGCACCGGTCGCAACCCCGCGCGAACTTCCCCCTCGGTGCCGCCGCCCTTCTGGCCTTGCTGCGATCCGGCGAGTAACCTAAGGCCGCAGCTGTGACCGCGCCGCCATCCTTCCTTGCCGCATCGCTCTATGTCGCCCTGGGCGGCGGGGTGGGCGCGTGGTTGCGCTATCTGACCGGCCTGGCCTGGACCCGCGCGATCGGCCCGGTCGCGGCCAGTGCCTTTCCCTGGGCGACGCTGAGCGTCAATGTGCTGGGCAGCCTGGCGATGGGCCTGCTGGCCGGCTGGCTGGCCCGCCACGGTGCGCACGGCGAAGGCTGGCGGCTGCTGCTGGGTGTCGGCGTGCTGGGCGGGTTCACCACCTTTTCGGCCTTCAGCCTGGAACTGGCGCTGCTGGTTGAGCGCGGCAGCCTGGCCACGGCCTTTGCCTATGCCGCCCTGTCACTGGCAGCCGGACTAGGCGGGCTGTTTGCGGGGCTGGCAATGATGCGGGTAGCAGGATGAGTACGGAAGTTCGCCAGTTCACTGTTGGCGCCGATGACGACGGCGTGCGGCTTGACCGCTGGTTCAAGCGCCACTTGCCGCAGGTCGGCTTTGCCACGGTCAGCCGCTGGGCGCGCACCGGGCAGATCCGGATCGATGGCAAGCGCGCCGATCCGGCCGATCGGCTGAGCGCCGGGCAGGTGCTGCGCGTGCCCCCCGGCGGCGATACGCCCGAACGCAAGCCCCGAGCGCGCAAGCCGCTGACCGAGGAACAGCTGGCGCTGGCGGATTCGATGGTGCTGACTCAGGACCGCGCCGCGATCGTGCTCAACAAGCCGCCCGGCCTTGCCACGCAGGGCGGCAGCGGCACCTTCTCGCATGTCGATGGCCTGCTTGATGCCTATGCCATGGATGGTCCCCGCCCGCGGCTGGTCCACCGGCTCGACAAGGATACCTCGGGCGTTCTGCTGATCGCCCGCACCCCGGGCAGCGCCGCTTTCTTCTCGCGCCATTTTTCGGGGCGTTCGGCGCGCAAGATCTATTGGGCGCTGGTCACCGGCGTGCCCGAGATCGCCGATGGCCTGATCGACCTGCCGCTCGCCAAGCAGCCGGGCAGCGGCGGCGAAAAGATGATGGTCGACAAGTCGGGCGAAGGGCAGAAGGCGCGCAGCCGCTACCGGGTGATCGACCGCGCCGGCAACCGCGCAGCCTGGGTTGAACTGCAACCGCTGACCGGTCGCACCCACCAGCTGCGCGTGCACATGGCGGCAATTGGCCACCCGATTGTCGGCGATGGCAAATATGGCGGGCCGGAAGCTTTCCTGTCCGGCTCGATCAGCCGCAAGATGCACCTGCATGCGCGGCGGCTGATCATCGACCATCCCGACGGCGACCAGATCGACGTGACCGCGCCGCTGCCCGAACACTTTGCCGCCAGCCTGGCCCAGCTGGGCTTTGACGAGGCCGATGGCGACAATGCCCCGGTCTATATTGCGCCGCCCGAGAAGGAGCAGCGCAAGGCCGCCGCCAAGGCCCATGCCAAGCAGTACCGCAAGGAACGGCGCGGCGAACGCCGCAGCCGCGGTGCCGGCCCCGCCTCCGCCCCCGGAAAGCCGCCAAAGAAGCGCGGGCCGACCAAAGGCAAAGGCTCACCCAAACCAGGAAAGAAGTGATGCATCCCAATCCGCTCTATCGCCACCAGGACCGCGCACTGCTGGAAATGCTGGTCGATGAAGTGGGCTTTGGCATGCTGTTCGCGCAGACCCCCGATGGCCCGCGCGTGGCCCATGTGCCGTTCCTGTGGACCGGCGATGGCGCGCTGCAATTCCACCTGGCGCGCGGTAATGCCCTGACCAAGCATCTCGACGGCGCAACCGCGCTGGCGGTGATTAACGGCCCTGATGGCTATATCAGCCCGCGCTGGTACGCCGACCAGACCCAGGTCCCGACCTGGAACTATGTCGCGGTCGAACTGGAAGGCCGGGTGCGGCGGATGGACAGCGATGGGCTGCTGGGACAGATCACCGCATTGTCCGACAAGCACGAGGCGCAGGTCGCTGAGGGCAAGCCCTGGACCATGGACAAGTTGCCCGAGGAAAAGCTGCGGGCGATGCTATCGGCGATCATCGGCTTCGAACTGGAAGTGCAGGGCTGGCGTGAAACGATCAAGCTCAGCCAGAACAAAAGCGGGGATGAGCGCGAGCGGCTGGCCGCCGGGCTGGAAGCCGAAGGTTCACCCGCCATCGCCCAGCTGATGCGCACCCTGGCCCCGTGACCCGACGGCTGGCCCTGTTCGATTGCGATGGCACGCTGGTCGATGGCCAGGCCGGCGTGGTCAACGCAATGGAAGCAAGCTTTGTCGAACTGGGCCTGCCCGCGCCCGACCGCCATCAGGTGCGCCGGATCGTGGGGCTGAGCCTGCCGCAGGCAATCCGCCTGCTGGCGCCCGATACCAATGAGGCGATCCGCGCCGAGCTTGACGCCGCCTATCGCCGGATCTTCCGTGCCGCGCGCGAATCCGGGCAACTGGTTGAGCCGCTTTACGACGGGATCGCCGAACTGGTCAGTGATCTCGCAGCCGAAAGCTGGGTGCTGGGCGTCGCCACCGGCAAGAGCCAGCGCGGGCTGGAACATTGCCTGGCCACCCACGGCCTGACCGCGCACTTCGCCACGCTGCAGACCGCCGATCACCACCCGTCCAAGCCGCATCCGTCGATGGTCGAAACGGCGCTGGCGGAAACCGGGGTTGAGGCGCGGCACTGCACCATGATCGGCGATACCCAGTTCGACATGGCGATGGCGGTCAACGCCGGAGTGCGGGCGTTCGGGGTGGACTGGGGCTATCACACGGTCGAGGAATTGCTTGAAGCCGGGGCAGAAGCGGTCGCCACCAGCCCCGCTCATCTGAAGGAACTGCTGCAATGAACGCACAAGAGAGCGACGCCCGGCTGCGCTTTTTCATCCTTTCCGCCGTGCGCCTGGCCAGCGTCGCGCTGATTGGGGTGGGCATGGCGATCGTCGCCGGAAAGCTGCCGATTCCGAAGCCGGCCGGGGTGGTCTTCATGGTCTTCGGCCTGCTCGAACTGCTGCTGCTGCCGCCGTTCCTGGCCCGCAAGTGGAAATCGCCGCAGCCATGAAGCGGTTCTGGACAGCGGTTGGAATTGCCGAAGCGGACGGCGCCTTTCAGGTCACGCTCGATGGGCGCGCGGTCAAGACCCAGGGCAAGCGCGCCCAACTGGTCCCCAGCCGCCCGCTGGCAGAGGCCTTGGCGGCCGAATGGGCGGCGCAGGGCGAAGAAGTCGATCCCGCGCGCTTCGTGCTGCGCGATCTGGCGGATCTGGCGATCGATGTCATCGCGCCCGATCGCGGCGCGGCGATCGCCGCCCTGCTGCGCTACGCTGAAACCGATACGCTGTGCTATCGCGCCGATCCGGACGATGCGCTCCACCAGCGTCAGGCCGAACTGTGGGACCCGCTGCTCGCCGCTGCCGAAGCGCGCTGGGACGTCCATTTCGAGCGCGTCGCCGGCGTGATCCACCGCGCCCAGCCCGCCGCGACGCTTGTCCGGCTGCAGGCGGTGCTGGCCGCCGAAAGCGATTACGCGCTCGCTGCGCTGACCACGCTGACCGCGCTGGCGGCATCGCTGGTGATCGGTCTGGCCGCTCTGCAACCGGGCACCGAGGCCGCCGCGCTGTGGCAAGCGGCCGAGCTTGAGGAAGCCTGGCAGGCCGAGCTGTGGGGCAAGGACCACGAAGCCGAAGACCGCCGCGCCCGCCGCTTCGCCGCCTTCAGCGCCGCGCTCGATTTCGCGCGGCTGGCCCGGGGTTAGACACAGGTCAGCATCAATTGCCCTAATACCATCAGGCCGCAGTTGTGTTGATCCGCGGCTGGCCTATCCCATCGTATCACGATGGCCAGCAAATTTGACTTCATCATCGTCGGGGCCGGCACGGCCGGCTGCGTCCTTGCCCACCGGCTGAGCGCGGACGGTCGCTATTCCGTGCTGCTGATTGAGCATGGCGGCGACGATCGCAGCTGGATCCTGCAAATGCCGGCTGGGCTGCGATCGGCCTTCAAGCCCACCAGCAAGTACAATTACTGGTTCAAGACCACCCCGCAGGCCCAGCTCAACAATCGCGAAATCGATCAGCCGCGCGGCAGGGCGCTCGGCGGATCCTCGTCGATAAACGGCATGACCTTCCTGCGCGGCAACCCACGGGACTATGACGATTGGGCCGATCTGCACGGTTGCACCGGCTGGTCGTTCGCCGATTGCCTGCCCTATTTCAGGAAGTTCGAACGCCGCGGCGGCGCTGCCAGTCCGTTTCGCGGGGCCGATGGCCCGGTTGGGGTGAAGGTCCAGCAGGACCTGTCACCGCTGAATGCGGCCTTTCTTGAAGCGGGAGTGCAGGCCGGGCACAGCCTGACCGAAGACGTCAACGGCTTTCGCCAGGAAGGCTTCAGCCGGTTCGAGATGACGGTGGAAGGCGGCTATCGCAACAGTTCGGCCCGCACCTACCTGCACCGGCAGGCCAAGTGCCCCAACCTGACAATCGTGACCGGCGCAAAGGTGCTGCGGGTCTTGACCAGGGCCAGCCGCGCTTATGGTGTGGAATACGCCATCGGGCGCCAGGTCCATCATGCTGAATGCGCCCGCGAAGTGATCATGTGCGCCGGCGTGTTCGGCACGCCGCAGATCCTGATGCTGTCTGGCATCGGGCCATCCGTGCAGCTGCACCAGCATGCAATTCCTGTCGTGGCGGATCTGGCCGGCCTGGGTGAGAACCTGCACGATCACCTTGAAGCGCACATCCAGGTTGAGACCGACCAGCCGGTCTCGCTCAATCGCTATCTCAAGCCGCATCTGATGCTGTGGGCGGGGATCCAATGGTTCGGCTGGAAAGGCGGGCCGGCTGCGGTCAACCAGTGTCATGTCGGGGCATTCCTGCGCAGCGAGCCGGGGATCACGCATCCCAATGTGCAGTTCCATTTCTTCCCGATCTTTTTCGGTGCGAACTGGATCCCCAATCCGGCGATCAATGGCTATCGCCTGGGGGCAGGCACGATGCGTCCGGAAAGCCGAGGGACCGTCCGGCTCGCGTCAAACGATCCCAACGCTGCGCCGCTGATCGATCCCAACTATCTTGCCACCGACCGCGACTGGCGCGAGATGATCGATGCGATGAAGCTGGGCCGCGAAGTCTTGGCGCAGGCGGCCTTCAAGCCGTTCCACCGCCGCGAAGACCTGCCCGGCCCCAATGTTCGTAGCAACGCGCAATTGAAGGAATTCATCCGGCAGGATGCCTCATCAGCCTATCACCCCTGCGGCACGGCGCGGATGGGGCCAGACGGCGATGATCGGGCTGTGGTCGATCTGGCCCTGAAGGTGCGCGGGATCGAGGGATTGCGGATCGTCGATGCCTCGGTAATCCCG
>WBZX01002994.1_pt1 | contig 11064 bp, 15 predicted proteins | sample 5204211 | NCBI WGS metagenome assembly WBZX01 (sample SAMN12344362, study PRJNA552823) | activated sludge metagenome | biome: Activated sludge suspended growth; feature: Nitrification reactor; material: Wastewater; isolation source: activated sludge from nitrification reactor of wastewater...
GGGGGATTCGAGCGGACCGTGGAAGGCTGGCAGGTCAGGACGGTCGATGGCGATACCATTCGGTATGGCACCGACCGCATTCGCATTCGCGGCTACAACGCGCCGGAATTATCCGAACCGGGCGGGCGTGAAGCCGCACTCCGTCTTGAGCAACTGATGCAGGAAGGCGCGATCAACATCGTCCCCCACGGTCACGATGTCTATGGCCGTACGCTCGCCGATGTCTTTGTGAACGGACAGAACGTGGCGGACGTCATGACGATGGAAGGATTCGGGCGAAGGGGTTAGGCGGGCTGAAGCCCTCGCGTTAGGTGCCCTCTCATACCAGAGCTGCGCACCTCACGATTCAGTCCTCCACGCATCAGGGCCACACTCTCTAGCCATCGGCGAATAGGACGAACTGGTGAACCAGTCGCAATGGTTCAGCCTGGATGTGCTGGTCGCAAAGTCACCTCAGCACAATCCTGTTGCGATGCAAGATTACGTTGAGGGCATCATGGTAAGTTAGGCCGCACCGATCACTCTTCGGATCACTCGTCATGAAGACGCAGTACTACACAGCCACCAGTCTCGATGGTTTTATCGCCACTGAAGACGACTCATTAGACTGGCTGTTCCCGCTGGGCGACGTGAACGAAACGAGTTACCCCTCCTTCATTGCGGAGGTCGGAGCCTTAGCCATGGGCTCGGCGACCTATGAATGGATGCTCCGCCACACCGACAAGATTGCCGACCAACAGACTGGTGCACCCTGGCCCTATTCTCAGCCTACGTGGGTGTTCTCCACACGTCCGCTTCCCTTAGTGCCGAACGCCGATATTCGCCTGGTTCGAGGAGACGTTCAAGCCATTCACACCGACATGCGCGAGGCAGCTGGCTCGAAGAACATCTGGATCGTCGGGGGTGGAGATCTCGCCGGACAGTTTTATGATGCAGGCCTGCTGGACGAAGTGATCGTGCAGATCGGTTCCGTGACGCTGGGAAGAGGCAAACCACTCTTTCCACGCCACGTCACGAATCCACCGCTTCAGTTAGTGTCCGCGCGCAAAATCGGAGCCGGCTTCGCAGAGTTGCGCTATGAGATGCCGAAAGACACACAAGCCGGCACGACCTAACGGCTCCACAGGTACAGTGGCGCTAGTCGCCATGGCACGAATGAGCACGGATCATCACGCATGACAGCCGTTGATGACATTTCACCACTGTCACGGCGTTTACAGGGAGAGCCCCTTGAACGCAAACGAGATTGCAGCGTTGCCAAAGGCGACCATGAATGGATCGATGCCCTTTCCTGAGATTGTCGGCAAACTCATCGCCAACGGCGTCGAGTACTACCATGTGGATTATGCGCTCGGCTCCTTCTCCTTCTACGATGCCATGGGAGCAGTCGTCACCGCGCCCCTTCTCTTTGAGGACTTGTCTCCAATTTCAGAGCACTTCGATGCGGCGGCACTCAAAGCCGCCATCTTCGACAGTCAGCAGCATGGGCAAACATTTCGAGCCTTTTGTGAACGTGCCGTCAAGGCGGGGGTGCAGGGCTACTTTGCGTTTCTTCGGGGCAAGCGCGTCACCTATTTGGGCCGCCAAGGGGATCAGCATACGGAGTGGTTTCCCGGCGCTCAGCCCCGCAAAGTGCCACAGTGATCAAACAATCTCGACTCGCATACACTCCCCTCTCCGTGAGAGCTGTGCTGGTGTATCTCCTTCTGATCGCCCTACTCCTGGCGGTTGCGGACGCGGAAGCCACCAAGAAACGACCTTCCATCGTTCACCGCAGTGGCATCGAACCGTCTAGGAACGGCGAGTGCCCCACCGAGCATCCGATCAAAGGCAACTTCACGCCCCGTAGCGGCGAACGATGCATCTACCACATGATCGGACAACGCTTTTATTTCCACACCAAAGCGGAACGATGTTATGCGACCGAATCTGAAGCAATACAGGACGGCTGCCGGCGGTCGAAACGGTGAGAGGCCCCCTACCGCGTTCTAGTCGCGCGCTTTGACCGCCCGCTCCACCTTGATAGCTCATGTATGACCTCACTCAAAACAGGACACTTTGCCATGCCCTCCTCCACTGAACTCTGCACTCCCCGTCTTCTACTCCGACAGTGGCGACCATCAGATCTCGAGCCCTTCGCCGCGATGAATGCCGACGCCGAGGTCATGCGGTATTATCCCTCGGCATGGAACAGAGCGCAGAGCGATGCATTTGCCCAACGGGTGATGCGACTGATCGACGAACGAGGCTGGGGATTCTGGGCGGTCAAGGAACGGGCGTCGGGGCAATTCATCGGCTTCGTCGGCTTACATGTTCCATCGGACAACCTACCATTCTCCCCCTGCGTGGAGGTCGGATGGCGCCTGGCCAAACCGTACTGGGGCCTCGGCCATGCGACAGAAGCGGCGCAATCGGCCATTACGTTCGGATTTCAGCACCTTCACCTGGACGAGATCGTGGCTTTCACGGCTGTCGCGAACCAGAGATCGCGTGCCGTCATGGAGCGGATCGGTATGCGGCTCAGCTCCGAATTCGACCATCCTCTGGTGCCTGTCGAATCCGGGCTGGGCCGTCATGTGCTGTATCATCTTCGCCCGCCGCTGTAAGCATCTGGCCTTTGACATGCAAGCGATTCAAATTCATCGTACAATCCGTCTCCATGTACACGCCCTTGCTTCGTCTTTGCTCGACAGCCTGTAGCCTATTGCTGCTCACGGCCTGCGTCTCGACGCCTTCGCCAGACGTGATGAAACAGGTCGCTGAACGGAACCGCTGGGAACTCGCCCATTGGGGCAGCCACTCCATTCCCTATGGAGATGATGGAGAACCCGTGCTTCTCTCCTTCACGGATGGGACGGTGTCAGGCCATGCCGGATGTAATCGGTATGCTGCCCCTGTGACGTTCGGCCCCCGGACAGGCGAGGTTTCGGTATCACACGGCCTCACCACACGCATGGCCTGCGAACCCACGCGCATGGAATTTGAGGGTGCGTTCATTCGCGCCTTTGAGGCTTCCACCCGATATCGCCTTGATGGGGAAAGCCTCTCGTTTGAAAGCCCCGTCGCTCAGCCGTTGGAGTTTTACCGACGCCCCCTGAAATAGTCGATCCTCTCTCGGTTTGACACCTTCAGTCATTCGCGTATCCCTTCCGATACGACATGCGTATCGCTTGTGATACGACATGCAGAACACTCGCACTATTTCTGCGCGGGAATTCAATGAGGCTCTCAAAACTCAGCCTCTGCGTTGTCATCTCGTGCAGACGCCATCAGGCACTGCTCTTGCTCGATATATCAGCCAGGTTGGATGGCTATCATGGCTGACAAGATCTCCAGTGCTTTCCCCGGTTCCGAATTTCCGATTGCCCCACGGCTGTGCGAGGATGTCACGGTCTCCTGCACAAATGCTGGCGCCGACGCCATACCTCAACTCACCAACGAGAATCAGGACATTCCCAAGCCACGCAACCATCGTTGGTACGGTTATGGGACAGATGCCGCGAGCGCATACTGGTGCTGGCTCACCCCTGGAGGACGCCAGGCACAGGGCCAATTTCTTACCCTCGAACTACTTTTTCCATTCTTGTATGGAGGGGTACTCGCCGTGAGCCTCTGGTGGGTGTGGATGGCCTTAGAGTGCCCCTTTCATCCCGCCTGGATTCTCGTGCCACTCGCGTTGATCACGCTGGCTGACTGGCTGGAGAACCTGGTGCAAGCAGCGCAGCTCCGCCACGTCACATCGTCGCATGAACCGTGTGCCAAAAGCCTGTGGATCCAGCTTGCCCGTTGCTCGACCGTCATGAAAATCTGGCTCACCAGCGGGCTGTACGTCACTCTGGCCGGACTCATCCTCACTATGCTCTGTACGTTCTCAGAACGACGCCTGACAACTGATGCGGTCGAATAATCGGGGGTGTTTCCAACGGCGCGGCGGCAATCGCCATATCTCTGCAGGTATCCGATTGGACGACGTGTACCTTCATTCAGCTACCCCACACGGTTGATCTTCACCCGGTCCTGCGATACACCTGGTGCAGGATCTTGTGAGGACCTCTATGCGCCGGAATATCGTGCCGGTCTCTTTCCTGCTCGTTCTTCTGCTGAGCACGCTGCACCCGTTCCTTGGGCCGACCGTTGGATCCGCAGAACAGATCCGCGCTGTGATGCCTGCCCCGCAACCGGAGCCCTGGTGGATGGAGCGGCATGAACGCGCCGTGGCCCGGATACGTCAAGGCCATGTCGATCTGCTGTTCATCGGCGATTCCATTACGCAAGGATGGGAGGAGGATGGACGCCCGGTGTGGGACATTTTCTATCAACACCGGCATGCCGCCAATCTTGGTTACAACGGCGACCAGACCGACAATGTGTTGTGGCGGCTTCAGAACGGCGAACTGGATGGCATCACACCTAAGCTGGCGGTCGTGATGATCGGGACGAATAACGCCACCAGGCGAGAGGATCCTCCGCAAGAGACGGCTGCCGGGATCCAGGCGATTCTCACGACCTTGCGCACTCGGTTACCGGACACAAAAATTCTCCTGCTGGCCGTATTTCCGCGAGGCCTCTCGGCCGATGATCGGCTGCGCCAGATCAATAATGCGGTCAACGAGCGGCTCCCGGCTATGGCCGACCAGCGTCAGGTCTTTTTTCTCAACTTGAACCGGCGCTTCCTCGATAAGAACGGGGGCTTGCCTGAAGAGATTATGCCCGATGCCCTTCACCCTAACGAGCACGGCTATCGCATATGGGCTGAGGGGATGGAAGACGTGATGCGGAAATTATTGGGCGAGTGACGACACGCGGGCCGACCCTGCGTTGGCGCACAACATCGGTGCATCCGAATTAGGGTTTCTTCTTTTTCTTGTCGGAGGGATTATCAGAGAACAGCAGCCAAGCGAGGACGACGAAACCGATCGCCACGCCCGTCACCGCCAACCATGTGCCGAGTTTATCCATTAGTGCCTCGTGTGTGGTGGTCCTTGTAACGCAGCCAGAGTGAGTTTGTCGAGCCGCTTCACTTTCAGCTCATTGTCGACCGTCACCAGCTTCGCGGATCCCTCGACCACGATACGCCCGCTTGTTCGCTCTCGCAACACATGCGCAAAGGTAAACGACGCCTGACTCGAGTCCGCCAACGTCGTCTCGATCACTAAGGTGTCACCGTACCGCCCGGGTGATCGATAGTCCAACTCGGCATGCACCACAACGAATTGCGTCCCCTGATCGCGCATGCCTGCGACCGACAGTCCGCGCTCTTCGAGATAGTGCGTCCTCGCCCGCTCGAAATATTTGAGGTAGTTCGCATAGTACACCACCCCGCCGCAGTCGGTGTCCTCGTAGTAGATGCGAATGTCCATCGTGAACGAGCGAGCCGGCCTACAGATTCAGTGTCGGGAACTTCGGCAGCGAGGACTCGCTCACGCCGGTGAGCTTCATCACCATATCGGAGAGCTGCTGCACCCGCTCGCCTTTGACCGCCTCGAACCCGTGCCCCAACACCGCATGGTTGGCAGCATCAAGCAGCGGTTTCATCTTGGGCCAGTCGCGGAGAAAGGCCTGTCCCATTTGATCACCGAGTCCGGCCAATGCACGCCACTGGCTTTGCAGAGGCAGCTTATACTTACCATCGACATCGTCCAGAAAGCAGGTACGGCAGGTTTCGCGTAAGGCTTCGGGCAGCTGTTCCGGTTGCACGTCCCAGGTCTTGATCTTGTACTGTTTGAACAATTGCCGCTGAGCGCACGCTTCCAACGCGCGCACGAGCGCCACCATGGCCCGCTCTGGATCATGGTCCACATGAGCACGGCGATGCGCATGGGCCAGCAGATCGAGTACGACACCTTCTTTCACCTCGGCAGGGTCGAGCACCAACTTTTCCAGGAAGCCGCTGTTGGCCTTGATCGATGGCAGCAGCGCTTTCAGCCCCGGTGGCCCGCCCCAGAGGGACGCCATGTCGAGGGCTTTCAACGAGGTCTTCAATTTTTCCCAGGCCTGGCGATACTGAAACTGCTCCCAAAGCCCATACCCCAGCGCAAGTTCAGCCAGGGCGCGATACAGCGGCTTCTGTCCTCCGCTCACTCGAGCTTCCAATGTATGGAACAACGTAGCCGCAGCTCTAAACGACCCTTGATTAAAGGCCTCGCTGGCCTCACGACGGACGACAACCGCGGATTCGTCCCACGGATTGCCCTGAACCCAGCGTTTGGCGAGGCCATCAACCGTGATCTGTTCGCTTTCCTCAGACCCTGCTGCATCAACCAGACTGATCATCCGGGACGTCCAGGGTTGGCTCACGGTCGCCAAGGCCGCAGCCATAGCTGGAGTGGCTCCCGTCAAATCGACCACCACTTCGCCCACCTGCACAGCCCAGGTGCGGAGGAGATCATGCACGGTGCGCGACAAGGCCTGATGGCAGGCCATAATGTCCGCCGAATCGGGCGTGACAACCCAATCCCATCGCTTCGGCATTTGCTGCACGAGCGGTTGCACGGCTTCTTCGACCTGTGACTTCGCCGATTCCGGCACAAAAAAGCAGAGCAGTTCAGGTTGCAGCCGGTTGATGACGTAGGCGGCAAGCGGCGGCGCATCGGTGAACGCAAGGATCAGGGCTTTGACGGGAATATCTGCTGGCATAATCGGCGGACTATACCATTGCAGTCCGGCCGCTTCAACGAACGCGCGTTTCCCGGCAATCCTTGACGGTCCCCGGAAAGACGCATAGACTGCCGCGTGAATTCCTCTGTAATTCCACGGACAGTGCCGACTGAGGAGGGACGATGAGCTGGTGGCTCTGGGCGTTTCTGGGAATATTTCTGCTCGGCAGCGAAATGGTGACGCCCGGAGGGTTTTACATGCTCTTCTTCGGTATCGGGGCGCTGCTGGTCGGCGCACTGGTCGGCTTGGATGTCATTCAGAGCGCATGGATGTCCTGGCTTCTCTTTTCCGGCTTTTCGATTGGGTCCCTCCTTCTCTTGCGACCCCCGCTCCGGCGGCTCATGGCCTCCGATCGAGGCGGCGTTTCGTCGGTCGATACAATGGTCGGGGAAACGGCCATCGTGTTAGAAGACATTCCTCCCGACGGCCGGGGCAAGGCGGAATGCCGCGGCAGCACGTGGAATGCGCACAACCTCGGCGACAGACCGCTTACCAAGGGCCAACGCAGTCTCGTCGATCACGTCGACGGCATCACCCTCTGGATCAAACCTGAATGAGGTCACACCATTATGGAGGATAGCGGCATGCCAGGTGGACTCTGGGTCGTCATTTTCCTTGCGGGCCTCGTGCTATTCGTCGTCTCCAAAACGGCGCGTGTGGTACCCCAACAGAGCGCCTATGTGGTTGAACGCCTCGGCCGCTATTCGCGCACGCTCGGCGCGGGGTTTCATATTCTCTGGCCGTTTCTTGACAGTGTTCAATACAAACACTCGCTGAAAGAAACCGCCATCGATATCCCCGAACAGATCTGTATCACCCGTGACAACGTGCAGGTCGGCGTGGACGGCATTCTCTATTCGAAAGTGCTGGACCCGCAACGTGCCTCTTACGGCATCAGCGACTACCGCTTTGCCATTACCCAGCTCGCCCAAACCGCGTTGCGCAGCGAGATCGGAAAAATCGAACTCGACCGCACGTTTGAAGAACGCACCAACATCAACAGTCAGGTCGTCAATGAGCTCGACAAAGCCACAGAGCCCTGGGGCGTGAAGGTGTTGCGATACGAGATCAAGAACATCACCCCGCCGAAGGATGTTCTGGCCGCGATGGAAAAGCAGATGCGTGCCGAGCGGGAAAAACGCGCGGTGATTCTGACCTCCGAAGGCGAGCGCGACGCTGCCATCAATCAGGCGGAAGGCGAAAAGCAGCAGGTCATCAAGGCCTCCGAGGCCAAGAAGCAGCAACAGATCAACGAGGCAGAGGGCGCAGCTGCCGCCATCATGGCCATCGCCGGCGCGACCGCCGAGGGGCTGCGCAAAGTCGCCGAGTCAACCCAGATCCCCGGCGGCTACGAAGCCGTGCAACTGCGCGTCGCGGAGCAGTACATCACCAAGTTTGGAGAACTGGCCAAAGCCAGCAACACGCTCGTGCTACCGGCCAACGTCTCGGATGTCGGTTCCATGCTGACGCTGGCGATGAACATGATCACCAAACGGTCTTCCCCTGCATCGCCTGGCAAGTAACTGTCGTCCGTCGGTCGTTTGACAGTGGCCCAGGGCTTCCCTACAATTCCGCACGATGAAAGAATTCGCCATCAAGGCATTCGACGACAGCGCCGAAGTGAAGCGGCGCTTTGCGCGAGACCATGCCGACACCATCGTGCAGGTCGCGCAAGTCATTGGCCGCGCCTTTCAAACCGGCCATAAAGTCTTGCTCTTCGGCAACGGCGGCAGCGCGACGGATGCCGCGCACATCGCGGCGGAATTCGTCGGTCGTTATAAGCGCGAACGCGCTCCCTTCCCGGCCATCGCCCTCGCCACGGACATCGCCGCCATCACCTGCATTGCGAATGACTACGGCTTCGAAGAACTTTTCGCGCGCCAGGTTCGTGCGCACGGGCAGGCGGGAGACGTCGCCATTGCCATCAGCACCAGCGGCAACTCCCCCAATGTCCTGAAAGGCGTCGAAGCAGCCAAATCCGCAGGCCTCACGACAGTCGCCTGGACCGGCGGCTCAGGTGGTAAATTGGCCGGCATGGTCGACTACAGCTTCGTCGTCCCTTCGACGCTGACAGCCCGCATTCAGGAAAGCCACATCACGCTGGGCCATGTGCTCTGCGAACTCATTGAGGATCACGTTCTTGCCAACCCGGCCTAAGCGCTCCGCAAAATCATCGACGCCCCCTGCGATCATCAAGCCGATCGATGCGTCTCGCCTGAAGACCTATCCCCTCCAGCGGCGACACAGCAAGGTGCAGGTGTCCAACTTTGCCAAGGTCTGGACCGGTGGCCGCTCATTCAAGCGCTTCCTTGAGTCACTTCCCGATATCCTGGCGGTGAAGACGCTGCGAGAGGTGGCCCAGGCCATCGCTAAGGCGCATCGCCGCGGCAGGCCGGTGATTGTCGGCATGGGCGCTCATGTGGTGAAGGTCGGACTGGGCCCGCTATTGGTGGACCTCATGGAGCGCGGTATCGTCACCGCTTTGGCCATGAACGGCGCCGTCATCATCCACGACTTTGAGCTGGCCTTCATGGGGCACACATCCGAGGAAGTGGACGCGGAAATCGATTCCGGCCGATTCGGCATGGCGGAGGAAACCGGCCGCATGCTCAACGAAGCCATCACCCTGGGCATGAAAGAAGGCGTGGGCCTGGGGGAATCACTCGGCCTGTACATCAACCGGCATAAGCAGCAGTTTCCGAACCGCGCGACCAGCCTGCTGGCGACCGGGGCCCGGCTCGGTCTGCCCGTCACGGTGCACGTCGCCGTCGGCACCGATATTATCCACATGCACCCGTCCGCGGACGGGGCGGCGATCGGCGCAGGCTCACTACTCGACTTCCGCCGCTTAGCCGCCGTGGTTTCCGGAATGGAAGGCGGGGTCTACCTCAACCTGGGATCTGCCGTCATTCTGCCGGAAGTGTTTCTCAAAGCCGTGTCGCTGGGACGAAACCTTGGCCACTCGTTGACGAACATCACGACCGTGAATATGGACTTCCTCACACATTATCGCCCCATGACCAACGTCGTGCGCCGCCCCACTCAGAAAGGCGGAAAAGGGTATGCCCTCACCGGTCATCACGAAATCATGGTGCCACTGTTGGCCGCCGCAGTCATTGAAGAATTGTCCGGTCGGTAATCCGGAACACAAGACGCGATCCCCGTACGGCATCGGTATCGTCCTGTGACGACCATGGCACCCTCTGTCGAACCGCTCCTCACCATGTGGGCCGACCTCAATCGCCGGTATTTCCAAAATGCCCTACCGTCGATTTCCATAGAATGGAGTCGGCGCCTGACCTCTTCTGCAGGCATGTTCGTGTGCCGAGTCGGCCCAAGACATGCGCACACACCCAGCACCATCGATCAGACGCGACGGCGCTGCATCAAGCTATCGTCGGTGCTTCTCCCAGCGCAGGACCCTGCCCGTGATCGCGAAACGGTGACGACCCTCGCGCACGAAATGATCCATCAGTGGCAATACGATATTCTGAAACGGCGCCCGAATCACGGTCAGGACTTTCGTCGCATGATGGCGCACATGAATCAGGACGGCCTCGGCATCACGATTTATCACTCATTGGGCAAAGAGGTCACGGCATTGGCCAAATATGCCTGGCGCTGCCAACAATGCGGCTCGATTTACCGGCGCCAGCGCCGGAGCATTCAACCACGACGACACCTCTGCGGCGCCTGCCGTGGACCACTGCGCGAATTCGCGGTGCTGCACGCTGAGCCACAAGCGGAGCCGGTCCCTGCTGCTTCTGTCGGCCGGCAATTCAGCCTCCCGTTCCAACCGAGTTAGGGTTTCATGTCCGCTCGTTGGCCTCGACAAATTCTCTTTGGCGATATCGATGCCATGTTTGCGTCAGCCGCCGTCCTGGCCGATCCGTCATTGGCGGGCAAACCGGTCGCCGTCGGCGGGCCGCCACCGCGCGGGATCATCGCCGCCGCCAGTTATGCCGTCCGGCGATTCGGTGTGCGATCGGCCATGCCGACCATTCACGCCCTGCGTCTCTGCCCGCAGCTCATTCTCGTTCCGCCCGATCGGCCCCTATACACGCGTCTCCATCGTCAACTGCAAGAAGTGACGAACCGGTTTTTCCCTGAAACCGAGTGGACCAGTATCGATGAGTTTTATGCGGATACGACGAGACTGCAAACTCGCCATCCGGACCCGCGCTTGTTGGGGCAGACTCTCAAGGCCGACATTCTCCAGACGACCGGATTGACCTGCACGATTGCCCTGGCCTCCGGAAAAACCGTCGCCAAGATCGCCGCCGACGCGCATAAGCCGGACGGCCTGGCACTGATCGAACCAGGTACGGAAGCCGCTTTCCTGGCCCCGCTGCCGATTCGCTCATTGCCCGGCATGGGTCCCAAATCCACGGAGGCTGTCGAGCGCCT
>WBZX01002995.1_pt1 | contig 11064 bp, 12 predicted proteins | sample 5204211 | NCBI WGS metagenome assembly WBZX01 (sample SAMN12344362, study PRJNA552823) | activated sludge metagenome | biome: Activated sludge suspended growth; feature: Nitrification reactor; material: Wastewater; isolation source: activated sludge from nitrification reactor of wastewater...
GGTTCACCGACACCTATGGCGTGGCCATCGACTCGGACATGCTGCGCAACGTGGTGCAGACGAACCCGGCCGAGGCGCGCGACTTCCTGGGCTGGCCGCTGCTGTGGCGCCTCCACGCCGTGCACCATGGCGTGCCGCGTCTCTATGGTCTGAACGGCCTCGTGCGCCACCCGCTGCACCAGACGCTCGACCTGCTGTTCGCCACGGGGCCGCTCGCTCTGCTCGGCATGCCGATCGATGTCGCCGTGCTGCTCGGCCTCGTCGTGTCGATTCAGCTCATCGTCCAGCACTCCAACGTCGACTACCAGCTCGGGCCGCTCCGCAACCACATGGCGATCGGACAGTTGCATCACCTTCACCACGTCAACTGGGGCAAGGAGGGCGACTGCAATTTCGGCCTGTTCCTGACGCTGTGGGACCGCATGCTGGGCACCTTCCAGCCGGAGCCGTCGCGCCGCATCCAGGCGCACGACATGGGCGTCGACGAGGTGCCGGACTTCCCCAAGACCTACTGGCAGCAGCTGCTGTTCCCGTTCATCTATCAGCCGGGCGCCGGCAAGCAGACGGGGCTGAGATCGCAACCATCCGCGCAAGCAGCGCTCGACAAGACGCGAGGGCTCCCGTCAGACTCGGCGGCAAAGCGCGGCAGGGAGCGGCCCACGCCCGCTGAATAACGGCACGGGACGGACGTACGGAGAGACGCGCGGCGCGCGCGCGAGGGAGCAGGACGACATGGCCATCACTGATACCGGGGGCGCGGTGGCGCGCGGCCTGAGTGATCCATCCGACACCGTTGCATCCGGCCGCCAGCGCCGCGTCGATCCGCAAGCCCTGCAGCGGTTGAAGACCCGCGACAACCATACCAACATCCGCCATCTCGCGTTCGTGTGGGCGGTGATCGTGCTCGCCATCGCCGGCGCCATCGCCTTCGAGCAGTGGCTGATGGCGGCCGGCTATTCGGCGTGGTGGAACCTGCCGGTGATCGTCGCGGCGATCGTCGTTGTCGGCGCCTCGCAGCACCAGTTCGGCGGCGCCATTCACGAAGGCACGCACTACATCCTGTTCGCCGACCGCCGCGCCAACGAGATTGCCTCGGACTGGCTCGCCGCCTTCCCGATCTACACCTCGACGTATCAGTTCCGTGTGCACCACCTGGCGCACCACCAGTTCGTCAACGACCCCGAGCGCGATCCCGACATCGCCCAGCTCAAGGAAAGCAACCACTGGCTCGACTTCCCCGTCGAGCATGTCGACCTCGTGCGCAAGCTGGCGAGCCAGCTCTGGCTGCCGAACCTGATCCGCTACACCATCATCCGCGCCAAGTATTCCGCACTCGGCTTCGACCAGAACCCGTACCGCGACGACACCGTGAAGACGTCGATCTGGCCGACGCGGGCCGGCATCCTGTTCGCGGTCGGCGGGCCGGCCGTTGTGGTACCGCTGGTTGCCGCCGGGTTCGGCTACTGGTCGCTCGTGGCGCTTGCGGCCCTCTATGCGGCGGTCGCGCTCTACTATGCACGGCTTCCTGCCGACGAATTCCCCGGAACACAGCTGCAGCCCGTCGTCTCGCATCGCGCCACAGCCATCGGCCGAATCTCGTTCATGGCGCTTGTCTACGCCGGCGTCACCATCGCCGAGGTCGCGACCGGCGCGCCGGCCTGGGCCTACTATGGCCTCTACTGGATCGTGCCGCTGTTCTCGGCCTTCCCGCTGTTCATGGTGCTGCGCCAGTGGGTGCAGCACGGCAATGCCGATCGCGGCCGTTACACCAACACGCGCGTGTTCCTGGTCAATCCGCTGGTGCGCTACGCGGTGTTCCCGTGGGGCATGGACTACCACCTGCCGCACCACCTCTACGCGTCGGTGCCGCACTACAATCTGCGCGAACTGCACGAAGTTCTGCTGACCGATCCCGAGTATCGCGACAAGGGCGTGATCGTCGAAGGCTACTTCGGCGGTGACGATCCGGCGACCGGGCGGCCGACGGCGATGTCGGTGATTGGCCCGGCGCACGCGCCGAAGACGCTCGAGGCGATCCACATCGACGACGCGACGCTCGAATACGCGGTCGTGAAGGATGCCGCCGCCATCCAGCGCGAGGCCGAGGCCTCACGGCGCGGCGTGTGAGCCGTAAGCAGGATCACTCGCTACCGGCGCCGCCGTTTGCGCTCTGATGGGTCAGCGGGCCTGCTTGTTGCGCGCGGCCTGCTCCCATGTGCCGTAGATCGTCACGGTGTGATCGCGCGTCAGCGCCACGAAGGCGGCGAGCGCCGGGATTGCGCAGGCGCCGATGATGATGCTCGTCATGATGGCGTCGCTTCCCGCTCGTCTCGTCCGCGGCGCATGGCGAACGTCATCCCGGCGCGATGCCGGGATGACGAAGAATTGGCGCAGCACGGCTGCGCCCGGATCACTTGCCCTTCTTCTCCGACCAGATCTTGTCCCAGACACCATGGATGGTGATGTCGTCGGCGTGGGCCGTGGCGGTGAGGGCCGAGAGCGACAGCGCGGCAGCGAGGGCGACGATGAGCGACTTCATGGGTAGTTCTCCTGTGCGAGGTTTCAAGTTCTCCCCATGCGGTGCGCCAGCCCGTCGGGCGTCGGCTCGTGCATGGTTGAACTGAGAACCCGCGGCAGGGCGCGAACGGATGCAGCCCCGCGACGCCGTCGCGATCACAAAGAATCGTCTGCTTCGAGGTGATCCAGTTTCAGGGCAGCGCGATCGTCGCCGTCAGCGGGCGGTGGTCCGACCCGATGTCCGGCCCGATGTGGAACGACACCGCGCCGACGTCGGGCGTCGTAACGACGTTGTCGAGCAGAAAAAGCGGCAGCGGCGTGCTCGGCCAAGACGCTACGATCCCGCTGCCGTGCCGCATCAGTCCATGCCGGCGAATGAAGTGGTTGAAGCGCCAGCTCCACGGCGTGGCATTGAAGTCGCCGATCACTGCGACAGGCCCATTCCGTCCATCGAATAGCGGGCTTTCGAAAAGCTGCGTGAAGTGCTGCGTGTGCTGATCCGGCTTCTTCGGATAGGTCGTGTGAACGCCGACGAGCCGCAACGACCGCTGGCCGGCGAGAGCCAGTGTGACCCACGACATTGCCGGAGTTTCAGCGGTCCGCGGCTGTCCGCCCGCAGCGGCGAACGGGTGACTGGACAGTATGGCGATATCGTTGCAGCGGCAGTCGTATACATGCGGGTAGATCGATGTCAGAGGCGCGACGACCTCACGACGCGCGTGATCGTTGAATTCCTGCAGCACGACCACATCGGCAGCGGACACTGCAAGCCAGTCTCGTGTGCGCCAAAGCTCCGTGTTTCTCGCCCACACATTGAACGAGACGACCTTTAGCTCGGCACTCCCCGCCTGCGCCGGATGTAGCAGCAGGGCCGGCAACCAAGTCAGCGACGCCAGTGCGAGATTAACCGCCACCGTGACAACGCACGCGACGCGCACCCATCGCGGTGCCGCCACTAATGCAACGACAGCAGCGAAGAGCGACGCCGCGATCAGCACCGGGCGGAAATCGTTCGCCAGATCGGCGATCGTCGAAATCGGCCCGAGAAGGCCACACGCGGTCGCAGCCCCCACTCCCACCAGCAGCACACGTGCGAGGAGGTCGGCTACGCGCGCCAAACGCATCAGATGTCGAGGTCCTTGGCGAAGGCGGCGCGCTCCTGGATGAAGCGGAAGCGGGCTTCGGGCTTGGAACCCATCAGCGCGTTGACGGCGTCAGCGAGTTCGCTGCCCTCGCCCTCGCCGATCTCGACCTTGAGGAGCGTGCGCACCTTCGGGTCCATGGTCGTTTCCTTGAGCTGCTGGGCGTTCATTTCGCCGAGGCCTTTGAAACGTCCAACCTCGATCTTCTGGTTGGCCTTGAATTCGCGCTTGATGAGCTCGGAGCGGTGCTTGTCGTCGCGCGCATAGAGCGACTTGGTGCCCTGCGTAAGCTTGTAGAGCGGCGGCACCGCCAGATAGAGGTGGCCGTTCTCGATCAGCGGCCGCATCTCCTGATAGAAGAACGTGATGAGCAGCGACGCAATGTGCGCGCCGTCGACGTCGGCGTCGGTCATGACGATAACGCGCTCGTAGCGCAGGTCCTCGTCGCGATACTTGCTGCCGGTGCCGACGCCGAGCGCGGTGATGAGATCGGACAGCAGCTGGTTCTGCGACAGCTTCGCCGAGGACGCATTGGCGACGTTCAGGATCTTGCCACGCAACGGCAGGATCGCCTGGGTCTCGCGGAGGCGCGCGCTCTTGGCGCTGCCACCGGCCGAGTCACCCTCGACGATGAAGATTTCCGTTCCGGCCGCCTGCTGCACGGTGCAATCCGCGAGCTTGCCCGGCAGGCGAAGGCGCCGCGTTGCCGACTGGCGCCCGACTTCCTTTTCCTTGCGGCGCCGCTGGCGTTCCTCCGCGCGCTCGATGGTCCATTCGAGCAGCTTGGTCGCCTGCTGCGGGTTGTCGGCGAGCCAGTGGTCGAAGGCATCGCGCAGCGCCGTCTCGACGATGCGCGTCGCTTCCTGCGTGGCGAGCTTGTCCTTGGTCTGGCCCTGGAACTCCGGCTCGCGGATGAACACCGACAGCATGGCCGCCGAGGTTCCCATCACGTCGTCGGAGGTGATCTGCCCGGCGCGGCGGTTGTTGGTCAGCTCGCCATAGGCGCGAAGCCCCTTGGTCAGCGCCTGGCGCAGACCCGCTTCGTGCGTGCCGCCCTCGGGCGTCGGAATCGTGTTGCAGTAGGAGCGCGAGAAGCCGTCGTCGTCGGCGATCCACGCCACCGCCCATTCGACCGAGCCGTGGCCGGCCTCGCGCTTGATGTTGCCGGAGAAGATGTCCTTGGCGACGAGCGTGTTGCCCTCGATGGTGGCGGAGAGGAAATCCTTGAGGCCGCCGGGGAAGTGCAACGTCGCTTGCGCCGGCGTGGCGGAATCCTCGCCGAGCAGCGTGGGATCGCAGCTCCAGCGGATCTCGACACCGCCGAACAGGTACGCCTTCGAGCGCGCCATGGTGTAGAGCCGCGCCGGCTTGAACTTCGCGCCCTTGCCGAAGATCTGCTCGTCCGGCCTGAAGCGCACGCGCGTGCCGCGCCGGTTCATCACCGAGCCGAGCTTTTCGAGCCTGGTCTGCGCGAGGCCGCGCGAGAACACCATGCGGTAGAGCTGCTGGCCACGCGCGACCTCGACCTCGCACGTCTCCGAGAGCGCGTTGACGACCGAGACGCCGACGCCGTGCAGGCCGCCCGACGTGTTGTAGGCCTTGCCGTCGAACTTTCCGCCCGAGTGCAGCGTGGTCATGATGACCTCGAGCGCCGACTGGTTCTTGAACTTCGGATGCGGATCGACCGGGATGCCGCGACCGTTGTCGAGCACGGTGAGGAAGCCGTCGGCGCCGAGATGCACCTCGATGAAGGTGGCGTGGCCGGCGACCGCCTCGTCCATCGAGTTGTCGATCACCTCGGCGAACAGGTGATGCAGCGCCTTCTCGTCGGTGCCGCCGATGTACATGCCGGGGCGACGGCGCACGGGTTCGAGCCCCTCCAGCACCTCGATGTCGGCGGCCGTGTAGTTGTCGGAGGCGTCGCCCGATTTGCGGGGCGGCGCGGCTTTGCTCGCGGCGGTCTTGTCGCTCATGGTCCCGGCGATGCTGGAAAAGAGGTCGCGTTTCGGCTGGCCCATGGCACGAGGCTCCGCTGGCGTAGTTCCGGTGACGTGAGGCCCGGACCTGACGCAAAACGGGCGTCCGGCGACTCTCTCAGTTGTTGCGATTGGCCTTCAGATGGCACGCGCGCCGTGGCGTTGGCAAGGCGACGGCGCATGCACGGCTGCGGTGAAACCGCCTCCGGATTGTATCGACTGGGTAATCCGGGAGGCGTCGCGCGAAGTTGTCGCTCGCCGGCCACAGACCGCTGCGAATTAGCTCTTGAACGCGGCCAGCTTGTCGGCGGAGGCGGGCGCCAGTTCGACGCTCTCGCCGCAGCCGCAGGCGCTCTTCTGATTCGGGTTGTTGAAGACGAACCCGGCCGACAGCTTGTCCGTCCGGTAGTCCATCTCGGTGCCGAGCAGATAGAGCACGGCCTGCGGATCGACGATCACGCGGGCGCCGTCCTGCTCCACCACCTCGTCGAACTTGCCGATGCTCTCGGCCCACGACATGGCGTACTCCATGCCGGCACAGCCGCCCTTCTTGACGGCAATCTTCAGGCCGGCGACACCCTCGCCCTTCTGCGCCATGATCGCCTTCACACGCGCGGCGGCGGCTGGCGTCATGGTCATCACCTTGGGGCGCTCTCGTGTCGTGCTCATGGGATCGTTTGCTCCGGGCGGGCCGTGTCGCGGCCCTGGACCATTGAAATGGGATCGTGTGGCGACGTTTCCAATCCGTGGGCGATCAGAACATGCCGATGGCGAGCTTTGCCTCGTCCGACATGCGGCTCTGGTCCCATGGCGGATCGAACACGATCTGCACCTTGACTGCGTTGACGCCCGGCACCGCGCCGACCGCGTTCTCGACCCAGATCGGCATCTCGCCCGCCACCGGGCAACCCGGCGCCGTCAGCGTCATGTCGATCGCCACGTTGCGCTCGTCGTCGACATCGATCGAGTAGATGAGGCCCAATTCGTAGATGTCGGACGGAATCTCGGGATCGTAGACCGTCTTCAGCGCCATCACGATGCCCTGGCGCAGTTCGTCGATCTCCTCCGCCGAGAGCGTCGTCCCCGCGACCGGCGTGCCGCCTTCGGTGACAGTCGGTGCCGCATTCGGCACCGGAGACGGTTCACTGCACGAGCCTTGCCGCACCTCGTCGTCGGGCGTGCCTGTATGCGCCGCCTTCAGATCAACCGAGCGATCATCGGCTGCGGACGAGGGCCTCAGCTCCGACGGCTGCTCGGGAACGGCGACGTCGAGCCGGTCGCGATCCATCGCTGCACTGGTCATCGTGACCTCCTTCCAGTCTTTCCGTCAGGCGAACTTCCAGTCTTTCCGTCAGGCGAACAGATCGTGCGCGCGCACGAGGGCGTCGTGCAGGGCATCGATCTCGGCCTTCGTGTTGTACATGGCGAGCGACGCGCGGCACGTCGCCGTCACGCCGAGACGCTCCATCAGCGGCTGCGCGCAATGATGGCCTGCACGCACGGCGACACCCGACCGGTCGATCAGCGTCGAGACATCGTGCGGATGCAGGCCGTCGATGCTGAACGACAGGATCCCGCCCTTGCCCGGTGCCGTGCCGTGGATCTTCAGCCAGGGCAGCTCGGCGAGCCGCGCGTGCGCATAGGCACTCACCTCGGCTTCGTGGCGTGCGATCTTCTCGCGGCCGGTCTGCATCATGTAATCGAGCGCCGCGCCGAGCCCGATGGCCTCGACGATCGCGGGCGTGCCCGCCTCGAACTTGTGCGGTGTCTTGCCGTACGTGATGCGGTCGACAGTGACGCTCTCGATCATCTCGCCGCCGCCCTCGTAGGGCGGCATGGCGTCGAGGTGCTTGCGCTTGGCATAGAGCACGCCGATGCCCGACGGCCCATAGGTCTTGTGGCCGGTGAAGACGTAGAAGTCGCAGCCGAGATCCTGCACGTCGACCGGCATGTGCACGGCAGCCTGGCTGCCGTCGACCAGCACCGGGATGCCCTCGGCATGTGCGAGGCGGATGATCTCCCTGATCGGCGTGACGGTGCCGAGCACGTTCGACATGTGGGTGATGGCGACCATCTTGGTGCGCGGCGTCAGCAGACGCGCGAACTCGTCGAGCAGGAACTCGCCGTTGTCGGCGATCGGCGACCATTTGAGCACGGCGCCGCGCCGCTCCCGATGATAGTGCCACGGCACGATGTTGGAGTGGTGCTCCATGATCGAGAGCACGATCTCGTCGTCCTCGCCGATCACCATGCCGCCAAATGAACTGGCGACGAGGTTGATGGCGCCCGTCGCATTACGGGTGAAAATGATCTCGTCGGTCGAGGGCGCGTTGAGGAAGCGGCGCGCACTCTCGCGGGCATCCTCGAACTTCTGCGTCACCGTGTTGGAGAGATAGTGCAGGCCGCGATGAACGTTGGCGTACTCGTGGCGCCAGGCGTGCTCCATCGCTTCGATCACCGGCAATGGCTTCTGCGCCGACGCACCGTTGTCGAGATAGACGAGCGGCTTGCCGTAGACCTCACGGAACAGGATCGGGAAGTCGGCGCGAATGCGCTCCACGTCGTAGGCGCTGGCACCGCCATGGCCGGCGGTCATCTCGCGCTTCAGTTGGCTCGTCGGCATCTCGACCGTCCTGTCTTTCCTTGTTCGCTCTCACACGCCGACGCCGAGCAACCAGGTGCGCGCCATCTCGTCGAGCGCTTCACGGAGCCCCTCGTGCTCGACCTTGTCGATCGCCTCGCCGATGAACGACTGAATCAGCAGGGCGCGGGCTTCTTCCTTGGGAATGCCGCGCGCGCGCAGATAGAACATCAAATCGTCGTCGAGTGCGGCCGACGTCGAACCATGGCCACAGACGACGTCGTCGGCGTAGATCTCGAGTTCCGGCTTGGAATCGAACTCGGCGTCCTCCGACAGCATCAGGGCCTGCGCCATCTGCTTGCCGTCGGTCTTCTGCGCGTCGGGCCGCACGATGACCTTGCCCTGGAAGATGCCGCGTCCGGCATCGTCGAGCACGCCCTTGAACAGCTCGCGGCTTTCACCGTGCCCGACCGCGTGGTCCACGAACAGCGTCGTGTCGATGTGCTCGTTGCGGCGCGCCAGAAACACGCCCGACAGGTCCATCTTCACGCCTTCACCGACATAGCGCGCGCGGATCTCGTTGCGGGCGAGTCCGACACCGCAGGTGAACTGGAACCCGCGATAGGTCGCATCCTTCTGCATGTCGACGAGCCAGTTGGCGAGATGAGTCACCTTGCCCGCATCTGCCGTCACCTTGAGATGCGCGAGTTCCGCGCCCTCGCCGACCACGACTTCGCTCGCGGTGTTCACCTGACCGTCACCGGTGGCTCCCGGCACGTGCACGAACACTTCGACGATCGTGGCGCGAGCGCCCTCGCCGACGCGGATGACGTTGCGCTGCACCGCGAGGCGCCCTTCGCTGCCGGCGCGCACGTGCACGATCAACAGCGGCCGCTCCAGCTCGGCTCCGGCCGGCACGTCGATCACCGCGCCATCGGTGACATAGGCCGCGTTGAGCGCCAGAACCGCATGTGCGTCGGCTTCTCCGGCCTCGCCCGGCAGCAGCGCCGAGCCTCCTTCGAGCATCTGCGACAGCGGCGTCACTGTGACCGGCGCTACACGCTCGAGGTTCGTCATCTCGCGACGATAGCGGCCGTTGACCAGCACGATGCGCGCGGCGTCGAGCTTCGCCAGCGGGCCGAGCGCAACGATTACGTCTGCGATGGTCAGCTTCGTCTCGTCGGCGATGGCGACCGGCAGCGCATCCTTCATGGTGTTGCGCAGGTCGGTGTACTTCCATTCCTCGACGCGGCGGCTCGGCAAGCCGAGCGCGGCGAACCGGCCGATGGCCTCGGCGCGCGCCTCGCGCACGCTTGCCGCTCCGGGCAGCTTGTCGGCGACCTGCTCGAACGCTTCGACCAGCGTCGTCTCGGCCTTGGTCTTCATAACGGCAATGTTCATGTCAGCTCTCCCGGCACCGGCCTAGCAGCTCGCGCGTTTCGGTTTCACGCCGCCTTGTCGGCGAACTCGGCGTAGCCCGACTGCTCGAGTTCGAGCGCCAGCTCCTTGCCGCCCGACTTCTGGATGCGACCGTAAGCGAGCACGTGCACGCGATCCGGCACGATATGATCGAGCAGGCGCTGGTAGTGCGTGATGACCAGCATGGCGCGATCGGGCGAGCGCAGTGCGTTGACGCCGTCGGAGACGACCTTCAGCGCGTCGATGTCGAGTCCGCTATCGGTCTCGTCGAGCACACACAGCGTCGGCTCGAGCATCGCCATCTGCAGGATTTCCGAGCGCTTCTTCTCGCCGCCCGAGAAGCCGACGTTGACCGGGCGCTTCAGCATCTCGACGTCGATGTTGAGCTTCGCGGCGCGCTCGCGCACCACCTTCATGAATTCCGGCGTCGTCATCTCGGCCTCGCCGCGCTTCTTGCGCACTGCGTTCGCGGCGGTGCGCAGGAACGTGAGGCCGGCAACACCCGGGATCTCCATCGGGTACTGGAAGGCGAGGAACACACCCTTGGCGGCGCGCTCGTCCGGCTCCATGTCGAGGATCGACTCGCCGTTCCAGAGAATGTCGCCTTCGACGATCTCGTAGTCCTCGCGGCCAGCGAGCACGTAGGCGAGCGTCGACTTGCCGGAGCCGTTCGGGCCCATGATGGCGTGCACTTCGCCCTTCGGCACCACGAGGTCGATGCCCTTGAGGATCATCTTGTCCTCGTCGGCGATCTTCACGTGCAGGTTCTTGATCTCGAGCATCGTTCTACCCTTGCTGGTCGTGCCGAGGCCGTCGGCCTCATGAATCCTACGCCAAATTCGATGGCCGCTCGTCTGCCTGTCGCCTTACGCGTCGACATACTCGGCGACGGCGGAAGGCGCCGGAACCGGCAAGCCATCCTCCACGAGACCTTCGATGTGAAAGCGAATTGCCTGCTTCAGCTCCGCCTCCACCTCGCGGACCGTCGCGCCCGTCGCGATGCAGCCGGGCAGATCCGGCACATAGCCGGAATAGTTGCTTTCCGCCTTCTCGATCACCACCGCGTATCGCATCACCTGTTTCCTTTGAGGCCGGCCTGCTTCAGGATGCTGCCCAGTGTCCCGGGCGCCAGATCGTCCGAAGGCTTGCCGGCTACGGTGACCCGCCCCGGCTTCGAGGGATGCTTGAACTGGCGATGACTGCCCCTCGTCGCTACCATGTGCCAACCATCCAACTTCAACATGTCGAGCACCGCCTGCACCTTCATCGCGGGCGCTCACCCGACGCTGCCTTCGAGGCTGATGCCGATGAGCTTCTGCGTCTCGGCCATGAACTCCATCGGCAGGTGCTGCAGCACGTCACGGACGAAGCCGTTGACGACCAGCGCCACCGCCTCTTCCTCGCTCAAGCCGCGCTGGCGGCAGTAGAA
>WBZX01002996.1_pt1 | contig 11058 bp, 8 predicted proteins | sample 5204211 | NCBI WGS metagenome assembly WBZX01 (sample SAMN12344362, study PRJNA552823) | activated sludge metagenome | biome: Activated sludge suspended growth; feature: Nitrification reactor; material: Wastewater; isolation source: activated sludge from nitrification reactor of wastewater treatment...
GAGCTGCGCGGCCAGGGTCTTGTTATGGGCCAGCACCAGGGCCGGACGCCCGCAGCGGGCAATCACGTTGGCCATGGTGTAGGTCTTGCCGGAGCCGGTCACGCCCAGCAGGGTCTGGAACATCAGGCCGTCGTCGATGCCCTCCACCAGCTTGCGGATCGCCTCCGGCTGGTCGCCGCCAGGCTGGAACGGCTGATGGAGCCGGAACGGGCTCCCGTCGAAAAGCACTACGCGCCCGCTGTCGGATTGATCGGCCATGATAAAATTTCGAATTCCAGTCAGTCGGTGAAGTCCGGACCCAGTTTCGGGCAACCCCGCATTATCGCCCAGCGGCAAGCACAAAGCGCCCCGCACCCTTCGCCCCTTTTGGAGACCCCATGAGCTCTTCGATCTTTGCTGCGGTGGAAATGGCCCCCCGCGATCCGATTCTCGGCCTGAATGAAGCCTTCAACGCGGATACCCGCAGCACCAAGGTCAACCTCGGCGTTGGCGTTTACTTCGACGACAACGGCAAGATCCCCCTGCTCGGCGCCGTCAAGACCGCCGAGAAGGCCCGCCTCGAAGCGGCCCCTCCCCGTGGCTACCAACCCATCGAAGGCCCCGTCGCCTACGCCAACGCAGTGCAGAACCTGCTGTTTGGCGCCGACAGCGCCATCATCCGTGACGGCCGCGTCGTCACCGCCCAGGCCCTCGGCGGCACAGGGGCGCTGCGCATCGGCGGCGACCTGATCAAGCGCGTGGTTCCGAACGCCACTGTTTACATCTCCGACCCCTCCTGGGAAAACCACCGCGCCCTGTTCGAGGCTGCCGGCTTCCCGGTGGACACCTACCCCTATTACAACCCGGAAACCCGCGGCGCCAACGCCGAGGCGATGATCGCCAAGCTCAACACCCTACCCGCCGGTTCGGTGATCGTGCTGCACGCCTGTTGCCACAACCCCACCGGTGCCGACCTCACCGAAGCCCAGTGGGCCGACGTGGTCAAGGCCTGTGCCAACCGTGGCCTGATCCCCTTCCTCGACATGGCCTACCAGGGCTTCGCTGACGGCATCGAACCCGACGCCGTGGCGGTGAACCTGTTCTCGGCCTCCGGTCTGTCCTTCTTCGTGTCCAGCTCCTTCTCCAAGAGCTTCTCGCTGTATGGCGAGCGCGTCGGCGCCCTGTCCATCGTCACCCAAAGCAAGGACGAGTCCGCCCGCGTACTGTCCCAGCTCAAGCGCGTGATCCGCACCAACTATTCCAACCCGCCGATCCACGGTGGCGCGATTGTGGCTGCCGTCCTGTCCACCCCGGCCCTGCGCCAGGAGTGGGAAACCGAGCTGGCCGGCATGCGTGACCGCATCCGCGCCATGCGCACCGGCCTGGTCGAACAGCTGGCAGCCCGCAAGGTGGATCAGGACTTCTCCTTCGTGATCAAGCAGCGGGGCATGTTCTCCTACACCGGCCTCACCACCGCCCAAGTGGAGCGCATGAAGGACGAGTTCGGCATCTACGCCGTCGGCACCGGCCGCATCTGCCTGGCTGCGCTGAACACCAAGAACCTCGACTACGTGGCTGACGCCATTGCAGCCGTGATCAAAGCCTGACGGTCGCTGCGCCGATCTCGGTCGATGGTGTAAAAAATCACGTTTCCAGCCTTGACGCCATCGACCTTCGAAACTAGAATGCGCGGCTCTGTTCCTCGATAGCTCAGTCGGTAGAGCGCCGGACTGTTAATCCGTAGGTCCCTGGTTCGAGCCCAGGTCGAGGAGCCAAAGATCCAAGCAAGAGGCCAACCCTTTCAGGGTTGGCCTCTTGCTTTTTCCTGCTCGTCCGCAAGATCGCCCCGTCCGCCATGGCCGCTCACGAAACGACGACCGCACCCGAAGCCGCGGATTCCACCCCCTCCAAGACAAGAGCCCACAGACGAGGGGCAGAACGCACTTTGGCGGCTTCAAGCCGCAGGGAAAACAATGGCAAGACCTGCGCACCCGCCGCCCGCCATCTTTACGACAGACACAGGACGATCAACTGACCCGGGCCCGCAAGCTTGAGAAGCGACACGGCGCCCCAACCATGTTGACTGAAAGGAGCTCCATGTCTATAATTCTCGACTCAATTCCTCGATAGCTCAGTCGGTAGAGCGCCGGACTGTTAATCCGTAGGTCCCTGGTTCGAGCCCAGGTCGAGGAGCCAAGACAAGCAAAGGGCCAACCCGTAAAGGGCTGGCCCTTTTGTTTTGCGCCTCCCAGCGGCACGCGGCCTGCCTTGCGCGGGCGGCTAGGCTGGGGCATCCTTCTCCGGATTCCCGCACCAAGGAGCGAAGACTCTCCGTGCCCTTCCCTCAGGACCCGCGCTTGCAATGATCCGCTTCCTTCTCGTCTTCATGCTTCTGCTGCCCGTCCTGATGGTGCTGGAGCTCACCGCACCGGCCCAGCAGTGGTTTGTCCTCCCTTGGACATCGCTACTTACCAAGATCACCGCCTTTCTCCTGAGCGCCTTCGACGCCAATGCCATGTCTTACGGCAAGATCCTGTTGGACACACGGAGCGGTATAGGCGTCTCTGTGGAGGCAGGCTGCAACGGCGTCGAAGCCTGCCTCATCCTGCTTGCCGCCATGCTTGCCTATCCGGCACCGTGGAAGCTCAAACTGCTGGGCATACTCGGTGGCAGTGTGGCCGTGCAGGCCGTGAATGTCCTGCGAGTCATCTCCCTGTTTTATCTCGCAAGATGGGACAAGGATTTCTTTGAGTTTGCCCACCTGTATTTGTGGCAGGCCCTGATCATGCTGGACGTGCTGATCGTATGGTTGGTCTGGATCCGTATCGTGGCGCAGCGGACGCTTCCACCCCCCCTTCCACACCCTTGGTTGCCGGAGCCTGAGACCATGGAGAAGCACTTCAGCATCATCGGCGGCTTCTTCCTGCGCACCGTGCTTCTGCTCATTCCCATGCTGGCCCTGTGGTACTGGGCGCGCGAATGGGTCGTTGCGCCTCCTGCCTGGCTTGCCGGAAAGGCTTTGCAGTTTCAGTTTCCATCCTGGGTGCTGGGTATCGAAAGAGAAGGCCTTCACCATGTCCTGCTCACAAACCTTAAGGTTGTCACCCCAAACCGCCAGGTCGGCGAACTGACGCCCGAGATACGTGCACTGAGCTATTGCTATGGGTCGGCGCTCCTGCCCGCCTTGCTACTGGGCGGCCAAGCCCGCAAGCTGTGGTGGAAACTGCCCGCGGGCCTGGCCCTTCTGATTCCGTTCCAGGGCTGGAGCATCGCCTTTGCGTGGCTGCTGCAAGTCGCGGTCCAGGCCGGCCCCCAGGTTGCCAGTGAGGCGGGCTTCTCGGCCATGGGCATGAACCTCGTGGCGGCGGGATACCAGTTCGGCTACTTGATCTTTCCCGCCCTGGCCCCGGTGCTGGTCTGGCTGGCCCTCGACCGGAGATTGATGGCAACGGTGCTGCTCGAGGGCAGCCTGTCGGGCAAACACTGAAACCCGCATCAACATCTACCCAAAGAATATTTGATACAAAATGTAAACTCGGCTATAAATATGCAGTCATCACTTGCGCAAAATCACAAATGAAAAAAATGCTCAAATCGGCGATCGTTGCCGCTGTCGCCGCCATTTCCATGCCGGCCCTTGCCGCCATCCAGACCCATAGCTTCACTGTCACCGGCACCGGCGGTGAAACCGGCGGCGGCACCCTGGTCTGGGACGACACGGTCACCGCTTCGGGCAGTCCGCTCTCGCTGGCCAATGCCACATCCATCTCCATCACCATCACCGGTGGTGTAGCCGGTGCCGGTCAAAGCTTTACCAAGGCTCAATGTACGTTTTTGGCCGCCAATTCCACACCGACCTTTGCAGCGGATCTAAACTTCTCGTGCAACAACGGGACAACTTCATTTTCAGGCTTCGCGCCCTACACCGCGAGCTACGGCGCAAGCACCCTCACTTGGGCGCCTGGCACCACTAGCGCCACCACCGCATCCGTCCCCACCCTCAACGAATGGGGCATGATCCTGCTGTCCGGCCTGATGGCTGCCAGCACCCTGGTCATGATGCGGCGCAAGCAGGGCTGATCCACACTAAAGCCCCGATGAATGCCCACTTCGGTGGGCATTTTTGTTTTTCAGGCCCCTCGCAAGAACACGGCCGCAGAATGCCGCTCTGTCACCCTCACCCCGCCCGCCTTGCCCTTAGCCGCGGCAGCCCCCATAATTTTCGACAAAGGCGGGCATTTTTTGGCACGGAACAAGGTGCCCCCTCGGCGTACCGGCCTATAAGATCCGCTGTGCAGCCCCACCCGACACCACGATGACCCAGCGCGTGATTCCCCTGGCCGACGAGCGCCAACTCCGGCAACAGCCGGCGATCCCGGCCGAACTCAGCGCGGCCACCGGCACGCTTCTGGACAGCCGGGGACGCCCCGTGCGGGATCTGCGGATCTCGGTGACCGATCGCTGCAACTTCCGTTGCGTGTACTGCATGCCCAAGTCGGTATTCGACAAGGACTATGCCTTCCTGCCCCGCCAGTCGCTATTGTCCTTCGAGGAAATCACCCGTTTGGCGAGGCTGTTCGCCGCCCACGGGGTCACCAAGATACGCCTGACGGGTGGCGAGCCCCTGCTGCGGCGCAATCTGGAGCAGCTGATCAGCCAATTGGGCACCATCCCGCAGATGGAGGTGACGCTCACGACAAACGGCGTCCTGCTACCCAAAAAGGCAGGCATGCTGAAAGCAGCCGGATTACGACGCGTCACCGTCAGCCTGGATTCCCTGAACGACACGATCTTCCGTGCCATGAACGACATGGATGTGCCCGTCTCGGATGTTCTCAAAGGCATTGCGGCCGCCGAGGCGGCGGGGCTCGGACCCATCAAGATCAACATGGTGGTCAAGCGGGGCCTCAACGATCAGGAAATCCTGCCCATGGTCGAGCGCTTCCGGGGCACCGGCCATATCCTGCGCTTCATCGAATTCATGGACGTGGGGAGCTCCAACGGCTGGCGAATGGACGATGTAGTGCCCTCCGCCGAAGTGGTGCGACGCATCCACGAAAGACACGCCCTTGAGCCGATTGATCCCAACTACAGCGGAGAAGTGGCTGAGCGGTGGCGCTTCGCTGACGGCAGCGGCGAGATAGGCGTCATCTCGTCGGTCACCCAGGCCTTCTGTTCCACGTGCACGAGGGCCCGTCTTTCGACGGAGGGAAGCCTGTACACCTGCCTTTTCGCCCAAAGTGGCCACGACCTTCGCAGCCTGATGCGTGAGGGCCGCAGCGATGCCGAGATCTCGGCCGCCATCGGGCTCATCTGGCGCCAGCGCATCGACCGCTATTCCGAAATCCGCACAGCGGAGACAGCCGCCCTGCGCAAGATCGAAATGTCCTATATCGGCGGCTGATCTCGGCCCCCTCGTAGGCGCGGAGTGCCCGCCAACCTGTGACACGCTACCCATTTCGAGGGTGAATTTGTTGGTCGACCGCGTCAGCAGGTCGGATATGGTGCAAAATTTCGTGTTGCAGCGAATTATACAAAGCCATTAACTGGCCAAGCCGCCCCCCAACCTTAGCCAAGAGCGGACCATGGACAACGACGTTCCGGAAGGCACCAAGCAGATCATCGACGGGCGGGAACGGGTTTTTTACTCAGGATACTGGGTCAAGACCTACAAGGTTCCCGAAGACACCCTTCAGGCCAAGCGCAAATTGATCGGCGCCCTGACCCGCCGGCTCTTCAATCATGTGGAACACGGCCTCAACATTCCCGGCAGCCGGCTCAATGAGGCACGAAAAAGCTACGAGGAAGAGGCCGATTCCGATCGTCGCCGTGTCAAGGGTGCCATGCTGGCAGGAGCCCTGTTCAACCGGGCCGCAGACATCTTCACCAAGCTCGTGGAGTTGCAGAGCGTGGGCATCGAGATCCAGTCCGACAATGCCCTGATGCGCGAATGCGGGCGTTGTCTGCAAGAAGCCCTGGGCCTGGGCCGCTTGGTGCTGCACCGTTCGGGTGAAGAAGGCATCGACGAACTGTGGGGCGAACCCTTCAAGGCTTTCTCAATCCCCCTCGAGGATTTCTACGAGAGTCGCTACGTCAAGATCGCCATGACACTACGCGACATTGATCTGCTGGCGGAGGCGATGGTCGAGACCTTCGAGCCCCTGCCCTGTTTCAAGGGTGTTGAGCCCCACGTCCATGAGTTCGCCAACGCGGCCAAGATCAAGACCGAAACCCTGCGCACCGATCCGGACATCTTCGACATCTGGACCAGTTTCGTCACCGCTGCCGAGCGCATGTGCGGCCACTTCAACACCGACGCAATGCCGGTCAATCTTGAGGAGCAACACCTCGTTGCCGACGGCCGCCTGCTCATCGAGCAGGGACGCGACCTGGTGAGCTACATCACCCGGGCGCGCACCCCCATGCCAAAGAGTGCAACCGAGTACATCGCACGCTGCCGGGCCTACGCCGAACGCTGCGCCCGACGGGCAGCCCGTTCAGCCCTCTGAAAAACCATAACCGTTGCAGGGAATTGCCGCTTCCCAGAGAATGACGGATGAACACCTCATGCTCGCCAAAGCCGCTCTTCGATTTGCGGTGACGAGCCCCCGCCGACCGCAATCACCAAGAAAAAGGAAGAAAAGCCATGAGCGCTAAACCGGATGCCGCCCCTCAACCCCCAGTCAAGGCGCCGCGCAAGCCGGCTGCCCGGCGCACCAGTTCGGGCGACACCGCACCGAAGGACTCGCCGGACGCCATTGAGAACTTCGAGGTCAACGAGGCCGTTGATGCGGCCCGGGATGCCAAGCTCTCCGCGGTCAGCGACATCGTCGCCACCCTGGCCCGTCACGACACCCACAGCATTGCCGAAACCCTGCAGGCCATCATGGCCGGCGCCTCACCCGACGACGCCAACATTCTGCGCAAGGCCCTGCTCGCCGAAGACGAAGCCGTCTACAAAAAGCTGCCCTCCCATCCCGATGATGAACTCGCCGAAGGCTGGCGGGAAGGCGCCTATCCTTACCGAAACCTGATGTCCCGCAAGGCCTATGAGAAGCAGAAGTACCGACTTCAGGTTGAACTGCTGAAGCTCCAGGCATGGGTCAAGGAAACCGGGCAACGGGTGGTCATCCTGTTCGAAGGTCGGGATGCTGCCGGCAAAGGCGGTACGATCAAGCGCTTCATGGAACACCTCAACCCCCGGGGTGCCAAGGTGGTGGCCCTCGAAAAACCCACCGAAACTGAACGCGGCCAGTGGTACTTCCAGCGCTACGTGCAGCATCTGCCCACTGCTGGCGAGATCGCCCTGTTTGACCGCTCCTGGTACAACCGGGCGGGCGTGGAGCGGGTGATGGGCTTCTGCTCGCCGGACGAATACCTTGAGTTCATGCGCCAGACCCCCGAGTTTGAACGTCACCTCGTCCGCAGCGGTGTGCACATCATCAAGTTCTGGTTCTCCGTCAGCCGGGAAGAGCAGCGCCGTCGCTTCAAGGAACGCGAGGCCCACCCGCTCAAGCAATGGAAACTCAGCCCCATTGACCTTGCCTCCCTCGACAAGTGGGATGACTACACCAAGGCCAAGGAGGCAATGTTCTTTCACACCGACACGGCCGACGCCCCATGGACGGTGATCAAGTCGGACTGCAAGAAGCGGGCACGCCTGAACGCCCTCCGCTACATCCTCCACAAGCTCCCCTACACGAACAAGGAGATTGAGCACATCGGCCCCCTGGACCCCTTGCTGGTCGGTCGCGCCCACGTGGTGTACGAACGTGGGGAGCACGCCGGCAGCCCCCTCTTGTAACTCCTCAAGCCCCTCCGGCGTGCCGCCCACGGCCCGGGGGGCACTGGCGCCGCCACGGATCCTCCGGGCGGCGCAGGGACTCCCGGCTCCGGATGCGGTTCTCGCTCACACGTCCCCTTTCCGGCTCCGCCACTACGCCAATCCGTAGCGAACAGTTAAACTGCGGCGCGTGAACGCCCAGCCCTCCACCTACGCCCTTTTCGACAACAATCTCGACGCCCCCGATACACGCGGAACCTGGCTCCTCACCGAACTGAGGGAGAGCGTCGTCTGCCGACACACCGATGACTGGCAGGCCACCCTGCTGCGCCTCGAAGAGGCCGCCCGCAACGGCGCCTGGGTAGCCCTTGCGGCCACCTACGAACTCGGTTACCTGATCGAACCCCGCCTGCAGCCCCTGCTCCCCCCCACCAACGGTTCGCCCCTACTCACGGGCTGGATCTTCGAGCGAGGCGAGTGGCTCAGTGACGATGCCTGCGATGCCTGGCTTACCGCCCGCGCGACAACGGTAGCTGGCGGCACCAGCCAACTGGAAGCACACATCCTTGAGAACGAGTATCTGGCCTGCATTTCGCGGGTTCGCAAATACATCGAAGAGGGTGACTGCTACCAGGTCAACTTCACCTTTCCCTTGTCGGGTCGCACGTTTGGCGATCCCGCCAGTCTTTACCGGGCGCTCCGCCGAGCCCAACCGGTACGCTACGGTGCGTTCATCAGCCATCCCGGCGGCGTCATCCTGTCGCGATCGCCCGAACTCTTCCTGGAGCGCCGAGGAAACACCCTGAGCAGCCAGCCCATGAAGGGCACAGCACCGCGTCACGTCACGCCTGACGTCCTCGCGGATTCGGCGAAGGACCGGGCCGAAAACGTCATGATCGTGGACCTGATTCGCAATGACATGGGGCGCCTGGCACCGCCGGGTGGCGTTCGCGTCGAGGATCTCTTCCGCGTCGATCCCTACCCGACCGTCTGGCAGATGACATCGCGGGTCATTGCGGAACCGGTCACGGCGAGCCTCGACAAGATCTTCGCCGCCCTTTTCCCGTGTGGTTCGATCACCGGCGCACCGAAGATCCGTGCCATGGAGATCATCCGAGAACTGGAACCGGAGCCCCGCGGCCTGTACTGCGGCGCCCTCGGGTGGATACGCCCGGGGGGTGATTTCCGCTTCAGTGTGCCGATTCGCACCCTGCTGGTGGACCCGTCCGGTCAGGCCCGTCTGAACGTCGGCAGTGGCGTGGTCCATGACTCCCTCCCCGCCGCGGAATGGACCGAATGCCATCTGAAGTCGCGTTTTCTGACCGAACTACCGAAAGGGCTTCGCCTCATCGAAACCCTTCGCTACACACCTGGAGATGCGTCCTTCCCCTTCCTGCCCGAACACCTGGCGCGAATCACGGCGTCTGCACGGACTTTCGGATTCCCCTTTGATGAACCCCGATTTCTCGAGCTGCTCGGCGGCGTCGTCGCCGACAAAGCTTCGCGCGTTCGTGTCACCCTGGGGCAGGCGGGTGACTTCACACTGGAGACCGCCCCCCTGGAGCATGGCGCACCGGGCTCCGATCCGACCATCGTGCTGTCCCCCCTGCTCACCCACAGCGGTGAGTCTCTCTTTCGGCACAAGACCACCGCCCGCGCACTCTACGATGCCGAACTTGCGCGCGTCACCGCACTGGGGCACTTCGACGCCCTGTTCATGAATGAAAAGGGCGAACTCACGGAAGGCGCACGAAGCAATCTCTTCGTGGAAAAGGAGGGTGTATTGCTGACGCCCCCGCTTGAGGCGGGTCTGCTCAACGGCGTGCTGCGCCAGCGTCTGCTCAAGGAAGGCAAAGCGATGGAGGCCCGCCTGAGCATGGAAGACCTCCTGCAGGCTGACGCCCTGTTCATGGGCAACGGCCTGAGGGGCCTGATCCGCGTACGGTTTGAGACCGCGGAACAGGCCACCCCGCCGACCTGAACGATCCGGCCTTACTTGGCGCCTTTGCCCTTGGGCACCACGACCAGACGCTCGACGAGCGTCCTGATACCGGTCACGTCCTCTTTCAGCAGGAGCTGGACGCCGGCTCGCAACAGCTCAGACTTGGTGCAGATCCGTCCGGCCTTGGCCAAGGTCTCACGTAGCTGCTTGAGTTGGGCATGCTCGCTTTTCGGCATCGAAAAGGAATCCCTCACCACCTTCTCACGGCTGGCCTTCACCGGCTTGTCAGCCTTCACGGCCTTCTCTGCCTTGACGGGTTTATCCGCTTTCTCGAGCTTGACGCTCTTCGGCGACTTCTCGACCTTGACCGCCGACGCAGGCTTGGGCGCAACCGCCTTGCTGCGCGCAGGAGGCGTGGCGGCGGCCTTCTTGACGGCCGGGGCAGTCACTTTCTCAGCGCCCCCGGCAGGCTTGGACTCGGCAGCCGGCTTCGCAGGCTTCGGTGACGCGGCAGGCTTCGGCGACGCGGCGGGCTTCGCAGGCTTCGGCGCAGCAGCCGGCTTCGCAGGTGTCTGCGCGGCGACAGCAGCAGGCTCGGCAGTGATGGACGGCGCAATCGCCTCAACCGCCACCGGGTCAGCGGGTGCCGGGGTCGGGGCGCCCACGGCGTCCTGAACCGGATCGGGCAAACGAGCCTCAAGGGCTTCGTTTTCTTTCTGCAGCGTGGAACGCAGGGCAGACTTGGTCTTGGTGTTCATCATTTCTCTCCTGTCAGTTTCAGTACTTCAACAACCAGTTTGTCCACTTCCCGGGCGGCATCCGCCCCTCCGCGGCCCAGTTGGTAAACGGTCCCACCGATGACGGCACTCTGGGCGAAGGCATTTCGTTGGGACAGGGCAGCCCCCAGGACGGGCAAGGAAAAATCTCGCATCACCTCGAGAACATCCCAGGCCAGATTCGTCCGTACCACACGGTTCGGCACCAGCGCGGCGCGCAGCCCCTTGCGGCTGGCCTGAACCTGAAGGATCAGGCGCTCAACGCCTTTCGTCGACCACAGGTCCGCCGGGCTGGGCACCACGGGCACCAAAGCCACGTCGGCCTCCTGCAAGGCGGCAACGGTAGCCGGGTGCTCGATGGAAGGCGGGCAGTCGAGCAGCACAATGCCACCTTCCCGGACGATCTTCCGCAAGCATGCGCCGAGCCCATCGACGGCCGTACCGAGCTGGATCACCGTTGCCGGGAAGGGCGTGCCCTCTGGCGCCGCATGGGACCACCGCAAGGCTGTCTCCTGCGGATCGAGATCGATCACAACCACCCTCAGCCCCTTGCGGACCAGGCCGCCAGCCAGTTGCAT
>WBZX01002999.1_pt1 | contig 11054 bp, 11 predicted proteins | sample 5204211 | NCBI WGS metagenome assembly WBZX01 (sample SAMN12344362, study PRJNA552823) | activated sludge metagenome | biome: Activated sludge suspended growth; feature: Nitrification reactor; material: Wastewater; isolation source: activated sludge from nitrification reactor of wastewater...
GATCGCGCCGACGGCGTCCGCGCTCCCGGAGGCGCACTCGACTCCTGCAGCCGCTGCGCACGAGTCTCCATAAAAAAGAGATCTTTGATCGCGCCTTTCCCGTCCGCAACGCGGCGGGAGACGTCTATCGCATCGCCGGCTCCGCGCAGGACGTCACCGAGCAGCGCGAGCTGTTGACCCAGCTCCATCGCGCCCAGCGGCTCGAGTCGGTCGGGCGGCTCGCGGGCGGCCTCGCGCACGACTTCGCGAACCTCATCTCCGCCGTGACGGGAGGCTGTCACGCGCTCGAAGCGCTGGTGCCCCCCCAGGGAGACGCCTCCGAGCTCGTCGACGAGATCCGGGAGGCGGCCGAGCGCGCGTCGGCCCTCACCCGCCAGCTCCTCGTGATCGCGCGCCGAGACTCCATGGAGCCGCGCGTCGTGGACGTCGTCCGGCTCGTCGCCGATGCGTCGGCCATAATGCGGAGGGTGCTGGGCGAGGACATCGACCTGACCCTGGAGCTCGGCTCCGACGAGCTGCTCGTCTCCGTGGATCCTTCGAGCTTCGTCCAAGTGCTGATGAACCTCGCCGCCAACGCGAGCGACACCATGCCCAGCGCCGGTACGGTGCGGATCGGCGCGAGGAGCGTGCTCGTCACCCCCGAGCAGTCGCGGAGGCGGTCCGGCCTGCGCCCTGGCACGTACGTGCTCCTGACGTTCTCGGACACCGGCCCCGGGATCCCATCCGCGTTGCTCGCGCACGTGTTCGAGCCCTTCTCCCTCACGAGCGCCGAGCGACGCGAGAACGGCCTCGGCCTCGCCGTCGCCCACGGCATCGTCGCTCAGGCGGGTGGAAGCCTGGAGGTCTCGAGCGTGGAGGATCTCGGCACGACGTTCAGCATCTACCTTCCTTCCGTCGAAGGCCCCCGCCTCGCCGATCCCGCCGCTACGAATAACGTAGCAATGTGACCCGATGCGGCGCGTCGCAGCGTCGCCTTCGCTCCCTCAGTCGATCACCATCGCGAGCAGCGTGGTGAGGCGGACAGGGAGACCGCGCGCGAGCTTGCGGGCCGCTTCGTGCCCGGCCGGGGTCATCTTCCGCCAAGTCTTTCCGAGGATGTCGACGACCTTCTCGTCGGGGTGCTTCGCGGCGAAGCGCTCGAGCTCGAGCTCGAGAAAGGTCAGGCACACGGCGTCCTCGAGGACCTTCGTCTCTCGGTCGGCGGCGAGGCCCTTCTTCATCACGAGGTCGGCGACGCGGGCCGTGAGCGCTTCGTCGAAGCCGGCGGCGCGCAGGATCTCGGCGGCGGCGGCGGCCTGCTTGCGGGCGAGCTCGCTCCGCCAGCGCTTGTAGCCCACGACGCCGGACGGATAGGACTCGCGAGGGGTCTGGAAGCGGAGCAGGTGCTGACAACGGGCCGCGAGCCGCAGCGCTTCGCTCGCGTCGGGCTCGAGCCGGTCGACCCAGCTCGCCACCGTCTCGTGGTAGGTCGCCGCTTCACCGCGCGGATCGGTCGCGTGGAGCCTCGAGAACTCCTCGCACGCCCTCGAAAACCTCTCCGATTCAGACATCGCTCGCGACAGCCTACACGGCCTCGGTCGGCGTCGCGCGCGGACGGTGGCGTGGCCAGTTGCGCCGAGGCGGCCCGCCGCGTGACCGTCACGAGATGCTCGACTCTGCCCTCGCCGACGTGGGATCCCGACCACCCTCGGCGGGGGCCGATCAGCGGATCTCGTAGTCTTCGATGACGGGGTTCGCGAGGATCGCGTCGGCCATCGAGCCGAGGCGGGCCCGGACCTCCTCCGGAGGCAGGCCGTCTTCCAGCTCGATCTCGACGATCTTCCCGATCCGGACGTCACGAACCCCGGAGACTCCGAGCGTGCCGAGCGCGCGCCGCACCGCATCGCCTTGCGGGTCCAGGACTTCGGGCTTCAGACGAACGAGCACCGTCGCTTTCACGGGCGCGTCTTCGCATCGATCGGATCGGCGTGCAAGGGCGCTACCGGCGGCGACTCGCGCGAGGTGGCGGAGGGGCCCAAGAGCGGGTATCCCCTCCATGATGACCTTGTTCGATGATCCGTTCGCGGCCCTCGAGGCGGACTCGCGCCGGCTCGCCGAGATGGCGGAGGCGTCCGCGCCCGAGGTCGCGCGCGCGGCCCGCGAGATTGAGCGAAAGATCGCCCGCCTCGGGAAGGCGCTCAGCGCGCGAAGGCTGAACGATCTCCGCGAGACGCTGGGCGTGCTCGATCGGCGATCGGACGAGGAGGAGAGCGAGCTCGAAGGGGCGCGGGCGCGCGCTCACATCGTGGAGCTCGAGGCCGAGGTCGAGGCGCTGCTCACGTCTCCGGGCGCAGCCCGCGCCCTCTACGAGGCGAGAGCGGGCGAGCTCGAGCGGTCCCTCGAAAGAGCGCGGGCGGCGCGGACGGAGCGAGAGGCGGCGCTCACCGAGCCGGGGGCGACAGAGATGCAGCGCGCGCGCGCCGCCACCGCCGCGTCGGCGGCCCGCGACGAAGAGGCGCGGCTCTCTTCCGCGCTCGCCAGCGCGCGCTCCAAGGCGGCGCGGCTGACGGTCTGAGGGGAGGGCACGGCCGTTGCCCCACGATCGGATGTGGGTCACAACGGCACGGCGGAAGACGGCGAAGAGACATCGAACAGCGTGGCGATCTGCGCCGCCCCCGAGCAACCCAGCCACGCCTCACCCCGCCGCTGGCTGATCGGCGCGCTCGCCGTGCTGGGGGGTGGGCTCTCGGCGTTCTCGAGCGCGTCCCCCACCCTCGCCCCCACCATGACGCGCGCGATGGGCTCGACGTGGTCGGCGCGCGCAGCGGTCGTGCCGGCCGCGCCGGGCGAGGCGCCGTCCGCTCGCGCCGAGGCGCCCCGAGGACGCTCCGTCGAGCAGCCTCGAGGGCCGCTCGAAGTGCTCTCGCCCCAGCGGCCGGCGGCGGACGCGCGCCCGGCCCGGACCGTGGTCGAGCCTTCGTCGTTGCTTCGTCGGCGTTCGCTCCCAGCACCCCCCATCGTCGTCCCCGCCGCGCGAGCGCCGAACTGGATCGAGTCGCATCTCTCGCCGCCTGCGTACGATCGAGCGGCGGCGCGGGTCGACGCGGGCCCGCCGTGTGACCGGCGCGATCCCTCGTGCAACCTCGACGCTTGGGGCGTGGACTCACCGAGCGGGCGCCTGCCCCCCGCCGCGATGATGTACGCGGCCGGCGCCCTCGCCTCGGAGGTCGTCCCTCCCATCGGCGCCCCCAGCGCGCGGACCGGCGCGGTGCAGTTCAGCCCCGGCGCGGTGACGTTCCGCAAGGACTTCTGATCCGATCCGCCTCGCTCATCTTCGATAGGATGAGGCGTGCCCAAGGAGGGATGGCTCGACGCGGCCGCGGCCGCCGCCTTCCTCGCGCTGGCGCTCCTCGCCGCCGTTCGCCGCGCGAAGAGCCCGCTCGCGTCTCGACTCGGGCTCATGAGCGCGAGCCTCTTCGCCTACGCGATGGCGGAGCTCCTGTCGCTGCTCGACGACGCGCGCTCTTGGGTCTACCTCGGCGACGCGGCGGCGACCCTCGCCGCGCCCGCGACGCTGGAGCTGTTCGTCGGTTTCCTCGGGAAGAAGAGAGAGCTGCGGTGGACGCGGATCGCGGGGCGCGTATGGTTCGTCACGATCGCGGCGGTGTCCCTCGCCCAGCTCGCGTGGCCGCCGCTCGCGCGGTTTCACGAGGGGGGGATCTGGGCCGTCGCGATGCTCGCAGGGGTGGTGCCCGGGTTCGGCCTCGTGGCCAAGCTGCTGTCGCGGCACCTCCGAGCGAGCCGCGGGGTGGAGCGGGCGAGGGCCCAGCTCCTCGCCGGCGCCCTCGTGCTCGGCGTCGGCAGCGTGACGACGGATCTGCTCTCGATGGCCGGCTTCGCCGTCCCCCGGCTCTCCCACTTCGGGCTCCTCGCGGCGGCGGTGCTCGTCGCCCTCGTCACGCTCAAGACCCGAATCGTGGAGGGGGCCACGTCGATCGCTCTGCTCGGCGTCGTCGTCGCGAGCTCGTTCGCGGTCCTCGCGCTGTGGATCGTCTACGCCCTCGCCGGAGATCGGTACGTGCTGCTTGGGCTGGGCGCGCTCGTGGTCGTGCTCGTCACCCTCGCCGCGATCCGCCCCCTCGTCGCGACCGCCTCCGAAGAGCGGGCCCGGGCGCGCTACGTGGCGACGCTGGGACGCTTCTCGAGCCAGATGGCCCACGACGTTCGAAATCCCCTCGCCGCGATCCGGGGGGCCGCCCAGTTCCTGCGCGAGGAGGCCGACCAAGGGCGGCCCCTCGAGCCACACATCGAGTTCGTCGACATGATCATCGAACGTGTCGATCGCATCGAGAGGTTGGTGCGCGACTATCAGCGCATGGGCAGGCTGGAGCTCGCCCGGTCACCGGTCGACGTGAACGGCCTCGTGACGGACGTCCTCCGCGCCCAGCGCCTCGACCGCGCCGCCACCGGCACGACGGCGCGGGCGGAGCTCGACGACGCCGTGCCGATCATTCAGGGGGACAAAGACCTGCTGTCGTTCGCCCTCGAGAACCTGGTGAAGAACGCGGTCGAGGCGATGAACGGCAAGGGCGAGCTCGTGGTCTCCACCCGCCGGGTCGAGGGGGCGAGGCCGGCGCGGGCGCGGATCACGGTGCGCGATCAGGGCCCGGGGATGGATGTTCGGACCCAGGAGCAGGCCCTTTCGGGTTTCTTCACCACGAAGCCAGAGGGGACGGGCCTCGGGCTCGTCCTCGCGGCGCGGGTCGCGGAGGCCCACCGGGGCGAGATCGCCATCGAGAGCGAGGAGGGGGTCGGCACGGCCGTGTCGCTCGAGCTCCCCGCGGAGGATCTCGAGCGTAACCCGATCCCCTCGGCTCCGTAGAACGACTCGATGGCTCCGCCCGAAGCGTCTCAAGAGGTCGAGGTCTTCTTCGACGGCAAGTGCCCGCTCTGCGCCCGGGAGATCGCGATGCTCCGCCGGCTCGACCGCCGCGGCCGGATCCTCTTCACCGATATCGCAGAGCCAAGCTTCGATCCCCGACAGGTCGGCCTCTCGATGAAGGAGTTGATGGACCGCATCCGCGCGCGACTGCCGGATGGGACGCTCATCGAAGGGGTCGAGGTGTTTCGGCGCTTGTATGCGGCGGTCGGCTTCTCACCCGTCGTCGCGCTGACCCGGCTGCCCGGGATCTCCCACGGCCTCGATCTCGCCTATGGGCTCTTCGCGAAGAACCGACTCAAGCTGACGGGGCGCTGCGAAGACGGCGCGTGCGAGGTCGAGACCGCCACCCGCGCCTGACCAGCGCGCGTCTCAGCGGCCGCGTTCGATCCGTCCGTCGACGTGGCGCGCGAAGCGTCCCTCCGCTCGCGGGTGGACGGGATCGTCCTTCGGCCACGGCCAGCCCCCGAACCGCGTGCGCTGGTAGTCCATCATCGCTTGCTGGATCTCCACCATCTGGTTCATCACGAACGGCCCGCGCTGGACGACCGGCTCCGCGATGGGACGGCCCTGGAGCATGAGGAGCTCGGCGGCGCCCGCGGTCGCCTCGATCTCGACGTCGCGGTCGGATGCGACGACGACCCCGGTCCGCGGTCCGATCTCTCGGCCGCCGATGCGCACCGCGTCTCCCCCGAAGAAATACAGGGTGCGGACCACCGCCCCGTCCGTCGCGCGTGGGAGGGTCACGCGCGCCTTTGGATCGAGCTTCAAGGTCCAGATCGCCACGTCGTTGCCCGGGTCCGACGCCCACGACGAAGGCGGCGGAGAGGGGGCCCGCTTGCCCTCGATCGCGCCTGCGATCACCACGATCTCGGCGCGCGGCCCTCCCTCTTCTCCGAACACGTGGCGCGGCAGCTCGCTGCCCCACAGCATCTCGAAGTGAGGGGGCGCCATCTTGTCCTTCTTGGGGAGGTTCAGCCAAATCTGGAAGAGCTCGACCGGGTTCGGCTTCTCTCGATCGAGGAGGGGAAACATCTCGCTGTGGACGACGCCGCGCCCCGCGGTGAGCCACTGCACGTCCCCGCCGCCGAAGCGCGCCGCCGCCCCGAGCGAGTCGGAGTGGTCGATGAGGCCGCGGCGGACGATCGTCACCGTCTCGAACCCACGGTGGGGGTGCTGGGGGAAGCCCGGCACCACGCGACCGTGGTACATGCGGAAGCCGTCCTTGCCCTCGAAGTCCTGACCGAGGTCGCGCCCGGCGAGGGACGTCGCCGGCCCCATCTGCTCGTTGCCGGCGGGGTAGGCGTCGTCGTGGTGCACGCAGAAGAGGAACGGGTCCGCCGTCTGCCAGACGAACCCGAGCGGAACGGTCTCCTTGACGACGCTCATCGCCTCTTCATAGCCGACGGCGCGCCTCGGCGCACACGCGGCCGCTCACTCGCACGCCTGGTGCTTGCACTTCTGCCCGTCCGGGCAGTCGTCGTTGTGCTCACACTCGACGCACCTCGCGTCCCCGGTGCAGAACGGCAGGCTCGCGGGGCAGTCTGCGTCGAGCGCGCACTCGACGCAGTCACCACCGTCGCAGATCGGGAGCGAGGCTCCGCAGTCTCCGTCGAGGATGCACTCCACGCAGTCCCCGGTGGGGACATCGCAGAACGGCTTGGCCGCTCCGCAGTCCCCGTCCGAGGCGCACGCGAAATGGCAGTGATGATCGCCGTCGCAGGTCGACGCCCCGTCGCAGTCCCCGTCGACGATGCACTCGACGCATCGACCCTCGCCGTAGTCGCATTGGGGCGAGCTCGCAGGGCAGTCGCCGTCGGAGATGCAGCTCGCGCACTGAGCGTTCTCGTTGCAGAACGGCTCCTCGCCGCCGCAGTCGAGATCGTCGATGCACCCTACGCACGCGCCGTCCCCGTCGACATCGCAGATGGGCTCGTGCTTGTCGTCGCAGTCGGCGTTGGAGCCGCACGCGGCCTTGCACTCGTGGTGGCGCGGATAGCAAGCCTGGCCGGCGCCGCAATCCCCCGCCCCGACGCACTCGACGCACGCTCCCCCGGCGCAGAACGGTCGGCCCGCGCCGCAGTCACCGTCGGAGAAGCACTCGACGCAGCCGAGCTCGTCGTCGCAGAGGAAGTCACAAGCCTGACCGCGCCGCGCGCAGTCCCCGGCGGGGTGCCCGCTCGAGCAGCCCTGGAACAGCACCGTCAACACCACCGAGCAACCCAGCAACCCAAAGAAGTATCGCTTCATCGCGGTGGTCTCCATCACCGCAGCGTATCGGCATCGGGTGGCGGCAGGGCGGGGTACGGACACGCAATCCGTTGACTGCCCGAACACATCTTACGCGCCCGGTCCGACTCGACTATCGACTCGGGCATGCTCGACCGCTCGCTCGTCGAGGCCGCGCTCGGCCGCACGCTCGAAGGGACCACCCACGCCTCGCTCGGCCTGCCCGCGAGCTTCGCTCGCTACGAAGGGAAGGTCCGCGACAACTACTCGCTGCCGCGGGGCCGGCGGCTCATCGTCACCACCGATCGGATCAGCGCCTTCGATCGGGTGCTGGGGACGCTGCCCCTCAAGGGCCAGATCTTGAATCGCCTCTCGACGTGGTGGTTCGAGCGCACCGCGGACGTGGCGAAGAACCACCTCGTGGCCGCCATCGACGCGCAGGCGGTCGTCGCGGAGGAGTGCACCCCGCTGCCGGTAGAGATGGTGATGCGGGCCTACGTCACCGGCGTCACCTCGACCAGCATCTGGACGGCGTACGCGCGAGGCGACCGGACCTTCTGCGGTCACGCCCTGCCCGAGGGCTTGAAGAAGAACGACCCCCTCCCGGAGCCCATCCTCACCCCGAGCACGAAGGCGGAGCACGGCGGGCACGACAAATCCGTGAGCCGTGAGGAGCTCCTCGCCTCCGGGGCGATCGACGAGGGGCGGTTCGATCGAGCGGCCGCGATCGCGAAGGCGCTGTTCGAGCGCGGGCGCGCGGAGTGCGCGAAGCGCGGCCTCATCCTCGTCGACACGAAATACGAGCTGGGGATCGACCGGAGCGGGGAGATCGTCGTCATCGACGAGATCCACACCCCCGACTCGTCGCGGTTCTGGTTCGCGAGCTCGTACGCGGAGCGGGTCTCGCAGGGCAAAGAGCCGGAGAGCTTCGACAAGGAGTACGTGAGGCGATGGCTCGCGAGCGTAGGGTACGGCGGCGATGGCCCCAATCCGGCGCTGCCCGACGATGTCCGCGTCGAGGCCTCGCTCCGATACGCGGCCGCGTTCGAGGCGATCGTGGGGGCGCCGTTCGTCCCCGACGTGCGCGACCCCGAGGCGCGTCTGCGCGAGGCGATCGCCGGTCGTCCGGAGCTCTTCCGGGAGTGACGCGGGTCGCGCGCGCAGTGGTTTCGCGGAGGGTCTGCGCGGGCCTTCGAACGGCGCTGCGGCCTTCGTTTCGCCGTGGTAGAGCGCGCGGCCATGAGCACCCGTAAGAAGATCGCAATCATCGGAGCCGGCAACATCGGCGGCGAGCTCGCCAACCTCGCCGCCCAGCGTGAGCTCGGCGACGTCGTTCTCTTCGACATCCCGGCGAAGGCGGATTTCGCCAAGGGCAAAGCGCTCGACCTCGAGCAGAACGGGGCCGTGCTCGGTTACGACGTGAAGATCACGGGCTCGGGCGACTGGAAAGACTGCGCCGGCGCCGACGTCCTCATCATCACCGCCGGCGTCCCCCGCAAGCCCGGCCAGAGCCGCGACGACCTCGTGGCGACGAACCTCCCCATCATCCGCAGCGTCGCGGACGGGGCCAAAGAGGCGTGTCCGAACGCGTTCGTCGTCGTGATCTCGAACCCGCTCGACGCGATGGTCTACGAGTTCCAGAAGCGCACCGGCTTCCCCAAGGAGAAGGTGGTGGGGATGGCGGGTGTCCTCGACAGCGCGCGCTTCTCCCTCTTCCTCGCCCGCGAGACGGGCTTCAACATCAAGGACATCCGGGCGATGGTCCTCGGCGGCCACGGCGACGACATGGTGCCGATCCTCAGCGCGACTACGGTCAACGGCGTGCCCCTGACGTCGTTCGTGGCGAAGGAGAAGCTCGACGCCATCATCGCGCGGACCCGCGTGGGCGGCGGAGAGATCGTGAAGCTGATGGGCACGAGCGCCTACTACGCGCCCGCGTCGGCCGCGATCGCGATGGCGGAGTCGTACCTCTTCGATCAGAAGCGCCTCCTCCCCTGCGCCGCCAAGCTCGACGGCCAGTACGGCTACGACGATATCTACATGGGCGTCCCCGTCGTCGTCGGGGGCAAGGGCGTCGAGAAGATCATCGAGCTCGAGCTCAGCGCCGACGAGAAGGCGATGCTGGCGAAGAGCGCGGCGAGCGTTCAGGGCATCGTCGACGTGGTGAAGAAGGCCGCCGGCTGAGGCCGCCTCACGGCGAGAAGTAGCGGATCTGGGGGCGCGGGCTCGGTCCTTCGAAGACGAAGGTCGTGACCGAAGCGAGCTCGCAGCCCCCACGCACGTAGATCCACGGCGAGAGCCCCTGCGCCGCCAACGTCCGGAACGCCGGCAGGCCGCGCTGGAGCGCCACCTTCGCCCAGCCGATCGGCTGCTGATGGGACACGAGGATGGCGGAGCCCTCGTCTCCGATCGCGGCGCGGGCATCCAGCACCGCTTCGAGCATTCGACGGGCGATCGCCTCCGGCGTCTCGACCTTCTCGTGGGCCCTGCGCTCGATGTAGCGCCGAGCGTATTCGAGGGGCCGCCACGCGCGAGGGAGACCGTCGCGCCAGGAGCCGGCCTCGATCAACCTCTCGTCGAGGCGTGAATCGACAGGGCCGACGTGGGCGCGGATGATCTCGGCGCTCTCCACCGCGCGCTCGAGGGGGCTGGCGACGACGAGCTCGACGGGGCCGCCGAACGCCTTCAAGTAGCGCGCGGTCGTGGTCACCTGCTCGCGTCCCGCCGCGCTCAAGCGAAAGCCGGGGAGGCGGCCATAAGAGACCGCGGACGGGTTCTCGACTTCACCGTGGCGAACGAGGTGGACGAGGGCGGGCACGACGGCTCGTCATTGCAGCGTGACGGACTTCGACTTCGTCACGGGGGGGCCGCCGAAGGGCGGGACCTTTGCGGTCTTGAACGCGTTTCCCACGCACGCGCCGGTGGGTGTGCCCGCGAACGGAGGGCCCACGCTCACCGATTGGACCCGGCCGTTGTTACCGAAGGTGACGGCGACGTTCCCCGTCCCCGTCGGGCCGCCGGCGCGCGAGCAGCTCTTGGCCCCCGCCTCGGAGAAGCTGAGCGAGGCCGCGGCCGCTCCATGATCGAACGGAGGGCCGTCGTTCTCGGGAGGAGGTGGGGGCGGGGGCGGCGGCGGCGGCGTGGTGGGCGTGCTTGGCGGAGGAGGCGGCGGAGGGGGCGGCGGCGCCTTCAACGGCGGCTTGCCCGTGGTGGGGCCCTTGGGTCCGGCGCTCGCGGAGGCGGGGGCCTCCGCGACGACGACGGGGGGCTGGAAGTCTCGGACGATGGTCGCGTGGCGGATGTAGTCGAGCTTGGGGTATCGCTCCTTCAGGAACGGGTCGCCTTGGGCCTCGATCGCGCTCTGTTGAGCCGCGAGATCGTCCCCGTACGATCCATCCCAGGCGTCGACGACCTTGTCGGCCCCTCCCGCGAGGCGGCACACCGGCGCGAGCTTCTCCGTGTCGAACGCGGAGTTGTCGGCGAGGTTGAGCACCACCTCGGACGCGCTCATCTGCCCGCTCGGGCTCTTCGCGAAGGCGAGCGTCCCCTTCGCGTTCGTGAAGCTGGGCGGGTCGGCGGGGAGGGTCATCGCGCTCCACGCCTTCGCGATCTCGGGCTTGGCGGCGATGCCGAACCGCGCGAACGCGGGCGAGCGGCCGCGAACGACGCGGTGGATCGCGACCTCGTCGAAGAAGCCGATCGACACCAGGTTGTGGAGGCGATCGGCAGAGGCGGGCGCCCAGCCGCGGAAGCAGTCGAAATCGACATCGCCGCGCGTCGTCGAGAACCTCACCCGAAAGGAGGGCGGGGCCTGCTCGGTGGCGAGCTTCGGATCGAGGAGCGCGGGGCTCGGCCCGGAGGGCGCCGCGCTCGTGTCGGCGGTCGCGGTCGGCGATAGCGACGACAC
>WBZX01003000.1_pt1 | contig 11049 bp, 11 predicted proteins | sample 5204211 | NCBI WGS metagenome assembly WBZX01 (sample SAMN12344362, study PRJNA552823) | activated sludge metagenome | biome: Activated sludge suspended growth; feature: Nitrification reactor; material: Wastewater; isolation source: activated sludge from nitrification reactor of wastewater...
CCCAGAGTCAAGAGGTGCGGCGTTCTCGTATACAGAAACCGGCCCCTCCTTTGCTTCCCTCTTGAACATGCGGCCCGGCACCTCGACACGCGCCGCGGCGCCTCGACACGCGAGCGCGATCCCAACCGCGACGCGTTCTTCGTCCCGCGCGCGCTCGTCCGCTTCGCCGCTTGGCGCTTCTTCCATGGCGTTCGCGTATACCTCAGAGCAAGCGGCGGACGGGAACCAGAACGCCGCACCTCTCGACTAAACGGCGTGGCTTAGTGACTTAGTGGCTTAGTGAACCCTCGCTTAGTAATAAGGCGACACGGCCCGAACCCACTAAGCCACTAAGCCCCGACACACCGCAGCGCAGCAAGGCCCCGAGGGGCGCCGCGACCCTGGAGGCCGCCCGCGAGCGCTGCCCGGCGCGCGTCGCCACGTCGGGAGTTTGCGTAGCGGTTCCATGCGTTGAGGCGTTCGGGTATACGGAAACGATGGCACGACCCAAAGGCCCCGAAGAAACTACCCCGCTCCACACGCGCCTTTCCACCTCTCAGCTCGCCGGTTTCCACGAGTACCTACGCCGGCAGCAAGCACAGGTGAAGCATACCGGCGTGCAGCTCACTGACGCCGCGGTGCTCCGCGGGATGGTGCTGCGGTGCCTCGACCTGGAGGGGATCGCGCACCAAGGACCCCAGCAGGAGTTACTTTCGACGGCTCCGCGCCCCGCGCCCTCGGCGCCCATCGCGCCGAGCGCTCCCGCGCCCAGCTCGGCCGCGACGGTCAGCAAGGCGACGGCGGAGATCGCCGAGCCGCCCGCCCCTCCGAAGGTCGACACGGCTCCGCCGGCCGCGGCCGAGCCGGAGGCGAAGCCGAGCCGAGCCGCGGCGAAGTCTGCGCCGGCACCGAAGAAGACGAGCGCCGCGAAAGCGCCGAGCAAGACGAGCGCGAAGCCCACCACGAAGACGAGCGCCGCGAAAGCGCCGAGCAAGACGAGCGCGAAGCCCACCACGAAGACGAGCAAGGCCGCGAAGAAGGGAGCCCGGTAGATGTTCCGCGACGAGAAGCCGCGCGCGCCCTGGTAGCACCGCGGGGGACCTCGCTGCGCCAGAAGGTGATCCGGCCCGCTCGCCGGCCGGCCGGAGTAACGGGGATCGAACCCGCGACAAGTAGCGCCACAATCGCACGCCGCGCGCGCACCTCTCGGAAAACGAAGGCTCCGGAGCACTTTCAAGCACCGGCACGAACGGTCCCACGCAAGAGGCAGAACGGTTGCACGCGGACAAGTAGAACGCCCGTTCTACCCCTGAGCGCGGGACCGTTCTGCCGGCTCTAGGAGGCGCCGCGCGGCGGTGGTTTGCCGCGCCGTGGTACGCGCTCGCCGGGGCGCGCTCGGACGTCGCGTAGGCGCGGCGGGGGTCCGCGGTGGGGCGCGGCGTGCGCCTCCGGCGGCCCGTCGACGGGGGCGAGCTCGCCGCGCAGCTCCGGCGCCTCGTCCTCGCGCGGGGCGGTGCCTGCAAGGACCATCAGAGCGGCGAGGAACGCGAGACGAGCGCGGGGCCGTGTGCCGCTGGGAACGCGGCCCCCTCGGTGCTTCGCGGCGCGGCGTGCGCGCGCCTTCGCGATGGCGTCGCGCCGTGCTTCGGCGTCGATGCGTGCGAGCGCGGCGCGCATGTCCTCGGCCGGCGGTTCGGGAGCGCGGGGCGGCTCGATGGTCGGAGGCGGCTCGGGGAGCGCGGGGAGGTCCGCCGCGGCGGCGCGCAGCTCGGCGCACGCCTCGCGAACCTCGGCCAGCTCCTCGGCGGTGGGCTCGATGCGCGGAGCGCGGGCGAGCACGGCGGCCAACGAGGGAAGGGGCGGCCCGTCGTCTAGCGCATCGCACCAGGCTTCGAGCGCATCGGCGCCGAGCACGAGCAGATCGCAGGGCTTGCCGTCGGTGCCACCGTGGCCCCACAAGCCTCCAAGGGGGTGCTTGTGCTCGCGCAACCAGGGCCGATCCTGCGCCATGTACGTGCGCACGATGCGCCGGGTCAGCCGGACGCGGATCGCGTCGGCGGTGAGGTCGGTGCGGCCCTTGGTGGCGGCGAACGCGAGCGCGCGCGCTGCGAAGCTCCGCAGCTCCGCAGCGACGTCGCCGCGGTGCTCCTCAGCGATCGTGCCGGCAAGCTGGGCCGTGTACGTCTCGCCGACTTGCTCGAGGTCGCTGCGGTAGTGCTCGGCGTGTGCAGCGGCGTGGATCGTAGCGAGGTCGACGAACGCCGGATCCAACGGGGGCGGCGGTGCAGACGTCGCGACGGTGCGCGTTCGCTCTCCCGCTCGCCGTTGTCCTCGTCCAAAAAGGGGAGCCTCGCGCGTCCGCGCGCGTTGGTTCTTCCCGTTGTCAGGATGATCTACGGATCCAGAGAAGAGATCACGATCCAGAGAAGAGAGAGGATCCTGTTTGTGTCCCGATCCGGGACGGGGGCCCGTCTCGGGGCTGGACGGGGGGGGCCATGAAAAAAAGACGCCTGCGCGCTCGAAAACCGGGGGCGCGATGGCGTGCAAGCTGGTCGTTTGCGCGCCGTCGTCCTCGTGCCGGGGCTCGGTCACGAGCACGCCCCGCGCGACCAGCGCGGCGCGGTGCTTGAACGCGGTGCTGCGGCCCATCCCGCCGCGGGCGGCGATGTTCGCCATCGCCGCGATGGTGACTTGCCCGCCGGGCGAAAAGTCGATCGTCGCCAGCGCAAGGGCGATCTCGCGCGAGGAAAGCCCCTCCTGGAGCAGTTGCCGCGAGACTTTCCACTTGACCCGCTCGTCCGAGAGGAGGCGGCCTCGTGCGTCGACGGGAGCGGGGAGCAGCTCCGGGGGGCGGAGGGGTTCGCTCAGTCGTGCAACGTTACGACGCGCCCAACGCGGGGCAGTCTGTTCGCCGCGGGCCCGGCCCGCTGCGCTCGTTTCGGTGTGCATGTGACGGCCTCACCGCGCCGCTTCCGGGACCGGCCCGGCTGCTGCGCGCTTGGGGCGCCCCCCATGAGGGGGCACGGGTGGACGTGGGCGCCGTCCGGCTGCGGGAACCTGCCCGCAGAAGGACGACGACACGCGCCACCGGCTAGGGCGTCCATGCGCCTCCAGGGCACCACGCAGCGCACGATCGGCCGGGGAATGTCCGGCCATCGAGAGCTTTTTTTGTTCAGGATAGTGAACGCGTGGTACATACGAGAGGACACAAGAGCGCCCTCAAAAGCGTTCTGGAGACCCCGTAGGTGAATGCCGGCAAAGCTCTTCCTACGGGGTCGCTCGCTTTTGTGGGTCCGAAGTTCCCAGACCGGGACGGATGCGCAGCCATGGACGCTCCATTTCGCGGCGCGGTGCAACACATTTCAAATGGATCCGGTCGGATCCAAGTCATCAGCTACGCACGCAACACACGTATTTAGCGGGAGGTCGCGCGTTTTCTGGTCTTCGCTCCGATGGGTCGGCCGACCCTCGGATCTTCGTCCCGCTGGGGAAACGTCTTCCCGTCGTTGTGCTTCCGCTTGAGGCGCTCTACCTCGGCCCTGAAAGCGTTCTCCGCGAGCTTGGTAAGGGTGAGCCGTACCGGCGGCCCGGAGAGCGCGACGACCACGTTGCGGGCGTCCTCCAGGAGTTCGATCGGTAGGTAGAACGTCGCGCGCGTGGTCTCGCCCGAGGTCGTGGGCGCCTTGCCATTCGTGGACGGGGGCGGCGTTGCTGGTGCCTTCTTCGCGGGGGACGCGATCAAGACATCGAGCGGATTTTCGCCGATGGTTCGGCGCGTGATCTTAGGGCGTCCCATATGACATTAACGTTTACGTTGTTTACCTTGCGGGGGTTTGTCGCGCTTCAGCAGTTCGGCCGCTGCGTTGCGGTAGTCTTCCGCTCCGGAGCTTCGTGCATCGTAGATCGTGATCGGCTTCGCGAACGATGGCGCTTCCGCGAGGCGGACGTTTTCGCGAATGACGGTCTGGAACACGTCGGCCCCGAAGCGCTCGCGGAGGGTCTGGACGACGTCTTGTGAAAGGCGCGTGCGAGCGTCGACGCGACACGCGAGGAGCCCGGTAAGGCGAAGGCTGGGGTTGAGGCGGTCCCGGACCCGCTCCACCGTCTGAACGAGGCCCGCGAGCCCAGCAAGCGCCATCACGCGCGTTTCAACAGGCACGAGCACCTCACCGCAGCCCGCGAGCGCAGCGACGGCCAGCAGCCCCAGCGACGGGGGGCAGTCAACGAGCACAAAATCCCAGCGCGGCGGGAGGCGCTCCAGCGCACGGCGTAGGATGGTCTCCGTTCCAGGTTCAGCGGCTAGGGCCTTCTCGATGCCCACGAGCCAAGGGGAGGCCGGGATCAACTCGACCCCCTTCGCGCAGGTGGCTTGAACGAGCGGCGCGAGGGGGCGCCCCTCCGCGAAGACGTCGAGCAAGCCGCGCCCGCCGTCCTTCACCCCGAACCAGGCAGACGCCGACGCTTGCGGGTCGAGGTCGAGCACGAGCACGCGCTTGCCCTTCTCGCCGAGCGCTGCCCCGAGGTTCACGGCCGTCGTGGTCTTGCCGCTGCCGCCCTTCTGATTCGTGACCGCGATCTGTCGCATGGTGCTTTAGTACGAAACGTTTACGTTACTTGCAACGGAGGTGCAACGTTGCGAGCATTCTTGCATAAATGGCCTTGCTTCGCCGCGCTTGCCCTTGGTTCCGTTGCTGGTGCTCGCGCGGCCCGCGAGGACAAGGCCCGGCTTGCGGGCCGAGCACGAGCACGCGCTTGCCCTTCTCGCCGAAGCGCCAGAGGTCCACGGCCCCCGCCGTGGTCTCGCCGCTGCCGCGTGGCCGCGCTCGGCTGCGACCTGATGCTTTCACACGAAACGTTTACATTGCTTGCAACGGATGTGCTTCGCTGCAACCATCCCCGCACGAATGGCCTTGCTTCGTCGCGATGCTCTTGGTTCCGTTGCTGGCGCTCGCGCGGCATGCGTCGAGCGGGGATCGGGCTTGCTGATGTCGCGTTCTCTCCTGCGTGCTGTGCTCGTCGTGCTCGTCTTCTGCGTCGCAACGCTCGCGACCGCAGCGCCGGCACGCGCGCAGCTTCCTCCCGTGCTGCCCGCGCCCGTCGACGACCCGCGCAGGGGCCCGCGCCTGGAGTACCAGCAGGGCCCGCGGGAGTGTCTGACAGAGGATGCGTTTCGCAGCGAGGTCGCGATCGCGGCGCACGACGGCGTGGATCACCTGTACGACAGCTCGCCGGATGTCGTGCGGGTGTGGTTCGAGAAGATCCGAGGGGGCTACCGCGGCACGATCGAGTACACGGACACGACCGGCGCGAAGGACGTGCCCGAGGTTCAGACCTCGTACAACTGTGAGATCCTCGCGCGGTGGGTGGCGTCCTCGGTGAGCGAGACGATCCCGCGTGCCCCGGCTCCCTCGTGTCCCGTGTGCCCGGCTCCCTTGCCGGCTCCTTCGTGTCCCTCGTGTCCCGGTTGTGGTACCTCGCAGCCGCCGACCCCTCGCCCTGTCCCTCTAGCAAAACCCCCTTGGCGTATGGATCTCTCTGTTGGCCTCAGTACCTACGTGATGATGTCGGCGTTTCTCTCCGCCAACGTCGCGCCAGCCGTGGGGGTCGGGGCGGATGTTCGGGGCGAAATCTTCAGCATCGGCCTCGATCTTCGCTTCGTGGTGCCAAGTCGGGCCTACGCGCGGGAGCGGATTCCCGGCGCAACGTCGAGCTTTCCCGTCGATTTCGACCTTGGCCAGTTCAGCGGTAGTGTTGTGCCGTGTGCGCGCTACAAGTATTTTGTGGGCTGCGCCGTAGCGCAGTTGGGGGCGCTCTCCTGGCAAACGGTTGATTGGTTTAATCTGGGGGTGTCGTTCGGCTTTGGGCCGAGGGTCGGATTTGAGGTGCCTTTCGCGGAGCGGTTCGCGGTGTTTGGGTTTGGCGAGGCGATCTTTACCCCCTCACAGGCCGTCTTGCAGTTCAACCAGCCGCCCCAAGGACAACCGAGCGGGCCTGTTGCTAACACCCAGTGGGAACAGCCGGTAGGCTCTGGCTTCTTCGCCGCGGGTGTGACGGTCAAATTCGAGTAAGGACGGGGACGTGTATGAACCGCTTTTGGCTCTTCGCGGGAGTGCTCTTGCTCGGTGGGTGTAGCAGACGCTGGTACGGCGCTCCGAACCCTCTACTTGATAATGGCGGCACCGGCGGCACCACCACGATCACCGGCAGCGGAGGGGGCCAGTTGCTCGACGGTGCAGGGGGCCAGGATGCCAGTTGTTGCGTGAAGGACAAGATCGATCCGTTTGAGGGGCCGTCCTGGTTTGTGATCACCGGGGACGGCTCGCTCGGCATTTGCCCCGAGTCCACGAGCGAGGGCCTCAAGGGACATGCCGAGATGAAGCCGATCGCCCCGCACACGTGCGGCGCGTGCTCGTGCTCTCCCGCGGCTTGCACGCTGCCCGAGGGGATCCACACGAACGCGGCGAAGTGCCCGGGGGACGGCTCGATCGCGGTCCCGTTCGGGCCGGACCCGGCCGGAGGATGGGAGGGGGCCTGTAGCGATGAAGGGGCCTTGCCTGCGAATCTCCAGTGCAACGGCGAACCCTGCGCGCAAAGCCTCTCGATCCCGGTCTTACCCGTCGCGCCGTGCAGCCCCGAAACCGCTCTTTCGGACCCGTTCCCCGATCCTGAATGGGCCCGGATGGCGCTCCAGTGCGAGATCGGGCCTCTCTCGGGAGAGGGGTGCCCGGCCGACTACGTGTGTGCGCCAGCGCCGCCGGAGGGCCTCTCGTTGTGCCTGTACTTCAAGGGCGAGGTTGCATCGTGCCCGACCGAGTACCCGGCGAAGATGGTCTTTTACAGGGGGGTAGATGATCAACGAGGCTGCGATCCGTGCCAGTGCTCGCCGCAGAACGGCGCGCAGTGCATGGCGGTCGTCTCGACGTTCTCGGATGGGGTGTGCGGCATGCTCGCGGGGGCGGTCGTGGTCTCCGACCAAGACGCCTCCTGTTTCGACGTGATCCCCGGCACGGCCCTCGGGAGTGCGGAGGCGTCCATGGTGGTCGACGTGCCCGGGAGCTGCGCGCACAGCGGGGGCGCTCCGTTCGGGGATGTCCTGCCGGCCGAGCCCCTCACCTTGTGCTGCCAGGGCATCGAAGAACCGCCGGGGTGAGCGCGTGGCGAAAAAATCGACCGCCCGACCTCGGGGTTTTTCGATCGCCGGACATGAGGAGGGCATGCACCATCCACGCTCCCCCGACCGCGACGACCGCGCCGGCCCGGCCTCGGGGCCGCGCGAGTGTACGATCGCGGAGCTGTACGCCGAGCACTGGCCCTATGTGATCGATCTGCTCCCGAGCTACGGGATCTCGGCACAGGAGGCGGAAGACGTCGCACAAACGGCTTGGATGCACGTTCACCGCAGACGCGACAGCTACGACGCGACGAAGCACAAGACACGGCGCGCGTGGATCACGGGGTTCGTGCAGCGGTGCGCGGCGAACCACCGACGGACGCAGCGCCGCGAAGGGGTCGCGCTCGAGGAGCCCGGGGATCAGGTGTCCGCGTCGGGTTTGAACCCGGAACAGGCGACGATCCTCCGCGACCTGCACCGGATGATCCCGAACGACGAGCAGCGCGAAGCGCTCCTCTTGCAGGTTCGACACGGGCTATCGATCGCGGAGATCGCAGCGGTTCAGGAGGTCTCAGATTCGGCGGTTGGATGGAGGTTGAGCATGGCGCGGAAGGCATTGATGGACGACAAAGACGAGAAGAAGAGCCGCGCTTTCCTTGGATTCGGTTCTCTCGCAGCGCTCGCCGAGGCGTTGAAGCCACGGCCGATCCCGCCCGAGGTCGGGGAACGGCAATGGCAGCAGATCGCCGAGCGGATCCGGCAGGAAGAGGCCGCGCCGAGCGGTACGGATTCGCCGCCGTCGTCGCAGCCGCCCGCGGCAGCCCTTCCGGCGCAGGCTTCCCCGACTACGCCGACGCTTGGCGCCCTGGGCAACGCGAAGATCGGGATCCTTCTCTTGCTCGTCTTTGTGAGTGGGGCCGGCGTTCTGGCGTGGAAAGTCAACGGTGCAACCGGACACGGCCCCGCAACGGCCGCCGTGGCCGCAGCGACGGCGCCGAGCGCGGCCCCCTCGGCCAGCTCGACGGCCCCGACAGCGACGGCGCCGAGCGCGGCCCCCTCGGCCAGCTCGACGGCCCCGACAGCGACCGGATCCAGCTCGACACCCTCGACCAGCTCGACGGCGCCGAGCGCGGCCCCCTCGACCAGCTCGACACACAGCGCGGGTGAGTCGCAGCTCATGCTTGCACAGATGCGCGAGGCCATGAACGGGCGACAGTTCTCCACGGTGCTCACCCTCGCCGCGCAGCATGCGCAGCGGTTCGGAGCGACCAACGTGCGCGAGCGCGAGGCGCTACGCATCGAGGCGCTACGAGAAACGGGCCGGACCAAGGACGCCGCGCAGCACGCGCGCGCAGTGCTCGCCACCTACCCCGAGCATCGCCGGGCGATGGAGCGCGCCGCGGGGCAGGCGTTGCCGTAGTCGTCTTTTTTTTCTTCACGACCTATCCGGATCCCGGATTCCGGACATGAGGGAGCAGGGAGCGTGCAGAGCGCTCCCCGTCGCCTTGCTGGTTTCAGCGAGAGCCGCAGCGCGCCTTGTGACTCGCGACCCCCCTCGGGAAACGTCCGCGCTGCGGCCCTCGCTGAAACCAGCAAGAGGCCAGTCACAACAGAGCCCCTCGCCGGTTGCAGTGAGGAGAGGCGCCGCCCCGCGAGTGACCCGGACTCCTCGCCATGGGGTGGCGTGTCTCCTCTCTGGAGCCGGCGAAGGGCAGCCCGTCACCTTTGCCGGCTTGCAGTGAGAAGGCGCGGCGGCCCTAGGATTGCCCGCGCGTAAGGGAGCGCCGCGCCTTCTTGCTGCCCGGGGGACAAGGACCATGGACAGCAGCGCTCACACCGAGAGACCAACAGGGAGAGACCGCGCGGCCCAAGCGCGCGCGCAAGCGGAGGAGTGGCACACGATCCGCCGCCTCGTGAGACGGTTTGGCGTAGAGGTCGACCAGGCCGACGACATCGCGCAAGAGGTCGCGCTCGCTCTCCATCGAACACCCGCCATCCTGGATCGGGGCGTGTTGGTGCGGACCGTCGCGAAGTGCAAGGCCGCGATCTACCGGCGAGGCCGCGGCCGACGATTCCGAGCGATGGAGAGGGCTGCGACGGATACGCGAGCACAAGCGCACCCGCCGCCGAACGCCGAAGAGCGGATGATCACGCACGGCGCGATCGCGATGCTGCGCCGAGCGATCGAAGAGCTGAAGACCGCAGCGCCGCAGCTCGACGCGGTGCTTTCGTTGCACCTGGAGGGACTCACGGCGAGCGAGATCGCGGAGGTGCTGCGGATCCCCTGCGGCACGGCGGATACGCGCCTACGGCGTGCGCGCGCGACGTTGCGCGAGCAAATGAACCGATGGGCGGCGGAGAACGCGCACCGCGAGCGGTGCGCACAGCTCACGAAGGGAGCGCCGCGGCGATGGAGTTGATCGGCGCAGTAGCGGTGTTTCTGCTCGGCTCGGGCGTGGGGTTGCTGGTGGTGCTGTACCTCCAGGGCGCACGCAAGAACCAGCTCGCCGAGCACGCCGCCGAGCAGCGCGCGGCAGCGCTGGCGCTCGCCGAGCAGCAGCACAACGAGCAACGGGCGCAGTTGATCACGATGACCGCGGCCCTCGTAGATCGGATGCAGCTCGTAGGCGCCGCCCTCGCCGCGGAGGTGCGCGACGCGAACACCCAGCACCGCAACGATCGACGGCTGGCGATGGGCCTTCCGTGCGTGAGCGTGCCCGGCCAGGTCGCGCCGCCGAGGCCCGCGGCCGAGCGGGCGAGCTCGCCCCCCGTGAGGTCGACGCCGGCGACGCCGGCGACGTCGCGAGCGGAGGTGCGCGCGAGCCTCGCAGACACGGCAGACGAGCCGACGCCGCCGAGCGGGTGGACGCTCGAACAGGTGCGCGCGCACACCAACACGGCCGGCGAGGAGCACCCGCAATGATCAAGCGATCACGAACGCCGCGGCGCTCCACCCTCGCCGCACTGCTGCGGGATGTGCTCGGGCGCACCGCGTGTACGCTCTACAGCGACCGCGCCGCGCTCTACGTCGTGCAGCTCGACGACCCCGACGGTTTCGCCCTGGCGCTGCGCGTCCATGCGCAGATCCCCGGTCCCGATCCCGCGGTGCTTCTTGACCGAGCGCACGCGCGAGCGGTTCGCGTGCCCTTCATGCCCGGCGCTGCGCCCGTCGAGACGTTGGCGCGCATCCTCGAAACGATCGGAGCGGACGCCGAGAACGCGGCGCTTCGCGCATGGGCAGTGCGCGAAGCGCACGCAAGCGGCGCGGTCCCGGTGGTGTTCGTGCAGGACGGGGGCGCCCTCGTGACGACACTCGGCGCGATCGAAGAGATGGACACGGCCCAGGCGGAAGACCTCGGCGGATGGTTCCGGCCCAGCCGGATGGAGGCTTGATCCGTGGTGTTCGTGGCGGTTGTGCTCGCGTGTCTCGGGGTGCTGATGATCGCGGGGTTCGTGCTGCTGTACGTGCAGATCGGCGCGCTGGCGGATGAGCTTCGCGCCGCGCGCGAGGACGACGCGCTGAAGCTCGCGACGCAGCTCGACGCGGTAGCGGACAAGCAACAAGGGGTGCGGCTCGACCTCGGCGCGATGACGAAGGAGCTACAGGGGCAGCGCCAGAACGTGGCCGCGCTCGCGTTGTGCATCGAAGGGCCGCCGAGCATGCGCCGGCCGGTCCTTCCCCGGGACTGACACGAGCCCGCGAGCGCCGCGCGCAGTCATGGCACGCCGCAAGCCGTAGGGTGCGGATGGGACTGGTATCCGCAACCGAGAGGAACCGCAAGTCCGCCGGATGCGGTCAGTCCAGACAGCAGCGAGAGGCGTAATCGTTGGCTGGTCCGCCGTTCACCGAGTCGGCGAAGACCTTCTTGCAGGCTCCGTCGGGGTTGGCCATGGTGAATGCCGTCGTGTTGCTGGCCATGGCCGCGACCCACTCGCCTGCACCGAAGGTAGTGAGGGGG
>WBZX01000887.1_pt2 | contig 11047 bp, 6 predicted proteins | sample 5204211 | NCBI WGS metagenome assembly WBZX01 (sample SAMN12344362, study PRJNA552823) | activated sludge metagenome | biome: Activated sludge suspended growth; feature: Nitrification reactor; material: Wastewater; isolation source: activated sludge from nitrification reactor of wastewater treatment...
GACCGCGTAGTTGGGGTTGGCAGCCGCGCCGGGCAGGATCAGGCCGCGCGAGTCGACCGGTCGGCCGGTGGCGCCACCGCCGACGCCGACCGAGTTCGGGAACAACAACCCGGTCGGGTTGCCGGTGCCGGGGCTGGCGATGAAGTCGAAGCCCCACTGCACGCCGAGGTTGCGCGCGAAGGTGGTGCGCGCCTCCACGATGCGGGCCTCGATGAGCACCTGCGGGGTCTGGGTATCGAGCTGTCCGACCAGATTCTCGGCCAGCGCGATGTTCTCTGCCACGTCCATGATGATGAGCGTGTTGGTGCGGGTGTCGGGCGTGACGGTGCCGCGGGGCGACAACACGCTCTGGACCTTCGGCACCATCTCGTCGACGGTCGCGTAGGAGACCGGCACCAGCTTGGTCTCGAGCGGCTTCTGCTGCACGCGGGCGGCGGCGCGCTCGATCGCGGCGCGACGCTCGTTCTCGAGGTCCTCCACCGTGGCGACGCGGATGACGTTGCCGTCGCGGGTCGAGCCCAAGGTCAGCGAGCGCAGGATGATGTCGAGCGCCTGGTCCCACGGCACCGAGTTCAGCTTCATCGTGACGCTGCCCTCGACCCCCTTGCCCGCGATGATGTTCACGTGGCCGATGTCGGAGAACAGCAGCAGCACGTCCTTGATGGGCGCGTCCTGCAGCTCGATGGTGATCCGCTCACCGCGCCAACGGCCGCGACTGCGGGTCGGACGGCTGTCCATCACCACGTCGTCGTCGCTGAACGACGGCGCGCCGTTGTTGCCGGCGGGCGCCATCGCGGCGGAAGGTGGCCGCGCGCTGGGTGCGATCGCACTGGTGGTGGTGGTGGCGAGCGTGGCGGCCTGGGCCCCCGCACTCGCGGCGGCGACCTTGGTCCCCGCGAGACTCACGGCCTCGGTGGCCTTGCCGCGTCGCGCCCGCGGGAAGTGCCACACCAGCGCGCCGGGCTGCTCCTCCAGGCGCGCCTTGCTGGCCTTGCCGGTCGAGACCACCACCTTGGCTCCGTCGCCCTCCGCGAACGAGGTCACCAGCTTGATGGGCCCGTCGTAGGCGGTGGCGTCGAGGCTGCGCTCGAGCGCCTTGGGGATCTTGGCGTGCTGCAGCTGCAGCACCTGGATGGTCGGCGTGAGCGAGTTGCCCGCGTAGGCCAGCGGCCCCTCGAACGAGATGATCACCCGCGACTCGTCGCGGTCGTCCTCGAAGCGCACGTCGCGGACCTTGGCCGACGCGCCGGCGGGCTCGCTGCGCTTGGGCGTCGCGGTCGCGACCGCGGACTTCTGGTGCGCGGTCGGCTCGACCACGTCTGCGGGGGATGCCGGCGTGCGCTCGCGGGCGGCGATCGCCTCGACGCGTGCATCGAGCTTGGCCTGGGCCTTGCGCACCTCGTCCTCGACACCGCCGAGCTTGGCGCGCTCGCTCGCCAGCGCGTCGTTGACCGCGGCGAGCTTCTGCTCGGCCCGCGCCAGCTCCTGGCTGGCGGCGGCGTTCTTGCTGCGCAGCGCCTCGCCCTGGCTCTCGAGCTCGGCGCGACGGGCAACCAGCTGGTCGACCTCGGCCTTGCGGGTGGCGAGATCCTTCTGCACACCGGCCAGCCGCTCGTGCATGCGGGCGAACTCGGCCTTGCTGCTGGCGGCCTCGCGCTTGGCGGCCTCGGCCTCGTCGCGGGCGGCGTCGAGCTTGCGACGACGGGCGCCCTGCTCCTCGAGCTCCGCGAGCTTGCGCTCGGCCGCGGCTGCACGCGTGCGGGCCTCGTCGGATTCGCCGCGCAGGCGCGCGACCTGCTTCTCCAGCACCGTCGCGGTGGCCTGCACCTTGCGGGTCTCGCCCTGCGCCGCCGCCAGCATCTCGGGGCTGACGTGCTTGCCGAGCGCGTCGACCTGCGCGCGGGCCTGCGCGACCGCGTCGGCAGCCTTGGCCAGCTCCTGCTCGCGCTTGGTGATCGTCGCCGCCATGGTCTCGGCGGTGCGGCGCTCCGCGACCAGCTTCGCCTGCAGCTTCTCGCGATCGTCGGCGAGCTTGGCGAGGTCTTGCTCGGCCTGCTTCTGCCGCGCGCGCGCAGCATCGCGGGCGCGCTCGGCCTCGGCGACGCGGCGAGACATCTGTTCGGTGAGCTCGCCACGCTTGCGTGCGCGCGAGGCCTCGGCCTTGGCGGCCGTGAGCTCGCGATCGGCGAGCTTGCGATCGTCGATCGCGGTCTGCTTCTCGCGGGTCGCATCGTCCATCGCCGCGCGCGCCTTGACCAGCGCGGCGTCGGCCTGCTCGCGCAGCGCCAGCGCCTCGGCCTTGGCCTTGCGCGCGGCCTCGCGATCGGCCTCGATGCCCTCGCGCTCGCGGGTCAGACGCGCGAGCGTCTCGTCGGCGGCGGCGAGCTTGCGTGCGGCCGTGCGCTCGATCTCGCTGGCGCGCTGCTTGGCACCGTCGAGCTGGGTCGCGGCCTCGCGCTCGGCCTTGGTGCGCGCGGCGAGCAGGTCGGCGGAGGCCTCGCGCTCGGCCTTCTCGCGGGCGGCGGCGACCTGCGCGGCGGTCTCCTTCTCGGCCCGCGCACGCAGGCTGGCGAGCTCACGCTCGGCGGCCGCGACCGCAGCCTTGCGGGCCTGGGCGACCTCGTCCTCGGCGCGACGCTTGGCCTCCTTGCGGGCGGCCGCGAGCTTGCGCTCGGCCTGGGCCTCGGCGTCGGCGAGTTGCTGCGCCGCGAGCTCCCGGGCCTTGCGCTCGGCAGCTGCGATCTTGGCGGCGGCGGTCGACTCGGCCGACTTCATGCGCTCGGCGATGAGCGCGTCGGACTTCTTGCGCGCGGCGGCGACCACTGCGTCGGCGTCCTTCGTGGCGCTCTCGAGCTTGGCGGCGGCTGCCTTTGCGGCCTTGCGCTCGGCGTCGGCGAGCGTCGCGTCGGCCATGCGCTCGGCGGCCTCGAGGCGCGCCTTCGCGGCGGCCTTGGCCGCCGCCAGCAGGCGGTCGGCCTCGGCCTTGGCCTCGTCGGCCTCGGCCTTGGTGCGCGCGGCCTCGGCCTTCACGCTGGCGGCCGCGGCCATGGTCCGGTCGGCATCGGCCTTGGTGCGATCGGCCGACGCGAGATCGGCCTTGGCCTTTTCGCGGCTGCGATCGGCCTCGGCGCGCGCCGCCGCGGCGGCGAGTCCGTCACGCTCGGCCTGCGCACGGACCTGCTCGGCTGCCGCGAGCTTCTGGGCGGCAGCCTGCTCGGCCGCGTCGAGGCGCTGCTGCGCCTGCTGCGAGGCGTGCTCGGCACTCGCGAGTTCGTGCTTGGCGGTGGCCCGCTTGCGCTCGGCCTCGGCAAGCTTGGCCTCGGCCTCGCTGAGCTTGCTCTGCGCACGCGAATCGGCTGCGCTGGCCTTGCTGCGCAGCGCCTCGGCGTCGCGCTCGGCGACTTTCGCAGCGGCTGCGGCAGCGGCGAGTCGTGCCCGTGCGGCGCCCTCGACCTTGGCGGCCTCGTCGTGGCTGCGCTTGGCGTCGGCGAGCTTGCGGCGGGCCGCGCTCTCGGTGGCGAGCGCCTGCTTCGAGGCGTCGGCGAGCTTGCGCTGCGCCGCGCCGGCGAGCGCCTTGGCCTGGGCATCGGCAGCGGCGAGCTTGTGGGTGGCCTGGGCGTCGGCGTCGGCGAGCTTGTGGCTGGCCTGCTGCTCGGCGTCGGCGAGCGTGCGGTGGGCATCCGCCTCGTGCTGCTCGGCGCGTCGGCGCGCGGCCAGCATCGCCTTGCGCTCGCCCTCGAGCTCGGCACGCATCCTCGCGAGCGCGCGATCGGCTTTGTGCGACGAGGCCTCGGCGGCGGCACGCACCTGCTCGGCCTTGGCGAGCTGCTGCTCGGCATCCTTCAGGGCGCGCCTCGCCTTGCGGCGGTTGCCGTCGCCGGCATCGACCCCGCGACGCGCCTGCAGCTTCGCGCTGCGGGCCTCGGCCTCGGCCGCCTTCGCGCGGGCCTCGGCGGCGCGCGCCGCATCCAGCCGCGACTCGGCGTCGGCGAGCTCCTGCTGGGCCTTGCGGCTCTTGCCGTCGGCGGCCTTCGATCGCGCGCTGGCATCGGCGCGCAGGCGCTCGACCGCCGCGGCCTGGGCCTCGAGTTCGGCCCTGCGAGCGCTCGCGCTCTTGCGCGCGAAGTAGGCCTCGGGCGGGACCTGTCGTGGCGTGATGGTCACCACCAGCTCGTCGCCGTCGGGCACCACGATGTAGCTGACGTCGCGCTTGAGCTCGACCACCAGCCGCACCAGCTGGGCGTCCTGCTCCTGCACGTCGTCGATCGACAGACGCCCGCAGGCCCAGTTGTCGAGCGGCAGGTGCGGCACGACCTTGCCGCGCTCGCTGGCCGCGATGTCGACCACGAGTCGATCGGGGTCCTGCATGCGATAGACGCTGAAGGTCGGCTTCGCGCTCCCACGCAGGCGCAGCGTGGTGGTGCCCTCGTCCTGCTCGTCGACCGTGAGGCCGTCGATGCGGTTGCCGGGCGCCGCCCACAGCGGCACCAGCGGCGGCAGGCCGACGGTCTGCGCCAGCTCGGCCAGCGGTAGGCCGCCGGGCGCGTCGAGGGCGGCGGCGGTGGCGAGGTCAGGCCGCAGGGCCAGCAACAAGGCCATCGGCGCGGTCAGAAAACCCAGGGGCGTCGCACGACGCACTCCGGTACGGGGTGCAGAACCGAAGCGCATCATCGGAGGGTCGCTCCACTGTCAATCGTTGCGCAAATAAATGGCGCGGCGTTCGCCCCGCTGGAGATTGAGACTGCTGGCCAGGTCATCATCTACGACCTCGACCTCCACATAGTCTCGATTCACCGCGGCAAGCAAAAGTTCGGCGCTCGAGAAGTACTGGCCCTGCATGATCGAGCGACTGCGGCCGTCGCTGGCGACGAACAGCGCCCGCGGTCGCAGGTTGCGACCGGCGTTCACGATCGCGACCAGCTTGAGGTCCTCGAACGCGTACTGCTGCATCTCGACCTTGCGATCGGCACGCGGGCGGTCCGGCTCGGGCACGACGATCTCGTTGGCCACGAAGCTCAAGAACGGATCGCGGCGGCGCTGGAACGACTTCGCGTCGAGCGCGATGGGCGGGCGCGCCGGCAGCTCGCTGGGCAGCGCGTCCTCTTCGTCGCCCTCGGCGCTCTTGCGCGGCGCCGGACCGCTCAGCTTGGTGCCGCTGCCGCCCCCGCTGGCCTTGGCCGGGGCCGCCTTGGCGCCCGAGCCACCACCGCCACCGGCCTTGAGGCCGGGTGAGCCGCGCTGTTTCGAGACCTCGGCGCCGCCGTCGTCGACGCATGCGGCGGTGAGCAGCAGCGCCAGCGCGCACGTACGCGCCACGGAGTTGGGTGCAGCGGTCCGTCTCACTTCTTGCGCCTGCCCTTCTTGGCCGCGCCCTTCTCGGCGGCGGCGTTGCGCTCTTCATCGGTGAGGAAGCGATAGGTCGCAGCCTCGAACTCGATCTCGAGCGGCGCGCGCTCGGCCGCTTCCTTGGAACCCGGCGTGCGCTTGTCCTTGCCGGCCTGGAGCGACAGCCGATCGACGCTGACGATGCGCTTGAGCTCGGACACCCTGCGGAAGAACTCGCCGACCTGCGTCCACGTACCCGTCGCGCGCACCTTGATGGGCATGCGGGCGTAGAAGTCCTGGAACTCCTCGGGCTCGTTGGTCCAGCTCTCCACCGTCATGCCCACCAGCCGCGACTGCTGCTGGAAGGTCTGCATCAGGTTGTCGACGGTCGACGCGGTCAGCGGCAGCACCTCGCGCTGCTCCTCCAGCGCAGCCTCGGCGGCCTCGATCTTGCGCTTCTCGGCGTCGAAGTTGTCGCGCTTGGTCTTGACCTCGGCGAGCTCCGTCTGCGCTGCGGTCAGCGCTGCCTCGGCGTTGGCGCGCCCGTCGACGGCGTCGACGTAGAAGAAGAAGTACCAGCCACCGACGATCACGCCGGCCACCAGCAGGAACAGCAGCAGTCGCTGCCAGATCGGGATGCGTCCGAAGCCTTCCACTGCCGTCCTTCAGTTCCAGCGCCGCACTTCGACGTCGAGCTTCCACGTCAGGTGCCGCACGGCGTCGGTCGAGCTGCGCTGGTCGTCGACGCGTTCGTAGTCGGGGTGGGTGATGTCGCCGAACCACACGCTCGCGCGCAGCCGGCGGGTGAACTCGGAGAGATCGGCGGCGTCCCGCGCCGCGCCCGAGATGGTGAGCTTCGAGCCGTTCTCCTCGATGCTGGTCAGCCACAGGCCCGAGGGATCCCAGCGCTCGTTGATCTCGCTCTGCGGATCGTCGGCCTTGTTCTTCTTGTACTTCTCTTGGTCGATCGTGACGGAACCGCCGAGCTGCGCGTCGGTCAGGATGCTGGCGATCTCGTACATCACGTACACTGGCGTGCGCTGCTTGGCCTTGAGCTTGTCGATCGCCAGCTTCTGCCGCGCGATGTCGTCTTCGCGAGCCTTGAGGCCGGCCTCGTCGATCACGCCCTTGATCTCGTTGACCTCGTTGCCGATCGCGGCGGCCTGGCCTCGCACCGCGAGGGTCGCGTCTTCTTCGATGCCGAGCAGATACCAGCCCGCGCCGCCCAGCGCGGCCCAGGCGATGACCATGAGCAGCAGCGAGGCCGCGCCCGAGCCGCCCCCACCCGACGCCACCGCAGTGTTGTTGCGCCCGGGCGCCGCCGCCACGACCGTGCCGGCGGAGCTGCGCTTGCGCTTGGTCGGCGCGAGGTTGATGCGAATCATTCGGAGTCCCCCGGACGGCGTGCGGCCAGGCCGAATGCCACGGTCGCAACCGGGGCGTTCACGCGCAAGTACTCGACGTCGAAGCGCCGCGTGTCGACCACGACGCGCGCAAATGGGTTGATGATCTCCACCGGTATGCGAGAGCGATCTTGGATCGCCTTGGGCAGCTGCGGTACCAGGCACGAGCCGCCGCTCAGGTAAATGCGGCTCAGGCGGGCGTCGATGGCGTCGTTCATGTAGAAATCCAACGAACGTTGGAATTCCTCGGCGACCTGCTCGGACACCTGCCAGAGGATGCGGTGGACCTCCTGCGGCACCACGTCGGCGGCTGCGCCTGCGGCCGCGAACGCACCGCCGACCTTGTAGGCCTCGGCACCGTCGAGGCTCACGCCCAGCTGCCGTTGGATGGCCTCGGTGTAGGTGTTGCCGCCGGTGCCCAGGTCGCGGTTGAACGAGGGCTGGCCGCTCGAGATGATCGAGAGCGTCGAGTAGGTCGCGCCGACATTGATGATCGCCACGGTGTCACCGGGCGCGAAGCCGATGCCGAGCTCGATCGCGTTCTGTAGCGCGAGCGCGGCCGCGTCGACGATCACCGGCTGGAAGCCGGCGTCGCGGACGACCTGCTGGTACTGCGCGACGATTTCGCGCTTCGCCGCGACCAGCAGCACCTCCATCTGGCCGGTGGGGGTCTGCTTGACCAGCACCTCGTAGTCGACGAGCACGTCTTCACGGGCGAAGGGGATGTTCTGGCGAACCTCCCACTCCATCTGCTCGTCGAGCGCGGGCCCGTCCATGGCCGGGATGGTCAGCCGCTTGATGATCACGGCGTTGCCCGAGACCGCGAGCGCGATGTGCTTGCCCTTGAGGTGCACGCGCTTGGTCAGGCTCTTGATCGCGTCGACCAGGGCGCCGTGGTTCAGGATCACGCCGTCGACGATGGTCTGGGGCGCAACGGGCTCGATCCCGAAGTTCTGCAGGCTCATGCTCCGCCCCGACGGCTTGAGCTGCACGAGCTTGATCGCGCTCGAGCCGATGTCCAGACCGATGCACTGCTTCGCCACGACGAGGCCTATCCCAGCGTCAGCCTGCCATGCGCGAGCGCGTGGCGGAAATTGTGTTCAAGCTCGAAGCACCCGGCCGAGCTCAGCCGAGGTCTTCGTCCGGGAAGACTTCCTTGGCCGCAGAGGGCTGCAGGCCGAGGGCTTCGAGGATCTTGCGCTTGGTGTCCATCCGGCAGGGGCAGCCGGCTTCGACGCGGTCGATGGTCAAGGGACTGACCCCCGCGCGGCGGGCGAGCTCGGCCTTGCTCATCATGGCGGCCTGACGCAGGCGCTTGACGTTGTTGGGCACGAGGCCCGCGTTCTCGCGCACCGCCGGCTGCTTGGCACGGCGTCGCTTCGTCGGCACCGCCGGCTCCACGGCGGCCTCGCTGCGTGCGGGCTCCTTGCGTGTCGGCGCGTCGCCGCCGCGCGAGGGCGCCTCCGCCGTGCGGGGCGGATCGTCGTGCTCGGGCACGGACGCGCTCGCATGCCCCGAGGGGGCCGCCTTCGCGCCTTGCGTTGGTTCCGGATCCATCCTGAAGAAGCCCGTACATCATCGGTCCCGATCGCTGATCCGTCAACGCGTTCGTTGCCCTTCAGTGATATGTAGTTGAATGACAGTGATAGGCCATTGATAGGTCATTGTAGTGATCCGAGCGCGCGAACTCCGCCTATCGGACTGGCCGAGGTGGAGCAAGTCCACGAGATCGTTGGCGAAGGCGGGCATGGGGCGGCGGCGGGGCGGCGCGGGCGAAGGCACACGCGGACCGGGGGACGCGCCAGCATTCCACGGCCGGGCCCCTTGGCCCAAGAAACCCTCGCGAACCCGACGCCGACCCGCCGAGCCGGGCCCGCGGGGATCGCGACCCTCCAGCGCGGCCGCATCCAAACCAAAGAGGATGCACCGAACCGCGGGCACCGCGCGCAAGGCCGACGCGGTCAGCCCAGGCCGAACTCTTTGATCTTGTAGAGCAGCGCCCGGTGGCTGAGGTCGAGCAGCTTGGCCGCATGGGTGCGGTTGCCGTCGGTCTGCGCCAAGGCCCGCAGGATGAACTCCCGCTCGAGCGCCCGCTGGGCCCGCTTCACCGAGAGGTCGCCCTCGGGCAGCGCGAGCGTGAAGCCGGCGCTCGGGCTCGCGGTCTTGTGCACGCGCTCGGGCAGGTCGCCGAGCTGCAGGATGCCGCCCTCGCACATGACGGCCGCGTGCTCGATGGTGTTCTCGAGCTCGCGGACGTTGCCCGGCCAGTGATACGCGAGCAGTCGCGCGAGCGCCTCTTCGCTGAGCCCACGGACCTTCGTGCCCAGCCGCGCGTTGACCCGCGCGATGAAGTGCTCGACCAGCGGTGGGATGTCGTCCCTGCGCTCCCGCAGGGGCGGCACCGCGATCGGCATCACATCGAGGCGATAGTAGAGGTCCTGGCGGAAGCTGCCGTCCTCGACCATCTGATGCAGCTCGCGCGAGGTCGCGGCGAGCACCCGGGCGTCGATCTTGATCGAGCGGACGTCGCCGACACGCCGCACCTCCTCCTCCTGCAGCGCGCGCAGCAGCTTGACCTGCAGCGCCAGCGGCAGCTCGCCGATCTCGTCGAGGAAGAGCGTGCCGCCCTTGGCCTCCTCGAACAGACCCCGCTTGTCCGCGGTCGCGTCGGTGAAGGCGCCGCGCACGTGGCCGAACAGCTCCGACTCGAGCAGTGACTCGGGGATCGCGCCGCAGTTGACCGCCACGAACGGCCCGCTCGCGCGCGGGCTCGCGGCATGGATCGCGCGACTGACGAGCTCCTTGCCCACGCCCGACTCGCCGAGCACCAGCACGCCGGTCTTGAACGGCGCGACCTTGCGGACCGTGCGAGCGACCTGCTGCATCGCCGCGCTGCGGATCAGCATGTCGCCGAGCCACTCGGTGGTGGCCCCGGAGTCGCGCAGCTGCTGGCGCAGCGCGTGGTTCTCACGCCGCAATCGCTCGCGCTCCTCGGCCTTGCGCAGCGTGAGCACGACCTCGTCCTGCTTGAAGGGCTTGGCGATGTAGTCGTAGGCGCCCGCGTGCATGGCCTCGAGCGCGAGCTCGATGGTCCCGAACGCGCTCATCACGATCGCGGTCAGCCCCGGGTGCTCGCGCTTGAGCCACTCGACCAGCGCGAGGCCACCCATGCCGGGCATGCGCACATCGGTCAGCACCACGTCGACGTCCTCGCGCCCCAGCAGCTCGATGGCCGCTTCGCCGCTGTCGGCGTGGACGACCTGGTAGTGCTCGCGCCGCAACAGCAGCTCGAGCATCTGCCGCAGCGGGGCCTCGTCGTCGACCACCAGCACGCGGACGAACCCGCGCGGCTCTCCCGGGGTCGGTGCGGCTGCGTCGCTCGTCTGCGTCACCAAACCTATGGGCCCTTCGGTCGTGAGCATAGCAAGCGGGCCGCGCCACGTCGTGGGCTGCAGCTGCGGCCCGCCGGGGATGCTACGGTGCGCTCGTCGTCGCGCCGCGGTTGCTCGCGTGCGACGGCCGGAGCGCACCATGCCCACGACCGACCTCGTCCTCGCCATCGACCAAGGCACCACTGGCAGCACGTGCCTGGTCGTCGACGCCAGCGCGCAGGTGATCGCGCGCCACACCGTCGAGTTCCCGCAGCACTTCCCCAGCCCCGGCCTCGTCGAGCACGACCCCGAGCAGGTGTGGGGCTCGGTGCTGGCGGCGATCGACGGCGCGGTCGGTGGTGGCCGCATCGACACCTCGCGCATCGCGGCGATCGGCATCACCAACCAACGCGAGACCTCGCTGGTGTGGCGCCGCGACGACGGCCGCGCGCTACACCGCGCCATCGTGTGGCAGGACCGTCGCACCGCCGATCACTGCGCGGCGCTGCGCGAGCGGGGGCTGCAGCCGCGCCTGCGCGAGCTGACCGGGTTGGTGCTCGATCCCTACTTCTCGGCCACGAAGCTGGCTTGGACCCTCGACCACGTCGAGGGGGCCCGCGCCGCGGCGGCCCGCGGCGAGCTGGCTGCGGGTACCATCGACAGCTACCTGCTGTGGCGCATGACCGCCGGCGCGGTGCATGCCACCGAGCCCAGCAACGCCTCGCGCACGCTGCTGTGGCCGCTGACCGGCGGCGGCTGGAGCGACGAGCTGTGCGAGCTGCTGGCGGTGCCGCGCAACCTGCTGCCCGAGGTGCGCCCGTGCAACGCCAGCTTCGGCACCACCCGCGGGGTCCCGGGGTTGCCCGACGGCATCCCCATCCACGGCATCGCCGGTGATCAGCAGGCGGCGCTGTTCGGGCAGGCCTGCTTCCACGTGGCCCAGGCCAA
>WBZX01003002.1_pt1 | contig 11046 bp, 9 predicted proteins | sample 5204211 | NCBI WGS metagenome assembly WBZX01 (sample SAMN12344362, study PRJNA552823) | activated sludge metagenome | biome: Activated sludge suspended growth; feature: Nitrification reactor; material: Wastewater; isolation source: activated sludge from nitrification reactor of wastewater treatment...
CGCCAACATCTTCCCGGGCGATCTGCTGTGGAAGAACTTCGGCGTCACCCGTTACGGCCGCGTCGTGTTCTACGACTACGACGAGATCGAGTTCCTGACCGACTGCAATTTCCGCCGCATCCCGCCAGCGCCCAGCCCGGAATACGAGATGTCCGGCGAGGTGTGGTACTCGGTGCAGCGCAACGACATCTTCCCCGAGGAGTTCGCCACCTTCCTGCTGTCGACGGCCAAGGTGCGTGCGGCCTTCCTGAAGTATCACCGCGACCTGCTGGACGTGAAGTTCTGGCAGGAGACGCAGCAGCGCATCCGCGAAGGCCACATCCAGGACTTCTTCCCCTACCCGGAGGAACTGCGCTTTGCACGTCGCTTCGGTCATCTTCAGGGGCAGCCGGTGGCCAGTGCGTGAGCCGTCTTATCCTGCTGAACAAGCCCTACGGCGTCATCTGCCAGTTTTCGCCGGATGGCATGCACGCGACGCTGGCTGACCACGTCGACGTGCCCGGGGTCTATCCGGCGGGGCGCCTCGACACCGACAGCGAAGGCCTGCTGCTGCTGACCGACGACGGCGTGCTGCAGCACCGCATCACCGATCCGAAGCACAAGCTGGTCAAGCGTTACCGGGTGCAGGTCGAGCGCGAGCCGGACGAGGCGGCGCTGGACAGGATGAGCGGCGGGCTGCAGTTGAAGGACGGCCCGACCCGGCCGTGCTTGGTCGAGCGCATCGCCGAGCCGGCCGATCTGTGGCCACGCGATCCACCGGTGCGCCATCGGCTGTCGGTGCCGACCTGCTGGCTGGAGATCGGCATCAGCGAGGGGCGCAACCGGCAGGTGCGCCGGATGACGGCAGCCATCGGCCATCCGACCCTGCGCCTGATACGCGTCGCCATCGGTCCGTGGGAGCTCGGCTCGCTGCAGCCCGGTCAATGGCGGGACGCCGAGGCCGGGTTGCTCGCCGGGAGGCGCGCGCGCGCATGAGGCCGGTTGAGGGCATCCGCTGCGGGCTGACATCGATCAAGAAGTCGTTGGCGCGCATCATTCATCATTCACCATCGAGATGTTCTGCCTGTCATGAAGAAATCGCTACTCTGCAGCCTGCTCGCGCTGAGCGCACTGAGTGCCTGCGCCGACATGCCCACGCTCGAACTCGGTGTGGGCATGTATCGCATCAAGGCCGAAGTCGCGCACACCAACGCCGCGCGCATGACCGGCCTGATGCATCGGACCGAAATGCCGTCCGATGCCGGCATGCTCTTCGTGTTCACCCGGGCGGCCAAGCACTGCATGTGGATGCGCAACACGCTGATTCCGCTCAGCGTCGCCTTCATCGATGACAAGGGCCACATCATCAATATCGCGGACATGCAGCCGCAGACCGAAACATCGCATTGCGCCGAGCGTCCGGCGCGCTATGCGCTGGAGACCAATATCGGCTGGTTTGCTGCGCGCAAGCTCCAGGCCGGCACCCGCATCGCCGGAATCGAACGCGCGCCCGCGCCGGAATGAAGAAAGGAGACACCATGGACCCGATACATCACCGCATCGACTACACCAGCGGTTCGCTCGACGAGACCGAAGCGGCCGACAATCCGCTCGACCAGTTCCGCTTCTGGTTTGCCGAAGCCGGCCGCCTGGTCGAGCGCGACCCGAACGCGATGACGCTGGCCACGGTCGGTGCGGACGGGCGCCCCAGTGCGCGCATCGTGCTGCTGCGCGGCTATGGCGAGGACGGCTTCGTTTTCTTCACCAATTACGACAGTCGCAAGGGCGCCGAACTGGAGGCCAATCCGCACGCCAGCCTGCTGCTGTTCTGGGCTGCGCTGGAGCGGCAGATCCGGATCGAGGGCACGGTGAGCAAGGTGAGCGCGGAAGAGTCCGATGCCTACTATTCGCTGCGCCCGGTGGGCAACCGGCTGGGGGCCTGGGCGTCGCCGCAGAGTCGGGAAATTCCCAGTCGCGAATCGCTGGTCAGGCGCGTGCGCGAACTCGAGGAACGCTTCGGCTCGGCGCCGCCGCGCCCGGACAACTGGGGCGGCTACCGGCTGCACCCGGATGCGATCGAATTCTGGCAGGGGCGCAGCGACCGTCTGCACGACCGTCTGCTCTATCGTCGCCAGGGAGCGGACTGGACGCGCGTCCGGCTGGCGCCCTGAAACGGCGCCTCAGTCGGGCAAGCCCATTTCCTTCCCCAGTTTGCGGGCGGTGCGCGGGTCGTACTGACCGATGCGGCGATATTCGGCGAGCAGGCCGTCCTCGTCGCCGACGGCCCGGCAGGCCTGACACAGCGCGTAGCTCGCGCTGCCGTTGAAGGGTTGCAGTTCGACCGCCCGTCTCAGCGCGACGATCGCCTCCTGCGGTCGGCCCAACTCGCTCAGCAGCAGGCCGCAGCCATACCAGGCCTGATCGAGAGCGGGGCGCAGGCGCACTGCGGCCGTCATCTGCACCAGCGCGCGCTCCAGTTCGCCATGGCGATGCAGCAGGAAGCCGAAGTTGTAGCGGCTGACGGCGTCGTCCGGTGCGAGTTCCACCGCCCGTTCGAAGGCGAGCAGGGCCTCGTCGTACCGTTGCTCATCCTGCTGGCAGAGGAAACCGATCATGCGCCAGGCTGCCACATGCGCCGGATCGACCGCGGTGCAGCGGCGAAAGGCGGCAACGGCCCGTGTGTTCAGCCGCAGAAGGGCACACAGCTGACCGGCGGCATGATTGATCGCCGGCCCCAGCGCTGCACTCATGCGTCCGGGTGATTGAGCGCCTCGAACAGGCCGCGGGTCGAGGCGTCTGCGTCCGGCGGCAGTCGGCCCGACGCCAGCGCGCGCGCCATCTGCTTTCCGTACTCGACGCCGTACTGGTCGAAGCTGTTGATGCCGAGCAGCCAGCCTTGCACGAACACCTTGTGCTCATACAGCGCGATCAGCTGGCCCAGCGTGCGTGGCGTCAGTTCCGGCATCAGCAGCGTGGTGCTCGGCTGGTTGCCGGGGCAGGCGACGTGCGGCGCGAGCCGCGTGGCCTCCTGCTCGGACAGACCGCTGCGCTTCAGTTCGTCCATCGCCTCGTCGCGTGTCTTGCCGCGCATCAGCGCCGCGCTCTGTGCCAGCGCATTGAGCTGCACCATGCGGCTGCGCTCGTCGCGCGCCACGCGCGGCACGATGAAGTGCATCGGCATCATCCGCGTGCCCTGGTAGAGCTGCTGGTGGTAGGCGTGCTGACCGACGATGCCGGAGCCGCCCCACACCACCGGCGAGGTGGGTGCCCGGCTCAGTTCGCCGGTCGAGGTGCAGCGCTTGCCATTGCTCTCCATTTCGAGCTGCTGCAGGTAGGACGGCAGACTGCGCAGCAGGTGGCTGTAGGGCAGCACCGCCAGCGTTTCCAGACCCATGCCGCTGGCGTTCCAGAAGTCGATCAGACCGAACAGCACCGGCAGGTTGGCGTTCATCGGCGCGTGCGTGAAGTGCTCGTCCATGTCGCGTGCGCCGTCGAGCATTTCGCCGAAGGCCTGCATGCCGATGGCGCAGGCCAGCGGCAGCGAGATCGACGACCAGACGGAATAGCGTCCGCCGACCCATTCCGGCAGGAAGAGGCAGCGCTGTGCCGGCACGCCCAGTTCCTGGGCCGCCGCCGGGCGGTTGGTGACGGCGAACAGGTGCTGGCCGACGCCGGCCGTGCCCAGACCGTCGGCCAGCCACTTCATCGCGACCTGCGCGTTGGCCAGCGTTTCCTGGGTGGTGAAGCTTTTCGACGAAATGACGAAGGCGGTGTGCGCGGGTTTGCAGTCGCGCAGTGCGAGGTCGAGGGCGGCCGGATCGAGATTGGCGACGAACTTGACCACCGGACCGTTGATCTGCGGCTCCAGCGCCTCCATCGCCAGGCGCGGCCCGAGGTCGGATCCGCCGATGCCCAGGTTGACGATGTGGGTGATGGTCTGGCCGGTTGCGCCGAGCAGTTCGCGGTTGCGGATCAGCCGCACCCAGTGTTCGAGCGAGGCGCGGCAGTCGCGCACGACGTCGGCGTGCGCACCGTCGCGGGCGCGCAGCGCCATGTGCAGCGCGGCGCGGCGTTCGGTGAAATTGATCTGGTCGCCCGCCGCCAGTGCGCGGATGCCGCGCGGCAGGTCGAGCGCACTGACCAGATCCATCAGCATCGCCATCGTCTCGCCGTCGACGCGCTGCTTCGAGTAGTCGAGCAGCCAGCCGTCGTAACGCAGCGAGAAGCGCGCGAAACGGTCCGGGTCCTGCTCGAAGAAGTTGCGCAGGTGTACGCGCGACAGCTGGATCGCTTTCGATCGCAGTGCGGGCCAGGCGGAGGTCTGCATCAACAGGTTCATGTCATCCGGCGCCTCGTGTCACCCTTCGTTTCAGTGTCTTGCGTACAGCAGGAAGCGCTCGTGCCGGTCGCCGGGCCGGCGGCCTTCCCACTTCAGTGTCCAGCTTCCGTCCAGCGACGGCGGCTTGCCGCCCCGGCCGTGGTAGGCCAGCAGCAGGTCGCATTGCTGCCCCGACCGGCCCGCGATGTTCAACGGCTTCAGATCGAGGAAGTAGTAGAACGCCGCGCGCTGGCTCTCCTGCAGGCCGGTGAAGGCAACGCAGCCATGCTGCGCCGGCAGATGCTCGCCGATCATCCGCGCCACGTCGCGATAGCTGCGACCGTAATCTATCCACGGCAGCCACAGGCTGCTGACGAGAAACCATATCAATACCATGCCGCAGCCCCAACTGACGGCCCCGCGTGTCGGTGTTCGTGGCGAACGCCACAGCAGCCATATCCAGGCGGCGCTGATGGCGATAGCCGGTATCAGTGCCAGCAAGGATATCGACATTTCGAATCCCGGTTCCAGTCGCGCGAAGGTGCGCGCCAGTCGCTCCGGCCAGCCTGTCGTCATGGCTATCCAGCCGAGCCATATGATGAGGCCCAGCAGTGAAAAGGTCATGACACCGAACCAGTCGAGTGCGTTCGCGGCTCCCCGACGGAGCCGGGGCAGACCGGCGCTGCCCAGCACGACCAGCGGTGCCAGCAAGGGAAGTGCCCGCTGGTTGCGTGCCGCGCCTTCACCGGCGAGTTGCATGAACAGCAGTACGAGCACGATCAGCGGCAGCGTCAGCACCGGCGAGCGCCACTGTTCGCGGCGCTGCCACAGGGCCCAGCCGGCGACCGGCAGCGCCGGCCAGGCGTACCAGGCGAGCACCTTGACCCAGCTGCCGGCGCCGCCAGCAAGGTGTTCGGCATCCGGCAGCAGTCGCTGCAGGTCGTCGGCCCAGACGCGGGCGGCCAGTTCGGGGCGTTCCAGCTGCAGTGCGATCAGCCAGCCGGCGGCGAGCACTGTGCCGACCGCCATCGCCAGCGGCAGCGCACTCATGCGCAGCGCCGAGGTCGCCACCGTGCGCCACACCGGCAGCAGCGGCATGGCGGCGGCGGTCAGCAGCAGCACGGCGGTCAGCCACAGGCCGGTGCCGAGGCCGGAGATGGCCAGCGCGACGATCAGTACGAGCGCGCCCTGGAGCGGTCGTCGCGCGATCAGCGCGAGCGACCACATGCCCAACCCGAGTGCGGCCAGCAGCGTGGTCGACGATTGTGCGTCGTGCAGATGGGTGACGGCGCCGATGCTGGCGATGCCGATCAGCGGGGCGATGCGCGCCGCCGGTGCGCCGTACAGTTCGCGCGCGGCGCCGGCGCTGCCGAGCAGCCACAGTGCGAGAAAGAAGGCGCTGGCGAGGCGCGCGCCGTCGGCGAAACTGATGCCGACCCATTCCGCTGCCTGACCTGTCAGCGAAGCCAGCCAGTGAAACAGTGGCGGGCTGTCCAGCCACAGCTGACCGGCCAGTTGCGGGATCAGCCAGCCGCCCTCGCGAGCGAAACCCAGCGCCACGCCGATGTTCAGCGCGTCGTCGCCCTTCCACGGATCGCGGCCGAACAGACCGGTCAGCAGATAGACCAGGCACAGCGCGATCACGAATCCGGTTTCGGGTGGGTCGCCGATCAGCGGACGGCGGGCCAGGTAGGACTGCGAAGGAAGTGACATCGACGACGATCAGTGAACAGTGGCCCGGATTTTATGGGGACTCCGCAGCGCGTGGGGCGGGCGAAGGTTGATCCGGCAAGTGCAGAAACAAAAAAGGCAGCCAGAGGCTGCCTTTTTGCTGCGGCGCTGGGCTGGAATCAGCTGCGCGGCACGTTTGCGTACTTCTGACGGAAGCGCTCGACGCGACCGGCGGTGTCGACGATCTTCTGCTTGCCGGTGTAGAACGGGTGGCACGAGGCACACACTTCGATGTGCAGCGGCTTGCCCATCGTCGAACGGGTTTCGAAGTTGTTGCCGCAGGAGCAGGTCACTGCGACGACTTCGTACTTGGGGTGAATGCCTTCTTTCATGCTGGTTTCTTTCTCAAGCGCTCGAAGGCGGGCGGCCTCGTGCGGATCATCGAACCCCGGGTCGGCTGAGCCTGACGGCTGTGCAGACGGTACCCGCGGAGGAAAAACGCGGATTATGGACGGATTTTCATTCCGGTTCAAGGGGCTGCGCTGCCTCGGCGCAGGTGCGGATGGGTCGGGCATCGTCCTCCGGCATCACGGTGACGCGCACCTCGACCACGTGCTCGCCGCCGCCGAGGATGACGCCGCGCATCGGCGTGACGTCGCTGAAATCGCGTCCCCAGGCGACCGTGATGTGCTGGTCATCGGGCTGCACGCAGTTGGTCGGGTCGAAATCGAGCCAGCCGGCGCCCGGACAGAACACCGACACCCAGGCGTGCGAGGCGTCGGCGCCGATCAGGCGCGGCTGGCCGGGCGGCGGCTGAGTCAGCAGATAGCCGCTGACATAGCGTGCCGGCAGGCCGAGCGAGCGCAGGCAACCGATCATGAAGTGGGCGAAATCCTGACAGACGCCGCGACGCTGCTTGAGCAATGTTTCCAGCGGCGTGCTCACGGTGGTGGCTTCGGGATCGAACTCGAAATCGCGATGAATGCGCCGCATCAGCGCACAGGCGGCATCGAACAGCGGCCGGTCGCGGTGGAAGTCGAGCCGGGCGTAACGCGCCAGTGCGGCCAGCGGTTCGATGTGCGGGCTGGCGTACAGGTACTGACAGGGCTCGAGCAGCGGCGCCGGCCCGACCTGGTGAAGGCGGTCGCGCACGTGTTCCCAGGCCGGCGACTGCGGCCTCGGCGCGTCGCCGATGCGCGTCACGTCGACCGTCGAGGTGGCCAGCACCGCCAGTTCCTCGTGCGCGGCGCCGACCGAAATGTGCTCGACCCGATTGCCGAAGTAGTCCGTCCGGCGCTCGCGCTCGGCCGGCACCGGCGTGATGTCGACCCGGTGCGCGAGCGTCGTCTGGCGCGGCGTCTCGCGCGGCGTCAGATGCAGCAGCTGGCGCGACATCGATACCGGCCAGGCGTAGCGGTAGTGCGTTTCGTGCAGCACGTGATAGCGGACCTGCGTCATCGGCGCTCCTCGGTGCCCGTCCACACGCCGTCCGAGTGACTGAAGAAGCGTAGCCCGAGCTGTTCCGACAGCGCGTAGGCGGCGCTGCCCAGTCGTTCGAGCAGGGTGTCGAGCCGGGTCGAGCCGGTGTGCAGGTCGGCCTCGGGCCGCAGCGACAGCAATTCGGCCACCGCGTCGGACAGTGCAGCCGGTTCCAGCGCGCCGAACTGGGCGGCGAGCCGCGCCAGATAGTCGGTCAGGCCGAGCGCCTGGTAGGCGACCGAGCGCGGGTTCGTCTCGTCGCACACCAGCAGGTCCAGCACCGGCAGCCATTGCGGCCGCGTCATGTAGCGCGAGCGATAGGTGATGGTGCTGTCGGCCAGCTCGAGCAGCCAGTCCGGCGCGTCGCCGGCCGCCGCCAGCGCGTGGCGCAGCACGGCGCACATGAACTGCAGCCGCTCGATGCGGCGGCCCATCGACAGGAAGCGCCAGCCCTGGTCGCGCGTCATGCCGTCGAGCGCGAATCCGGACAGCGTCATCATCGCCTGCACGCAGCGGTCCAGCCGCTCCAGCACCTCGCCCGGCTCGCTCGGCTGGGCGGCGCTCAGCTCGTCGGTCAGCCGGCTGATCACCCGCCAGTTGTCGAGCGACATCCGCTCGCGCAGGTTGAACGCAACGGTCGACAGCTGGTGCAGACCGCCGGCCAGCGACCCTGGCGCCGCCGGGTCGAGCGCGGCGGCACGCAGCGCAGCGCCGAGGTCGTCATCCGGCTCGGCGGGCAGCAGGCCGTTGTGCTGGCACAGCGCGGTCAGCGCGTGGTCGCGGATGTCGTCCAGTTCGATGTGCTGGGCAATGGTTGCGCGCAGCAGTCGCGCGCCGTTGTCGCAGCGTTCGCAGTAGCGGCCGAACCAGAACAGGTTCTCCACCACGCGGCTGGACAGATTGCTGCCGGCACGCACCAGTTCGGCCGGTGACACCGAGCGACGCAGCAGGCTGAAGGTGTTGACGGTGCCGTGCGTCAGCACCCAGGTGTCCTTGCTCGAACCGCCGCGCTGCATCGCGATCACCCGCGCGTCGCGGTCGGACGCCACGCGGGCGAGTCCGCCCGGCATCACGGCATAGCCCTCGGGCGAAGCACAGGCGAACACGCGCAGGCCGACCGCGCGCGCCGCCAGCCGGCGCGGGTGCTGGGTGTCCCACACCGGCGCCTGCGACAGCTGCACCAGTTCCTGGGCCACGTAGTGATGCGGTCGTGCGCGCATCTTCGCGATCAGTGCGGCGCGCGACTTGCGGTCGAGGTCGGCGCCGAACACCGAATCGATGCGCAGCTGCGGGAAGGCCGGCTTGATCACCAGCGTGTCGAGGCGGGCGATGGCGTCTTCCAGCGCCGCCTCCTCGCCGCACCACCAGGTGGCGAGCGAGGGCATGGCCAGCGGCTCGCCGAGCAGACGCTCGCACAGCCGCGGCAGGAAGCCGAGCAGGGCGCCGGTTTCGAGCAGGTTGGAGCCGAGCGCGTTGGCGATCAGCACATTGCCGCGTCGCGCCGCGTCGACCAGGCCGGGCACGCCGAGCGCGGAGTCGGCACGCAGTTCGAGCGGGTCGCAGAAGTCGTCGTCGAGACGGCGCAGCACGGCGTGCACGCGGCGCAGGCCGGACAGGTGCTTGAGCCACACCTTGCCGTCGCGTACCAGCAGATCCGAACCCTCGACCAGCGGAAAGCCGAGGTAGCGTGCCAGATAGGCGTGCTCGAAATAGGTTTCGTTGTAGGGGCCGGGCGTCAGCAGCACGGTCAGCGGCGGACCGTCGCCCTCCGGTGCGTGCTGCGCCAGCGTGTCGCGCAGCGTGGCGAAGAAGCTGGCGAGGTGCTCGACGTGCAGGTCGCGGAACTGCTCGGAGAACACGCGCGAGATGACCAGCCGGTTTTCCAGCGAATAGCCGGCGCCCGACGGCGCCTGTGTGCGATCGGCGAGCACCCACCAGCCGCCGTCGGGCGAACGCGCGAGATCGGCCGCGTACAGGTGAAGATGGATGTCGCCCGGCACCTTCAGCCCGTGACAGGGTCTCAGGAAACCGGCGTGACCATAGACCAGCGCGGGCGGCAGCAGGCCTTCGGCCAGCATTTGCTGCGGCCCGTATACGTCCTGCAGGATGAGGTTGAGCAGCTTCGCACGCTGTGCGATCGCGGCGGAAATCCGCGTCCACTCGTCGGGCGGGATGACCAGTGGCAGTACGTCCAGCTCCCACGGGCGCTCGACGCCGCGCGGATCGGCATAGACGTTGTAGGTGACGCCGTTCTCGCGGATCTGCCGGCGCACCGACGCCAGCCTCTCCTGCATCTGTTCAGGGCGGGCGCGCACCAGGGTGTCGAACAGGGCGCGCCAGTGCGGGCGCAGTGTCCACGGGGCGGACAGCAGTTCGTCGTAGCGCGGTCCGGTTTGCGGGTAGTGCTCGAGCAGTTGGCGGGGCATCGGTGTTGCTGTCGTGGTGCGCGGCGCGTAGCCATTCGCGCACGCGCTTCCGGATCGTGGCGTACGAATCAAGTGAGAGCAGACCCTAGCACAGACCTTGCATGATCCGCTTCGCTCACGCAGGTGATGCACTGATAAATAGAGGAACAGCAACAATGCACAACATTGCGGTAATCGGAGCGGGCATGGCGGGATGCACGCTCGCGCGGCGGCTGATCGACGCCGGGCGCTCGGTGCAGGTGTTCGACAAGGGCCGCGCAGCCGGCGGGCGCATGGCCACACGCGCGGCCGGCCGTCTGCGCTTCGATCACGGCGCGCAGTTCATGTCGGTGCGCGGCGAGGCGCTGCAGGGGCGCCTCGCCGACTGGCAGCGCGCCGGCGTCATCGCGCAGTGGCCCGCAGCCGCGATCGACGGCGATCCGCGCTGGGTAGGCGTGCCCGGCATGAATGCGCTGGCGCCGCGCCTGCTGTGGGGCGCCGAGATCCGTTCGCAGATCGCCATCACCGGCATGGGGGCGGACCGCCTCGGCTGGTGGCTCGCTGGCGAGGCCGGCATGCTGGCCGACTGTTTCGATGCGGTGTTGGTCACCTTGCCGGCGCCGCAGGCGGCGGGCCTGTTCGAGCGCTGCGCCGGCATGGACATCAAGCCTTTCATCGACGCCATGCAGGACATCCGCTACGCGCCGTGCTGGACGCTGATGCTGTCGTTCGCCGAGCGCATCGAGGCTGACGACTGCCTGCGCTTCGACGCCGGCGGTGCGCTGAACTGGGCGGCACGTGACAGCAGCAAACCGCAGCGCGACCCCGCACAGGAGTGCTGGGTGGTGCATGCCGACGCGCAGTGGTCGCAGGACAATCTCGAGCGCTCACCGGAGGAGATCGAAGCCCTGCTGTTCGAGGCCTTCGCTGCGGCCACTGGGGGCACTGCGGCGCCGCTTCATCGCTGCGCCCATCGCTGGCGCTACGCCCGCGTGATCCGGCCGCTCGGCCGACCCTGTCTGTGGGACGCCGACAGCAAGCTTGGCTACGCCTCCGATGGCTGTATGGGCGAGCGCATCGAGGACGCCGTCAAGGATGGTCACATCGCTATCGAGCTGCGCTTCGCGCCTCAGCTTCACCTCGGTGAATCGGGCACGGAAAACAGCCTCGACGAGGTGATGAAGGCCACCATCG
>WBZX01003003.1_pt1 | contig 11045 bp, 10 predicted proteins | sample 5204211 | NCBI WGS metagenome assembly WBZX01 (sample SAMN12344362, study PRJNA552823) | activated sludge metagenome | biome: Activated sludge suspended growth; feature: Nitrification reactor; material: Wastewater; isolation source: activated sludge from nitrification reactor of wastewater...
CCTGCTGCCCGCGGCCACCGGCACCGACACCGGCGGCTCGATCCGACAGCCCGCCAGCTTCTGCGGCATCACCGGCATCAAGCCCACCTACGGCGTGTGCTCGCGCTGGGGCATGGTGGCCTTCGCGTCCAGCCTGGACCAGGCCGGCCCGCTGGCGCGCTCGGCCGAGGACTGCGCGCTGCTGCTGTCGGCCATGAGCGGCTTCGACGCGCGCGACGCCACCAGCGCCGAGCGCCCGCCGCAGGACTTCCACGCCCTGATGCGCGCGCCGCGCGAGGGCGCCACGGCGGGACGGCCGCTGGCGGGCCTGCGCATCGGGCTGCCGCGCGAGTTCTTCCCGGCCGCGCTCGCGGCCGACGTCGACGGCGCGGTGCGCGCCGCGCTGGCGCAGTTCGAGAAGCTCGGCGCCACCCTGGTGGACGTGAGCCTGCCCCGCACCGAGCTGTCGATCCCGGTCTACTACATCATCGCCCCGGCCGAGGCCAGTTCCAACCTGGGCCGCTTCGACGGCGTGCGCTACGGCCACCGCGCCGCGCAGTACGCCGACCTGATGGACATGTACCGCAAGAGCCGCGCCGAGGGCTTCGGCCCCGAGGTCAAGCGCCGCATCATGATCGGTACCTACGTGCTCAGCCACGGCTACTACGACGCCTACTACCTTCAGGCTCAGAAGCTGCGCCGCATGATCGCCGACGACTTCCAGCAGTGCTTCGGCCGCTGCGACGTGATCGCCGGTCCGGTGGCGCCCACCGTGGCCTGGAAGCTCGGTGCGCAGGACGACGACCCGGTCAAGGCCTACCTGGCCGACATCTTCACCCTGCCCGCCAGCCTGGCCGGCCTGCCCGGCATGAGCGTGCCGGCGGGCTTCGGCGAGGGCGGCCTGCCGGTGGGCCTGCAGCTCGTGGGCAACTACTTCGACGAAGGCCGCCTGCTGCACGCGGCACACGCCTTCCAGCAGGCCACGGACTTCCACGCCCGTGCGCCGGAGGGTTGCGCATGAACTCGCCGCAACTCGTGCGCGGCTGGGAAGTCGTCATCGGCTTCGAGACCCACGCCCAGCTGTCCACCGCCAGCAAGATCTTCAGCGGCGCGTCCACCGCCTTCGGCGCCGCGCCCAACACCCAGGCCTGTGCCGTGGACCTGGCGCTGCCCGGCGTGCTGCCGGTGATGAACCGCGGCGCCGTCGAGCGTGCGATCCGCTTCGGCCTGGCGGTGGGCGCGCGCATCGCGCCGCAGTCGATCTTCGCGCGCAAGAACTACTTCTACCCGGACCTGCCCAAGGGCTACCAGATCAGCCAGTACGAGATTCCGGTGGTGCAGGGCGGGACGGTGGACATCGTGGTCGGCGACGCGCGCAAGACCGTGCGCCTGACCCGCGCCCACCTCGAGGAGGACGCCGGCAAGTCGCTGCACGAGGACTACCACGGCATGTCCGGCATCGACCTCAACCGCGCCGGCACGCCGCTGCTGGAGATCGTCACCGAGCCCGACCTGCGCAGCTCGGCCGAGGCGGTGGCCTATGCCAAGGCGCTGCACACGCTGGTGGTGTGGCTGGGCATCTGCGACGGCAACATGCAGGAAGGCAGCTTCCGCTGCGACGCCAACGTGTCGGTGCGCCGGCCCGGCCAGCCCTACGGCACGCGGCGCGAGATCAAGAACCTGAACAGCTTCCGCTTCCTGCAGCAGGCCATCGACTTCGAGGTGCAGTGGCAGATCGACCGCCTGGAGGACGGCCTGTCCATCGGGCAGGCCACCGTGCTGTTCGACCCCGACAGCGGCGAGACGCGCGCCATGCGCAGCAAGGAAGACGCGCAGGACTACCGCTACTTCCCCGACCCCGACCTGCCGCCGCTGGTCATCGGCCCCGACTGGGTGGAACGCGTGCGCGCCGGCATGCCCGAGCTGCCGGCGGCGATGGCCGCGCGCTTCGAGCGCGACGACGGCCTTTCCGCCTACGACGCGGCCATGATGGCGCAGAGCCTGCCGTTCGCGCGCTACTACGAGTCGGTGCGCAGCGGCTGCGGCCAGCCCAAGCTGGCGGCCAACTGGCTGATGGGCGAGGTGTCCCGGCGCCTCAACGCCGAAGACCGCGACATCGACGCCGCGCCGGTGGCCGCGGCGGCGCTGGCCGCGCTGATCGGCCGGGTCGTCGACGGCACCGTGTCCAACAGCGGCGCGCGCCAGGTGTTCGACGCGCTGTGGTCGGGCGAGGGTGCCGACGTCGACGCCGTCATCGCCGCGCGCGGCCTGAAGCAGATGAACGACACCGGCGCGCTGGAAGCGATCGTCGACGCCGTGATCGCCGCCAACGCCAGGTCGGTCGAGGAGTTCCGCGCCGGGAAGGACAAGGCCTTCAATGCCCTGGTCGGCCAGGTGATGAAGGCGTCCAGGGGCCAGGCCAATCCGGCCCAGGCCGGCGAGCTGCTGCGGCGCAAGCTGGCCGGCTGAACGCCTCGCGTCAGCGGCTCTGCGACGTCGGCGGCCGTGCCGGGCGCGCGGCCTTGGGGTCGGCGGCCGGCGCGTCGCCGGCCATCACCACGATCGACCCCGGGGCCGCCCCGGCCCACAGGCGGCGCAGGTGCGCCCGCTCGGTGTCGTAGCGGCGGCCGATGCGGTCGAGCTCGGCGCGCTGCTGGACCTGCGCGTCGCGCTGTGCGGCGGCGGCGGCATCGTTGGCGTCGAGCTGGGCCTTCAGCGCCGACGGCAGCTGCTTGCCCTTGTAGAACTCGGACTCGTCGAGCAGCGGCTTGCGCTCGCGCTCCAGTTCGGCCAGCCGGGCGTCGGACAGGCGCATCGACGCGCGCAGGTCCTCCAGCGCCGACGTGCGGGCCTTCTCGTGCTCTGCCTCGGACGGAAAGCGCTGCAGCAGCAGCCGGTCGCGCCGCACGGCTTCCTGGCGGGCCTCGCGCTCGGCGGCGGCCTTGCGGTCGCGCGCCTCCTTCTCGGCGCGCTCGTCGGCGGTGAGCTGGGGCGGCACGATCCGGATCAGCGTGCCTTCGGCCGACAGCACGCGCTGCTCGCGGTCCATGCACTCGCCGATCAGTCGGTCCGAGGTGAGGGTGCGGCCGGCGGCATTGGTGCAGGTGAACACCTGGCGTACGCCGGCTTGCGCCCATGCACCCGCTGCCGCACAGGCCAGCATGGCTGCCAAGGCGGCGCGGGAAGCGTTTCGGAGAGCGGAGCGGTTCATCGGCAGGGCCTGTTTCGACAACCTAGACGCCGTAACGTTCCCGGTAGGCCGCGACGGCCTGGGTGTACGGGGAGAGCGAGCTGTCGCTTGTAACGCGCAGATAGTGCAACAGGTCGGACAGCGTCGCAATTGCGCAGACCTCGAGCCCGAGGTTCGCCGTGATGTACTGCACTGCCGAGGTCGGTTGATCAACCCCGCCTTCGGCGCCCTTTTCCTGCCGGTCCAGGGCGATCGCCACCCCCACCGGCGTGGCGCCGGCGGCCGAGATCATGGCGATGGACTCGCGCACCGAGGTGCCGGCCGAGACCACGTCGTCCACGATCACCACCCGGCCGCGCACCGGCGCGCCGACCAGGGTGCCGCCCTCGCCGTGGTCCTTGGCTTCCTTGCGGTTGTAGGCGAACGGCACGTTGCGACCCAGCCGCGCCAGCTCGATGGACACCGCCGCGGCCAGCGTGATGCCCTTGTAGGCCGGGCCGAAGAGCATGTCGAACTGCAGGCCCGACGCCAGCAGGCGGCGTGCATAGAATGCCGCGACCCGGCCCAGCTTGTCGCCGTCGTCGAACCCGCCGGCATTGAAGAAGTAGGGCGACAGGCGCCCGGCCTTGGTCTTGAACTCGCCGAAGCGCAGCACGCCGGCCTGCACGGCGAACTGGACGAATTCCTGCGCCAGCGGGTCGGCGGTGGCCTGAGTCGGCTGCGGCATCGTCATCGAACCTTCCCCTTCCGGAGCGCCATGTTTCGCCTCGTCTCGCTCAACCTCAACGGCATCCGGTCGGCCGCCGACAAGGGCTTCCTCGCCTGGGCGGAGCAGGCGGGCGCGGATTGTATCGGCGTGCAGGAGGTCAAGGCCCAGGCCGAGGACGTGGCCGGCCGCTTCGACAGCGTGGCCGGCATGCCGGGCCATTACCACTTCGCGCAGAAGAAGGGCTACTCAGGCGTGGGCCTGTTCAGCCGCAAGGCGCCCAGCGAGGTGATCGCGGGGTTCGGCTCGCGCGAGTTCGACGCCGAGGGCCGCTGGGTCGAGACGCGCTACGACACCGCGCGGCGCAAGTTCAGCGTCATCAGCTGCTACTTCCCGAGCGGCAGCTCCGGCCCAGAGCGCCAGGAGGCCAAGTTCCGCTTCCTGGCCAGGATGTACCCGCACCTGGTGCGCCTGAAGGCCGAGCGCGAGTTCATCCTGGTGGGCGACGTGAACATCGCGCACCGCGAGATCGACCTTCGCAACTGGAAGAGCAACCAGAAGAACAGCGGCTTCCTGCCCGAGGAGCGCGCCTGGCTCGACAAGCTGTTCGGCAAGGCCGGGCTGGTGGACGTGTTCCGCACCCTCAACGACCAGCCCGACCAGTACACCTGGTGGAGCCAGCGCGGCCAGGCGCGCGCCAAGAACGTGGGCTGGCGGCTGGACTACCACCTGGCCACGCCGGGCATCGCGGCGAAGGCCCGGCGCGAGCACATCTACCTGGCCGAGCGCTTCTCGGACCACGCGCCGGTGGTGATCGACTACGACTTCAAGCTCTGACCCAGGCTGCGACGCGGCCGCAGGCGGCCGAGCCGCGCGGCCTTCGCGAGCATGAGCGCACCGACCGTGCCGCAGACGGCCAGCGCGACCACCGAGGCCTCCACGCCGAAGGTGCCGCCGGTGAGCCACTCCGAGCCCTGCAGCGTCGACTTGACGAAGCCCTCGGGCGGCGCATTGCCCGAGACGATGCCGGAGTACACCGTGCCCTGGGTGTAGTTCCAGGCCGCGTGCAGCCCGATGCCCAGCCACAGCCGACCGGTGAGCAGGTAGGCCGCCGACAGCAGCAGGCCGGCCCACAGCGAGATCGACACCAGCCCCTGGAGCGTGGCGCCCTCGGCGTCCCAGTGGACGAAGCCGAACACCAGCGACGACACGGCCACCGCCACCCAGCTGCCGAACCAGTCCTGGGCCACGCGGAACACCACGCCGCGGAACCACAGCTCCTCGAACACGCCGGTGGCCAGGGCGGCGGCCATGCCGGTGAGCAGGACGGAGCGATCGTGCAGGCCGTCGATGCGGTAGTTGCCCAGTGCCATCAGGATGAGCACGCACGCGCTGTACAGGGCGAAGCCGGCCAGGATGCCCAGGCCCAGCTCGCGCGCCATCGGCCGCAGGGCCAGCTCGTCGACAGGCCGGCCTTCGACGCGGTTGACCACGAAGGCATAGCTCACCAGCATCACCGCGGCGGCCGTGACGCTGGCCATCAGCGCCTGCAGCGGTCCATGGGTGAACGACGCCCGGAAGAAGTAGCAGGACAGGTAGAGGTAGGTCAGCACGACGTAAAGCAGCGCCATGCGCACCGGCGCGAAGCGCAGGAAGCGCATCAGCGGGCCGCCGCCGTCATCTGTCCTGGAGCTCAAGGGCCGGGCCCTGCGTCGCCGGGCGTCGGCCCCCGGCTCACTGCGGTTCGATCTTCGCGTCGCGGATCGCCTTTTCCCACTTGACCGTCTCCAGCTTGTTGCGCTGGGCCAGGGCCTCGGGCGTGCCGGGCTCGACGGCGAAGCCGTTGGGCGCGAACTTGTCCTGCACGTCCTTGCTCGCCGCGGCGGCGTTGATCGCCGCGTTGAGCTTCGCGATCACGTCGGGCGGCGTGCCGGCCGGCGCGAACACGGCGAAGTAGGCGATCAGCTCGTAGTCCTTCAGCCCCAGCGCCTCGTTCACCGTCGGCAGCTCGGGCACCGCGGCGGCGCGCTTCGTGGACGTGACCGCCAGGCCGCGGATCTTGCCGGCCTTGTGCTGCGGCACCGTCACCGCGAAGTCGGCCGAGAACATCATCACCTGGCCACCGATCAGGTCGGTCATGGCCGCCGGGCCGCTCTTGTAGGGGATCGGGTTCATGCGCACGCCGGCCATGCTGGTGAGCATCTCCGACGACACCTGCTGCGACGTGCTGGCGTAGGCGAAGCTCACCTCGCCCGGCTTGGCGCGCGCCAGGTCCACCAGCTCCTTCAGCGTCTTGGCCGGCACGTCGTTGTTGACCGCGATCATCAGCGGCACCGACCCGATGTAGCCCACCGGCGCGAAGGCCGTGTCCTGGTCGTAGGGCAGCTTCTTCATCAGGTACTTCAGCGCCGCGTTGGTGCTGTTGGTGCCCACGAGGATCGTGTAGCCGTCGGGCGCGGCCTTGGCCACGATGTCGGCGCCGAGCATGCCGCTGGCGCCGGGCTTGTTGTCCACCACCACCGGCTGGCCCAGCGTGGCGGCCATCTTCTCGGCGAAGGCGCGGCCGATCTGGTCGGTGGCGCTGCCGGCGGCAAACGGCACCACGGCGCGGATCGGCTTGTTCGGCCAGGCCTGCGCGAACGCGCCGGCGCTGCACAGCAGGGTGGTGCCGAGCACGGCAATGCGGCGGGTGATCTGCTTCATGTTCTTGTCTCCTGAGTTGAAATCCGGGGTACTCGCAGGAAGCACGATAGCTCAGGCGGCACCTGCAGGGGAAGCTCCAGCAGCCGGAAGGCCAGCGCCTTGCCATGGCTGTCGAGGTTGAGCGAGTCGTTGACGCCGCCGTCGAGCAGGTCGTCGAGCACGAAATTCATCGCGTGCAGTCGCGGCAGCAGGTGGCGCGTCACGCGCGTCGGCGCGCGGGCGGCGAAGTGCGCCGCCACGGCGGCCTCGGTCACCTGCGCCACCAGCAATGGATACAGCGCCGGGTCCCAGGCGATGACGCTGATGTTGGACCGGTTGCCCTTGTCGCCGGTGCGGCCATGGGCCGCGGCGCGCAGCGGCACGACGAGCGGTGCGTCGGCCGTCATGACACGAACTCCACCCGCGCCGGCACGCGCTCGCGCGGCACCAGGCACGCCAGCGTGCCCAGGCGCTCGCGCATCGCGGTGCGCACGCCGCCGCCGCCGGCCGGGCCGCAGGTGTACAGCGCCGTCACCTCGCGCAGCAGGCGCTCGGCGTCGGCGCGCCGGGGCTGGCGCGTGGCCACGCGCAGGCGCACGTCGCGCGCATCGCCCGCGGGCTGCGCGGCCAGCCAGCGGCCGGCGTCGTCGCCGAACACGCTGGTCACGCCGACCAGGTCGGCGCGCAGCGGCGCCAGGCCGCCCAGGCGCTCGCGCAGCACGTCGGCGGCCAGCCGGGCGCGCGCCTCGGCGCCGGGGCCGGCGTAGGAGATCTCGCCCTCGGCCAGCCAGCCGGCGCGGTGGAACACGTTGACCTTGAGTCGCGCGGGCCGGACGTGGCCGCGCACGCCGGACAGCCGCACGCGGTCGGGCCCCACCTGCTGCACCGAGGCGTCGCCGATGTCGGCCACCACGTCGGGCGTGAGATACGCGCAAGGGTCGTGCAGCTCGTACAGCAGCTGCTCCTTCACGGTGCGCTCGTCGACGCATCCGCCGGTGCCGTCGGCCTTGCCCACGACGCAGCCGCCGTCGGCGTCGATCTCGGCGATCGGGAAGCCCACCCGCGCCAGGCCGGGCACGTCCTTGTAGCCCGGGTCGGCGAAGTAGCCGCCCGTGACCTGCGCGCCGCACTCCAGCAGGTGACCGGCCATGGTGGCGCGGGCGATGCGGTCCCAGTCGTCGCCGGCCCAGCCGAAGTGCGCCAGCGCCGGCCCGACGGTGAGCGACGGGTCGGCCACGCGCCCGGTCACCACCACGTCGGCACCGTCGCGCAGCGCCTGCGCGATGCCGTCGGCGCCCAGGTAGGCGTTGGCACTGGCGATGTCCAGGCCGTCGGCGGCCGGGCCCAGCGCGTCGCGCAGCAGCGCATGGTGTGCCGGGGCCGACAGGTCGTCGCCTTGCACCAGCGCCACGCGCGGCCGGCGCACGCCCAGCGTGTCGGCCAGCGCCAGGATGCGGCGCGCCGCGGCGGGCGGGTTGGCCGCGCCGAAGTTGCCGATGATCGGTACGCGATGCGTCACGCAGTCGGCCAGCACGGGCTGCAGCATGTCCACCAGCAGCGGCTCGAAGCCGGCCTCGGGGTCGACGCGGCGCGCCAGCTGCGCCAGCGCCATCGTGCGCTCGGCCAGGGTCTCGAAGATCAGCACCGCCGGGCCGCCGCGCGCCAGCAGCGTGTCCACCACCGGCCGCGCGGCGTCGGTGCGGTCGCCGGAGAAGCCGGCGGCGCAGCCGACGAGCAGGGTGGGGGCGGCGGCGGTCATGCGGTGCGTCGGGCGTCGGATGTCGGGTGCCGGGGTTTCGGGTCGCCGGCCAGTCTCAGAACACGGCGTGGTCGCCGCGGTCGTCGGCCTTGTCGCCGCGGGCCAGCGCGGCGTAGTGGTCCCACAGCGTGCGCGTTCCGGTGGACGGCGTGGCCTGCGCATCGTAGCGGCCGCTTGCCGGGTCCCACACCAGCATCGATTCGGTGGCGTAGTAGCGGCCGATGCGCGCCAGCTCGGCCTTGGCCGCCAGCGCCGGCACGACGCGGCCGCCCGCGGCCAGCAGCGCGACGATGCCGTCGAGCAGGCCCACCGGCACCTGCCGGAAGCGCGGCGGCCGGCCGAGCAGCGCGAACAGCCGTTCGCCCTGCTCGCGCGGCGTGATCGCCGGGCCGGGGCCGCCGATGGGCAGCACGCGATTGCGGCGCTCGGGCAGGCTCAGGCAGTCGGCCAGGAACTCGGCCAGGTCCTCGTCGGCGATCGGCTTGCAGGCGGTGAGCGTGCCGTCGCCGAACAGCAGGTAGGGCCGCCCCTGGCGCACGCGCCCGACCTGGCCCGACAGCGACTTGAAGAACGCGGTGGGCCGCACGATGGTCCAGTCGATGCCCGACGCCATCAGCGCCTGCTCGAACGCCAGCTTGGCGTGCTGGAACGCGAGCCGGGGCTTTTGCACGCAGATCGCCGACAGCAGCACCATGTGGCCGACGCCGGCCGCGCGCGCGGCGTCCAGCGCCCGCAGATGGGCGCGGTGGTCCACCGCCCAGGCATCGTCGGGCGCGCCCGTGCGCGAGGCCAGGCACGACACCAGCGCGTCGAAGCGCTCGCCGGCCAGGCCGTCACGCGCCAGCGAGGCGGCATCGCAGGGGTCGCCGAAGCGCAGCTCGGCGCCGGGCAGCCGATGTCGAAGTTCGTCGGGCGCGTGGCCTGCACCGGTCGCGCCCCGAGGCCGCACCAGGCACACCACCCGATGCCCGCGCGCCACCAGCGCGGCGACGGTGGCGCGGCCGATGGTGCCGCTGGCGCCGAGGACGAAGACGCGCAGGCTCACCGGCGCGGGCTCGGCGCGGGCCGCGGCCTCAGCGGGCCGCCGGCCGGGCCGGCGGCCCGAACGTGCGGTCGGGCCGGGCAGCCCGGGTGTAGATCGGCGCCACCTTGGGCAGCTTGCCCTGGATGTCCTTGATGCGCGTCTCGCCGGCGGGGTGGGTGGACATGAACTCCGGCGGCGCGCCGTTGCTGGCCGAGAGCATCTTCTGCCACAGCGTGACGCCCGCGCCGGGGTCGAAGCCGGCGCGCGCCGCGAGATCCATGCCGACGATGTCGGCCTCGCTCTCGTCTTCGCGGCTGAACTTCAGCGTCAGCAGCTGGCCGCCCATGTTGAGCAGCGTGTCGCCGGCGCTGCCCAGACCGAGCAGGCCGGACAGCACCGACGCACCGATGCGCGTGGCCGCCGTCTTGCCCATGCGCTCGCGCGCATGCTCGCGCAGCGCGTGCGCGATCTCGTGGCCCATGATCGTGGCCACCTCGTCGTCCGTGAGCTGCAGCTGCGCCAGGATGCCGAAGTAGAAGGCGATCTTGCCGCCAGGCATGCAGAAGGCGTTGAGGTCCTTGCTGCCGATCAGGTTCACCTCCCAGCGCCACTGGCGCGAGCGTTCGTTCCAGGGCTGCGCGAAAGGGATCAGGCGCTGCGCGATGTAGCGCAGCCGCTGCACCTGCGGATGGCTGTCGGGCGCCAGGCCGCGCTGCTGGGCGGCCTGCTTGAGCATCTGCGCGTACTGCTGCGCCGCGGCCTGCTCGACCTGTTCGGCCGGCACGAGCCTGGTGAACTTGCTTTCCTTGCCGACGTCGCGCCGCACGCCTTCGTCGGTGGCCGCGGCCGGCTGCTGCGCCAGCGCCAGCCCCGGCGCGGCCGCGCCCAGCGCCCCCGCGGCGACCAGCCCGGTGAACAGGCGCCGCGAATGCAATGCGCACGAGCAGCCGCGGACGTGCGCCAGGGGTGGCGCCAGCAGGCTCGCGTCGGTGCGGAAGTCGTTCAGCGGGGCGGGTCTCATCGGGACGGCTCCTCGGGGGCGGCGTCCAGCGCCCTGACGCTGGCTCGCAGCCACCACAGCAGCGCCAACGCCGGCGCTGCCGCGATGGTAGACACGATGAAAAACGCCGGCCAGCCGATGGATTCGGCCAGCACGCCGGCCAGCGGCCCGACCCACACCCGGCCCACCGACGCGAAGGCCGACAGCAATGCGTACTGCGTGGCCGTGAAGCGCTGGTTGGTCAGGCTCATCAGGAAGGCCACGAAGGCCGCGGTGCCCATGCCGCCGGACAGGTTCTCCGCCGTCACGGCCACCAGCAGCGCGCCGTCCACCGGCGTGGGCGCGGACAACTGCACCACCACCCAGTCGAAGGCCGGGATCGTCACCGCGCCCAGCGTGCCCTTTGCGCCCGTGGCCAGCCACCAGAACGCCAGGTTGCTGGCCATCTGCAGCACGCCGAACAGCATCAGCGACCGCCACAGGCCGAGCTTGAGCATCAGCGCGCCGCCGGCCAGCGCGCCGGCGATCGTCAGCCACAGGCCCAGCACCTTGTTCACCACGCCCACCTCGGCCGGCGTGTAGGCCATGGCCTTGAGCAGGAACGGCGTGAGCAGCGACCCGGCGAAGGCGTCGCCGAGCTTGTAGAGCACGATCAGCACCAGGAACGCGGCGGCGCCGCGCTGGCTGAAGTAGCTCGACAGGCCC
>WBZX01003004.1_pt1 | contig 11045 bp, 9 predicted proteins | sample 5204211 | NCBI WGS metagenome assembly WBZX01 (sample SAMN12344362, study PRJNA552823) | activated sludge metagenome | biome: Activated sludge suspended growth; feature: Nitrification reactor; material: Wastewater; isolation source: activated sludge from nitrification reactor of wastewater treatment...
GGTGCAGTCGGCCAATGACTTCCGCGTGCCGTACGTGCTGTCGGTGTTGTGCGGCGGGCTCGACTATCAGATCGAGCACCACCTGTTCCCGCGGCTGCCGCCGGAGCGGTTGCGGCAGATCGCACCTGAGGTCGAGGCGCTGTGCGAGCGGCACGGCATGCCGTACCGCGTGGCATCGTGGCCCACGACCTTGCGCAAGGTGTTCGCGCGCCTGCGGGGCTTGAGTCGCGAGCTCGCGGGCACCGCCGCTGCTGCCGTGACGCGCACGCACGCCGACGCGGCCTGACGCCGAGGATGGGCAGCCACGCCGCGGGAAAGTTGGCTATCGTGCGCGCCACGATGTCCCCGCGGCTGCTGCTCTCCGTCGTCCTCGTCGCCAACGCCTGCACCGGCAAGACGCCGGCACCAGCCGCCGATGGCGGCGCGACCAACGATGGCAAGGCCGAGAAGCCCAAGGCTGCGGTCGACCCCAAGCTGCTCGATCCCGACGCCGCGAACGCGCAGGCGCCCGCGACCTACCGCGTGAAGTTCGATACCACCAAGGGTCCGTTCACGATCGAGGTCACGCGCGAGTGGGCGCCGCTCGGCGCCGATCGCTTCTACAACCTCGTCAAGCTGGGCTTCTTCGACGACGTCGCGTTCTTCCGCGCCATCCAGGGCTTCATGGTCCAGTTCGGGCTGCACGGTCAGCCCGAGGTGACACGCGCGTGGAAGGCCGCCGATCTCCGCGACGATCCCCGCACCCAGCGCAATGCGAAGGGCACCATCAGCTTCGCCAACCGCGGGCCCAACACGCGCTCGACCCAGGTGTTCATCAACTTCAACGACAACGCGCCGCTCGACAGCATGGGCTTCGCGCCGTTCGGTCGCGTGGTCGAGGGCATGGACATCGTGGAGTCGCTGCACACCGGCTACGGCGAGGGCGCGCCACAGGGCGCGGGCCCCGATCAGATGCAGATCGAGCGCGAGGGCAACGACTACCTGCGGCGGCGTTTCCCGAAGCTCGATTGGATCAAGACCGCTGTCGTCGAGAAGTAGGCGCGTGCGAGGCGCGAGGCGCGCTATGTGCGCCGAGCGAGACGGTGCCGTAGGGGCGGGCGTGGACGCGAGACGGCGGGGACTTGCCCGCCGGCCCTGGATCGTGCGAGAAAACGCCCACGACTTTGACTGACACCGGTGTCAGTGACGGTCGTGTCCAGTCGGACTCCCGCTCCCGCACTGCCTCGAGGACTCCCCATGGCGACCACGTCCGAACATCGCAACGACCTGCTCCGCGTCATCCAACAGCCCGCCGTGCAGCAGCTGCTCGACGACGCCCGCGAGCGCTTCTCCGCCGAGGCCGGCGTCAGCTTCCGGTCGATCAACACCCAGTTCCAGCGCCCGGTCGAGTTCGACTTCACCGCGCAGCAGCGGGCCACCACCACGCTGCTCTTCGGTGGCTTCACGTTCCGGCACGAGTACCTCATCAAGTGCGCGTTCGAGAACCTCGGCTACAAGAGCGCGGTCCTGCCGACGCCCAACACCGATGCGTTCCAGGCCGGCAAGGAGTACGGCAACAACGGGCAGTGCAACCCGACGTACTTCACGGTCGGCAACCTCGTGCAGTACCTGCAGTGGCTGCGCGACGAGAAGGGCCTGTCGACGCAGGAGATCATCGACGGCTACTTCTTCATCACCGCCGGCGCCTGCGGCCCGTGCCGCTTCGGCATGTATGAGGCCGAGTACCGCCTCGCGCTGCGCAACGCCGGCTTCGATGGCTTCCGCGTGCTGCTGTTCCAGCAGAAGGGCGGCCTCAAGCAGGCCGACGTCGAGGCGGGCCTCAACCTCAACACCGACTTCTTCATGGGCATCGTCAACGCCATCAACATGGGTGACCTGCTCAACGAGCTGGCCAACCAGATGCGACCCTACGAGGTCGTGGCGGGCGAGACCGATCGCGTGCTCGACGCCTCGCTGGCGTTCCTCGGCGAGGCCATGAAGCAGAAGCGACCCGCGGCGCTGTCCGGCAAGATCCGCGAGCTCATGTCGGACTCCGCCGACAAGCTGGACCTGCTGGTCAAGTTCCTCGACATGGTCACGACCGACGACTACACCGCGCCGCTGCGCGAGGTCGCCCGTCGCATGAACGAGGTGCAGCTCGACCGCCTGCAGCCCAAGCCGATGGTGAAGGTCACCGGCGAGTTCTGGGCCCAGACCACCGAGGGCGACGGCAACTTCAACATGTTCCGGTTCCTCCAGACCGAGGGCGCCGAGATCATCACCGAGCCGATCGCGACCTGGCTGACCTACATGCTGTGGCAGGAGAAGATCAAGGCGCGCGACCGTCGGATGATCGACGAGACCGAGGCGGATCTGAAGTGGTGGCAGGTCGGCAAGCGCCTCAAGCTCGACAGCAAGTACCTCAAGAAGCGCACCGCGATGGAGATCGCGGACCGCATCTATCGCCGCGAGTACGACCGCATGCGCGAGGCGCTGGGTGGCACCACCCACGAGATCGTCGACATGTTCGAGATGGAGAAGCTCGCGCACCAGTTCTATCACACGCGTTCCGAGGGCGGCGAAGGCCACCTCGAGGTCGCGAAGAACATCTACTACACGGTCAAGGGCATCGCGCACATGGTGCTGTCGCTCAAGCCCTTCGGTTGCATGCCCTCGACGCAGTCCGACGGCGCGCAGTCGGCCGTCATCAACCACTTCAAGGACATGATCTACCTGCCCATCGAGACCTCGGGCGAAGGCGAGATCAATGCCCACAGCCGCGTGCAGATGGCACTCGGTGAGGCGAAGGCGAAGTGCAAGCGCGAGTTCGCCGACACCCTCGCGAAGCTGCCGTACTCGCTCGACGAGCTGCGCGCGTGGGCCGAGCGCAACCCCGAGGTGAACCGGCCGCTCTACCACCTGCCGCACTACGAGGGTCTCACCGGCACCGCGGCTCGCATGGCGCGTCACATCGCCGAGCGCATGCAGGCCGAGGGCATCGCGCCGGGCGCCCGCCGCCCGAGCGACGCCGAGCTCGCCGCCGAGTGATTCCACCGTGGGGGCCCCGCTGGCCCCTGTAGTGTTGGTACGGACGATCGCGGCTGCTGGCCGCGATCGTCGTTTGTGCGCTCGATCGCGTGGCCTTGGCGAACCGCGGCGATGACGGGGTCACCAACAGCATGAGTGGCCGCTCCCCGCACCTCCGTCGTTGCTCCGTGGGTCCCATGCCGCCGATGGCGCTGTGCCTGGCCGCTGTCCGGGGCGCTGGCCTGCACCCTCAGCGGCCACGCGGAGCTCGAGGTCTCGGCGACCGACCTCGCCAGCACCGACGACGGCTCGGACGCGACACAGGGCGAGAGCGCTTCGCACGGCGGCAGCATGTCCGCGAGCGCGGCCGACGGTGACAGCTCGCAGGGCGACGGCGGTGACGCGAGCGCCGACAGCAGCACCGGCGAGGGCAACGACACCGATCCACCGCCCGAGTGGCTCGGCGCCTCGATGGGTTGTGGTGGGCAACCGGGCTCAATCCTCGACGGCATCATCGACGTCGGCGGGGTCGCGCGCGAGTACATCATCGAGCTGCCGAGTGACTACGATCCCACGCGGGCGTACCCGCTGGTGTTCGGGTTCCACGGCCTCACCGAGAACATGTCGACCTCGCAGAGCCGCTTCCGCGTGCAGCAGGAGTGGGGCGGCGAGGCCATCGCGATCTACCCCAACGGCCGCATCCTCGCGCAGTTCGGGGGCGTCAGCGGCTTCGAGTACGGCAACCCCAACTCGGCCGATGTCGACATGTTCGACGTGCTCGCCAACACCGCAGCCAACCAGTTGTGCGTGGATCTCGACCGGCTGTTCGTCATGGGCTTCTCCGACGGCGGCTACTTCACGCACTCGCTGATGTGCTACCGCGGCGCGTACGTGCGCGCGGCCGCACTCGGAGGCGCAGGGCTCGGCGGCACCTCGGCGCAGCCCGAGAACTGCCACGGGCCGGTGCCGGCCTGGACGATGCACGCGACCAACGACGAGATCGTGCCCTTCGTCAACGGCGAGGCCGTGCGCGATTTCTGGCGCGCCGAGGACGGCTGCGGCACCGACACCACGCCGATTTCGCCCACCGACCGCTGTGTCGAGTATCAAGGCTGCACCGGCGAGAACCAGCTCGTGTGGTGCGAGTCCGATCAGGGCCACTGGTGGGTCGAGGACTGGGCCTCGCCGGCCGCGGCCGAGTTCCTCCAGCGCTTCAGCTCGCCCAACTCGCCCAACTGAACCCCCGCGGGGCGGGCGACGGCTTGACACTGCGCGCGCGCGGGTGATAGCCCGATTTCCGCATGCGCATCCTCGTCACCGGCGGTGCCGGCTTCGTCGGCAGCCACGTCGCCGAGGGGCTGGTGGCGCAAGGACACGAGGTCGTCGTGGTCGGGGTCGCGCGCGAGGAGGGCCCCAATCGCGTGCCCGACGGCGCAGCCTTCGAGCAGGTCAGCGTCACCGATCGCGAGGGCATCGAGCGCGCGTTCGCGACCTGGAAGCCCGAGGTCGTCAGCCACCACGCGGCGGTCGCCAACGTGACCCGCAGCGTGCGCGACCCGCTGCACGACGCCGAGGTCAACGTCATGGGCTCGCTGGTGGTGTTGCAGGCGTGCCTGCGCCACGACGTGTCGCGGCTGGTGTTCGCGAGCACCGGCGGTGCGATCTACGGCGACGTGCCCGAGGGCACCAAGGCCAAGGTCGACTCGCCGGTGTTCCCGATGAGCCCCTACGCCTGCAGCAAGCTCGCGGTCGAGTACTACCTGCGTGCGGCCGCGCGCGAGCACGGGCTGGCGGTCAACATCCTGCGCTACGGCAACGTCTACGGCCCGCGGCAGAGCAAGCACGGCGCGGCCGCGATTGCGGTCTTCTGCGCGCAGATCCTCCGCGGCGAGCCCATCACGATCACCGCGCGGCGCGACAGCGGCGACGACGGCTGCATCCGCGACTACGTCTACGTGCGTGACTGCGTGCGCGCCAACGTCATCGCCGCCGCCGGCGAGCTCGACGTGCAGGTGCTCAACGTCTGCACCGGCGTGCCCGCGACCACTGCCGACATCGCGCGCGGTCTGATGCGCGCCCTCGGCCGCGAGGTGCCGCTGCTCCGTGCGCCGCGTCGCCCCGGTGACGTCGAGCGCTCCGCCATCGACGAGCGCGAGTTCGTGCGGCTGGTCGGCGAGCCGACCCCGCTCGACGAGGGCCTGCGCCTCACCGCGGCGTGGTTCGCGGCCAACGTCGATCCCAACGCGCCGTTGTAGTGGCGCGAGCGCGTGAGTGGCTCACGGCGCGGGCGCTTCGCCGGCGGCCCAGCGCGTGAGCACCTCGCCGATCCCCGGCGGCAGCGGCTGGTCGGGCGGCATCTCGCCGGCAGCGACGCGCCGGCCGATCGCGGCCGAGTGCAGCAGCGCCGCGGCGTCGCTATCGAAGTTGGCGAAGGACTCCGCGGCACCATCGTCACCATGACAGCGCGAGCAGTGCTCTCCGAGGATCGCGCGGACCTCATCCGGCACGCGAGCGGTGCTCGGGATCGGCTTGCTCTCCACGCGCGGCATGTCGTCGAGCGTCAGCGGCTCGCGGCTGTACAGCGTGGTGAGCGGGACCTCGCTGGTGTACGCGTGGCAGACCACGCAGTTGCCGAGGTCGCTCGGCCACGGCGGCATCAGCTCGAGCTTGCCGTCGTAGTAGTCGAGGTTGCGCAGGCGCTCGGCCGCCACGAACGCGATCTGCTGCTTGGGGCGCGTGATGGGCTCGCGCAGCTGCGTCAGCTCCTCGTAGATCGGTCGCGCGCGGTCGAGCTCGCCGAGTGTCACATGCCCCTCGGCCAGCTCGAACATGAAGTTCTCGTAGGTGTTGGGGCATTGCTCGGGATCGCGGGCACCCTCACGCAGCTGGGACCACCGCGCGCGCAGCTGGGTGAAGTAGTTCACCGCGTCGCGCACGCGCTGCTTCTTGCCGCTGGGGATGTTGCCGGCGAAGAAGAACGAGAAGTTGCCCGCGACCGCGAGCAGCTCGATGTCGTCGGGGTCGCGGGTGGTCCGCTCGCGCAGCTGGTCCTCGAGCTGCTTGACCACACCGTAGGCCGCCAACAGGCGCCCGCGGTTGCGCAGCTCGAGGATGTGGCCCAGCTGGGAGAACGCGTAGGCGACGAACTGCTCCGAGCGCATCTCGCCGACCGCGACCTCGCCGAGGTACGCGCGGTAGGCCTCGATCTGCGCCGCGGCCTTGCTGCCGTCGCGCTCCACCGCACGCATGTTGTAGAAGCGGCCGAGCGCTCGCGCGAGCTCGCGGTCGTCGCGATCGAGGCGCAACGCGGCCTCGAGATCGCGCTCGGCCCGTTCGCGCAGCGATAGCACGCCCGAAAGTGCGAAGCGCATGTGGGCGAGGCCCGAGGCCTTGCGGGCCTGTGCGTCGTCGGGGTGTGCGTCGGCGTTCGCTGCGAGCTTCGCGAGGTACTCGGCCTGCGCGGGCGTCAGGGCGAGGTCGCGGCGCAGCGAAGGGTCGGGGGCGCGTTGGTCGGTGCCGCTGCGCGTCGGCTCGCCGCGGCGATGGCAGCCGGGCGCGCCGAGCAACACCGCCAGCGCCCCCAGTGCGAGCACGCTCGCCCCCGCGCGGCCGTTCATGTCTGGTCTTCTTCGCGCAGGCGGATGGGGCCGAACTTCTGCGGGTCCTGGGCCATCGGCGCCGCGTTGCCGTAGAACGCTCGGATGCGGTCCATGTCGACGTGCACGTCGCCGGTCATCTCGATCGGGTCTGCGAAGCCGCCGACCTTGTTGCGATAGTCGAGGAAGCCCGGCACCACCGGCACCTTGGCCCCGAGCGCGATGCGATAGAAGCCGGACTTCCAGTACTCCGTCCGCTTGCGCGTGCCCTCGGGCGGGATGACCAGGTAGAAGTCGTCGCGGCGCTCGAACTCCCGCACCATCTGATCGACCATGCCGTGCTTCGCGGAGCGATCGATGGGAACCCCGCCGACGCCGCGCACGAGCGGGCCGGTCAGGCCCTTGCCCCACGCGTCCTTCACCATCCACGAGATCGGCAGGCCCACGGACTGCGACAGCAGCACCAGCAGGAGGCCGTCTTGGTTGGCGGTGTGCGGCACCGCCAGGCACACCGCCTTGCGCGGCGAGGGCAGGTCGCCGACGTAGCGCCAGCCGCCCAGGGCCGCGAGCCCTGCACGGGCGATGCGTGCGTTCCAGCTGTTGCGGTTGCCCTTCGCCACGGTGCCCTCGGCCGCGGGAGCGTAGCGCGGCCGCAGCGGCCCAGGGGGAAAGCCGCCGTGGGGCCGCGTGCGCCCACGCAAGCGGCGGCCCCGGGATCGAATTGCCGTCGCGCACGACTAGGGAGCACACGCGATGGCCGCGATCGGACGCTTCTGGGTCGGCACCCTCAACGCAGAGACGCTGTGCCACGCGGGGCAGCGTCTACGGCAGGCGCCGACGTGGCCGGGCTACGACCGCGGCAGCTACGGGGCCAAGGTGGCGTGGCTGGCCCACATGCTCGATGACGGGCCGCTCGACGTGCTGGGCCTACAGGAGTGTCACAGCCGTCGCGCGCTCGACGACGTGCTGCACGCGTCGAAGCTCCGTGGGGCCGAGGTGTTCGCGCCAGGTCTCGACGGTGAGGTGCTGTGCGGCTCCGATGGCACGGAGCTCGTCGGCGGCCCCCACAACGCGCTCGTGACCCGTGTCGAGATGGTCGACGCCGAAGCCATCGTCGAGTTCCCGGTCAGCGTCTGCGCGGGGGTCTGCGAGCTCCCCGACGGCGACCCGGCACACCTGCGACGCTTCGATCGCCCGATGCTGCGGGCCACGCTGCGACTGCCGGGCGGCGGCGGTGTGACGGTCTTCGTCGCCCACCTGCACTCGCGACGCGGCCGCTTCGACGACGGCGTCGATCGCTCTCACCCCGTCGCCGTCGCGTTGGCGGCCGCGCGCGCGCACGTGGTGCGCACCGCCGAGGCCGTCGCGCTGCGGGCCCTGGTGGTCGAGCAGCTCGAGGTCAGCGAGCTGCCGGTCATCGTGCTGGGCTGCTTCAACGACACCCTGTGGTCGACCACCACCCAGCTGGTCGCGGGGCCCGTCGCCGCACGCCTGGGAGACATCGAGGCCGGCGAGCGGTTGCTCCACAGCGCCAACGAGCTCGACGACGGTGGCGACTGCGATCCCGACGAGTACTCGCACGTGTTCGATGGGCGCGCGCAGCTGCTCGATCACGTGTTGGTGAGCGAGCAGCTGCAGCGGCGCAATCCCAACCGCATCGGTCGGGTCCGCAACGTCCGGGTGCTCAACCAACACCTCCTCGATGCCGGCCACTCGGTCGCCAGCACCCCGCCGCCCTCGGTCCGCACCGACCACGCGTTGGTCGCCGCGCAGATCTCGTTCGACTGACGGCGTCGCGCTCCAGGATCGCGGCCAGCTGGCTCTGCTACGCTGCGGGCGTGTCGTCGCGGTCGTTGTGGTTCGCCGCACTGTTCCTGCTCGCCTGTCGCTCGCAGGGTGTCGCGCTCGTGTCGGTGGCCCCTGCGCCCCCGCAGCCGTCGATGCCTGCGCCGGTGCCCGCCGCACTGCCGCCCCCGGTCGCGACCACGGCGGCCGACGAGTGCAACGCCGAGGTTGCCCAGCTCGAGCGCCACGACGGTGATCTCACCGTGCACGCACCACCGGATCCGCCGGCAGCACGCGAGTTCCGCGGCCGCCTGCGCACGCACGTCCAGGGTGGGCTCGCCAACGGCATGGCGCGCACGTGGGTCGGACCCAACGTGCCGCAGTTCGTCCCACTGGCGACCGACGGTGCAGAGCTGTTCTTGCTCGAGCGCGACGGTGACGACTACGTCGCGCTCTACCGCGAGCCCTACGACCGCGGCCGCTGCGGCGGCAGCGATGCCCGCAACTGCACCTTCGTGGTCCGCGGCTTCTCCCGCTGCGGCGAGGAGCGCTTCCGACTCGATCTCGATCGCTACCTCTCGCGGCCTGATCACCTCGAGGTGCAGGACCTGCGCGTCGCGGACGGCATCGTCTACTTCAACGAGGCCTGTCAGAGCTACTCCGCAGAGGCGCGGGGCCGTTGCTCCGCGCTGGTCGCGGTCGACGCGGCCAGCGGCGAGCTGCGCTGGCGCAGCGCGAACCTGGTCTCGAACAACCGCTTCCTCGTGCTCGGCGATTGGATCGTCAGCGGCTACGGTTTCACCGCCGAGCGCGACGTGCTCGTGCTCGTGCGGCGCAGCGACGGCGAGGTCGTGCAGCGCGTACGGCTCGCGAAGTCCCACGAGGATCTGTGGGTCGACGACGACGGCCAGCTCGTGGTCGTGCTGTACGGCGGTCAGCAGCGGGTGTTCGAGCTGCGCGGCTTCGACGGCGACGCTGCGCGGCTGGTACCTCGGTAGCGGCGGCGCGGCGTTCGGCTGGGCGCCCGCTATCGCTTCGAACGCGAGGCGCGGCCGTCGGGGCGGGCCTCGCTGGTCACGCGCACGCTGCCGGCCTTGCCGGCCTTCTCTTGCTGTCCGCGCTCGGCCACGAGCTGGGCAAGCTTCGATCGGGCCGAGGGCGAGGCACCGATCTCGCGCTCCAAGATGTCCATCAGGGTCGTCAGACGCATCGCAGATCGAGGTACCGCGATCAGGGAGATCGGATCCATCGTCGCGCTTCGCACAGATCCTGCGAGATCGGCATCGCAGCGCCGATCTGCGATCACCGCGGTCGATTGCCGACGGGATCCGATCTCCGATCAGATCTCGGATCCCTCGTCGGACGCTGCGAGATCTCTGCCGTGGGCAGATCTCTGCCGCATCCGGGCCGCATCCCGCCGCGACGACATCGGCCCGACCCGCGGGGGGCGAGGGCTGGAGCTCGATCGCTGCGCCGCGTCACCGACTGCCGATGAACGCCTGCGCCCACGCCTGCGCGGTCTCGGGGTGCGCGTCGACGAGGCGGCGCGCGGGGCCGCTCTCGACGGTCGCAGCGCCGGTGTCTCGTGCCGCGATCGCGGCCCCGTCGTCCTGCCAGGGGGCCGCGAGCGCCAGGGCCTGCGCCCACGCGTCGGTCGCGTCCGGGAATTGTCGCAGGAGCCGACCGACCGCGCGGGCGTGCTGCGATCGCACAGTCGCGATCGCAGCCGCGCGCCCGAGTGCAGGCGCCTCGATCCACGGCGGCGACCATCGCTCGACCGCACCCGGTGTGGGCAGCGTCCGCGCGAGCTCCTTCATCAGCGCGGGCACGGTATCGATCGCCTGTTCGCGCAGCGTGGTGAGCAGGCCCGGCATCCACGGCAACAACACGACATCGGGCAAGGTGCAGAAGGCTCGGCCCAGCAGCTCGACCGCCAGCGGTGCCGCCTTGGGCGCGAACGCCAGCGCCCGCAGGAACCCCGCGAGGTAGCGCGGGTACGCGTTGCGACCGAGTGGGTGCCCCAACACCGACGCGAACGCGTGCCGCAACCCGGCCTCGTCGCGTAGCTGCACCAACCACTGCGTCGCCCACAGCAGGCCGAGCTTCTCGGGGTCGGCCGCCTGCGCGCCGGCCTGCTCGATCGCGATCACGAGCTGGCTGCGCTGGCAGCCCATCGCGAGCGCGAGGCTCTCGAGCGTGAACACGAACGACAGCACCGCACCGAGCTGGGCCGGCGAGGTGCCGCGATCGCCGAATGCTGCCGGCAGGGAGCTGGCATAGGTCGCATAGCCGGTCGCGACGAAGCGGGACAACCACGCCGGCACGCCGTCGGGGTCGGCCCGGAAGTGATGCACGAGCCGGCGGGCACGCTCGAAGATGTCGCGCGCGTCGTCGGGCCCGTGTTCCCGCGCCAGAAGTTGCACCGCGCGCTCGCCGAGCGTCTCGGCAAGTCGCGATCGATCGAGCAGCAGCAGGCAGGTCTCGGCGGCCTCGAGCGCGGCGGTGGTGCGGGCGGTGTCGGCGAACGCGGATTCCGTCAGGCGTCGCTCGAGCACCTGCTCGACCGTGACACCGGCGAAGCCGAGCTCGATCACGGCGCGCTGCTCGGGGCCCGAGAGCCGCACGTCCCAGCTCTCCTGGCGCGGCTCGGCGCCGAGC
>WBZX01003005.1_pt1 | contig 11040 bp, 7 predicted proteins | sample 5204211 | NCBI WGS metagenome assembly WBZX01 (sample SAMN12344362, study PRJNA552823) | activated sludge metagenome | biome: Activated sludge suspended growth; feature: Nitrification reactor; material: Wastewater; isolation source: activated sludge from nitrification reactor of wastewater treatment...
AGACTGTGAAGCGCAGCGGAATCCAGCGAATTGCCGTCGAAGATGAGCTTCTGGAGCGACTCCGTGCGGCACTTCCTCCACCCATTCGGATCACGCTTTTGGCCGATCGCGGCTTCGCAAGTTCCGACGGAGATATGCAACCCGCGAGCAGGATGGCTCTCCACGCATGAAAGCCGATAGTGACGGCAAGATAGACACATTAAGGATGGTTTTCCGCCTCTTGCAACGACAGACGTACAGCGTCGCCGTGTCTGGGTCAACAGCTGGGTGATGCGCGACAACACCCTCAGCTTGCCGCCCGCTCTCTTGCCCGTTGGCAAACCGCATCGCAACAACGAGGTGACGCTATCGCTGTTCACCACATTATCGCTTCTCCCCGTTCCGTTCCGTTCCGGCCAGCCAGCACGAATGATGCCCCCAGAGCCCCCAAACGGGCCTGATCTATCGCGCTTGACGTCACCTCGTATTTTCCCGCACGCTGGTCCAAGGTTCGGTGGCGACGGCCTCGGAGGTTGAGATTGGTGGTCAGAGACTTGCTGGATAGCCTGCCTGACGATGCGCTCATACCCCTCTGCGAGAGATGTGACGTATTTTTGCGGGGCGATGATGCTCGCTCGGTCCTCGCGACGATATACTGGAATAGCATCGAGAGCGTCCTTGGCGCCCTGGATGAGGAGGATCTTCTCATCCTGATAAGTGACCAATGCATTGATGTTGGGAAAGGCCAATCCCGTCGCCGCAAGAATGCAGCTCCTCCTACTGCTGATGAGCTTCGTCAACTCCTGCTCGAGCATTTCGACCCTGCTAGGGCCGATAGGGCCAGGAAGCGGAGGCCGAAAGTCGGAGGAAGCCCCTTCGATAATCTGACTGAAGATTGGAGCCGTCCCAAGAAGCTTGCGCAGCTCTTTCCAACGATCGAAGAACCGGCTTCGGAGGGTCGGCGCGAGGCACGCTTTCTGGATTGGCTCGACGACCTCGGACGCCAGGGAATCGAAGTGACCCTGGCCAATAGTGACGGGCATCCCTTTCGCATGGGTAGCGCCTGCCCTTCCAGTCGAGATGAAATTCGACTGCGCCGCAAAGTGAGTGTGAGCGTTGGGCGGGACGAAAAGGTTCAGGCGCCGAAGCGAGCGCTCAATTCTTCGAAACCAGGGCCTTCGCCCGCACGCGACGAGTGGGAACTCGCCGTGATTCGCCTGCGATTCCTGACCGCCGTTCCCATGGCTGACCGCCGCCAGCAGGCGAACTGGCCCCACGGCTTTGTCGAAGCGGCTCTTCACGGGCTCTCCCTTCCTGATCCGAAGAGACGACTGCTCGCAACGGCCAGCCAGCAGTTTGTCGCCGGCAATCACGACGCGGACGCGTTGATCCCCGACGTTCTGGCGCTGCACTCTCGGAAGGAACGCGAACAGCTATTTGACCACTTCCGGCGCCTGAATGCCGGTGCCACCGACTATGTGGAACAGATTATCCAACTCGTGAACGAACGGTCGAGGCCCCCGAGGACATCGGTCGTCCGTACTGCTGCCTTGTCAATGCGTTCCACTGGGGGCGTCGCTGTCGTCGGCAAAGATCCCACCAATCGAAAGCATCCGCACCCGCCGATTCCAGCCGCGCCGACGGCGAAGCCCAGCCAGAATGATTCTGCCGATGGGACGAACGTTCGCAGCCTTGGCATCCTGGGCGATCTGTTTAAGACCAAAGGGTAAGCATGGACCCCGCGCTCAGAACCAAGATTGAATCGATCTTCAGGGAACTTGTCGTCGACAAGCGCCAGGCACTCCAGGCTGGTCTCGAACTGATGCCCCGGTTCGTGACCGAGTTTCTGCTCGCAAAGGCACGCCAAGACAACGCCACGCTCAGCTTGCACGAGGTGCGAGATCGGATCAGACAATTCTCCGTCGATGCTGACCGGAAGGAGGAGTTCAAATCGCGCCTAATGCGACAAGGACAGGCGGCGCTTATCTGCCTGCTCGACGTGGAAGCGCGGCTAGAGCGCAAGGCTCACCTTGGTCGAATCGCCCAGCTCGGCTCGATGGAGATCTCCGTTCCTGACAATCTCATCGAGAAGTGTCCCGAGCTACTTTATGGCGGCCTCTGGGGTAGCTGCTTGCTCGCCTACGACGAACGCGCCAAACCGCAGGTCTCCATTATCCAGTTCGAACCCTACCAGCTCACGCGCCCGGATATGGCCGCCTTCCGCAAGGCCCGTTCGCAGTTCACGTTTGAGGAATGGCTCAATCTGCTTATTACCAGCGCCGGCTATCGCCCGGAAGGGCTGTCGTCGCTGCGGCACAAGTTGCTCCTCCTCGCTCGCTTGATACCCCTTGTTCAGGGGAACACAAGCATCGTCGAATTCGGTCCACGCGGTACGGGAAAGAGCTACCTCCTTCGCAATCTGAGCCCACGAGTCCATCTCCTCGCCGGTGCCCGAGCAACGCCTGCCACGCTCCTGTACGACCTCAATCGCAACCAAGTAGGGATCGTCGGGCGCAAGAAGGTGGTGGTATTCGACGAAATCGGCGCCACGTCCTTTCCCGATCGATCGCTGGTTGCCGCGCTCAAGACCTATATGCAAGACGGCGTCATCGAGCGCAGCGGAAGGTCTCTCACCTCCGATTGCAGCTTCATGATGACGGGTAACATCGAAACCGAGGCCGACGGCGTGCCCCGGCGCGACTACCAGCACCTCTTCGAGGAGTTGCCGCACGAACTGTGCGATGTCGCGATCGCCGACCGCTTGCACGGCTTCATTCCTGGCTGGGAGTTGCCGAAGGTCAGCGATGAGGTTCTAGCTGATGGGGTCGGATTTCTCTCTGATTACTTCGGCGAGGTGCTGTGCCACCTCCGAGGTGACTTGACGTTTCAGGACTGGCTCAAGAAGTCGATCGTCCTTGAAGCAGTGACCACCCGTGACGCCACCGCCATCCACCGCATGGCGGCGGGCCTTCTCAAGCTGCTGTTCCCCGATCACGCGATTCCCAGAAACGAGGCGGATCAGGTGCTCCAGGTTGCCGTCGAGCTGAGGCAGCGCGTTCACAACCAGATGGCACGTATGGCGCCGGGCGAGTTCCAGCCCAAGGCGATAGCCTTCCCTGGGATGCGGCCACACCCAGCGCCCGATCTCTCCGCTGCCGTGGATCTTCAGCGGCAGGACGTCGAAGCGAACCAGCGCGCGCTAGTCGGCAAGATCACGATCCTCACCGTTGGGAGCAAGGGCGGCGGGGACGTGGGCTTTGTCGAATGCGCGCAGGTTCCTGGCAAGGACGTCGAGGTCATCGGTCTACGGGGACGGTCGCTCAGCCAGTCAGTGCGTGCCGCGTACAACGCCCTGCTCCATCTCGCGCCTGACCTGGGCGTCCCCATCGAAAGAATTCGGAACAAAAAACTGTCGCTGCACCTCGTGAACATCGCCCGACCCAAGGATGGCACCAGCGCTGGTGTTGCCTTCGCACTGGCGATGCTGTCGGCGGTGACCGGCCGCGCCATCAAGCCGGCGCTGGCGGTGACAGGAGAGCTGTCGCTCCTCGGAAATATTCACGAGGTCGGCGGTCTCCCCGAAAAGCTTAGCGCCGCGCAGCGCCACGGGCGAAAAACGGTGCTCATACCCGCGAGCAATGCCACCGAGGCGCTCAAGGCACCGAGGGTCAACGAGGCGCTAGACATCCGCCCCGTTCAAACGCTGGCCGAGGCGGTAGAGCTTGCTTTGGAGCCAGCCTAGTCAACCGCGACAGGGACTGCGCCGGTGACGTAGCCAGCCCACCAATTTCGGAAGCAACAGGGCAAGCCCGGTGGTTCTTACGACTTGTCCCGCAGCTTCTTCCGTATCCGTTTGTCGATCTCTGCTCTGAAGTACGCTTTCATGGCGATCTGCCGTGCGTCCTCGCCCACGTTTTCATCGCCCTCATCCTCGTTGCCCTCGTCATCTTCGCCGTCGTCTTCGCCGCCGTCGTCTTCGCCGTCCTCGTCTTCGCCGTTGTCTTCGTCGTCTTCGTCGTCTTCGTCGTCTTCGTCGTCTTCGTCGTCTTCGTCGTCTTCGTCGTCTTCGTCGTCTTCGTCGTCTTCGTCGTCTTCGTCGTCTTCCTCATCTTCGCCGTCCTCATCTTCGCCGTCCTCATCTTCGCCGTCCTCGTCTTCGCCGTCCTCGTCTTCGCCGTCCTCGCCTTGGCCGTCGTCTTGGCCGTCGTCTTGGCCGTCGTCTTGACCGTCGTCTTCGCTGTCCTCGTCCGCATCTTCGTCGCCTGCGATCTCGTCTTCTTCGCAGTCGTCCTCGTCTTCATCGTCTGCGCTGTGTTCTGCGTCCTCGTTATCGTCGTCTATGCCATCAGCGTATTCGAGCTGCGCACCGTCAGCCGCTTCCTCTCCGCCGTAGTCGTTGCCATCCTTCGCACCGACTCGGCTGTCGCTCTCCGCATCCAGAGCAATGCCTTCCTTTTCGCTGAAAACGCGGTGGTGCATGTCATGCCGATGTGGGTCGTAAGCTGGCTCGCTCCATGCCGGGTGAGGAACTTCTGCCCCAATCGGTTGGTTGGCGAAGCTGAGCTTCTTCACGAGGATCTTGCTGATCAGCAGCAGCAGACTATCGTGACGCTCCCGCCACACATTCATCCGCACTGCATCGCGTCCACTGTCATCGACAAATTGGCGCCAGACCTTCTCAACCGCTGTTTCCGCCAGCGCTGCTGGATTCTCCCTCGTTCCCCATGACGTCCATTGCGCTTGAATGGTCTCCGTCAGGCGCACACCCAGGTACTGTAGGAGCTTGCGCTGGCTCGTCAGCCACTCCCGCACGGACTGCCGCAGCACCGGGGATTGAGCACGAATGATTGTCGCCTGGACATCCATCAGCACGCAGTCGACGATTTCCGCGCGATCCTCCTCCGTTGTGGGCCATGGCCGACCGCGCAGTTCCTGGGGGCTACAAGCTTCGATGACATCGCTAAGACGATACGCATCTTCCTGATGCTCTGGAGGTGGATGAAAATGACCGGCGAGCAGCTCGGGTGGCAGCGGCTTGGAAGCCCGGCTCCGCGCGAGGTCGTTCGTTTGAGATGAGGCGGGCTGCCGGGCTGGCATCCGCTGCTCGCGAGGCATCGCCGCGAGCGGCTGGGCGCGATGGCCACTGTTGGGAACAGTCGAAACCGCAATCTGCCGTGGCGTGGACTTTTCCGTGCGTTTGGGCGTGTGGGGCGTCTCGGGCGCGGGGGATCTCAGCGCCACAGGTACCGCATACGAGCCGGGACCGTGCTCAGGCTCCAGCCTCGCGGAGACCGTGTGCCCCGCCGGCAAGCCCGCTTGCATCGTGCTCGCCTGCAGCACGATTCGCACGCCGCAGCAGGGACACGCGAGCCCCTCCGTCAGCAGCGTGACCAGCGATACAGGCTGCGGGCTCGCCATCTGCCCCAAAGGCACGCCTCGCTTGCGCATCCGCGACGCGCGCGTGCGGCAGTTTGCACCGCAATAGGCGCGGTCCACGCGCCCCCCTCGCAGCTCATCGCCACAGAGACGACAGTAACGCGGTCCTGGCATCGGCAAGTCCCCCCGGACAGGTTGCAACAGCCGTAGTGTACCATGACCAAGCCGTCGCGAGCCGTAGTGATCCGCATCAGGTACCCCCGACGAGCGCTCGCCTAAGATTGCTCAATTTCAGACGATGATGAATGCAGACCGAGGGGCTACATTGCGGGCGGAGAGAGGTCGAGCTACAGCGCGCCCCGCGTTCTGCCAATTGAGCCAATCGCGATCGAGCAGGCTTCGCCTCGTCGGGCTGATGGAGGGCGGAGCGGGCCGCCTGGGCATTGGGAACGTAACGCGAGCGGAGAGCGATCTCCGTCTGGGACACCGCGACCACCGAGAGCCGCACCCACCTGCGCTTCCAAAAAAGTCAGCACGGGCTAAGACCACGAAGCCTTCCCTGCGCGCCGCGTCAAACAACTCATCGTCCAAATAGCTACGGTCAAGGAGCCTGGGGCTTGATGACTGTCGCCGAAAACGAGCGAAATCAGCCCCCATCGGTCCCGCCGCGGGACGGCTCCGGCGATGATGCCAGCTCGGTTCTTAGCGCCGCCCGGATTCGCGTACGTGCCGATCTCATTACTACGCTGGCAGCCAGCGCGATTCCGGCCAGCGTCGCGAATAGCGTGGTGGTTGACCAGACTGCCCACCGCGCCGCAACTTCTCCGGCGAGCAGTTGTCCTGCGGCAAACGATGCCATCAGCAGGCCCATCGCCGCTGCCGTGCCGGTCGGTGGAGCCAGCCGCGTGACCAGCGCCATCATCAAGGGATAGACCAGCAGCTCACTAACCGTCAGCGCGACGAAGCAGGCCACCAGCCACCACGGACTGACGGGAGCTTGCCGCTGACCGTGCAGCAGCGCGGCACCGACCATGATCAGGTGAGCCACGACGCCGAAGCCAAGACCGACCTGAATGCGACTGAGTACCGTCGGCGGGTGGCGGCGCTTGGCCAGCGAGGACATCGTTCGCGTCAGCAGCGGTTGCAGCATCAGCACCAGCAAACCCGGCAGGGCGAGAAGACTCGACGGTGGCAGCGAATGTCCGAGCAGCGACCGCTGCGTGCAGTCGCGAGCCCAGAACAGCAGGGACTGCCCCGACTGTTCATAGGAAGCAGTGAACAGCAGCCCTGCGCCGAGAATCCCTGCCATCCCGCCCAGCGGCCAGGCGGGCCGGGCCAGAGGCTTGGCTGACTTGGCGGCGGTGCCCTGGCTGTGTACCGTCGCCGTCAGCCACCGATAGCTCAAGATCCCAGCCACAAGCGCGAGCAGCATCGACAGCGCTGCGACAGAAAATGCAATCGCCCAGCCATAGCCGGCGCGCAGCGAGCCGCCCGCGACGGGACCGCAGGCCGCGCCGATATTGAAGACGACGTAGAACACCGAAAACGCATCGTCTCGTCGAGAGCTGCCGGGATCGTAGAGCTTGCCGACCGCTGCGCTGATGTTGGGCTTGAACAGCGCATGGCCCAGCACCAGCAGCCCCGCCGCGGGATAGAGCGCCGTTGCCCGATCCACGGACAGCACGCCATAGCCCACCGCGAGCAGCGCCGCCCCAAGCAAGATGGCGCGATAGGTCCCAAGCCAGCGATCTGCCACCACTCCGCCCAGCACCGATGACAGATAGACTGCCGCGTTGAACGCGCCGCCCAGCCGCGTTGCAATGCCTGGCGACAGACCGATACGTTCGTTCAGGTAGAGCAGCAGGAGCGAGCCGAGCAACGAGCCGGCAAAGCGCTCGCATAGCTCGACGACGCAGAGCAGGTATAGCCCAATAGGATGACGCGCACCGATCACTGAGGACATAGCTGTCCCTCCATGCGTGAAGACGCACGGGCGAATCCTAGAAATGTGCGCGCGCTCCCTCGGGCAGACCGTGCCCAAGGACATGCCTAGTTGCCCGTAGACGAAAGTGGCATAGTGCCACCCCTTGATGGACGGTGATGCTAGGCAGCCCCGCCATTGTGGTCAACATAAAATATGCATACTTCCGCAAAAAACATGAGCATCACGGCAAGGCAGTGCAAAGCAGCGCGGGCACTCCTCGGTTGGTCGCAGACCAAGCTGGCCGAGTCTGCCAACGTCAACTTCCGCACCGTTCACGACTTCGAAAAGGGCGTTCGCAAGCCGATCTCCTCGACGATGGCGGTACTTCGCAGCGCGCTGGAAGCGGGGGGCGTGATTTTCATTCCGGTCAACGGTGGCGGGGTGGGTGTTCGCCTGCGCGACCCTGACCCCGACGCGACCGCAGAGCCCAAGCCAGCATGACGGCGCTTGCAAGCTCGATCCGCATTCATCCACCGCGACGGAGACACCCGTGACTCAGACCTCGCTTGGGCTGCCGATCTCGCTGTCCGATCTGGAATCGCACCTGTGGGAAGCGGCGAACATCCTGCGTGGCAGTCCGGTGGACCGCACCGACTGGAAGTCGTTCATCCTGCCGCTTCTGTTTTTCAAGCGCATCTGCGATGTCTGGGACGAAGAGCACGCGGCGATGCTGGCCGAGTATGGCAAGGACTTCGCCGACGAACATCGCTTTGCGGTCCCCACAGACTGTCACTGGAACGTGGTGCGAGCGACAACTCGCCACGTCGGTGCCGAGCTAGCCCACGCGATGCGCGGCATCGAGGCTGCCAACATCAAGCACCTGCACGGCGTCTTTGGCGATGCGCAGTGGACCAACAAAGATCGCCTGCCCGACGAGCTACTAAAGGACTTGGTCGAACACTTTTCGGCCCTGCCTTTGGGCAACTCGCGCGTCGCATCCGATGTCATCGGCGATGCCTACGAATACCTGATCAAGCAGTTCGCCGACTCGACCAACAAAAAGGCGGGCGAGTTCTATACCCCGCGCAGCGTCGTGCGGCTGATGGTCGATATCTTGGACCCGCAAGAGGGCGAGACCATCTATGACCCGGCCTGCGGAACGGGCGGCATGCTGCTGGCCGCCGTCGCGCATGTTCGTGATCGAGGCGGCGACCCGCGCACGTTCTTTGGCAAGCTGCACGGGCAAGAAAAGAACCTGACCACCGCTGCCGTCGCTCGCATGAACCTGTTTCTGCATGGTATCGAGGACTTTGTCATCGAGCGCGGTGACACCCTGCGCAATCCACTATTCACCGATAAAAGCGGCGCGCTGAAGACCTTTGATGTCGTGCTGGCCAATCCACCGTTTTCGCTAGAGCAGTGGGGCCGCGAGCTGTGGGAGTCTGATCCCTGGGGCCGCGCTTTTGCCGGACTGCCCACCGACAGCAACGGCGACATGGCGTGGGTGCAGCACATGGTCAAGTCGATGGCGTCGCGCACGGGCCGCATGGGGGTCGTTCTGCCGCAGGGCGCGCTGTTCCGTGGCGGGGTCGAGGCGCAGATTCGCAAGCACCTGCTAGATCAGGATCTGATCGAAGCGGTGATCGGGCTGGCGCCCAACCTGTTTTATGGCACCGGCCTGGCCGCCTGCGTGCTGTTGCTGCGGCAAAAGAAAGCCAAGGTGCGCCAAGGCAAGGTGCTGGTGGTGGACGCTTCCTCGGTTTTCCGTCGTGGTCGTGCGCAGAACTTTCTGGACCCGCAGCACGGCCAGCAAATCTTGGGCTGGGTGCAGCGCTTCGCCGATGTCGAAGATCGCGCCCGCGTCGTCAGCGTGAAAGAGATCGAAAAAGAGGGCTTTACGCTCAACATCTCGCGCTACGTGCTGCCGCCGATTGGCGCTGACATTCCGCCGCTTCCCGATGCTGTGGCCGCGTTCAAGGAATCGCTACAGAAGTGCCGCGAAGCCGAAGACAACCTGCGGCGCGTGATGCAGGAAGGCGGCTGGCTGTCATGAGCGAGCACCTGACCCAGCAAGAGCTGGAATCCTATCTGTGGGGCGCGGCGATCATCCTGCGCGGCCTGGTCGATGCAGGCGACTACAAGCAGTTTGTCTTTCCGCTGCTGTTCTACAAGCGGCTGTCCGATGTCTGGGATGAAGACTACGCAGCGGCGCTGTCCGAATCGAAGCGCGACCCCGCGTATGCGCTCGCCACCGCGAACGACCGCTTTGTGATTCCGGAAGGTGCGCACTGGAAGGATGTGCGGGCCGCAGCGAAGGACGTGGGGCGATCCCTTCAGACTGCGCTGCGCGCGATCGAAGCGGCGAACGCCGGTCGGCTGGATGGCATCTTTGGCGATGCGCAGTGGACCAACAAAGAGCGCCTTCCCGATGTCACGCTGAAGAACCTGATCGAGCACTTCTCGAAACACGAGCTAACGCTGGCCAGCGTCCCCGAAGACGAGCTAGGCAACGGCTATGAGTTCCTGATCAAGAAGTTTGCCGACGACAGCGGCCACACCGCGCAGGAGTTTTATACCAACCGCACCGTGGTTCACTTGATGGTGCAGCTTCTCGATCCCAAGCCGGGCGAGAGCATCTACGACCCGACCTGCGGCACCGGCGGCATGCTGATCTCGGCCCTGGCGGAAGTGAAGCGCAAGGGGGGCGAACACCGCACGCTGAAGCTGTTTGGGCAAGAGCGCAACCACATGACCGCGTCGATTGCGCGCATGAACTTGGTGCTGCACGGCGTCGAGGATTCCGAGATCGCACGCGGCGATACGCTGGCCGATCCGGCGTTTGCAAAAAACGATCAGCTACGCACGTTCGATGTCGTGCTGGCCAATCCGCCGTACTCGATCAAGCAGTGGAACCGCGAAGGATGGATGACCGATCCGTGGGGCCGGAACTTCCTGGGAACGCCGCCGCAGGGACGCGCGGATTACGCCTTTTTCCAGCACATCCTAAAAAGCATGGATCGAAAGACCGGACGCTGCGCAATTCTGTTTCCGCACGGCGTTCTGTTTCGCAAAGAGGAGTCCGATCTGCGCCGCAAGCTCGTCGAGTCGGACCAGATCGACTGCGTGCTGGGGCTGGGTCCGAACCTGTTTTACAACTCGCCGATGGAAGCGTGCGTGGTCTTCTGTCGATCGAAAAAAGCGCCGAAGCGGCGCGGTCAGGTGTTGCTAATCGACGCCGTGAACGAAGTCGCGCGCGAGCGGGCCGTCAGCTTCCTGAAGCCCGAACATCAAGCGCGCATCGAAGCCGCGTACGCAGCCTTCAAAGACGAAGAGGGCTTCGCCAAGGTCGCCACGACCGCCGAGATCGCCGCGCAGAACTTCAGCCTGTCGATCCCGCTGTACGTGAAGCGACAGGCTGCAAACGCAACGACGAACGGCGCAGTAGCCCCAACCCTGCGCGAAGCCTGGGACGCGTGGGAATCATCGGGCCGCACGTTCTGGACGCAGATGGATGCGGTCGTCGACATGCTCGATGGGCTGGTGGGCGAAGCGGGGGAGGTAGCCGATGGGTGAGCTGAAGCCAGGGTGGAAGCGGGTGAAGTTTGGCGAGATCGTAGAGTGCGTCAACGACCGCGTCGATGATCCTGCGAAGGCCGGAGTCGAACGCTACGTTGGCCTGGAACACCTGGACCCCGAGAATCTGACCATTCGGCGCTGGGGCACACCGGATGAAGTCGAGTCCACCAAGCTGCGGTTCAAAC
>WBZX01003006.1_pt1 | contig 11037 bp, 12 predicted proteins | sample 5204211 | NCBI WGS metagenome assembly WBZX01 (sample SAMN12344362, study PRJNA552823) | activated sludge metagenome | biome: Activated sludge suspended growth; feature: Nitrification reactor; material: Wastewater; isolation source: activated sludge from nitrification reactor of wastewater...
GAACACCAAGCCTCCGCAACAGAGCCATCATCGGACACCAGCCGCTGAATGACGACTGGATGAGATTCACCGCGACAAACGCCGCGAAGTAATTGTACGCCGGATGGACCGTTGCCCCCAGCACCACCGAGGCCAACACGAACACCCCCGCGATCAACCGTAACCAATCATTGAGTTTCATCTGCGCACCTCCTTCCTCACCCCGTAGGAGTACCCACAGGGCAAAAGGATTCGTTGAGATCAGGGATTGTCAGACGGATCAAGGACTTATCACCTTCTGCGATGCGCGTCAAAACCGGTATTGCCCGCCGATGGAGACGATGGTGTCCTGAAAATCCCTGAGGACATTCGTCGACGTCCGTTTCCCGTATTGAAACGACAGCATGGCCGTCGCCGCCGTGGACAGGTGATACCGAAATTCGGCAATGCCCTGGTGCGTGGCATCGAAGCGATCGACATGGGTGTCGCCGGCGATGCCGCTGGTGAAGGTTTTTCGGCGATGCACGTAGGTCAACCCGAGATCCCATGCTCGATTGAAGCGAAACTCCGCCCCAGCCGACACCATATGCAAATAATAGGACACATCATCCGCAAACTGCGTTTGCTCATGACCGTCGGCCAGCCCGCGCTCATAGAGATACGTCAGCATCAAGGTCAGCCAATCCGTCGCTTGATAATCCAGGCGCGGGCCGATCGTCCAAAACTTCGTATTGCGCTCCTCGAACGAGTCGTTATAGCGCCGGAGGCCGAAACGCGTGACTACCGTCCCCGTCACCGTCTCGGTCACACGTCGCTCGACTTCCGCCCGCCAATGGTGCGAACTGACGCGTTCTTCCCGAATCGACCGCGTTCCGGTACGGCGCTCGAAATTCGGGCCGAGAAAGAGGTTGGGCACATAGCGATAGCGCACCAGGACCGAGGTGGCGCGATTGAGTGAAAAGCGGTCCTGAATGCGGTAGTCGGCATGGTTGAAAATGGGATTGTTGGTAAAGATCGCTCCCTGCGCCTTCACCGACAGTTCATTCTTCCCCTGCGCCGTCGGCGTCGAGTGCATCACCTCCAATGCCGGTTCCCAAATCACATCCTCCGGCTTCTCCGCCGACACCACGGTCGGCTGAGAGGGATCTTCCGTCAAACGAAGTCGCCGGGCGGAGGAAAACTGAAACGCGTCGGTCGTATAGCTGGTCTTCTGTTCCGCGATAGCCGACCATTCGGCCTGCGCCGGGCCATCCCACACTCCAAGCAGAGCCCCACCCCCCAATGAGCACAGGACACGCAAAACGAGGTGTAGCCGCGAGTGACGCCCTATTCTCATCGAATGATCTGAAACCCGGCCAGCTTCGCCACATTGACCACGATGAGAATCATCGCGATCGTGACCGTCACGGTGGCGGTGATCCTCCCCATTGTGGTCGGCGAGAGCCATGCTCCCACCCGCACCCCCACAAGCATGCCCGAAAGGCTGCCCACCAGCACTAAACCCGTCAACTGCCAATCGATCCGGCCGAATTGCAGATGACCGATCACACCGCTCAGGGAAATGAGTGAAATGATGGTGAGTGAGGTCCCGATGGCGACCCTGGACGGAAATCCCAGCACCACGCTCAGTGCGGGCACAACTAGAAACCCCCCGCCGACGCCGAACACCCCGTTCAACGTCCCCACCACCAACCCGATGGCTCCGACTTTGAGCCAGCAGGTCCGGGGGAAATGCGTTGCACACCCGTCTTGCGGTTCAGCCTGGCTCATGAGAACGCGCTGACGGGAAACGAGGGTGCGAGTGAGGAGCAGCAGGAGCCCGAAGCAGATCAGCAATACCTCATCAGGCACGAGGTGGTGACCAAAAGCGCCGGCCCAGGCTCCGGCCATACCGGTCCAGCTGAACGCGGCTGCCGCTTTAGGTTTGACCAATCCGTGGCGCCCGTATTCCCAGGCGCCCAGCAGCGAGGAGGTCGCCACGATCATCAACGACATCGCCGCCGCCTGCCGCAAGGGGATGCCTGCGATATAGACCATCATGGGCACGCCCAGGATGGCGCCGCCCGTCCCGGTCGCACCCAATTGCAAGCCCATCGGCACACCGGCGAGTACGGAACGGATAACCTGGTCGATCATGCAGGGCCTAGATGATGAAATTCTAGTAGGCCGGCGTAGCCATAACACTCATAACCGCACTAGTACGCCTGCACCTACACCATACTGAGGAGCCCCGTTGGAGAGCCCGACGAGCAGGAATGTGTTGACGTGTACCGATTCGTCTACCATGTAGTTCGCAACGGCCAACACATCTCGAGCATTGCTCACGGAATTCACCAAGGCCCGATACTCTTCGTAAAATACGCTCACATGCAGGGCGTCCGTGACATCATGCCCGACTCCTACGTCATACCACCACTGATTATTAAAATTGGTACCCGACGCATCTCCACTGAGGTTGTACCCGGCATCCAGGTAGGCTAACCAGCGGTCGGCAATCGTCTTCGTGAACTCGAGGCCGGCCCCATCGTCGACTTCACCGGTGCCAAGGCCGCGATCGGCATCGGCGATCGGCACCTTAATGCGACCCGTCACCGCAACGAGTGGCGCCACGTCGCCCTCTTCGACGAGATAATAGCGTCCTCGCATAATCACGTCACCCACCCTGCTGTCCGTCGTCGTGGATGACAGCGGACTGGCTCCGGATTCTTCCCTCTTCCCGTTCCTCCGCTCACCGTGGAGGCTGCTCCGCCTCCTGTGCCGCTCGTTCGTGTCGGCACGCCGCCCACGAGTCTGACGGAGCCGGTGCCAGAGACGCTGACGAACGGGATCGTGACGCTCAGATCTCCGTCTCGAAACACTCTTCGGACCGTCAACGGAGCGTAGAGGATCTTGGTATTGGTCGCCTCAAGGTAGGAGCCGCTGGCATAGTTCACGGTCGCCGTGACACGCCATGGAACAGGAGGCTTGGGCGGCCCTTGATTCTCTTCAGTTGCCGCCCATCCGCTCGCTCCCAGCCCAAGACCGAGGAGGATCGCGCCTATGCCGATACCCCACACACGAGATCCCCTTGCCGCCCTGCCCGATCGGTGGCGGCCGGCCGGCTTTCGCACCTAGCGGCCACCTCGTTCCGTTCGCTCGGCCTTTTCATGTTGAGGTCGCTCCGGACGCTCCGTGCGAGTCTGCTCACGCGCTCGCTCATGTGTCCGCTCTTGTTCCTTAAGCTGATCTTTCTCCTTGAGCTGGTCTTTGGTTTGCAATTTATCCTTGTCCTGAAGCTGCTGTTGTGTCTTCACCTGATCACGATCACGATCCTGCGCGGACGAAATGGCCACGATGCCCCCCGGCGCCATCACGGCTGCCATCGCGATCACTGCGCACATGATTCTGGGTTTCATAAGGCACCTCCCTCATGCAGCACCCCAGCGACATTGCTTGGGGTGACGGCGGGCACAGATCCGACTCAATCGCGTGATCGGCCGGACGAGAATCGGTACAAGTCATGACAGGTCGTACAGCGGGCGGTCATGCTCGCCAGCCGCTGCAACACCTGCTGCGGGGTTTCGTTCTGCACGATCGCATCGGCTAAGGCATCCATGTCCTTGTGAATCGACATCCCCATCTGTTTAAACGGCAGCGGTAATTTCGCCATGATCGCCGGGTTAGTATCGGCGGCCATGCTCATGCCCACAGCCCGAGCCGCTTGCGCCATGGCTGTACGATCCGGCTGCGAGTCTCCGGCCGCCCTGATCAAAGCATCCACAGACTTGAGGAGCTGGCGCATCTCCCCGAGGATCTGATCACGTTCGGAAGCCGCCAGGAGAATCTCGGTCCGGCCATCAGCCCCCTGCGTCGTCCATCCTTTGACGAAAAACCACCCTCCTGCCGCAGCCGACAGCACCCAGAGACCGACCGCGGCGACGCACAACCTACTTTTCATGCGATGCTCCTTCTCAGCCTCGGTATATACCTAGAGTTGGTCGCCACTCCGACGCCAAATTTATAGACCAAGCTTCCGTCGAAATACCCGGCCACAACAGGACCGCAACTTGTCCGGCTTTCACTTTTCAGTCGCCAGACCGAATACACACGGCACTGCGACGGGAAAATATACGAACAGGGGATGCAGTGGATACAGGCCATTCTCCCGCTTAATTCGGAGCTTCCAACTTGGCAATCCCCATCGCCTTCAAGATGACCTTTTCGTAATAGGGCTCACTGACACCCTTTTTCATTTTTCGCAGAAAGTATTTTTCCAGCGCGATTTTCGCCAGATGCACCCATTTGCCCTTCTTCGCCCAGGTCACATTGCGCGGGGCCATTTGCGGCAAGGCCACAAACGCCACTCCGGTGTCACCCATGTCGGCCAGGCAGATCGCATTCCACGTCGCCGTTTCACGTTTGGCATCGTTGTCGATGTCGGCTTTGATGTTATGCACCGCCGCGGACACCATCGACTCGATCATGTACCCGGTCTTCGGCGCGCCGGTCGGAATCGGCGTCTGCTCCACGGGAGGGATGGCCACACACACACCGACAGAATAGATATTTTTATACTTGGGATTCGCCTGATACGGATCGATATTCACAAACCCTTTCGGATTGCACAACCCCGGCGTTCCGGCGACCGCATCGACCCCGGCAAACGGTGGAATGATCATCGAATACCGGAACGGAATCTCCTGCCCTCCCTCCAGCACCATCTTGCCCGGCTGCACTTCTTTGATGGACGTATTACAAATCGGCTTCATCGCGTGCTCGGCAAACTCATCTTCCATCAAGCGGCGGGACGCACCCACCCCTGCCAGGCCCATGTGGCCGATATAGGGTTCCGGCGTCACGAAATAGATCGGAACTTTTTTCCGGAGTTTCTTTTTGCGAAGATCGGCATCCAGAATAAACGCCATTTCATACGCCGGGCCGAAGCAGGAAGCCCCTTGCGCCGCCCCCACGACGATGGGGCCTGGGTCTTTGAGAAACGCCTGATACGTGCCCCAGGCCTGTTCGGCATGGTCTACATTACAGACCGACTGGGTATAGCCGCTGGGCCCTAGCCCGGGAACGGCGCCGAAATTGAGCTTCGGCCCCGTCGCAATAATGAGGTAGTCGTACGGGACTTCGCCTTTCGACGTGATGACCCGGTTCTGCTCGGGCTCGATCCGGTCCGCCGTCGCGTGGATGTACTCCACGCCTTTTTTCTCCAGCACCGGCCCCAGTGCGAAACTAATATCCTTCCGGGTGCGCCATCCCACCGCAACCCATGGATTCGACGGCACGAAGTGAAAGGAATCCACATTGGAAATCACCGTCACCTTGTGTTTCTTGGCCAACAGTTCTCGTGCTTCGTAGGCCGCCGGTAAGCCGCCAATGGATGCTCCGATAATGACTACTCGCGCCATGATGGACCTCCCTCAAAGTGGACCGTCGCATTGATGTGTTCAAGGGCTCGATAGGGACAAAGCCGGCATGTGCGCGGCCTTCACCATTGCCCTACCTCTGCACAGGCTGTGCCTGTGATCAATGATTAAGAGGCACGAAGCAGTACATAGGATTCATCCACCCGCAGATGTCGTCACCGGACTGGAGTGATGCAATCTTCGAGCACAAGTCTGCCTACTGTTCCACGACGACACACTTTTGACACATCGCCGGCCGGACTAGAGGATTTGTCGGGTTGACATCGGGGGGCAGGGGTCGGTAGTCCTATAGGATGATTTTACATGAACCCCAGCTTACGTGGCTTCGGCGAATCCTCGCCGGCAAAGGCCTCATGATTGCCCTGGTTGTCGGATTCCTTGCGGTTGAGTCCATCGTGGCCGCCTGTTTCCTCAGCCTGCTGCACTTTAAAACCTCCAACAACTGGGCGACCAGGAGTGAGCAGGTCTTAATTGAGCTCGAACGGATGAGGAGCATCGTCACGGGTGCAGAAACCCAACAACGCGGATACTTGATTACCGGCTCAGATGAATATCTGGCACCGTATCGCGAGGCGCTCGACATGCTCCAGGAACAGATCCGTCGGATCGGGAGCCTGACGAGAGACAATAGCCTGCAGCAGGATCGACTGGCCTATCTTGCCACACAGGTCGACCAGCGATCGGACGAAATGGAACAGGCCATTGCCACGCGGCGGACCAAGGGGCTGCCGGTTGCCAAATCCGTCGTGACCCAGAATCGACAGAATCGGACGATGGATACGATCCATGACATCACCGGCCAGATGCGTGACGAGGAGACCCGCGTGTTAGCCCGCAATCGCACAGACTCCGACGCCTGGGCCTTGACCACCGGCTCGTTGGCCCTTGTCTTTTTCCTCCTGAATGCGGTTGTGTTCGCCTTATGTGGCGTGGTGATGAAACTGGCCCTCTCGAGCCACGCGCAAACCGAACGCCTGGTCAATACACTGCGATCTTCCACGACTCCCGCGACACGATAATTCGCGCCTCCGCACGAACACGATCCCGGCACAGAATGTCCGGATGTCCCGCAGGAGCGGCATACATGGGGCGCGCGCCCGAATGAGCGACGACGCCACCCTCGATAGTTCGGAGCAATCCGGGCTAGGTCCTGGCCAGCACCACCGCCGCCAAGAGCACCAGCAACGCCACTAAGAGCGATATCCGCGGCACGAGCACGGAATAGCGCACCAGCAAACGATCCCGCGCACTCCGTGCAGCGTCAGCGGTTCCGAGAATGCGCCGCACCTGTGGTCCCACCACCAGATCGTGCAGCAGCGTAAGCGTGAACAGCAAGGTCACCAGTCCGATCTTCGTCATGAAGATAGATGGCCACTGCGACGGATCGGTTAAGGGAATCGCGCGCCCCGCAGCCAACACCGACCCGGTGACCACTAGAATCCCCATAGCGCCCCACACTAGCGCCCTGAATCGATAGGCAGCCGTGCGGAACAGTGCGGCGTGCCGCGCAAAACCTCCATCACGCTTGAGCACAGGCACCAGGACAACAGACAGGAACACCATCCCGCCGACCCATACCACAGCGGCCAGCAGGTGAATCCACACCAATGCAAACACGAGCGTGTCCTTTCGGCTGAATGGAAGGGGCTACGATGCCAGAGCGCGATGCCAGGCGCAACACGTAGTGACATTACGACTGGGTGGGACGAACGAGATTCGGACACCATTCGACCTCCCCGAATACGAGCAACATCTGCGTTTCCGGGTGAACGAGGGACAGCGTGGGAGGATTCTCCTTCGTCATGCACTGGGGACAGACAAACTGACAGGGGCTCATGCAGGACGGCACGGTACACCCCAATAAGACCTGCAACCTCGCCGCCTGCCCCCGACAATAGGCGCGTCGATCCGGATGGGACAAACTCTGCCGATAACAGTCCAACCGATTCCAGAGGGCAACGAGACTGGACATGCGCTGCCCCCCAACGGTCGCCCAGACTCCTGGAATTCTGACGAGTTCGCCGATCACTCGAAGCAGGAGATCGAGTGAGTCAGGTAACCCGGTGAACGTGAGCACATCGTGAGGTCCGCCATCAGCCTCTTCAATGCGATGCGTGCACGCCTCGCCGGTAGTGGCCTCACGGACCTTGCTGGGCAAAGCCGTCTCCCTCGGCACATACAGCGCAATGTTCACCACCGCCCGACCTCTGCGTTTCCTGCACAAGACCGCGGCCACACCAATCAGGCCCCATGGCTCAAGCCGGCGTGGCCGCGTAGGACTACTTGTATCACACAGGAACTCTGCCGCACATCCCGAGCTGGTATCCAGCCGCCTGAGGCACGCTAGAATGAAATCCCGACATACGGACCGACCTGAAAGTAATCGTTGTTGGTGTTGGTCAGGCGCGCCGTCAGGTGGTACCGGGCGTCAACCCCGACCTTAAAGGCCTTCCAGACTGCGTATTCAAAACCTCCACCGAACTGCACACCGAGGTCGAGATACTGCGTTCGATTCGACGGTGGGCTGATGACATGAATATCCAGACCGATCGGAATGATCCATGGCCTGAACGCGCTGCCTTCCATGAACTTGATCTTCGGCGCCACGTCGATCGTCACCATCGTGAGCTGTACTTTTTGTGGATCGGTGGCCAGCGTGTCGGTCAAGGTTCTGGTGGCAATGCTGCCGGCCGCATTATTCACGCGGTTTGAATTGATGCTGTTGAATTGGAGCCCGATTTCACCGACCACCCAGGTCTTGTCCATTCCACCCCAGACGTCCTTCGACATAACCAGGTCCAGGCCAGCCCCGGCGTACCATCCGGCATTCCCTCCGTTGGCGCCCGTCAGCCCGGCCGTATCCGTAAAAATCTGTCCGCTCCGGTCCTGGTTCAAGTTCATGAACCCGCCTTTGAAAAACACCATGTTGCCGGTGCCTTCCTCAGCCGATGCCGGCTGCGCACCAGCAACACCGCACACCGCGGCGATCGCAATGGCCGCACCCCACATTCCAATACTCCGCCCGATTCTCCGACCCCTCATCATAATCTCCTCCTTGCTGTGTCACCGGAACGCCTGACTGGCGCCCGGGTTGGCCTCCCACACTGTCCTCACCGGTCTGAGGCAGGAGCAGCGAAACCATGCGCTGCACAACTCTGAACATCGTGAATATTCCTCACTCATCCCTGCTTCGATGATCCCGCATCGACGACGTGCGCACCGGCCTCACGGCATCCAGTCTCGCGCCCCTTCGATTTGCCCACACTCATACGAAACATCACACTTGCAGCATACGGCGACTGATTCGACGTCGTTGCTCGGCGGTGAACCGCATCTCGGCTAAGGTGAACAGCAGCCGCTCCTCGCAGACGATCAGTTCACGATAGCGATGAATCAACGCATGGAGTGCTCCGGTCAGTGTCAGCAATTCACCGCATGCTGTTGACGCCGCTCTGTCCTGCCCGTCCTCTCTTGCAAGACGCCTCAACACCGCGATCGCATCAGCTTTCAGCGCTCGGTGTTCGTCCAGGAAGCTCTGGAACTGCTGTTGCTCCTCCTGTTTCCGTCTGAAAATTCTCCGGAGACTGCCGACCAGCATGGCTTCACGTGTGAAATGCACATCCACGGGACCGGTAAAAAATTCGAGCAACTCGTGTAGCGTCTCCCGGTTCGTCTGCGTCGCAGAATCGTTCCCTACGGAGCAGGAACTCATCGCCGTTTCAACCATCATCAGTCGGTCCAGAATCATTCGGTGCTCCCGCTTGAGCAATGCCACCGGATCGACGACGATCCTGCTTCGCGTGTTATCTGGAGACACCATCGTTCCAGGATTCCATGACGGACGCTCCCCCGTGCGAGCCACGCGACCACGTAATGCCGCGCGCACTCTACCGAACAGAACGGTGCGTCACACTGGGATCGGCCGGTCCGGCCTATGATGGATCTCAGGGTTTTGAATAGGCCGTTGGACCTATACGTGGAGGGACGCGGGCAAGCGACGGGAGATGTGACACTGCGCATACACGTGGATGGAAGGGATCGCAGACGTGTAGAATCTACACGCGTGAACGTCGCGGTGCGCCTGTGGCGCGTCTCAAAGGGCACCGCACTGCTTCTGTAAGAGAGGTTCGTTTAGCGTTCGGCGATTCTGGAAAGACGGTCCGGATTGAGCAACGTAATGGTTCGACCATCGAGGGTGAGAATTCCCTCATCGCGAAACACGCCCAGCAAGCGAATGGCGGTTTCCACCGTAATCCCCGCCATCTCAGCCACTTCCTCCCGCTTGAGGGTGAGCCCCACCCGGACATGATCGTCCTGTTTCTTGCCGAATCGATCGCCGAGTTCCACCAGCAGGCCGGCTAATCGCTCGCGGGCGGTTTTGAACGTGAATTGATCGAGGTGATCCATGTTCACCCCGACTTCGTGACTGAGGAGTTGGATCAGCTTGATCGCGAGCTGAGGATTTCTGCGGATGAGTGCGAGGTAGCGTTCCTTATCGATCACGCAGACGTGGGTGGGTTCCAACGTCTCGCACGTGACTTCATGAAGGGCTCCCTCTCCGAAGACGTGTTTCTCGATCAACTCACCAGGGCCCAGGATGCGAACGATCTGCCGGCGGCCCCGCGTCGATGAGCGAGTGAGCTTGACCTTGCCCGAGCACAACACGTAGAGGCCCAAACACAGATGCCCTTCATAGAACACGGTCTGGTGAGGCGCGTACTCGAGCGTGCGCTTGATTGTTTCGAATTCGGCGAGATCGTCTCCCGCAATGTCACACAGTACGACCTTCGCGCGCAGCCCGCAGGTGCTGCAATGCTCGATGAGGCAGGGCTTCCGTTTCACAATTGACTGCTTCCTAACGCCACGCTATCACCGTGCTCTCGCGTACGACTCGCGTCACGATGACCGGCCCTTTCATACCGCATTCAGACGAATGCGTTTTTCTCCGCCGTTCGCTTCTGTCGACCGTTCCGACCTGGAAGGGGTTGATTCCGACTGCACACGCGAAGAAGTTGGTGAGGGGCCGGTCGTCCCCTGATCGAGCGGGAGACGAGCCGGCCCATCGGTCTGGCGGGAGGAATATCTTCCTTCAGCCTCGTTTCACTATTCCTTCGTCATCGAGATCTTCGTTCCCGCATCTTCCTTGGCATCCTGCGCGCACCGGAATCCCATCCAATTGATCTTGGTCTTCGGATCGGTGCCGTTCCGCATCGCCGCGCGCATGGTGGTGGTGCTATCCATCCAGCCGCCACCGCGGAAGGCTTTCTGCGTTCCGGTTTCCGGTCCCTTCGGATTCCGGCCCGGCGCGGTTTTGTAATAATCCTGGTCGTACCAATCGGAGACCCACTCGGCCACGTTGCCGATCGTCTGGTACAGTCCGTAGGGGCTCAGCGCATTCTCATACTTGTCGACAGAGATGATGGGCGGATACAGCAACAACCGTTCGGGGCGATCCCGCACCGGCCCGGACAATCCGGTTCTGCCGAAATTGGCCCTGGTCGGACCGGCATACTCACTCCCCCACGGAAACAGTCGGCCATCCACGCCGCGCGCGGCTTTCTCCCACTCGGCTTCCGTCGGCAATCGCTTGCCCGCCCATTTGCAATACGCATCCGCGTCGTACCAGCTGACGTGCATGATGGGA